>Ga0065711_1000808_pt1 | contig 54786 bp, 34 predicted proteins | sample Hoacrofraction12_FD_59098 | JGI IMG/M metagenome (GOLD analysis project Ga0065711, IMG submission 59098) | Hoatzin crop microbial communities from Cojedes, Venezuela - Epithelial fraction 12 v2 (version 2) | ecosystem: Host-associated > Birds > Digestive system > Esophagus > Crop | place...
CGCGCAGCCCCGCGTCGCACCGGGGATGCCGCAGCCGCGCAGCCCCGCGTCGCACCGGGGATGCCGCGCTCGCCTCGCCGTGGCGGCCCTGGGCAGAGCTGCCCCTCACACGCACCAGCTGCTGCTCCCGGTAGCAGGAACGAGCCCCTGGATCGCCGGGAAGGCTGCGGGCCCCAAGCAGTGTCCGACAGCAAGCTCTCTTCATGCTTCCAGGGGTCACAGGCTGCGCCTGGGGCATGTACGAGGCTTCCCTGTGGTAACAGTCCTCTTGTACTCGCATGGCCCGTACCTGATGGTTATTTAAATTAGCCATACAATTTAACAATCAAACTGAGTTTGGTAAACAAGTGATGAGCAATAGTAAATGAGCAAATAGCATCATCTGTGGTGTAACGTGGGCCTCCCTTCACAAGGGGTTACTCGGCACCGAGATGAATTTAACAAAGGACAAATCACTAAAAAAAATTCTAAGCCTCTGAACGCCTCGGTCTGCCTGCACACAGAGACGCAGCGGGTACCACAGCTTCAGGATCACTGCCTTACCTGGGGTTTTAGCTGAAGTGATAATAATCCGTCCCTTCCTTCAAGTTCAGCATGTTCAGGTTTGTTTCAAAGGCTCCTCCTGTCAAATCCTGCGAGGAAGGAGAAAGAGAATCAGATCAACCAGACTCAGTTCAGGTTGTAGCAGGTCTGGGTAATTTGGTTCTTTAGACGACAAAGTCCCATTTGCAGAACTAAACGTCAATAAACCAAGGCTCCGAAATGTTTCGATTCAAAAAGCAGGCATGTGTTGAAAACTCGGTGTTCAAATGCTTACGTTTGTGGGGGGCAGGGGTGGTCTCAGACAACTCGGTCTCCTGGTGCTGTGTGGAGCCCCAGGGCCGCACCGCACGCACGGGGTGTGAGCACAGCCCTGCAGCCTGCTCTCTGCACGCTCTGGTTCTAAGGCAGGGCCACGGGAATGTGTCTGACCAAACAGCGAGTCTCCTAGGTTCTGAACAGCGATTATAGCTTGGCTGATGAACCAAACCTTTCATCAAGCAACTGAAATACTCTGCATAGTTAAAGGTGTCCCCAACACGATCTGAACAGGAACCCACGAGGTTTGCTCCTTGAGCTGTGTTACAAGGCAGGGATGTCGGTAAGAAAACCTGCCGACTTGGGCATTGCTGAGCTTTCTACTTTGGCCTTCCTGGAGTCCTTAATTCTACTGATCTTCAGGACTGTCACCCCCAAAAATAACCAATTAAAGCTCACAATACCGTTCCTGTGCTCCTGGTACGTAAAGAGAGCGCTCGTGTTCTTCTGGTTGGCCCAGAGCAGCGATGCTGGCGCTCCAGCAGTGCCCGGCCGTCCAGCAGGCGTTTGGGAGAGGGAGCCACAAACCCAGACTCCAGCCGGAACCGTGGCAGCAGAGGGGCTGGAACGCAAGGCTTTGGCTACAGTAATTAGATTCGGAAAATTGCTCTGGGATCTTTAATGAACCTGAGGTCAGAAGCGAAGGTTTTCTGTCTCACGCGGAGGGCTGCACATCCAGCTTCCCCACTCGCCTGGGCCCCGCCGCCCGAAGGGTGTATAGCCACGCTCGCAGTATTTGGGTGTTGCTTGGACACTGTCTGTCCAAGGACCACGGCCATCTCCAGCAGCAGGGACACGAATAACAGAACAATCTGACCTCTTCCCCCAAACCTCTGCCCTGCGCCTGCTGCCTGAATTCACCTAGGAAGGGGAACGCTGCCTGCGCCCATCTCGGACCTCTTGCCTGAGCTGCGCCTCACCACCACCGATCAGCTCCCCTTTTTCCTCTACCTGCCATGTTCTTCCATTTTCCTTAGCAAGGCCAAAAAATACAAATATGATATAATCTGATCCAGAACTTCAACAAAAAAACATAATCACCAGTCCTAAAATTCGTACTTGAGCTCTGACGTTTACTAACCATAAAACGAGTACGAAGGGCCAGGGAGAAATCTGGAGAAGGGCAGCAAAGGGAGGACGGCACTCGGCTTGTTCAGCAAGGGCCCCGCTCACCTAACGTAACCAGTTTCTCATCCGAGCGAGAAGGCCCTGACTGTGAAAGATGTTGAGTACTTTTTTTTTTTTTTTCTTTCTTTTTTTACTTCTTGAAATCAAGACTACGTGCTGGCTTGATGGTATTCAATACTGTGAAGGACTGGGTCCTAGTTTCGCAGTTCAGTTAAGATCCCAGACTGTCGCTGGTCCACCTGCAGAACTTACCCCTCGCGTCAGCAGGGAGTTCTGCTCAGGAATGAAGGCCTTGATTACGACCTTCAGCCGCTGCGCATGATTTCATAAACCCAAGATTTCCCAAGTTAGGACATAGGGTATGAAACAGTTGCATTCAGCTTGCTGAAAAGTCAACCTGCTCTAAAGAATGGTTTTTTATATATATATATATATATACACACACACACATATATATATACACACACATACATACATATACATATATATATATCTATACACACACACACACATACATATACATATATATAGCTATACACACACACACACATATAAAAGAGTCCAGATGCTGAACTAAGCAGGAGAGTTAAAACCAAGTCTTTCACTCCCAGAGCTCAAGACTGAGGTGACTGAGCAAGGCAGGGTTTTACAAGAACTGGTCTAACAGTAAATTTACTGAAAACTTTATACAATCAAACTAGCTTAATTACAGAGGCAAAACAATAAAACCCCCTTTCTTTTCAAGCACTTGGAATCCACGCCAAAGCAGGGCACACTACGTGATTTCTAAGCATTTTGCTTTCACCTCAAAGCGAGAGGAAGACGGCCGGTGCCGACCCTCCGGGGAGGGGGTACTGCCGGCTGCCGCGCAGCTCGGACGAGCCGACACCACGATTTCACCCTCTTCAGCAAAGCCTCACACCCGTGCACACACAGCGAGCAGAATCTCAGCTGCGGCCCTTTGGGAAGCCGTTTGAAAACGCAAACTGAGCAACGAGCACGTAGGGTAACGGCTTTCTCAAAAATCATTTGATACGGTAACCGAGGAATGCCAGTGCTGGCGAGGGACGAACTGCTGCAAAAATAAATGAGCAAACACCGCTCCAAGTGCCCGGCCAGCAGAGTCGTTTCGTGCAAACAACCTGCTTAAACAAACAGATCTAATCTCCAAAACTACCCTCTTAGAGCTGTACATAACTATGCAAGTTTTGTCTGTATCAAAACTAAAAATAATCCCCTATGACGAACAGCAAAATAAAAGACAGTAAGGCCCCGGGACACTTTCTTCTTCAGAAGGATGCTGATGAACTTTCTGTTGGTAAATAACAGAGCTGAAGTTGGAAGTCTGGGATGTTCAGGAATCCGTTAATGACTTTTGTTTAGGAAACTAGCCGGGAGGCTCTGCAGCCAGTTCTGCCTGTCAAACCCCCAGCAGCCCCGTGCAGCATGGCTGGAGTTGTCGCCCCGGCAGCTGCCTGCCCCAGAGGTGTCCGTGCGCTCACTGCCTGTCTGTCTGTCTGTCTGTCTGCCCGCTGCTGCACGGCCTGAAGCACAGGGCTGGGCCAAGCCGAGCAGACAGGTCACCCGTCACCTCTCGGACGCCGCAGTTGTGTCTCTCGCCGCGGTGCGCACACGGACAGCACCCTTTCAGCAGAGGAATTCTGTGTCGCAGTCCTGGAACAGCAGCCCTTTTGCGCAGTTGGAGAAGCCTGGCTGAACAGCATCAGAGGCAGCAATCGCTATCGCAAAAAGACAACGTTTTGCATTGATGCAGTCTTAACATTTTCCGTACTTATCCCCCATCCTACTTCTTCCTCTCTCCCACTTTCAAAAAGCATGCTGGAAGATTAAAGCAAAGCAAGTGGGAAGTTTTGCTTTTAGCTGTTCCTCCAGACGTGGGCTGCACAGAACGCAAGGCAAACTCAGCCTACGAGTACAGCAGAGACTAACCCTCGGCACGGTCCTTGGCCTGCACAGCATCAGCGCAGGTGAATGACAAAGATCAATACTCTGCTCTTCGCAACCCCTTTAGAAACCATCTCCTCCACTGGTCAGGTCTAGAAGCTTGAGAGCTGCTGCAGGCAGGATACCCGAGTGTTGTGAAACACAGACGTTTCTCAGCTTGGTTTGTTTTGGTAGAAGACTACCTTCCATCCCAAAACTACTGAAAACCGCGACTCTCAGCCTCGCAAGTAGTGAGAGCGGGATCTCACGGATCCCGGCTGCCCCCGCGAAGACTCCCGACGGCGACGGAACACAGCAAGTACGGCCACGGCCGAAGGGGCTGCTCCAAGCTGTTCCCTCGGGTCGGCCACCAAACCCGACGGCAGAGCAGAGGTCCAGCAGACCTGGGGCTGGAGCGGCACTCGCAGCACTGCTGCTTGCTCCCCGAGACCCTCGCCTCTGGGTTTTACACTTCCTGCGCTTTGCTACAGATATATTTATGGGTTTTCTTTTTCTTACATTCCCTGTGGTTTCTCAGGTGATAACTAGGTGTTAGGCACCACTAACAGAAGAATTTGGTTTCAGCTCTTTACTATAAATTTTTTTTTCTAATAACCTGATTCTCTATCTTCATAAAGTAATAATATGATGTAGTGACATAGGTGTACTGTGAGGTTCACATTATTAACAGGTATCAGTGTATTTAAATCTGTAGAAAGGTAAGCGCCATTCTGAACTTTCACAATCTTGTGATGCAAGTTCATTACCAGCATTGCTCTCCTCTGGCCTCTATTTTATTTTTCCAGTGTGAATGCTGCTGGAACTCCACGCGCATTGATCTTTATTTCGCTCTGCGCTGGGGTGTGTTTGCCATCCGCTCTCACACCCCCAGCTCTCACAGTAGCCAGCTGTGTGATGCAGCCGTGGAGCGGGAGGGGTAGGGCGATAACTTGCCTGCGGTTCCTGGAGATGTGGCTCCATACGGCTGGCTACTGACTTTCCTAAATGCCTAAAAAGTGACCTGCTTCGAGGACGGGTTTTAGAAACAACTTCACAACCTCTGAAACTGTTTCAAGTAGGTCAAATTGTATTTCCAAAGAAACTACTGCATATGATTTCAAAGATACCATGGTCTGTGGCGTTCTGTGGTCAGCAAGTAGAAAATGCTCGGTGGCCGTGAGTGGAAAATGCGCTGAAATGGCACCTGAAGTCAGGGACGAGGGCTTGCAGGCAAGCTGGTGTGCAACAGCCTCCTCGTAAGGGCTTCACGAATTAAAGGTGCTTTGTGACAGACTGCACAGATGTTTTGTCTAGGGACTTCCACCCACCATTATACATTGTATGAAAAATTAAATTAGTTGTTACATTACTAGCTTATCCAAGAGTTTATCAACCAGCAGTACATGATAATGCCCTGAGGTGCTTTCAGTCTGGCTTTACAACTCATAGTTACGATCTCAGAGTGGATCGTAAAGTTGGGAGTGCGAAGTTAAAAGCGGACTGTACCAGATGAGATGAGATGAGATGAGATGAGATGAGATGAGATGAGATGAGATGAGATGAGATGAGATGAGATGAGATGAGATGCAGCCAATCGATCTTTGAACGGATCTGGTGCCGCGGTGGAATGTCGGTGTTTATTTGCAGGTACAGGGTTTAGTTTCTGTTGGAGACTCTTACTGGCATTTGCAACTAGAATGTATTTGCTATTTTGCTTTAAAACTCATGTGTTATCCCACACACTGTGCTTTGCTATTTTAAATATAACAGCAAAACAAGAGCTGGTTATCTTCCAGTTGTTACTAGTCAATGAAACCAGTCAAAATAAAGTTACCAGAGTCAGGCGCAGAAGAGGCTTCAGAATTGGCAGTGCCAAACAAAACAGCTTGTAAGGTCCGATTTAAAAAGCAAAGCCTTTGCCATACATAGGGCTGCAAAATATTAGGAATAAACGAGGCCAGGTGGCTGACCGTATATCCTCATTTGTGTGTATAATGTTGTTGGGCAAGAGAGTAAATCCAAGCTCCTTTACAAAAGCTGTACCTTTTCTTATTCTTAATACTACTTAATCCTGCTGTTTGAAACCCCTGAAATACTCTGCACAATCTGTTTGACAAAAAAGGCCAATCAATTGCATAGCAAAAGCTTCTGGGAAAATCTACATGCAGCGAATAGAGAACAGAAACAGAAAATCATTTTCATAGGGAGCAAATACTGATTTTGCACCTAAAGCCAAGGCTAAAGGCGGTACTCACCAGCTTCACGCAGATAACGAACGGTGGAGCTGCGTCTCTGAAGTGGCGTACGGGAATTTGTGGTTTTGGTCTCTCCTGCAGGAAGAAGCAGCAGACTTCAGAGCAGAGGCACACAGCGGTACTTGCTAGCCCAGTCCTAGGAGCTAACAAACACCAAAAGGGGAAAAAGTGATGTTGCGACCTCCTGCTAAACAGTCCAGCTGGTCACACGCTTCCGCTCGTTAGCTTGCTGGTCGTTTCAAGTACTCCTTATTTTCTTACTGTGATCTTTCAGAACGATTGTGTTTCGCTGGACGAAGTTACACATCACACCGGATCGGAAGGAAGAGCTTTCTGCTGTGGAAAGGAGAAGGTCTCGCTCCTCCCTCCACTGCTTCTTCCTTACCTCCCAGCTCTCCTTTTCGCCCCCTCCCAAACAGTTCCCTTTGCCCTGATTGCAAGGTACGCTGCTTTCACAGCCCACCCCACAAAAAATGCCTTCTTTTTTGGCAGGTGAATTTTCTGCCACTTCAGGGAGCTGCATCAGCTCGCCATGCCCTCAGAGCAGCGTCAGAGCCGGCACAGTAGCGGACACAAAGGAGACTCTTCCCTCTCGGGGGGAGCTGTCCCATGGCTTATGCCCAGCTGGGCCTTCACCAGGGATCCAACTCTAAGGATTCCCAACCAGTTACAGTCCAGTCTTCTTCACGACTGACCCGAGAGGCTGGGTGTGTCTTCAGCAGACAAACGCACAGGATCCGTAACAGCTACGCTGACGGTGCTACTGCACCGGGAGGTCGCGAGTCCTCAGCATTCCAAGTCAAAGTGCTGAACGCCGACCGCTCTCGCGCAGCTGAGAGCACCCGTCAGCTGCCCCGTGCAGACTTTGCCTTTGCAGTTCCCCTGGTCTAGCCCCAGGCTGTGTGTCAGGAGGTGCCTCTCCTCTCCCCCGACCCCTCCCTCAGTCCCACTCCCACCAGATACAAGGCTCATGCAACCTCGGGGTAATTTGATTCACACGATAACTTGCTGGAAACCTTTTTATCTGGAGGGCTCCTTTTCCGCCAGCTCAGCTAGCTGGATCAGGTCACCCTTCAGCCACTGGGCTGCTAGGCCCGTGTACGCGAGGCGGCGGGAGCGCGCGGCCGAGGCCAGCGAGGGAGGTCGGACCCCCCGGGCGCTGGGCTGGCCAGGCTGCAGGCTCGCCCGCCCGCGCTCACAGCATCTCACCCAGTGCCCCGGGGAACCAAGGACTGTCTTTTCACCAACCGTTGTATGGTCTGAATCTGGATGAAACTTCACTCCAGGTCTTGAGCTATTCGCTATCATGAAATTAATACGGTAACAAGACAACATTTTTTTTTCCTCTGTGGTTTGTCTGTTGCCATCTAAATACCGTGCTTCCTTGTCTAGGGAATAAAACGCTGCTGCCTACAATTTTAGGCTCCCAAGGAACCTGTCAAAGTTAATTTGTTCAGACACACTATAACTGCAATATACAGATAGGTTACAATTAATCACAGAAGCTTTATTTATTTGAATAGACATGTGACTTTTATCTATCATGAAATTCTACTCCCACCTAAAAGAAAAACCTGTCAGTGAAGGCTACATTGTACCCCATCATCAGAATCCTTACAGAGCATACACATTTATTTTCGTCTCTCCATACTGACACCAGTGAGTGCGAGGTCCATCGTTCTGGCTCCACAGGCCGCACTCCAATACCAGTCCCCAGCTATCGACTCTCCTCTCACGGCCTCCTTACCAAAAGGAGTGGCTACACAGTATTTGAGATCAGTATTCTGTCATCGCATTTCCCAGAACACTCCCAGATCACAGTAAAGAATGCAAGAGTACTTGTAACTGACCTCAGATTCTTCGTAAGTGTAGAATCCTTTTGTTATTTTCTTTTCATCAACATCACAAAATGCAGTTACCTGGCAAAACAGAAGCAGAGCATTTTAATTCCATTCTTTGCTACCAGCCGGCATTTCACCTGTCGTGTCTGTAACGCTACAGGCATGTGAGTGAACACAGCAATGGGCAACGCACCCTGGCCCTCCTGTGGAGCTTAAAAATTTATTAAATCCCTTCCGGGTGTACCTCGGGGAGATGGGCACATGTTGCAGTTGCCTGTGAGCAGGTTATGTTTTTATGAACATCACAGGTGGTCTACGCTACTGACTGGGCAAGAGAAAACGTCAGCGACCATCAGCGCCATCCTCAGCGACATGCTGAGTAACTAAAACCAGAGGCGAGCGTCCCCACTCTGGCACTGCCACCGAACACCGAGGGTTAGGCAGCAGGAGCCCTCCTCGTCCTGCCCACCCCAAGGCCTCGACCACGGCTCCTCCGTGCAGCAGCGCAGCGCGGGCGCTCGGGACGCTCTGGTAGCGCCAGCCTCACTGCTGGGTCCTAACACACCGCGTCTGGGAATCCCTATGGACTTGGACTTTGTATTTTTCAACTGAAAAGTTCAGCAGATTTGGTGTTTAAACACATACAATTACTGCTTCCTTTTGGGTGTTCTTACCATAGTTATGGAAGCGTTATTTGAAGCCCTCATTGCCAAATACTTCAGATGGTTTTTTCTTTGCATTCCTCATAACAAATGCCTGAAATCCAAAATACACAGTGGCCTCATGTTTGAACCATTAGGTTGCTAGTAACATTTTGGAAGAGTTTTTTAAATAAACATAGCTCTGTTTTCCTCTGACTTCCTTTGAATCTATTCATATTATCTACACGGAACTCTTACACTGAAGCAGAAGAGTTAAGATAGTTATGGTCCCGCAGAAATCAATTATTCTGGTGAAAGCTGGATAGCAGTTCTCCTATCTTTTTAATTGTTGCATTAAAAATTGATTAACAACACTTACTGTTGAGAAAATTTGAAAAGCCAGACAGCTGTTTATGAATTTATTAAGTTAGAGAAGTCTGCAAAAGCCTGGCTTGCTTTCTGTGCCTACAAATCTCTCTCACGCATTTTCCTCCCGTGATGAAGATAGTTTTCTTTTACCTAAAGTGACCTCGTTCTGCTTGTGCAGAGGACCACACTGACACCCGAGCACTGGTGTGGTCACGCTGCAGCTGGCACTGGGTCTCGCTGCCTCCCTCCCGACGCAGAGGGCCCCCGTTGCAGCCCACGGGCAGGCTGCAGGGGAACAGCACTGCGTTACGTGTTTTCGGGCAATGGCCAGATAGAGCTGCATCCTCCTGCAACATAAAGGATGTTTCTAGATCAAAAATACCTTGGAGATACTTCCACTATCCGATGGGACAGTTTTCTATCCCAATCCTTAAATACCATAATATCAGCTCTTCCATTAAATGCCAATGGAAAGAGAATACAAACAAAAATACCACGGGACTGCAAACATGGCTCAACACCACCACACCGAGTCAATGTGGAAAATGCAGCTAATGAACTGGTGGGGTGGGCAGGGGTAGTCCTTGGAACCACTTACAGGCAGACTCATACCTGGAAAATAGGTTGCTTGAAAGCAGGCAGCAAAAGAAATAAAGAACAGAACATCAAGGAAGCATCAAATTTCCACTTCAGGGCTGTATGACTAAAGGAGTAACTAAAATAACTAAATAACTATAATAACTAAAGCTACTAGACGTTGTACCAGGTCTTTGTGGCTGATGCAGGCTGGGTTAGACAGCAGCCACCACAAGCAACTCCTTCAAGAACCAAGACCAAGAAACCAGGATGTTTCTTAGGCTTTCTTTTTTCTCTCAATACACCTAACATCCCTGGCCCTATTTCCATGACCACGGTCACGCTTTATTGTAGTTGAAAAAATCAGATGGTGTGGCCTGTGGATGAGCAAGAACCGGGTACAGTAAACTACATCCCGAGACCTCCTCTACCCATCTTATTCACATGTACACAGGTACACACACACACGTACACAGATATGTACACACACAACGGGAACCAAGCAGAAGCCACCGTGGAAAGAGACATCACTTAGCTGTGTACTTGTCATTCTGCATTATCCACCCTTTAAAATTCTCCAATATTCTGTAAGATTCAGTTCCTCCACTAGTGTTTCACTGCCCTAGAAGCTGTGAGCATTGCAAACGCAATTTAGCCGTTCTGGAATGCTGTGCCTTCACTGACCACCCACCAGCGTTCTGGGAATCAATACAGTCCAGTTCTTTGACTTCTCTTCCAATAACTGAAGCTATCTTTTCAGCTGCTCACACTCCCAGAGATTTTAAAAACCAAAACAAACTCTAAAACTTTTGAGAGAAGGTAAAGTGAACATCTATCTACACATTACTGTCAGCAGCTGAGAATTCAGCTGTGAGGGCTGCGCTGGAAGGTGCCGATCACGCCGTTCACCTTCAGCACGTTACAACTAACAGCAACCCCCGCCCGGTGCATGGATTGCTTCATAACATGAACGGTGTCGGAGAACCAGAGAGAGCTCCTGTGTCACTGGATTGCTGATAATCATAACACTGCTTCCCATCCTGTGCCATAACTCGTACTACCACGTGTAGAAAGTTCTGCGAACGGCCTTTGCCACAGCGAGCACCCAGCGCCCGACGACCCAGCACACCGAGCTCCTGGGAACAGCGGCCGGGCGAAAACCACCCCGGCAGGGAAGTCTGGGATGAATCTCCCTAGGGAGACGGAAAATGACTCTCACCTTTTTCTGAGTTACCACTAAGGTATCTCCACATATAATTTTCAGTGGATTCATCCAGCTTAAATCTGATCTTTACAGTATTACAGAGCAGGTCAGACCTGAATGGGCAATTTTTCCACCAGGCCCTACACCATGTGGGTGGCCAAAATGCAAATCAACTATTTTTCTGACACACACTATTTATTTTCCAATCAAAGAAAATCTGTGTCTGGAGTCTAAATACAGGACTTAGACACAGTTGTTTATCCTGTAAGGAGAACTGACGGCATCAGGCTTATATGAGCTATTTACTTTATACTATTAGGAGAAACCCAGAGTTACCTATTGATTTTTCTGCATACAGATTGCAACCTACATTAACTAGTGTTAATGGAAAAAGGAGAAATAGATCTCTCCCTCAAAAGAGAAAGTTTAGATGGCTCAAAAGAGAAGATATTTACTCAAAAAAAAAAAATCTCTGCTAAGGGGAGACATGTCTGAGGCAGATAAAAGCACTTCCCTGGCTGGTTCTTTTTCATAAACACAGCAGCTGTGTGAAGGGACACACAGGCTGGGACTATCAGACCTCCCTGGGGTGAACGGAGATGAATGGGCAGCAGATTAATCCTACTCCAAACGCACAACCCCAGAAGTCAGTCCGAGTGGGCTCGGGGGGCAGCTGTGACTACCTAGCTGTCTGAGCTGCGCCCTGTTACACAAGAGTGAAGCTTGCTCCATCCTTGACTTGTTTACTGCCTTGCTGGCTGCTGCAGAGGATGTTTCCTGACACTTCCCATTCCGCTCGGATTTCCTAATGGAAAACCAGAAAGATTTCATCAGCCTAACAGCGTCCTTTTATGGTGAATGATCTTCACAGCATTTTATTCCCTCGTTTTATTTTCACCTGTGGTCTGCTTTAGGTCTGTAGTGATCATTTACAGAAAGCAACAAAACACAATCACAGCAAATTCTCAGGATCTGCCCTAGCTGGAAGGAGACGAGGGGCAAGTTTGACAAGGGAGAGTGAACAACTTAGCAAAGCATGACAGACAAAATGGACAAGCCTTTTGAGAAATTGTCACCTGCACATTGTCTCCTCTCCCTTCTCATTACATCAACTGGGCTCATAAAATCTGTCTTTAAAGAAGAGAACCGTCTACAAAACCCTGTCTGAGCAGACCTTCCCTATTGCGTTCTCTCCACATCTCATGCAATCCTTCATCCATTTTAAACTCCTAGTGACCCTCTGATTCTTCTGTTTATAATTCTTTCATTCAAACTCATATAAAGCCTTGGAAGAACGTTAATATACATCTCTGCCAAAGTTAAATCAATTTTGGCCACTCATGTCAAAACAAAGTTGCTCAAGAGAATTTTAATACCAGAGTCCAACAAGCAAAACAGGCTTCTAAATACTGCACATACAAAATTTCCCTTATTACATGCAACATATGACTGCCTTCACACGCAACAGTGCGGGAACCGGCCGCAAGCGCCTCGTGTCTCCAGAGCGGGTGACTCCGTTGGCTGTGGCAGTAACGTCTCCAGGGCGNCNGCCTCTGTACGGACAGCACGTCGCCCCGGGTGGAAGCAGCAGGCAGATCGCCCTGCCGCATTTCAGCGGGAAGCGTTCGCTGTTGTTGCCCAAGACGAAGCCTCTGTTTTACCCCACGTCATTTTAGGATGCTTTATACTTAAGTGAAGCTTTCAAACTTCGTCTCTCTCTTCTTGTTCTGCAGCCTCTCTTAACTCGCTTCCACATTGTCGTTCTTTCTCTCCAAGTCAAGGTGGGTGTAATACTCTTCCCTTTATTCACGTTTCTTTGGTTTCACATGTCCTGGCTTCAGTCTCGCAGGCAGCCGCTCCCACACTGTGGAGCAGTTAAAATACCACACAACGTACACATTTCTTGCTCTGTGAGTGAGCTGACGGAGGCCGAGCTACAGGGTTTAGCGATGTTGCTCTTAGAAAAAGGTGAAGAGAAACTAACAGGATTTTAAATGGTCAATGAGCTAGGAAAAGGGGTGTACAAAATACTTTTTGAAGCTTTCAAGTTTGCCACTGGCGGATAGGGTTGTCATAGAGAAACGTCAGGGGCTGTCTGCGTCCGAGCACTGTTTCCATGCCACTAATTAGCTGATGCTTATTTCGTCCTTTCCCCCTCCTTTTCTGTTAGCTGCTTGAGCACTATTTTCAGCTATCGGAAATAACACAAAATGTTAATGCTGCAGTTCTCCTTTTAGCTAAGTTTAACGGAGATTAAAAGAGCAGACAAGAGAGCTCAGAAACCCTCCAGGCACATGTAGCATCCCAAAAACATTTGGTTTCCATCTTCAGCTGCGAATTATAGACAAGACGGATGTGTTTTAAACAAAAAAAGGTCTGTTCGACTTCAGTCTTGCAGAAATGCTAATACTGAACCACTGTCAACTGTGTGAATCAAGAAGGGGACAGCCAGGAAACAGAATTTCCCTAAGAATACTGAGATCCTCCTAATTAATTCATAAAAAAACCTACTAGTTGAATAATTTTTTTTCTTGTGTTGCTATTTAGCAAAATACTGAGTCTTGGATTTTTGCCTGAACTCTCCGGAGACGAAGCATTATTTTAATATCACCATACAGATGTCTGAAAGAAAAGAGAATATTGCTTGGGGCTTAGGTGTCCTTTTCTCTTTTAACATAGCCATAATTCCAATCCAGACTGTTTTCCAAATAAACCAACAGAATAATTCATTAAGAGAGTATGAACATACAAAGACAGCTGCTTCCTGGAATTGCTGAAATTTTGTTTTCTAAGAAACAATGCTGTGCGGCATGTAACATCTTTATACTTTTCAAACATCCCACAAAAACCTCGTCAGTATAAGAAATACAATGGCTTTGTTTACCAGGTTCTAAAAATACTAGAAACACTCTTCTTTGAAAAAGAAGTTTTCTTACATGCCCTAAGCTTGACAGTTCAAACTAATTAATTCTCTTCCCGCAGATTTAGAAGAGCTTCGTTTTTTTCATAATTGCAAAATAGTACACACGTTGTGTGCAACAGGTTTGGGGGGCTGGTGTTAGTATTTATTCTAGGAGTAGGCGTCCCAAATTCTCTACAAGTGCTTAGTGCCAGTTTAGCAAACAACCCTGCTGTGACTCCACCTCCCAACCACAATCAGCCTTGTGATGCCTAAGGACATTCTGAATCTCAATAAAAGGACGCAGCAACAGTGAAACTGAGCACAGACGAAATTTTCAAGGGTCTAAACTGACTTCAACTATAAAACCAGTTGAAATTAAATTTAGACAGTTAAATTGTATGGCTTATTTTGGCAATTTTACCTCATTTCAAAGGATATTAGACCTTTTAAGGTCACACTCTTTTTCACAACTGGACCTTCAGAGGAAAAAATGGTAATTATATTGATGTAATACATCATATTTTGTCTTAAGGGGCTTTTAGAATTGTATTTTAAAGGTGTTTATTTTACATAATTGATGAATTCATATCCCAGGCCCTCCATTTACAAGACAACACCAGGTTCTACTTGGAGATTCAAGACGATACTGAATCTCTGGTGTCCTTGTAGTTAACAGAATATCTAAAAGCTTAAATCTTGTTAAGACAGTCTTTAAAGGGTGAGACAGGAAAAGTATTTTATTGGTTTTAGGGCTGGAAAGGATGAAGCAACAACTATTTACAGCCTTTGTTCATATGGGATTTTAGAGTCTTTGGCAAGAGCTGAAGATTAGTCACAAAATACCTGGCGGATTTTTGAGGAAAAGTACAGCATGGAGTTTAACTAGCCTCTTTTTACTGTTATTAATTTAGAACAAAATGAAAACTGCCATGAATTACCTAGTGCAAATTTTATGAATTTATTTTCTGAAGCTCCAACTGCATAATCCTCTGATTAGCACGTGGAGAAGCGAGATGTTTTAACTACTTCTACAGCCTTTTGCCACTGACTTACTATGAAACGCGAGGATACCATTTAAGCTTCAGTTCTGACTGAGGTGGACAGACTTGGGGTCTCACTTTTGGTAAGCTAGGAAGTCACAATGGCAATCATAGAGCTGCAACACCTACGTAAGACGAGTGCTTTCATGACAACAGATAACACCAACTTCATCAGAAATCAGCTGTCTAAAGGCGAGGCCTCCACACGCACTTGGGATGACACAAGTCACTTTCTGAAGCTATTTGTCTTCGTTGGTTATTGAGAAAACCTCTGAATACTTCAGGTAACTTGCTAGACTTAGTGGATGAAGTTTGATTACTCTATATGAGGTATGAAGGGTCAGACTGTGACTGCATCGTAGCAGTAGTTTTCTGCAGTGCATTTTCAAAATGAGTCATACTTGGCTTGTGCAATTGCATCTGGCACGTGAGCTTGCTAAATGTGTCTGGTAGAGTATCCAGTAATTAATGAGTTAATGCTCAATGCGATATTTCAATATCTAACTAAAGCATACTGGAATATGTGCAATTTTAACCTTGACAGAAGCAAAATCGTATCACGGTCTGCAACACTGCCAAAGCAAACGTTATGGAAAGGTCAGCTGGAAAGAACGGCAAGCTCCAGTTAATTAGAACCACACTGTTTGTGCTAGTGTACTGGGGAAGGAAGGTTCTTCCTTACTGAAGAGGTAAGCTTTGGTGCTTTGGGAGAAAAATGGCAAAAACCCACCAATATGATTTTTCTCTTGCCCTTTTTATCATCTCTGCAGTGACATCTTCAAATTATCGTTGCATTTGCTGAACAGGATGTGAAGTCCTGAGTGAGTCACCTACAGCAGTAGGTGGCAAACATAACCCAAAGCTAAAGAGCTGTTCTATCTTAACATCCATCTCCATTTTGGCTTGGCACAAATAAAGCTAAAAAACAAAATTAAAAAAAAATCCAACACCTAAGATGGCGAGACACTGCTACGAAAACAACATGATCTGTTCTTTCCATAACATCTCAAAAATCCCTGCTTGCATTTTACTACCAGACAAGCTGCCACCTCTTCCCTTGGAACTTGTTTTCTAATTATCATACTTTCATAGACGGAGAAGTGCAATGGTTGCTAGTAACTTGGTGGAATTCACAAAGTGCTCTCCAAAATACTAGTGAAAGAGAATATTTTCATAAATCCCCCAAAGTGATGTGCACAAGGCACTGTGCATGGCTAAGACAATGCAATGCATCTAATGGATGGTTCCGTCCTCTTGGAATGAAGGAACTGATGGGAGACCCATCGTGTTTAATCTTACTCCATGCAGTTCACCCACTGCCACATCACGGCAATGGAAGAGGGATGGCACTGGAGTATCGAGTTCAGTTGCTGTGTTGTGTATTTACTGTGAGTGTCTCCCATGTCTATTCAATAATTTTGACTACGGGCATACAAAATCCTTCTATTTTCTTTTTATATGTGTGTGGTCTGAGGACCACTACATCAATCAGGTTTACACACATATTTGTCATTTGTCTTCCCATCCATATTTTTGAGAAAAGAAAACACACTCAGTAATAAAATTAATGTTCTGTGGCTCTTTATAAGAAACAGCCATTTGACATTAGCCCCAAGGCCTTTATCTAACAAAAAGTTATTACACAAAAGAAAATGCTGTAAAAGTAAGTTATTTAAAGTCTCAGACAAATCTCTCCTGAGAACTATCTGCCATTGCCAAACGTAAGTAACCTCCACATTTTCAACTGACTGCAATTGATTTATAGTTAGGTACTGTGTGTATGTGTCTCTACTCACCTGCTCACCCGGCACCCCACCCCTATTTTTAAACAATCAAGCTTTTCAAAAGGGAGTTGCAGTACAGCTAGTTGTCGTAACACAAACCACGTTCATCACCATCCCACAGGGATGTCCAGTATCCACTTAGAAACTGGGCAAATACTATACCTGTATGAATAATCCTGGACAGGGTAGTTTAGTATTATACCAGCCAAATAAAGAGTTATTCTACTCATCCGGGTACCTGGCTACTACAACAGTCAGTTACGCGGTGCGGGCCATGAACAGTTATGCAGCGTGTCTAACCTACTACTGTGCTTCGCCATCAGCACGCAGGAACACGGGAGCGTATGTTCCACGACATACACACCACATGCTCTACATAATGTAATACAGCATTTTAAAAGAAGAAATGTATTATGCAGAATATTGAGAATTTCTTCAATTTATATTAATCATCAACTAGTACTTTGGACACACAATATCCTAGGAAAATTTTGCTACATTATGCTAGAAACAGCAAGAAGGCATATAAGAGAGAAGAAAGCACTTTTCTACAGGTGTACCCCCTCTCGAGAGCTGACCTTTTTCCGGTTAGCCGGTGACAAGCTTCTGTAGAGCTTCTTGCCTTGCTTGCCCGCATTCCAAATGGTGAATGATGTCCAGGAGCTCAGCACTCTGTCTTCAAGAAACCTGACTCGGTGACTCCAGATGGTTCCCCTGGAGAGTTAGAAAAAGGGTGGATTTTGACGCCTAAGACTCTTAACATTATTCTATACCTATATGCAATGTACATACTCGCACACACATAAACTTGACTAAACTGATTCACGCATGACACCAAAATCACACCAAAACATTATACCAGCCATTTCCCACGGAAATGCAAACTGTTGCTAGAAAAAAGAAATTCTGTGGAAGTCCTCAGACAAAAATCCTTAGGATAGATTTGAAGTTGTAGCTACACCACTGCTCTTTTCAAGAACCTCAAGAGAAGATCACAAGAAGATGAAAAACTGTGGCTACGGTAATTCAATACCGCCAGTTCCAGCTGCCCGCCAACACACGGTCTGCCCGTGCGCGTATTCGCTGCGCCCGCTGCGCCAGTCCACCCAAACACACAGCCCAGCGCCCCACTGAAAGCCCACTGACATTGCGGTCTGCGGCTCCAGTCTTCAGCAGGTCAGTTTGCAAAGCTCTGAACCAGTGGGCACCCGTACAGCAGCACACGACTGCGGAGCTGCAAAGGCACACACAACCCCAAAACTACTGGCTGTTAGGCACGAGTCACACCTGCGAATGTGCAGACACACACCTTAGACCAAATAAAAGTGATTTAATTTTAAAGGTTCCAAAGTACTATTCAGCAGCGGTACGAATGTGACTGTGCCTTTGTTTGAAGATGACTTTTATAACAAATAGCGTTTCTAGAAACAGAGCAGTGGATTTTTTTTTTTTTTTTAAAGTGGTAAGCCTCATAAAACTTCTTAAAATATGGTTTAGAAAAACAGCAAGCTGGCAGACGTCTGTGCCCAAAGACACCTTTAGGTCGTCATGTTTGCAATAAGCAGGCAGTTCAGGTAAATAGCTGTGAGACTGATACCAAATGAGGAACCACTTGGCTTTGGAACCAGTGACAAGGGAACACCAACACCTAACCTCTTCAAAATCTGAAGACTGGATCAGAATCAACCCACAAGTTCAAGATGTAGTCTTGGGAAGAGGGGACAACATCAAGGAAAGCATTTCATTCATGGGCCATTCATCCCACCTGCATGAGTGAATTCAGTCTGACGGCTACGTCTTTTTATGTGTGTGCACGCATGCCCACATTCCCTATCACTTTCAATTGCTTTTAAAACAGCAGTTCCCACCCTATGCTGTAATATTAGGACCACATCATTACAATGGTTTAAACAAAACTGCCTGCTGTTAAGAACATCTGTTTTATGTCCAGTTAATATTCACTAACTAAGAACTTATACTTAATTAACAGTTTTCTAGATACAATAAATTGATTTCCTCAATTTATAGCTTGGCGGACGAATCTTCCTAATGTACATCTCTTAAAAAAGGCACTGTGAGTTGAAAATTTCTTTCACAGGAAATTCTGACAAACACCTAATTGTCTTTTCTTTCTGAAAGCATTTCTTCAGATAGGTTTTTCCATTTGTTTTATCACAACAGAACACAATACACTTTATAGCAATTGTTACAATTTGTTCTACAAATTGTAATACATTTTGTGATCCAAGAAATTAGATGCTGAAATTAGTTAAAGCACTAATGGAAAAAAAATAGTAATTTTCCTGCGAGATCCTAAAGCTGCCTATGGTTTTCCTTGCCTTAGGAAGCACGTGTTTTCTCCTACCAATATACCTTCTTCATAGTTTGACTTTGAGCCCCGCAGCCTTCTGACTATATCAAGTTGGTATAGAATTTAAACGTCAAAATACTCAAAGAATATGTTATTTCTTCTGCTTCAAGTAAGGTTCTGATTCTCGAGTGTGCACAGGTTATCGTGGCGCAGCTACAGTAAGCGGCTCCTGGGCTCCAAGTGCAGCTTGCCATTTTACAGAAAAATCAGAATCCACTGCGTCTCCTTGATGCTGAGGATCTGCAGGGTCCAGGCGGGCAGAGCGTCAGGAACAGGAGCTGCCACGGCTCTGGCGCTGTCAGCCACTCAGCAGCGCATCCGCCTGCTCCAGCTCCCAGCTGCAGTGCCCGTTATCCACAGTCCTGTACGCACGACACCAGTTCTGGTTCGACTGCAAACCTGCAGACACAGGAGTACGGTGCCTGGAGCTGCCTGTGTGATGGTCCGGCCTTACAGGAACGTCTGGCTTCTAGCAAATGCCTGCAGATGTTGCCTTTTTGTAACGGATTATCAAACGTCCCCAAGCCAAGTTTGTTGTTCCAAATTATTTTTGTGAAGTAGACCTCCCGAGGTACACGTATAGCATCCGAGGTTACTGTGGTTTATAGGTACCCTAATTTGTTCCCAAAAGTTCGTTAGCAGACTTTTCTAATACTTTTGTGATAGGAATTTTGTGTTCTCATTTGTGTTGCTCCTTCACATCCCTGCGTTATGGTTTGAAAAACATGACACCTTCACAGCACTAAGACACAGGGATTCCTACTGGGATTACTGGTTAGCTCCAGAGAGCCCACTGCACCCTGTGATTTTTGAGCACAGCCAAATCCTGCTTAGCACTTCATCATGGATTGTGGCGTGATCGCTTGGAAAGAACTTCACACGCCAGTGAACGTCCCCAGGAAGAACAGTTGCTCCATATAAAGTTTCCACACAGTTTTGGAGACTACGTCTGTGCACCAGCATTTCAGCTAACGGAGGAGAAAAAAAGTTCTTGGATTTGACTGCAAATCTCTTCTAATGCAACCACGAGCTGCATCCTGCTGCAAAGCTTTAGCTGCTGCTGGCAGCCCTTTGCCACTCGCCATTTTCCATGTTCATTAGAGCGTACTATAGTCCCAGAGGAAAGTTAAAGGAAAGAAATACGAAGGTCAAGTACTTTTCCAGGATCACTTTACTGGAAATTTTAGAGCTTCTGCTACCTTCTAAAAAGGAAGATTATTGCTTTACATGTAAATGGAAAGGTTTTAAAACTGATTTTACTTTGAACTGTGATTTCAGAAGGACAACACTGTATCACATCCCTGAGGTACTTCAGAATCCATTCTGTTGGCTGGAGTCACCTGCCAAATTTCTTTTCCACTTGAGTTTGCAGCTAAGAAAAAAACAGGCAACCGTACAAAGCATAAAAAGAATTATCAGCTAGCTTCTAGGTGTAGCGAAACACTGGAATCCGCATCCAGGCACACAGAAAACATTTCCATTAGTAATGGAAATGTCCCGGTACATTTAGTATCGGCTGCTTCCAGCCAGCATCGTTTGCTGGCTAGGTGACGGGCGCCGGCGTTCCACAGGAGTCCCGACAGAGGTAAAAGTCAAGCAAAATCTCGTTGTTGGCTGTCACCCACAAAGGTTTCGGGCTGAAGCAGATTTACTGACCCAATCTTATCTATGAATGTTATACAGAGAAATGCATGTGCGGAAAGTATTGAAGGGAATTGGACTCCAAAATAAAAGGGTATGAAACTCATTAGACTACAAATTAATTGGATCTCTGCTCAAATACAAGAATTTTGTCAGACAGCTACATTTAAACACCTATAAATGGCTTCATTAAATGCATAATTTGGGTTGTGAAAATAAAGTCCATATACCCAGCGCTTGTGATTTTTTTGCTTGCATCACTGAGGTGTTCTTATGCAAATGCTCATAGAAAAGAATTTTAAAAGCACATCCCCATATTCTGTGTGCCCTTTTAAATGAAAATTTTACATTATATCGAACACTTCACAGCCTTGAGTTAATGTCGAATCTTTTTAACAGTGCAAGCTGAGATCACCTGATAAATATAGAATTGAGGGGCGAATTTGTAACAGAGCTTTAGAGTGGCAATCACAGACTTAATCTTTGTGAAAAGGTGCTCTGCACAAACAATGTATCTCACATGTTGAAGCAAAAGGTAGCTTACGGAGCGTCAAGAGTTTCAGTTATCCCCCTCAGGTTTCCGGTTCACCTGATTTGCCACATTTTTTGATGCTTTCAGAATAGATAACTGGGATTCCTGCCTTGAGGGATAAGGGAATGCCGTTTTCCAATCCTTTAAGAGCCAGTGCAGGTGCAACAGATGGGAACTGTAGCAACGTGCAAAGGACGATTAAAGAAAATGCCTGAAACAATCCAGAAGTTGTACAAACCAGTAGAGATGATCCTCACAGCTATTTTCAGATTTTGCATTATTACATACCCATAGCCACCAGCAAAAACCAGGAGGTATTACTGCTCTGCAGCACCCCAGATGAAGGCTGCTCTTCCTACCCACGCCAGAAGGGCTGACGGTAAGCAGTCTCCCCGTAGCCTTCAGTACCATTTCCCAGCCTGTGTTCAGTCAACAAGATTTTCCACAGCCAGAAGGTGGGATACAAATTCTTCTGATTGTAGAAGGTGGTTCCTGCGTCCTAATACTCCTCTTGGGCCCAAATTCTTGCAGTGTGTTATTTTCCCCATTTCTTTCATTTTTTCAGTCACTTCTTTACTTTACAAAGGAAATGTTAGAAGTATGCACTTTTCTACTTGGAAAATCATTCTCGAGGCTTACATAACTTTCCTAAGATCTCACTTGCCGTGGCCCCTCAATACTCATCAGTTATGTAGCCTGGAAGGAAGAAGAGGAGCCAAAATTCTGCAGGAGTGAAATAAGGGCATTCATGCAGCGGGTGAGAATGCCTACGAAGTGTGTTCCTCAGCCCCAAGTAGCAATTACCACACCATCCACCCAAGTCGCACAACAATGGGGCTCTGTTACAATGTGTGGTGACCTACTGACTGAATACAGGAGTCAAGAAACATCTGCTCTACTTCTATTTCGAAATGAAAGATAATGTGACAATAAAAGCTATATGATTTAATGTCTGAGCTCAGCTAAGCCTCGCCATATTGTTTGACTGCCTTTCCCCTCCTTCCCCCAGTGAGGCTACATAAGTGAATCAGCAGAGCAAAGACAGATGTACAAGTACTTGAGAAATGCACAAATACAAGCCCAATATCCTAAAGAGTACTGGAATTTTCGGCATTGATTACTGTCCACAGTAACACTATAAATCTATAAATCTGACCTGGTCTACATCTGCCGGTCCGGCGCGCTCCTCGGGTAACACCAGACAGGAAGAAGAGCTCGTCACGCCAACGGCCTCTTCCAGTGTCTTTTTATTTATGGCAGGATAACAGAGTTTTATGTTACAGGTGAATCGCACCTGATAGATAATCCACAGATGGAAGAATGGAGAACTTTTTAATCACAGTGAGAGCTGAAAGAACAGATTCTTTATAGCTAGTTTTGCACGCAGAATTCAAGGTCCTCACAATCCAGAGCAAATTCAGAAGTGAGTCCCATTTGAACCTTGACCATACTGGTGAATAAATTGATTTTTTTTTTTTTTTTGTTGTTCTTGTTCTGTTGAACTTCATGTGAACTTATTAATTGCTGGACTATATCGTTGCACTGAGTTATTACATTTACACTGTTAATAGGTTCTATTAATGTCCGAGTTCATCTTCAGGTCGTGGGTCATTAACTGAGGCATGGCTTGCATTGTGGCCTATTTTTCATGAAAGGCTTATTAAGAAAGACAGAGACTATCAATGTTAATGCCATTTACTTTTCAGGAATCTAATGAGGTCATTAGTTTCCATGTTCAACTGAAGTGCCAAATGCAAGCACAGAAGATAAAAATGCCGTTGACCTCATCTTTCTTTCAGCCGCACAGGAATACGTGACGCTGTTCCTCTCTCCTGCCTGCTTTGGATGCGTACATTTTTGCAGGAGACGAAGCCGGCATTCCTGCGCTCCTCAGCGACACCAGAACCACGCCTCAGAGTACCTCCAAAATAACCAAATGGGTGTTTCAGCCTAAGTGCCTGTTGTCCTTCGCTTGGACGACACGGGAAGCCTCTAGTGCCTGAAACCAGATGGTTTCAATAGATCACGTAATTCTGGGTATTTCTGCAGACAAGCTCTTCCAATATGATTCTGAACACACGGCATATGAAATTACTGTAAGCCTTGTAAGTACACTTCACATTCTCTGCCTAAAAAGCAATCGCTTGAATCTCAGATGGAAGGTACAAACCTTTCTTTCTGCATATATCAAATGTCCTTTGACCAAAAGTTTGTAAATTGCTCCAGAGATTGGCTGGCTGCCTCCATGAGCAACACTACCTATGGACAAGTAACAAGTTTTATTGCTCTTCTTGTTCCAAGCTGACTTTTATCTCGCAGAGAGATATGTTGTTTTATAGACAGCTCCTTTTTCTCCCCTTTGGCAAGATAAAAATCTATTAATGTTAAAATTTTTTTAATATACACCAAACTTTCTTACTACAGTACTTCCCACTATAAAGCCAGCCCTGGTATCGTTTCAAATCAGTGTAACATGTCTGTAGCTATGTAGCACAAAGTACACAGCCCTAGGATACAAGCTGTAACGCGAGATAAAATGATTTCGATCCAAGAGACACAATATGAGGGATTTTGTGTTGTAAATTCATGGCAGAAGAGAAGTTTCTCAAAACTCGTATTGCTCATTCACATTTAGCAGGTATCCATCATAGACTGGAGACGAAATTACAATGAGAATGCTTATATTTCTGTATGTACCTAATGAAATCTAAATATAGACTGCACTTCATTCAGGTTCTGTCAGACTCCCAAAACATTTAATAACGCGGTCTGATGCCTCCAGGGTAAGGGGGAATGCAAGCAAGGTTCTGTTTCCTGCTTCACAGATACTTTCACCTCTAGGTATTGGTTCCAGAAGGACACTAATCCTAGGAAACGACCTAAAAATCATTAGTGTTTACGATTATACATACTAAATAAAGAGAACTATATGTTGCTTGCCAAGTAGTTTTATATATATTTTAGGAAGTCTGAAAATGCAAAATCAGGCTTTTTTTCCCCTGAGCGGTACTGAAAGGCACTCGTATATACTGCAATCAGCTCATAACAGGCTACGAGTGACTCGCGACGTTGCTGAAAAGATTCAGTTACGCACCTTCGCATAAACAAGCCCTACTAACTAGCTTTGTTTTTTAAGACTGAAACTAGGCATAAACTGTTAAAAAAAGAGAAAAAAAATCTAATGTTCCTACAGGCATCATTTTGATCTCAGACAAGATATGCATCTGGTTGGGGAGTTACTACTTCCAAACCCAGGTCTAGGCTAACTCTGAAAATTCAAAGACAACACAGGCCAATGGTGAAAGGCAGACTGCCACAGAAAACTGATCAAACAAAACATACCATAAAAAAAAAAAAAAGAGAGACTTCTAGAAAAGGTAGAACACCCAATTAAATAAGGTGTGGTGACCAAAAGGCAAATTAGGAAAGACCCAATTTAAATTATGGACTTAAAGCTTTGTGATGAGTCCATTAACCTCTTGTCACTCCATGCGTGCCTCCGTCTCTAGAAACACAGGCTGGCCAACCCTTCCCACCGCAGGCAACAAACAGGGGAACAACCCAAGAAGAGGAGATGTCACACAGCCTCGTATTTGAAACTCCACACTAAACCTTCACAGCAGCAGCACCAGCAAAAAGCCAACAGGAAGAACGGCGACGCTGACTTCTTAGCACGGGAGAAGAAAGGAGCCAGTTTGGACACGCAAAAGCACATCTGAAACAGCTTACGGTATTTCCACATTCTCACAGTATGTTGTAACTCAGGGTGCTTGTGCCACACAACCTTGTAGATCTGAATAAGCAACAGCTTGCAGTAAATTCAAAACAAACTTGTTTCCAAGAATAAGATGTTTTCCCACAGACACAAGCACCAGGCTTCCAAGAGTTCCAGCATCCTGTGATGCGTGGCTGAAAGGTTTGTAACTAACTGCCAAAACGATCACACACTACAGGAGAAAACCCCCTTACATTTAAACACCAATAAAAAGGAAAATAATTGACCTCATATTTGTTTGCAAAATCCAAATAATATCTTCTGTTTGCTTGGAACGACTGTTTCAGAGTTAAATGATTTCATATACATATGCATATATACATATGTGTATTCATGAAGACTTGTAGTGACTTTAAGCATCAGTATGATATTTATGCTAGCATACTATAGCATTTACAGTAATACAATAATATAGTGATATACAACTAAAACATCTAAAAACTAAATAAACATAAAAATGTTCAGTTTTACTAGTCAGTTCTACAAAGCCATACAAATAGGACTACCTGAAACGTGTATTTATATCATTAATCGGTAAGAAAACCATTTACTTAATTACCACTGTGACTCTGGTGTGGGACTCCCTTCTGTGAGTTTTACTGTCCTTTAATGTCAATGCACAAGAGAAAGAAACTGCTCTGGCTCTGCTTGCAGGACTTCTGATCCTGAAGAACGCTGCGGATGGGCAAAATGAGCATGCCAAGGAACCAGCAACCGACAATTTAACGTTTTCTTTAAGGGCAGACCCGCACTGTAAAAGCAGGAGGCAACAGCTTACAAGGAAGCACCTGAGATAATTACTCCTAAACATCCTCAGGTATTTTTCAAACCTCGTTATCTGATTTAGATGGTTTAGACTTTTTAAAATAGGAAAATAATATATGTAAATGCTGCACATTATCAGATGAAAGGTTTAGGTTTTATCATTTTTTTCAAAAGAACGTTTTTGTTGGTATTATAAGTTTCTGTTTACTTCTTTAAAATTGAGACAGGTCATTTTGAAATTAAGCTTTAACGTTAAAAAAATATTATTTACATTATGGTTGACCTGGCAAAAAGCTGAGAATCAAAACCTCATATATTAAAAATCCTAATTAAAAATCCCAGTAAAATTTCACCACTAGGAGATATTTCAAACACATTCTTGCAACCGTGTTCGAAGTATTGGAAAAGGTACTGCTTCACTGCTGGCTTTTGCCATGTTCGCCAGATGAGACACATAATCACACAAAGTCTTCTTAATCTGCTTCCAGGGTAAGGAACGCAGATGCCTGAAATCACCAGAGAGGTGGTTCAGGCGGGTTACGGGATCTCACACGGCCGGTTACAGTCTCAGCTGAGGGGCTGCTGACTGGCAGTTGGGAAAACAGCACTGCTGTACTGCAGTCCCCAGAACGCTTCCGGGCTCTGACCATACCGATTGTGAAATTATTGCAAAAACTGCTGCAAAGATGACAGGATTTCTTAGAATACTTGTCAAAATGTCCCCACGCCCTCCCTGCCCCACTAACTCCTTAACACAGGCACACCAATAGCGTCTGGGCAACAGTACCTGAGCCAAAGATTTCAATTCATCATTTCAATTCCAGCATCACAATAAGTTACTCAAAAGCAAACTACAGCAAGAACAAACAGAAAACTAACCTTCCATCATTAAAAGAGGATACCACCAACATACTACTCTATGCTAGTTTTTTAGCCTTTTTTTTTTTTTGAGAAAAAAACCCACAATTAAACACAACTGGGTAATTACTCTGCTGTGTGATGTCTTGCAGAGATTAAGCATCTTTCTGCCAGTCATCCAAGATAAAGCTAATGTTTAAGGTCTATCAAAAAATGCAACTTACTCTAGGACGGAATGAGTTGCAGCCTGTGGATGGTAGCGGTACAGCAAGAGGCAATGGTTCACTCGAAAGACTTCACCGCCCTTTTGGATATGTTTGTAAAAAAACAACAAATCTTCGGGAACACCCTGGAAGAGAAGCAGTTATTTCAAACCAGAAGTGACCAGTATTCAGAGTTCTACCTGAAGACACATTTTATTCTTCTGCCAAAAGAATAAGGTTTAATATCATTTTAGTCATATTCTTTTTGTATGTCCCCATGAAGTTATCTAAAGGGTCATTAAATAAACATACCTGTAGAAAAGATACAGCTATTTAAAAAGCAAGCAGTGTTATTTAAAAATAAAGTACAGTTGACCGCAAGGACAGAGGTGGAAAAATAAATATCATCTCATTTTGAGAGGGATATAAAGCTTGGTACAGGTTAGTCCCAAAAGAGAGAAACCCAGCTGCGGAACAGTTCAAGCAGCCTGAAGTGCCAGGTAACCAAATATTTTACTTCAGAAGACTGTTTTTTCATTTTACTGTTCTTTCCTTGGTTGCCATACAGATACACATACTGGTCTCTACTTAAGAAAAGTGAATCAGGCCCCATAACAAAAGACCTTAATAAAAGCAACCTCAGAATGAGGCAATGTCTGAAAACAAAACTCCTTTTTTTCCTTGCAACTTGTTTCCATGGTACATTCTTCCTAATGGGATTGCAAGCAATACTGCTGAAATGCTGCAAGAAAAAAAATCTCCTAGCTCTCAGAGACATTACAGATTCCATGACCACATGCAACATTTCTCACCTCAAAATCAGAACATCTTTATGCCAGAGATACCGCGTCAGTAGGGCAATCTTACAGCACACAGTATTCAGTTACATGTCATAGCATGGACATAGGAAGCAGAAACCCACCTTTAAAGATACAGCTCTATACTGAAGGTATAAAAATAGCATCTATTTACATTTTGCAATGGCGCAATTTCTTGAAATATGGTTAGAACATTCAGTTTTTCTGTGTTTAAATACAGATTTTTCTTTCCCCCAACCCAGTGTTTAAAAGGTCACATCACCTTATCAGGCTAAAAATCTCTGATATATAAAACCACGTGGGCCAAACAGAATATTTAAGTGTAGCATAAATAAAAAGCTGTAAGATAACATGACAAAGCTGAGAAGGAAAAGTAAAAGAAGAGAAAGATACTGAAATACATTTATTTCTGTAAGCGATATCACATACATAAATAACAGGGGCATAAACTTCAAACTCAACTTCAGGTATTCTATTTCAGCAGAGCAAAAAAAATAAGAGCACAAGTTAAAAAAAAAAATCGAATTTTTTCCCCATTACCACAGCTGAGTTTCTTCCATAATTAAGAAAAGAAGATTTTCTACTTAAAGTGCTGGACGCAGAAATCCCTCTGTGGTTTCTTCTGGCCTTCTGGTTACTCTGTATATTTAGAAAATGAACATCCATAGCTATAAGTATCAATTAACAATCCAGCATTTCAGCAATAGGCTACCACATAAACAGTTTTCAGCATTAAATAGTTACATCGCAGAGTTTACACGTTACTGGACTACATCCTGTAGCCAGGTTGGACGGGGCTTTGAGCACCCTGGTCTAGCAGAAGGTGTCCCTGCCCATGGCAGGAGGCTGGAACACGATGATCTATAAGGTCCCTTCCAACCCAAACTATTCTGTGGTTCTATGATACACACGGAATTTTCCATGTAAAACTCAGCCCTATAGGCTCTGCTGCACCAAGGGAGAAATACATTGGCCTGCTGGTCACAACTCCTAGGGAAAAAGCCCAGCCTGCACCTGCTCCGTTCTAACCCGCACGCACCAGCTATGTGCAAAACCATCACTCCCTTTAACACACGGCTACTGAAGAGGAGCAGGATCCGTGTCTACCCAGTATTCTGGGTGGGCATCTCCTGCGGTGCTGATGGCAGGCTGTACAGCTGAGGGGACGGATTTTGTGTACACAATGGGATGTCAAGCAGAACCTAACTGGAACTAAAGTAATTCCTTGCTCAGGGACCAGACTAAATATTCCATTATTCTTGCCATCTTCTCATTGCTCCCTGTTTCTCACTCCTAGCAGATCACTGTGCATGGAACAGTACTCCAACTACAATGTCCTCGGTGCAAGCCACCAGCCACTACAACAAGCACTGCCAGCTATAATTTTTGCAGCTCCACCATCAGTGAGAGCCTCAGGAGGGATGAAGATACTGATCGGCAAAATTTTTGGAGGACTTTTAATGAACGAGTGACCCTCTGGGCGATGTTGTAACAAGTAACGCCTGGTGAGAGCACATGGTGTAGCCCTAGGATGACCAACAGTAAGTACTGCAGAACTTCAGGCTGACAGTCATCTTTTTTTTGGTCACTTGGACAGAACTTACCCTTAGGCTGTACAGGGATAACGTAATCTAAGAGCTGCCTTTACTGCCAAACCTAGGACAGGAGACCGACTGCCACTGAATCGATCTGTCCTCACTTCCTCACCCATCTCCTTTCCCCCGTTCAGCCTTCTCTCCACCATCTCCGACACGTACAGGCACTCTAGGAGAGGCAGCAGATCCTTGTGAGCAAATCCAGCAGAGATTCAGCCTATGCAGAGCAGTCTAACTAGTGAACATGGGAAATCTAGTGCTGAACGCTTGATATTTCAACAACACAGGCATTTCTAACAAAAAGTGATGACAAACAAGACAAGGGAAGTCAATCTATCCACACATGCAAAAACCCTTCAGGTTTGGGAAAGCTCAGCCCTGCTTCTTCATCAGAGGCATCAGGGGAAATTGGAGTAAAACTTGGTACATTTTTTGCAAACCAGACAGCATAAGCCAAATTGCTTTAATTCCTCAGAGAAGCCTAAAATTGCTGAACGCAAAGAATGGATCAAAAAGAAGTAGCTTTTGATTCCAAACTAACTATTTTCTTACAGGACTTTGGAAAGAGTTTGTTTCATTGTTATTTTTTAAACTAACTCATTTTCTACTGCACATTTTAGAACATTCATTAAAAAAGAAAATAATTTCAGTATATTACTCGAGTTGCATGAAAAGCAGATCAAATGGTGTATATTACAACACCTAAGATTAAACAGGGAAAAAAATATCTAAACTCAGAGTCATTTAGCAATAAAGCAGAGATGTTGAGAAAAAAAATCAAAGTACTTTTTAAAAACTTTTTAAAAATACCTATACCAACAGCTGCTCAACAGCATTTCCTCAAAGTCCTGAGCGAAACAGCCCATACAGAGGGGCTGGCTGCATGGCAGTGAACACAAAAGACACCCTATTTTAAAGGCAGTGCTCCTGCCTCAAACACACACCGTGCTGCCAGGCATTAAGCTCTCTTACTCGCCAACAAATGGTGTTCAAAGCGCGCTGCTAATGGGGAACGGCTACTACGCTGCTGGAAGCTAAAACAAAGCAAGAAATTGCAGCTCCTCTCCAACTCGAATGTAAAGGTGAAAAAAATTAGGACCGAAAGTAACTTATCAAGAGTTATCCATCCTTCAGTCCCTTTCCCTAAAGACAAGTTTTGTATTAAATGCAGAGGCACGCAAGCAGACTAACCACAAGCTAACTCCTTATTAAATAGCTATTAATAGCTCCTCTTCAGGATTATCCAAGATATTCTTCAGTCTCTCTTTCTGCAGATCTGTCACTTCATTTGTTGGCTTGCATTCAAATCATGGCTTTATAACCTTTTGCCTTGATTACAAGACCTGAAGCCTGTAACATTTAGGTCATTGTTTGGGAAACAACAGGTTAGAGGAAACTCTTAAAAACTGCTTTCATCCAAATGTATTGGCACACAAAAATTGAGTTAAACAAAGATGATGGGGAAGTCAAATGGAAGTGAGGTGGTAAATTCTACACGATACTTAATAACAGACTAGCAAAAAATGTCATTAGACATGGGGTATGGGGTGAATTTTCAAATAGCTTAAGAAGTATAATCAATCATTTGCTCCACCACTTTTTTTTTCTGTTTTTGATCAAATACTGATCTCTGTTCAGCCTTAACTATACCAATCCAAAAATCATTTATGCCTGTTGTTTTCTCCAGATTTTTCCCCAGAGCACCTTGATAGGTTATTTGACAGACTGACTATATTTTAATTGATGTTCAAAAAAAACCAAATTCCTACTCAGCCTTTTACCTTTCAGGCATTATTGTAACTGCCCGCCTTTCTGGAGAGAACGACATTTGTGTGCTCTGGCAGAGAAAAATGGAAAAATGCATTAGTTAGTGCCAAGTAGTCGACAAAGTTATCTGAGAGCTTTGCAGCATGCGCTACAGTCTCCTGTGCGCCAAACGATATTTTGACACCTCCTCAATTCATGTTTTTTGTGACCTTTTATCACAAAAATAGATCAAAACTGAGCTCCAGACACTTTGTTCGGAGCCACAGTTTGTATTCAGGACAGCCAGTGGCTTATAACACGCTATTCCATCTGGGGCTCATTAAGAACAATTTGCCCCTGTTTACACTTTGAGATTAGTTTAGAACTTTCAGGCTGTCACTCCATTTTTAGCTTTCATACGCTTAAAAAGGCAGGTTAAATACAGAGGTGGCAGGAAATTTGAGACCAAGTTGTGGTAAAACTCTAGAGAAATAAACAAGTGTGGCATATTACAGTTGTGATGTCAAGAATAGCCCTGCTCGCACAAAGCCAAGGCTATACAACGTGCTACATTTGCACGGCGTGCAGCCCGCAGGTTCGCAGTGCTCATTCATACACTTCTTCATGTACTCAAGATGTCTTCGAGCATTTACCTAAAGCAACAAGCCAGTTGTTTTAGCTTAGTGCCATTAAACACAAGCGACTAGAGCCAAAGGACAACATGCTGAAAAGAGACAAATAATGTGCAATGCCATCTGGAATTAACAGCAAACAAAACCTGGTGTTCACTCGAAGAACACATTTTGGTAGAAGTACACAAGGTCAGCTGGATACAGTTGCAAACTGCTGGGTTTGTATGCAAACTGAAGTGCACTGTCAAACATACCAAGCAACAACTTTGCGTAGCTAATAACAGACGTGACGTCTACCACGGCAGGTGACTTCATAAGTTCCCTACTTCAACATATTACAGCTTCGAAATCTGCTTTTCAATTATACAAGACCACGTATATCTTCGCCTCAGCATAACTTCCCGTGATGCTTTTGGACACAGCTGTGACTTTTAAACAAGGAAGCCAGCTGTTAGCAGACACCACACAGTGCAGGAGCAAAACCACTCACACGGATTACGTCACACACTGATTTTCAAGTGTGAGTTCCGAAGGGTTTAGTAAAGTCTTGCCATTTCTTTCAGTAAGGAAGTATTGCACTCTATCTGAATCGGTTGGGTAATGGGAAGATTATTTCCCTTTAGTTTCCTAAAAAAATTAAGTCAGAAAAGTGGTTCACGTGACTCTCCTACCAGCCATGGATACTATTTAAAATGCTACTTTCTAGGCTTGTGACCATTTCTACTGTACTATCTTAGTCTCAGCACACCATTAGAGCTTTTAAGTACTTCCGCTTTAATTACCAAATATCAGAGGTTGCACAAATCACACCTGTACCATTTCAGTTAATTAGTGCATAAAGCAAACTTGCCAGACTCTTAGCCACCATTACTGAAAATATTATTTAGGATTTTGCTTGGACATTGCCACAGTGATTATATAAAAGGAATACATTTCCAACAATTGCAGATCTTGACCAGAAATAAATATTTATTTCTAAAAACATTTTGTAAATATTTTTTAAAAATCTGTTCCACATAAAGCCTGGAGGGATGGAGAGATACATGCATACATGTACGCCTACCTGTAATAAAAAAAATATTACATCATAGCTTCTATATTTATATACTATCAGTCCACCCATGCTATTAACATAAACATCAAACCACAATTTCTTTCATGGAACAACTATCTTCCATTTGTTCTAAGCACTGAAATACGAAGAACAGGTGTTTGGATTTAATTCCAGATGAGAAATGCAGCTTTTTGGCATGGAAACAGTTCAACAAATGGAGAAGGCTGAAATGTTCAGATTTGTTGGCCTGTTTCTGTGTTTACTTGCAGAAATATGACACTTCCAGGTCGCACTCTTAATTACTAACCAAAAAATGGAGGTGGAAGTGATCAAATTAATATAGTCAGATCATGGGTCAGGTCAGAACAGACACATGAGCGGACAGGATCCTTCAGCGTCCTCAGTACTAGTTGGCAACAGCTCCATTGATACACACAGAAAAATCTTTCCTTGTCTCAAAGGCATTCTTTCCAAACAGAAATGAGTGGGTTAGATCAATGCTAAACACTTTACAGTCCTAAATGCTAAGAGATTCAGGACTTGATTTTGTGTCCTCTAAACCCACACAGGACAAAGGTTTGACTTCAGTGCTTACATTCATTGCTTCCTTCAGCTCTGTCGTCACCCTTGTTCGTAGGGTATATTTTGGAAGGTCCTCTGTATCAGCCAGAGTTCGAGTTTTGACATGTTGGACAATTCACAATAGGGACAAACAAAAAGTTTAACATATCACCAATAATTTCTAAAACTAGAAGGACATATCATGCATTGTGGCTGAAAAATCATTAGGATTGTCAGCATATTACATTTGAATAACCAGCGGCATAGTCCCTACACAATTATATATACAAAGCAAATCCAAAAAAACCCCAAAAACAGAACAAAGAGAAAAAAAATAAACCCATAACTAAAAGCAAAAAGCACAGAACAATAGTCCAACTTAACCTCTTGAACTTTATCATTAGGCTTGCTGTTGTATTGTTGTTATTATGTTTCAGCTTGCTTGCTTTCTTTTCTGAGCCTACTAACAATGCTCAAGAAGTCAAACATTCTTCAGAGAATGAAAATACAATGATAAGGAATAACAATAAAAACAACAAATAAAGAGCATGGGTCAGCGAATGTAGATCATATTGGGAGCCAGGCACCATTCCCAGCTCTTCCATTCACCCACCGTGTAATTAAGGGCAAATCTTTTCACCACTCTAAACAATTCTGTCTGCTGTCTCCTTAAATTATACTTTTTTTGGAAGCCTGAAGAATAATATTTGTGTCTTTTCATACACACATACACATGTGAGAGTATGTCTGTATGTATATATACACACACTGCATGGCACAGGAAGGCTCCATTTAGAGGCTACAAAAACAGTAAGAATTATAACATGTTGTAGTTTAAATAATAAAATAGGAAATAGTCTTAGCAGATTTTTTTTTTAAGAGTACTATTAAATGCAGACTTTATAAAAAAAAAAAAATCAGAACCACCCATTCTAGCCCTAAAATCTCACCAAAACCACGGGAACCAAAACCCCTCAAGTCCAAACCACACAGAATGGATCCAAATGAGTCTGAAGTAAATCTGCTTGCCATATTTCTACTCCTACCACAATAAATACTTCCAACAGACATCCCTGGATTTTATTCCATAAACACACTGATGACCCTAAAGCAGCCAAATTGAACTCCTACAGGAAACCTACACAGAAAGAGAACACCTAACTGTCAGTGGAGGAACACTTCTCAGATAGCAGTCATTTCATTTGTCACCTCTCAGTCCTCATCCTTGAGGAAAATCTACTTCACATCTTCCAAGGACAAGCCTGAGAACTAAGACTGACAAATGGATACGAGACAAGCGGATCGATGAGATTTAATGACAGTAGTTTAATGGCACATTGTGACCTCCCCTCCCCCTTTCTTTCTTCATCTTAGGGCTATAAATCTTTCCCCTTAAGAAGATGTATTACCATCTCTTCGCCTTCCTGCACCTTTCTTCTCTTCCAAACCGTTTCACCAGATCTACCTTACGTTTCAGAGATGGTTCATAATGAAACTATGAGCTGACTTCTGTTTTGTTTTCAGATCTGTTGCATTCAGGGACTGAAGAGGAGCTTGCATGTCTAAACCCTTCTTTAATTTTTCCAGCTATGCTGACATATCCAACAAATGTGTTAGATTTATCTACAAAGCCCATCTCAGTTATGTCCTTCAGTCACCAGTTTCCCCAAAAACCACTGTACTTGTTAACAACTGTGCTTTTTTAAAAAAAATGTATATGGTACAACCCAGATATTTTTCAATTTCAGTTTTTATGTATACCCCTTTACCTAGCGTTTCTTAATAACAAGTTCAGGGCTTTCAGAAACTGTCAGACAAAGAGATGGTTCCTGGACTATGTCTCATCCATAGCACTCACCTTTCCACCCTCATCAAATTTTCCCACATGAAGAAACCATTCTCGAGAACAGAACCAGGTTGGCATAATCACAGTTGGTCCGTGGGAGGTAAACACCTAGGAAAAAGGTGAAAAAAGCCAGTCTTAATTAACGGAATGTCAAAACCAGCATCTATTGGGGTACAAGGTAGACCTTACGTGTTCACCTGAAATCCTGCAAATACTTATGCCTATACTTAACCTTCAGCAATTTTAAGCACCCAGAAACACAAGCGCTTAAAATTCAGCACGTGCTTCGTGTTGACAGTGCAGCGTGTAGCAGCGCCCTTGAGAGCTCCCTGTCCAACAGATGAATCTACTTCCTGCTTCCTAGTCCATAACCTTCTCTTCTGTCACACGCTGCAACACACGCAGAGTACTTCAAACTTTCTTTCAGGTTTAGAGAGGTAGACTGGAAATGACACTTCTATTAATAAGGGTGATGGTGACATTGAAGTGAATTAACTGAAAAGAATCTTAAAAAGTTAAAGTTCTTCAGCTTAACCCTACAACTGCTGTGCACTGGTTTTTGTATTCCTTACACAAATATTAAGGAGGAAATTTCATTGATCTTTTAGTTGTGCCAAAGACACTGAAATGTTAATCAAGCTTGGACAAGTAAGATGCAATTTATTTTAAGCATTACCAGAGCACTATGGATTTGCTACCCACTGGTACCTACGTTAAAAGGTTGTTGGAAGGAAAATGCTCCAGGGACTGGAAAGAGAGTGGCTATTAATTTCATCCTCTTGACTAGTGACAGCCAAGAACTACACAAACGGTTCTTTGCGGCTTTAAGCAAACCTGTTGTGAACACAACTATGAAATAAACCAGAATCTGGATTGCGGAAGGTAAACTAGTTCTTTCTTGTACTAAAGATGAAGTGTTTAGCCAAACAAGAGACTGAACTTGTCAAACAGCACGTGCAAAGCCCAGGCAGGAGACTGCTTCCTGCTTCCAGAACCATGCAGGAAATAAGGAGCTCGGCCCGGTTTACAAGGGCAGAAGAAAGAAACCTCACATTTACTGTCAGTCTTCAAGCACTCGTGAAAATCTGAGCTTGTGAGCAGATGATTTCATAGCACGCTACAGTGGTAATATTAATATTCCTGTATAGTTGAAAGTTTTTGAACATCAATGCATAAATATAAATTTTGTCACGTGCTTCTAAGCATTTATATTCTAATGGTGCTCCTCAAATTCAGCCTGGGATGGAGCTCCTTAAACTCCTCTTATGTCTAGCAACTTCAATTTCCACAGAGAAATAAGGATTTAGAGCCCAAACTTTACCCACTCAGTTCTATACACTTAGACACTTAGTTCTAGACACTTAGACCAACTCTCCAAGCAAATTAGATTAGAAATCTAACCAAAATTCAATAGGTGACCTACTCCCACTTTTCTTAAGGCATGAATCATCTGACCAAACACAGGCATCCACCCACCTTCGGGTGAAACGCACTGTGTGCTAACTCCAGGAACACAACGATAGAACTTCAGTGTCCGCAAACGGGTCCCAGGGTGACTCATCTCAATACAGACACTTAAATTTTAGGCAGTCCTATTTAGTCAGAATAATCCCATCACTTAATGGCTATGATTTAACACATTAGCAGCTTGTTCATAACTGAAACGCAGTGGCTTCAGATGTGCTAAATGTCAAAAACTCCCCCCAAAAGTCAGTAGGAGCTGAAAGAGTCAAAACAATCCCAGTAAAACAGAGCAGACATGATTAGTACATGGTTATTAGCTCCACACTAATTACAAGCGCAATTGAATACGGCCTGCACTGAACAATAACCAAACAGTAATCCCAAAAGAAAACAACAGCAGGAGAAAAGCTAGGCTAGAAACCATTGCACTGAATCTCATTTCTGAATGAAAGAAAATCTTCAAAAGAAAGTCCTGAGCCTGCTGGAGTATGTCAAATGTGTTTGCAGAGACTAGAATGCCCTTCCCTCAGCGCAGCCAGGTTCCTCAGAGAACGTAAATGCACCTAATCTTAAATGTGTAGCTCAATGTAGTTAGCCCTGCTTACGTGCCAAGAGCATACATCTCAAATGCCTTAGGTAAGTACAGACATCAACGGAACACAGGTTGAGTGAAACCAAATAGAACAAATTTGAAACACTAAGAAAGAACACCAAAATGTCCCTTCTGTGCACACAGATGGTGATATGGTGATGATTATATCGTAGACCATCACACCCTGCATACACCGATGTCCTTCCTAAATCAAACAGTGCTCTACGGCTCGCTGTCCATCTCAGAAAAGACACTAGAGGGGAGTTACACAGACGAAACCAAGAGTGATGATGAGGTGGCTGCATTGCCACATGCAATTTCAGGGTCTTATCCTTCAAGAAAGTCTTTGAACCTGGAACAGTACACCAGCCAAGTGTGAATTAATCAGTAAAAAAAAGCTTTTTCTATATAAATACTTGTAATGTGACATCAAAATAAACTTCAGGAAATACAAATCTGTGCTGCTGCCACAATGGACAAATTCAAGCTACCTTGTCCCTTGCTATGCTAACCACAACATTTGTGAAGCCGAAATTCTTTTTTTTTTTTGTTACCTTAGGTTTCAGCTGGATCTGCTCCCTGATCCAACTAACCACAGAACCACCAGAGCTACCACAGTGGAGGATGCACGAAAACGGGGCACCAAACACAGAGCGGACAGCAGGACCGTTCTGTTCAGCAGCAGTACAGATAACCCATAAATAATCTTTAACCTGACAGGGGGAACTGTATGCTCAAATTCTAGATTCACTGTACATCTATTTTAGTTCAAGAGCTCTCCTACCCCTCCTGCCTCTGGCTATGCGTCCCAGTCACTTGTCACAGCATCAGCACTCACCTGACCCCATGGTCAGCGAGATCCGAGCGCTACATCCGTAAGAAAACTATTATTTTCCTTTTTTAGTGTTCGTTTTCTATAGCTTTAGTTCTCTCAGCGGTTCACTGTGGGGTCAGACTAGCAATACTGCTGACATACTGGAGGGGGAAGGAACAAGCTTGGAGACGAAAACAAGACCTCCCTTTTTGGTGGCTGCGCACAGTTAATCAGCCCAGCTGTAATGTAAAACTGCACCCTCTGCCTGAACACTCACAGCGATGGGAGGAGAACAGGCTCAGGGAAAACACTAAACTCCTAACGACCGTAGTGAAACACTGCAGCATCTGCCAGACTTTTGAAAGCTACCTTCAAGAGCTTTTGAAATCTCATCTGCAAGAGAAAAAAAATTAACCTCAACCTTCTGCAGCTGGAAATTCTAGATTTCAGCTTGGTTTAGTCAGATGGGAAAGTCTCCTCCAGATTTCTCTTTTGCCTACTCTTGTCATACACTTTTGCCAAGGTGTTTAAAAAATGGTCAGATTGGCTGACTGTGATAAAAACCGCAACTTCTCACTTTGTGAGAACGCCACACAAGATTTTATCCAAAAATCTTTTAGATTGCGTGGACTGGAACAAGAGAAGCAAAGAAGGCATGCTAGCCTTAACCTGAAAATCAATCAAAAGCAGAATTTGAATTATGATGCAGGTCTTCAAGTGCTATGTTTGGTTTTCTTGGAAACGTTCTCCAGCTCCACCCAATAAATGTCCCATATCACAGCAGAACCTCAGTGGGTTTTAAAAGTCCTCCTCGAGGAGTTAATTCAGCGTATTAGAAAGCAGTTTGGAGCCGCGAACCTTTCACACAGCTGTATTGGAAGATTAATGTTTAATAATAGTTGTTATTAAAGTACACTGTATGGTGTAAAGACTGTCCAAATATAATCTAATTGAATGAAACCAACTTGTTAAAAACCAACTAAGAGCTTGTAGATGAAGGTATAAATCTGTTCAGATTTAGAATTCCTGAACCACACACTGTTGTCAAATCCAAATTGGAATTAATCTTCATCAGTTTCCAGGTGTTGGGGACAGGCTCCTACTTCAGCACCGTATTTGTTAAATTTTTTAGAACTTCTTTTGTCATCTGGTTTTAGTCCAAGGATCAAGTAGCAAGTAATTGAAACTGATTTACTCTGGTGTGCTCTTGCTAACTGTTTGGCTATTGGATTACATTCAACTGCTTCAGAGATTCTCTGAAAATAAATCTAAAGAATATAAAGAGTTGATAAAGTGATTTGCATTTGTTGTGCTTCAAAGCTGTCAACAGCACATGTAATGCTGGTCCCCACTAACGGTCACTTCAGTGTTCAATACGAAATTTAAGTTCCAATACTGAGAAAGGCATTCATGTGTTTATAGTAACTCATCAAGGCAAGTTCTATTTCCCGAACCAGCCAATCAAAGTCTAACAGCAACGTGCCAAGCGAGTACACGCAGATGGTGAAACAACCTTATCGCATCGTGTCCTGCAGAATACAGTGAGGAAACCAGGCAGTTCACAACAGCCATGTATTTAGTCAAGGACCCAGACTGTTTTCCAACGTTACAAGCTAACTCCCCAAAATACACTACACATTTAATTCTACTTATGCTATAGCATTTATGAAAATTATATCCAGACAGATCAAGGATTAGGAACAATCTCCTACATTATGATAAATAAAGCTTTCCAATACCCGTGGTGGTACATTAACATGATAGAAGTTGAAAAAGAAACCAAACCAAACCAACCACCCAAACAAAACCACCACACGGCAGAGGGCCACAATGATTTTTGTGAGCTGTAGGCAGACCCTACGCTAAAGGACATCACTCCTGACTTAGAAAAAATTACATGTATTAAGCTATCAGTGCATTAACTCAGCAGTGAATGTACCAGGACCTCATTACTAAAGATTATTACCAGGTTTACATCCAGAATCAGGTGTGTGGATTAGTGTGACAGAAGAAGTATGGCAGGTCGGGAAGAGAAGATGACACTCCTTATCCTACTTTAAGAAAGTATTAGGTGAATAAGATTTAAAAAAAAAAAAAAAAAAGAATTACAACAAACTTTATTAAGCCTTAAGGAACCTGAACACCCAATCTGGTATGGATTACAGTCAGTTAGTTTATATAGTACTGAATTGTTTTACCCTTCATGTGCCTACATAAATAATTGCCTGTGTCACCTAATCACCGCATGCTTCGACATCAGCTGAACATCCCCGCTCTGAAGAAGCCGGGATCTGGCACAGCAAAAAGCACATTTCAGAAATAAAACATGCCGTGACTCTCCATGCTGAAAGGTTGATCTAGACATAGTAATGCTGGTAGAGGCTTGACTAAAAATCAGCAGTACTTAACCTTCACAATCCCAAACTCTTCTGAGCAACAAAACTAATAAAAAGAATTCAAGAGTCCTGAGAATTGCTAATGCCAGTGAAAGCCGAGAGCATTCAGCACCTCCGAGAAGGTATTCCAGCCCTGCTCCCGGAGAAGTTACGACCTCCAGCTCCCCCTGATTTCCTCAGGATCTGAAGCCCTGATGACGGCTGAAAGGTTTCGCAGCCTGCAGGAAACACAGACTCTTTGCAAGAATGGAGCCAGCGAGCGCAGCCGCAGGACGCTGCTCTCTCCGTTGCTGTATCTGCTTTCCCATCCAGTGTTTCATACCGCCGCTGGAAGGGACCGATATTGCTTATTTTCCATAACAGCTAACTGGATTATACAGCTAGTTCCCTTTTCCGGGTCCAGCTGGAGAGCAGGAGTACTGCACTGCAGAGATGTTCTCTCATACCTTACAAGCCCTTGCAACATTTCAAAACTTCACTGTGGTTCAAATTAAGATACTACTGTTAAAATAAAAGGGGGGGGAGGCGGTTCTAAAACGGTTATAAAAGTTAAGTGATCTGTGTCTCTCTTTCTTTGGTCAATCTTCCGCACAAATACAGCCCAGTGATCAAATCTGTGCACAAGCTGTAGTAATAATAATTTATGTTCGATACTTTTACCCACATAGCCACTGTATGCTCGACAGGTACCTTTTTTGAAATATATGTAAACAGTCTTCAGCCTATTCAAAGGTGCAGCCAGTCAATAGCATAGCGTAGAATACCTACGTAACGAAGTACTACATGATTTATGGAGTGCCAGGAATATACATAAATAATAACTAATTAAAAAAAACTGCATTCAAAGTGAGTAGACTCCTAGTTATATAGGCTAAATAATACCACTTGAAAGTGTTTCTTTTCATACACAGGCTGTTTTGCTGAAAGCCCAGAATGTTCACCAAGGCAGAAATGTTATTACATTTAAAACTGATGCTTCTTTTTTGTTTTATCTTTTAATGCAGATTGAAAAGAAAAAAATCTCTCTAAAACACTTATGGTATATTTTAATACTTTCCAAAGCATATCTAAATCTCGAGGGACACCATGCGTGAATCTCTCACACAAATCCCTGCTCCCCACTTCCCTACATCCCAGCGCTTCCAGTTCTAACGATGGAAGCAGAAGATGGTAATGGGAGTAAAGCTGGGAGAGCAGTCGTGCTGGGAGCAAAAAGTTGACTTTGTTCGAACTGCTGTAACAAACTCCCTTGTTCCTCACAGTTTCTTACATTCTCCCAGGGCTTTTCACCGGGCCATTCACTTCCTGAAAAACATGACAGTCCTTTTTACAGCTTTTTGACCATTATACCAAAACATAAAACTCTACACAAATGGAGTTCTGTGTTATAAATGTTATATAAAATTTTAATATCCAGCCTCTACACTGTTGGATGTGAAACCCCCATCTGAAATGAGTAAGCGGGTGCGTATCGACACGGCATCACCTCCTCCCGACGTCTCTGGCTACACCAGGCTGCCACAAAGAGCCTCAAGACTTCTCAGAGCAGGCTGCACTCTGCCTACCTTTTTTTTTTTTCTTTTTAAATCTGCTGCTGAAAGGAAATCTGTTTACAAGTTTTCCAGAGGTAAATATATTAACTTTGGGCTTATAGTCTAATACATATGCATTGAATTAGCTGTGGTTTTGCTTTATGTGAGCTAGCCCATGCCAGCCTCATTGTGCTGGATAATTGAGAGCGGACTATACCGCTGAATATCTTTTTTTCGTCGTTGAATGCTCCTAGTAAAACCCAGTAGCAAGCGCCATTCTTCTAGCCTTTTTCAGAGCTTTTATCTACTAATGACGATGAATTAACCTACTGCTGAAACCAAAAGAATAGACGCACGCAAAGGGAACAGCCTGTATGATTTTAGCATGTCTTACATCTTTTTTTTCTTGTCTGTAAGCTGCTAACAGTGGTCTTTGTAACGTCCATGCCTTAACAAGTCTCTCTCATTCTTGGAGAGTTTCCAGTATTTAAAGAGTCAAGTATTTACAATGGAAGAATTACTCCATCCAGTAAAATGAAGCATTCTCTACTAAGAGGTTGTCTACTCGGCTTGCTGTTTACGCTGAGCTTTTACCATGAAAGAAAGAAAACAATCTGCTTCAAGTCATATTAGCAGATACTGGATTGTGATTAGAACGTACAAGAAATCTGCTAAAAACAACACTGACCAATGTTCATGTAAGAAGTCTTAAAAATGATCTTTCCATTGGATTTTTGGACATGTCATTTAGTATTTTTACACCATGAAGACTGAATAGGTGTTTTAGATTTTGAAACAGTACCCAAAGGAAGGTAACATAACTGAAATATTCTGTTATTACAATAAAATATATACACACAGAGTGATTTTCAGCTCAAAGATCTATGAAAAACAAAAGACGACATAAATGTCCTTTTTGCAATGATAGGACAATTCTACTCTTACAAAGAGTTATAAAACCTGTAGTGTTCAGAAAATTATTTGAAAATAAGTATTACTCATTTTCTGTCTATAAAAACATCATCTATGTTTATAACTTATTCAATAATATTTAATAGATAAGAACATGTACAGCATGATTTTTTGAGTGTTCAGGTTTACCCAAAAATGTAACGTATCCTACCTACTAATGCTCATCAATTCCCCCTTTCACATTAATGTTCATGTTATAAAAGTTGTATGCAACTTGAAAGTGGGGGGACATATGAAGCTCAGTTAAATGAAAGAAATACAAGCATCTTCTAAACAAGCAGTGAACTGTAGGTAAGGAGATCACTTTCAAATTTGAAAAGTTCATCTGTGTGCCAATGTACATGCAAAAGATTCACAGGAGAAATACAAAATATTCATGTAAACTTGCTGTATTTATTTCAATACAAACAGTATTTCTTTTGTGCGTGTTTTTTTCCCCTGTAGGCTTTTAACATCTAGGGTAGGTAAAAAGAGAAAAAACTAGGTCAGATCTTAGACTACAGATTGTGATTATTTGATTAACAACTGCAATAGTAGAATGTTTTCTTTAGGAAATCAAAGCAAACTTTACCCTAAATCTCCCCCTCATGTCTTCTATCATATCACAAGTCTTTGGGGGGTATCAAAGTACCAAATGCATTCCAGTGCCCAGAGAGTGTTTGATTTGCATTCTGTATCACTTCAACTTTGTGAATGGGAGAACAAAGAAAAGACAGAAAATAAAACCCAGTTATTTAATTATTTTAGAAAAATAAATTTCACTGCTAGTGCAAGAAACAGTAATGCAACATATTTCACAGAGGGGAAAAATGAAACTCTTCTCAGAATTTTGTTTCACAGAAATGGCCTAACACTAACCTCCTGCACGCTGTTTCAAATCTTTCATCCCACAATACATTTTCTCATACACCCACACACACCCCCCCACACCCACCCACACACTTTTTGATCATGAAAGGGCCCTAATACATGTCAAGAACCCAGTGATCTGTTACAACTGTTTGTTTTTCAACAGCACAGAAGACAAAACTAGAAAGACCTCACCCAATTCTGAGAATACACAGAAGTAAAAATTAAGTGCCCATCAATTTGTAAAAGTCTGAGAAAAAACAGAGCTGAGAGCACTACAAAGCTTTTCCCTCCTATACGCATTCTCTTTTCAGCCTCCCTAATAATTTGGTGATGGGTTTATACGTGGGACTTGATTTTGTAGGTTCTTTCACTGCCTCCCAGCCAACATTCTGATCAACATTTCCTTTTATTTGTGACTGCTTACTCTATAGCCAAAACTCTCGGGGCGTGGGGAGTGTGAAGGCCATACCCTATCTCTGAAACAGGGCTCTAAGCATGCATCACTCCCGACATTTATTTCTATGTTAAATTCTGTCTGAACGTGGCATTCCCTGTCACTGCTTTGCATTAGACACTATTCAGCCAGTCAGTCATTCAATCTATCCAGCACATTCAAATATTTTCAAAGTCTCCAGCTATTTATTACCTTCTTTCTTATCTCTGAATTCTTAAGATCTTCCAAGTGGAGGCTGCTACGAATTCGCTTCAGGACAGCTATGCTCCAATTAGAACAATACAAATCAATGATAAAAAGCAAGGATTAGGTCCCAGTTTCATCCTAAATCAGAGATGTGCAAGCAAGCAGCTCGAGCAACATGGGTCCTCTCTACCATGGAAAATTTCTGCCACGGAGCAACTCAACTCATAGCAGATCTCTGCTGCCATCTCTAACAAACACAGCGGAGCTCCGAGAGAATGAGATTTCCAAATCCACCAGTTCAGGTGAGCACTTTTAAATGGGTGAACATCCGCCTAAGCCTCAGGTATCGACACATTCCTATAATCAGACTATTATAATTATTCTCAAGTTGATTAAATGAATTTCTGTAATGAGAAATCTCTAAAAAACTGCTATGTGAGTCTGCCACTAAGCACACTGCAGCTAAAATGTTCAAAGAGTTAAGGGGAAGTCAATTCTGCTGCACATATGAAAAAGATTTTTTACATTCTTTTTTAATACCTCTGCCTTATCCTGTCCTGCAGCAATATTTACACCTCAGAGGACAGCAGACATACTGCCTGGCACTCGGCATGTATCATTAGCAAACAGCAGTGGCATCGTGGAAACACGGCAGCACAAAGGGTCTTGCTATGATTTCAAAGATAAAGTATTAACAGCGATCTAAAGGAAGCCAACTGAATCAGAAAATAAAATGTTGATTTTTCAGCTGCCAAAAAGCTGAAAATCAGTGCAGGAAACAGATGTTAGAATTGTACTTCATGTAATTTAAAATTCGAAAACAGAACAGCAGCTTTGGCTATACTGAAAACCAGCTATGTTATAGCACCAGCTGGGAAGGATCTACTAAGCAGCTCTTGTGATTTATAACTTTGAAAGTTTCACGGGTCACCCAACATAAACACCCTCGTCTCGCACATCCTGCTAAAACCGATTAAGATTTAAATCAGGTTTCAAATCTCTGAATTACAAATTCTGAAAAAAGGTAGTGTAAAACATCAAAGCACAATAACGATGTATCTTAGAAATATTGTATTTAAAAATATTTAATAGTCCTAATGTTCCTAGCATTACTTAGTAAAATTTAGATAAAATCTCTGACAATTTTCCCAAAACTCCATGAAATTGGTAATAATAACTTTTCACATGCTACTTGTAAAACAATAAGATAAACCGCAGGAATCCAAGAGGAACTTCCAGCAAAGCTTTCTCTCTGTTTCTTTCTAATAAATGTTGCTGCAGATTATCACGAAGGTTGGTCCAGCCTTGCCTCCCGTGAGGGAAGACACCAGTTTGGACGTGCCTACAGGGAACAGCAAATCTCTGCGAGCATGGGCGGAGCGGTCAGCGTTACAAGCGACGCAAACGAGCAGTTTCACCGCAACAGCCAAGCCATGGTGGCGAACAGCTATAACTCTGAGGCTCAACTACAACGCCAGCATGACGACCAATTAAAAAGGCTAAGCGCATTAATTAGATCTCCCAATAAGGATTTATTTAACTTTGTTTTAAGCACAGTCAATATATCAACAATACTTACACCTATTTCATATAAAATATTCACTGCTCTTCATATTTGTTGCATTAAGACATTATGACTAACTACAATTTTTACTCTCAATATCCACTGAAATTTATGAGAAATCAAGCTTCTAACGAACACCATATATGATTTCTAAGCCTGAAGCTCTGAAGTCCCTGTGCAAGATGCAAATAAAAACGAGAAAAAAACCCGCACATTTCCAGAATCAAGGCACCCCTCCGCCCCGCAATACCCCTGGATGCATTCAGAGCTCCTCGCGGCCGACGCCGGCAATTCGGGCTGTTCTGAACCCAGTTCAGAAACACCTACGTCCCCCCCTTCATCGCATAAACAGCTCAGCAGATCTAACATGCTGGGAATTAGAGGCCCGTGTTTGGTTTAATAACATCCAACATCTGCACTGCAACACCTTTTTGGAAGTGGGGATCTCTGCCCTTTTCAAAACTGCACCACTTCACAGGGGAACGCGATGTGAAAATAAATTGTAGGACCAGCAGGATCCACACATTGCGGTAACGGAGTCGGAGTTCCACAATCCGCATAACCTCAGAAATAATCCGCTTCAGGAAGCCGTTGCTTTAGTAGCACACACACAGGCAAGCTGCACATGTTTAAATATTTAGCTAGGTTGAGACACTTATGATCAGCAGTTTTTCCACACATGCACACGTGTTACTCTGCCACAGCAAAATTCTTTGGAGACTGGAAGGAGAAAAAGGCAACGTTTAAAAGAGAAAATGGATCTTGAAAAATGTGTCTATTAGTCTATAAAAGCTATATTTATGTCGCAAAGGTTACCCACATCTTTTTTACTAGCAACAAGTCTTTCTAATTTGAATTCAGCGAGAGAACTGCAAGTTGTGATCTTCCAAAAACAGCTGAAGCATTTTAGCCATGCACCCAGTTTCATGATAATAAACATGTTCTTCCCCTTCAAAAAAACCTTCAAATACCACCAAAAGACCATAAAACTAACGAGGTATAATACCTTCAGGCCTCGTTATTCTGGCGTACTTCACCCAACACCCTGTGAGAGAGGACAGCGGAGCAGGACCTGTGAGACACAGCCCGCGCTGGCGCGGTAACCGGCCATCGGGCACCGGCCACAGCAGAAAGAGCGAACTCTGGCAGCAGCTCCCTGGACTCAAACCTTCAAACTCAGCAACATACTTTCTAAATAAGCAAAAAAACTCTGACTGGCAAGCCTTCCAGCTTGCTAATGAACACGGAGCAAAGATATCAGCTCTTTAAAGCTCATCAACATGAAAAGATGTCCTGTTCAGTTAAAGTTTCAATTTATTTTCCTGCTTCACTGAAATGTGAGAAAACACACCGCCATGTTATTGCTGCTGTTTGTACTGTACAACTGCCATGGAGGATGAGGAAAGAAAATCTCCTCCAGGCTAAGGAACACCTCCCTTTAACAGAAGTACCAGAGGAGCTGAGGGAATTACACTTCTTTAATCCGTACACATGCTTTGGCTGCTTCCCCGCACCAGGAGTGCCAAGTTCTCAGCACTGCAGCAAGCGTGACACTTCAAGCACTTTAATCTGAATTAGGTTGTTTCTAATAACCTCTTCCCCTCATTTCCAAGGGGAACTTCTCACATGTTTCATTCTATACAACGATACTATGTTTATACCAAGTGCCACTTACAACAGACATAAACCAGGTTTCTATACAGTATCTGCAAAATGTAAAGTTAAAAAATTACACGAAGCAGCTGTACAGTGTTTCAAGTTAAACGGAAGATGTTTCGGTTTCCACTTACACCAGTGACAATACAGACTGCCTTCAGTGACTTCAGTAGAATTATTGCTTCCAGTGCCTAACTGGCTGTAATGTTTATACCTTTGGATCCACGACAGCTTCCCGATATACCTCCAAGATCCTCCGCAGGCAGACAGAAGCTCTCTCGGAGAGAGGAGGCATGTTGGCTCGATGGCAGTGCCACGCCAAGCCTGGACACATGGCTTCCAATCAGACCAACGAGACAGCAAATTTAATTCATCACTACCTTGACTTGGGGTAAAACTCACCATCACCGAACACGCCAACAAACCCAGAACAGCAGGCGTTTCCGCTGATGTACGGACCCTTCTGAAATGACCTGTCCAAACACCAGGTAATTTGGACCTCAGGAGCGTACCTGACAGTTTTGAAGAAAGCGTAACTTGTATTTTAAGCAAGGCTGCAATTAAAAATCTCCCATTTTCATACACACTGAGCAAAACAGAACAGAATGGACTGTTTCAGCTGGAAGGGACCTACAACGATCACCTGGTCCAACTGCCTGACCACTTCAGGGCTGACCAAAAGTTCCAGCGCGTTTGTCAAGGGCATTGACCAAACTCCTCTGAAACACCGACAGGCTCGGGGCATCGACCCCCTCTCTAGCAAGCCTGTTCGAAAACAACAGACACTTATTTTATCACGACAAAAAGATGCTTGGACAAGTTCTACTCAGCCTCATCATGTTTTGATATTTCTGTGACAGGCTGGGCTTATTCTCTGTTTCCAGGTTGTGAAGTTTCCAACTTCCAAGCTCTCAGTCCAGATAAACTCCTGCCCACCCTTGCCCTTAGCATTTGCTCTCTACACCCACTGGGCCCCGCTGGCCACCCCAGCCCAGCCCAGCCCAGCCCCTCCTCCGAAGCGCCCGCTCCCACAGCAGCCCCGCAGTGGGACGACCGATGGGACGGCACCAGGCAGCCTTTCACCGCACACTCACATTCGAGTATTCCTTTTTATGCTTGAAACTTTCATGAAGCGAAGGAAGGGTGCGTCTTCCAGTTTTACGTTAGGGAACACAAAATAAACAAGCTGTCCTTTGAAGGAAAAGTATAGAAATATAACAAGGTGTTCCAGAAAAGAAAAAAAAGGATAAAAGAAAAAGGGAGAAAACTTGAAACTTCCTCTGCTGTCACAGCTGTTCTGGTCCTTGCATTCTGTTTAAATGTTTTTCAGTCTAGCAGTCAAACAGTTCAAAATAACATAATGCATATGCTGCACAGCCGCCATCAGACCTGGATTATCTCATTTCTGCTGCAATATGAGACCTGTCACCTCTTCACACAAATGGAAATAAATAAATAAAATGAAGCTTTTAAGATCAATGCCATGACAAATGATTCAAACCTCATCCCTTCTTCTGCTAAATCTTAGACAGTCGATTATATCTTTTGATAACAAAGTGTTCATTGTAGCTCAAAGCAAATAGCGTACTGATGATCTAAGCATGTTTGGCAGAGGTACGCTAACACAAACTATAATGCTATGGAATTACTTAATAAATTTTTACTTCAAATAAAAAGACACATACCTTGAGGGGTTTCTCTTTTCGGCTACATTAAAGATTACAAGACTAGCTAGCATTGATCCAAATCAACTTATTCAAGTTAAAAACCCACCACGCTTTCTTCCTACAAACGATGCATTTCCTAATGATGACACTTCATAGAAAATTACTGTAGCTTTTAGTCATTTACTAAAAATGAATCTCAATGTTTGCTGGACTAAACTAAATATTGTAAGTCAGAAGCACTATGAAAGAAGAACGGGTACATAGAAACGTGTTCCTCTCACATTGCTTTGTTTTAACAGATTATTTTCACAGGGTGACAACTTTTAGAATCTTAAATGAAGTCTTCTCAGCAATGAACAATAATACAAAGGTTCGCTTTTTAAGCATATTTCATGCATTTCATTCCTTCCCATTTATGAAAAAAGGTCTGGGTCAATGTTCTTTCTATTTCAATCAAACTATGCATAGTTTTGACAGCATCTTGGTGTTTCAGTCTTATCACCAGTTGTCAAAACAGTCTTGTTCTAAATTGTTCTAGACATAATTACTTTTCTTAACTTACCAAGAATAATAAGGTAATTGGTATTCTCCAATTCAACATAATTTCTCATTAGCCAGCTGCAATCAGAAGATACCCTTAGCCTTGCAGCTGCTTTACAAATCCAACAACGACTTTAAACATCAATATTTAAAATAGCAACAGAAGTTAAAATCCAAAATCCATCCCATATTAAAAGCCATAATCTTGTCAGGAATGTCCTTTATCTTCTAAACATTTCCAGTTAGTTAAAATAAACCATTCTCTTGACAAAAAGGTGAAAGCAAGGCTTTTCTCTAATGCAAGAAGAGACTGAGCACTTCCCTGCTTTACATTTTCGGCTCCTCCTGAAGGCGCAGTGTCACAGCCAGCCTCAGCCACTCCAGCCCATGCTGCACAGCTCCTCAACGCGCCCTTGGACTGCAGATGAACCCCGCAGCTCAAAAGTAACCGCAGCAGCGTAGAAACCTATTCTGTGCTACTGCGTGGGCCTGTACTGTAATTCATCCTCAACAGCTGGAGCAAAGCATGAGCTTTTGACAGCATATTACTTTGTCATTGTTGTTGCTTTTCATAAACAAGATAAATTCGCCTGCAACACGTGGGCCTGTGTCCTGCAACGCCAAGGCAGCGCTGACCTTGCGTGGGGGGCTGACTCGGGCTGGCTGCCGGGCGCCCACCAAGCCGCTCTCACCCCCTCCTCAGCCCGGTGGGGAGAAAAGAAGATGAAACACTCACAGGTCGGGATAAAGGCCATTTAATTAAAAAAAAAAAAAAAGTAAAAGGCTGCACATGGAAGAAAATAAATCAATAAATAAAGAAGGTTTATTCTTCTCTACTTCCCATCAGCAGGCAACGCCCTGCCGACTCCTGGGCGGTGTGGCCTCCCTACACGCAGTGGCTGCTTCGGAAGACAAATGCCTTCAGAAGAAATGCCCCAGCCCTCCCTCCTTTCTCTCAGCCCTTCTTGCTGAACCCTTCTTGGTGAACTCCAACCCAGCCAGAGCAAACCCACCTGGATTTGTACTTTAAAAAAGCCTTTTTTTAAAAAAAGGGCTTGTACATTCTCTCAGGAAAATCAAGCAATGTCCTTAAGCTGCTGTGCTTCTGAATATTTGCAAATATTTGAAGCTATTTGGTTACCATAAGGTTTTTAAATGTTTTTAAGGTTTTTAAATGTTTATCTAAAAACTAAAAGCTTGGCTACTTATTTCTCCCTCAGTTAAGAGGAGTAAATAGCTTCCTCTTAATTCAGCAAAAGACAGAACATGGTGCTAACGACTCAAATAAGTAACTCAAGATCTGATGACAAATCACAAATTTCAATCCTGTAAAGAAAAAGTTATTTACTTAAAAGAAAGGCTTTTAGAATTCATACATGATTTATGTCACCCTTGGGCATTTCTTTCTTGGTCTCAGAATAAAAAAAGGAATTGTTAACACAATCTTCTGATCAAAGAGCATCACACTAGGAAACAGAATATAAATTTTTCTTTTTGTGTTTGAAAAGGTGAAACACCAGTGTCCTCTGGGAAAAAAAAGAAAAATAATCACAAGTAGAACTACGAAACAAAGATTCAGAGATAAACGAAGATTAAAATTCATCTCTGCTGCTAGACGTGCTGTCAGCCTCCTGTGCAGACATTGCACACTAAAAATGCCCAGACACCGCTCAGGTGGGGACTGCTGAAATCTCTCTCCAGACAACAGTTACAGTACTGGACCTGTACACAGCAGAACCAAACGAGACTCCAGTGCCAGTATGGAACAGGGAACTGAAGCTACAGGAGGAGAGAGAAGGATAGAAATGGAGGGGCGGAGGGTGATGGAAATAAAAGCACCCTGCAGAAGACCCTTGGGCAGAACCCAAAAGCAGCAGATAGGACTCCAAGCACTTGTAAAAAAACCTACAAGGCTGGGAACAGTGAGCAAAGAAATGGCTTACCTCTGCTTCCTTTACGCTTTATTCAGGAAAAAAACCCCAGATTTTGCATTGTGTCCTGGTTTCAGCTAGGACAGAGTTAATTTTCCTCCCAGTAGCTGCTGTGTTTTGGATTTAGTATCAGAAGAGTGTTGATAACACTGACGTTTTTAGTCATTGCTAAGAAATTAAGGACTTTTTCCAGTCTCCCATGTTCAGCTCCTGGGCAGGTGTGCAGGAGCTGGGGGGAGCACAGCCAGGCCGCCAGCCCAGGCTGGGCAATGGGAATATTCCATACCAGAGACATCATGCTCAGTACATAAATGGGGATTGGCCAGGGGGAGGGAAGCCTCTTTTTATTCCTCTTTGGGAGTTCAAACTTTTCTGTGAGTTCAGTCTTTTTTGGGGAGTTCTGTGAATTTCACAAAATTTGCAAAATCCGCGAGTTCCGTGTTCTGCGATCGCTGCTCAGGGACTGACTGCAAATTGGTCATCGGGCAGCGAGAAGAAATTGTATTGTGTATAGATTGCTTTGCATATCTGTTATTATCATTAGTAGTAGTATTAGCATTGCCTTTGTTGTCTTATTAAACTGTCTTTTATCTCAACCCTCGAGTTTTCCTTTTTCCCATCCTCCTCCCCACCCCACTTGGTGGGGAGGAATGAGTGAGTGGCTGTGTGATCCTAGTTGCTGCCTGCCAGCTTAAACCACGATACATGGGTAAAGAAACTAGACTACGACAAGAAATATCTGCTGCTTTCATCAGCTTATCCCATAACAGAAACAACTCACAAGACCCCAAAGCCTGCCTGTCTCCCCAGCTCGAAAGAGGTGATGTTGTGTGTAAGGCTAATACCTTTCAACATGTTCCAACACATCTCGTAAGTCCACAGCTGAGTAATTCACATGAAGTCATCTTAAAGAAAAGCAAAAGTAACATGATACACCAATTTATTTTATAAATGTCTGCATTTACAGACTAAAACATGTGGATTTGGTTTTAATTTAATCTACATAGTTTTATTGATGAGCTTTCTAAATACATCCTAAATCACCCTACATCAAATAGATAACTGTAAATTAATTTTCATACATTTTCTCACTCTTTGCTGAGCTGTGGAGGCTATTGGAATATATCATAAAAATCCCTTTTACAGATTTTGTATGATAGATGGAACACAGAGAGAATAATTTCAGTCATTAATCAAAAACTACTTCCTTGTCATTACTTTTTTCTCTGAAAATCTATGATTCACAGAAAGCAGAAACAAGAGATGAGTAAGGAAAACAGTCACACAGTTTATACTTGTCTTTTCATAACCATTGCCTCTCAATGGAATCTGCTTGAAGCTTCAGGTTTAGCCCAGTATACAACATATTCCTGACATGGGGAACTGAGATCCTGGTCTGATAGAAAGGGTCACAGTAGCAACGTACGAAGAGAACCCAGGGGATGCACTTGCGTGCGATATATATTTGGCATACACCAAAATTAATCCAACCAAACATAAAGCTTGTTCACAGTTACGCCTCATTTCATATTTGAATATAGACCACATGTTTGAGGATTACGCTGGTGAATCCAGTCTGGCTCTTCCAGGAAGCACTAGTGTAACAACTGGGCTATAGAACTGTCAAATTAGTTCATCCAGACCAGCTGTGCACGAAGCACGTGCACAGGAATATGATTTTTTTATAACTAGAACATTAAACTCCAAACGCACCCATGGGTAACTGAGCCAGTAGTCTTTCCACATGAGAAAAAAACCCTACACACATTAATACTGCAAAGAGGACACATGCTGCATTTCAGAGTTCTCCCAGTCTGAGGGGGACTTCAAACATCCCTTTTTTCATTTAAGACTTCTTTTACTGGGAGGTTTTTTTTAATCATTTTGTATAGACAAGAAAATGAAAAGGAAAAGCACGAGTGCAATTTCCCCATCTACGTTGTTGCTGCCCAAACTATGTTTCATCAGACAGCAAGCAGACCTCTATGGAGAAAACAGCCTGCCAAATTCCAGAATTACAGGTTAAAAACCAGACGCGAGCCAAATGAGCAGCACAGGATCCACAAATCTCAGGCAACACTAAATTGAACTGAAGCTTATTTTTCCTTTTGATCTCTCTCGGCAGATTAACCAGGCTTTTCCAGCAATCAGAATCTAATACTTTGAAAAAAGACACACAGAAAAGCTGACAATTTTTATAATTCATTTCCCATATTTCTGCTTTTTTCCAACTCTTTTCAAAACTTGATGCTTGCACATGACTTCAGAGGTATACAGAAAAGATGGACAGTAAATCCTGATGGGAAAAAAGGCCCCTATTGCTTCTTGTCTTGCACTTCTAAAAAAGTAAATGTTAATGTTATGAGTTATGTTAATGACTTATGCTGATCATGTTTAATCATATGGTTTGTAAAAAGCTTCCAGGCAATAACAGCTGAAGCAAGAGCCACAATCTTGTTTATGTGGGTACCTCTTTTTCCGTTACAACACAAACTTACAGACAAAGTAAATCAGGTTGTTCAATGAACTACAAAAACAAGTCAATGAAGTTTCAGCTGGAATCAGAATGAGGTGGAAGAAATAACCACTGGTACAATTCAGCCACAACAGCCTTAAAGAAAACATGACTCGCAAAGTTACTAAAAATCGTTTCTTTCAAACAATCAAAAGCTTCTTAATTTTGGATGCACATTGATTTTCATTATGTGAAGAGCTCCCTGTAAAAACTTGCCTTATGTGACCGTATGACAGGTTCAGGCTATAGTTCCTTCAATCTTTTTAAACACTGCACAAGAAAAGTCTCCTGCAGTGGAGAATCCAATGCTGTCCTTCAGCTCCCCTGGCTGACTTACTACAGCAAACGCGCACAAGGTCACACAATCTCACGCACAGCATCACCGTACTCTGCGTACGTAACCTTCTTACATAGCAAATGTGCAACAGGAAGGTCTAAACAGAAAGACGTACATGATTTTGTGCCAGAAGACACCTTCAGGAAGAAGACAGAATTATTGAAATTCTGCTCCAAGCTGACACCACAAGACTGTTCAGTCCAAAGATCTGGTGCCCACAAGTAACTATTTTCACTTCACAGAATCACAGAATGTTCGGGGTTGGAAGGGACCTCTGTGGGTCACCCAGCCCAACCCCCTGCCGCAGCAGGGTCACCCACAGCAGGCTGCACAGCACCGCGTCCAGGCGGGGCTGGAATATCTCCAGAGAAGGAG
>Ga0065711_1002798_pt1 | contig 54774 bp, 44 predicted proteins | sample Hoacrofraction12_FD_59098 | JGI IMG/M metagenome (GOLD analysis project Ga0065711, IMG submission 59098) | Hoatzin crop microbial communities from Cojedes, Venezuela - Epithelial fraction 12 v2 (version 2) | ecosystem: Host-associated > Birds > Digestive system > Esophagus > Crop | place...
GGGTTGCCCAGAGAGGTAGTGGAGGCCCCATCACTGGAAACATTCAAGACCAGGTTGGACAGGGCTCTGAGCAACCTGATCTAGTTAGCGGTGTCCCTGCTCGCTGCGGGGGGGTTGGACTAGATGACGTCTAGGGGTCCCTTCCAACCCAACACTTTCTATGATTCTATGATTCTATTCTGTAAGACCTGCTGAAAATGGTGGATTAAAATGGGAAGAAGACCCAGGTTCTTTGTCTATGGGAGCTTTGAAGATGAATTTCCCATGCCTAGTGGGGTCAATGCTGGCTAACCAAAAGTAGGTCAAAACTTACTACCTAACTAATATTTAAGAAATAACACAAGATTAATTTGGCCAAGCAGAGGGAACAGGAGACAAACTTTGTTGCATGGTGATTTGGGGCATTCAGTTGCAATTTGGAAGAATTAGCTTCACATCTCTATGTTCTATCTCACCTACAGTAGAAGTTTGGATGTGCATTTCCCGTGCAGTCTCCCCCATTTCCACTCTGTTAGAGATCTCATCCTGGAGCTGAGAAGCCTTCCTAGTAAAAGTCTTTTTGGCAGTGCTTCATTCCTGAAAGCATATGAGCTTTGGCAGACTAGCTTTTCTTGATGGAAAAATAAAACCAAAAAGCAATCCCCAGAAAACATTTCAATTAAAACCTCCTTACCAGCTCTAAGCTGTTAACATGAATGGTTTTCTGCCTTGAAAATGTTACACCCCACTGCTTTCCGCAGGTCAGATCATTAGGATGTCTTCAATTCATGTCTGTGTACAGTCTGAGTGTTAATCACTTTCATTTTTCATTAATGACTATAAAAATTGAGGCTGTGGATAAAGTACAACAGGAAAAGTTGTTTCAATTTCTGTCCAGTCAGCCAAGAAAAATATCTCCGTTATGCCTGAAGACCTATCTGCACAGCATATACCATATCCTACGCATACCATTTCCTACAGAGGAAATATTGCCTTCTCCTCTGACGAAAAGTGAATCTGGCTAAAGGAGCTGGGAGGCTGCTTTCCCTTGCTGGTGCTGCCCATCCTTTGAATGCGACTGTCCAGAAACAGCTCCCTGCAGCTTATCAGCAACACCAAATCAGACACTGCTGTCCTTGACAATCTGTGAATGCAACTGTTAAACCACGGCTTTATGAGCCCTGTTTGTATTTCCCATGCCACTTTATTGGGCTATAAAATAGAAAGGGGTTTCTCTGCATTCATGGGAAATACTAGGACTCGTTCCATGTCCCTGCTGGCTACATCCAGGGCAAGAACCCTGATGCGACACTAATAAAAAAATAGACATTTGGCAAATAAATGCTCTCTCTCCCTCTTGGAGGGGTGGGGTTTTTTGATACTACTTGCTGGCATTGCAAACATCTAGTGCAGCTCTGTCGGAGGCTCTGTTGCCTGTCCCCATTCTGGGTACACCACCTCCCCAAGGAAAATGGTATTTTCTTTGTACCACATGCAAATTCCTTCTCATTCATCACTCTCAGAGAATTCGAGTAAGAAAAAGCACAACAAAGATCATGTTTATTTATTTGTTACTGATATTTATTCCTGTAAGCTTTTGGAAAAATGTGCACCTCAAAGGGGACAAGCTCTCACCACGCTCTCTGCCAGCAATAAAGTACCGCTGCCAGCATGGAGCTGGCTGTGGAACTGAAATGTTCTTGTAGGTAGGATCTTCTAGGGCTATAGCAGGGAAGCAGGATTTGTGAGGAGCAGCATTTCTTCCCTGCCTGATTTTGGAATCATGGAATCAAAGCAAAAGTAAAGTGCATGCCTGGAGGTCTCCAGTCCAAACTCCTGCTTAAAACAGGGCTGACTGTGACTCCAAAGCTGGGGCAGCTGACCCAGGGCTTTGTCCAGTTGAGGTTTGCAGATTCCCCACAATTAGAATTCCACAACCTCTCTGCATCCCTGTTCAAGACTACATCACTTATAGTAAGATTTTTCTTCCTTTTATCTGGAATTTCTTTTATTGTAACAATTGCCTCTTCATAGAATCCTAGAATCGTAGAATCATAGGTTGGAAAAGACCTCTAAGATCATCAAGTCCAACCATCCACCCAACACCACCACGCCTGCTAAATCATATCCCTGAGCGCCACGTCTACAAGTTTTTTGAACACCTCCAGGGATGGGGACTCTACCACCTCCCTGGGCAGCCTGTTCCAATGCTTGGTCACTCTTTCAGTAAATAAATTTTTCCCAATATCCAATCTAAACCTCCCCTGATGCAACTTGAGGCTGTTTCCTCTCGCCCTATTACTTCTTACATGGGAGACCAACACCCGCCTCACTACACCCTCCTTTCAGGTAGTTGTAGAGAGCGAGAAGGTCTCCCCTCAGCCTCCTCTTCTCCAGCCTGAACACCCCCAGATCCCTCAGCCGCTCCCCATCAGACTTGTTCTCTAGGACCCTCCCCAGCCCCGTAGCCCTTCTCTAGACACACTCCAGCCCCTCAATGTCCTTCTTGGAGTGAGGGGCCCAAAACAGAACACAGTACTTGAGGTGCAGCCTCACCAGTGCTGAGTACAGGGGCACAAACACCTCCCTACTCCTGCTGGCCACACTATTCCTCATACAAGCCAGGATGCCATTGGCCTTCTTGGCCACCTGGGCACACTGCTGGCTCCTGGTCAGCCGGCTGTCGACCAACACCCCAAGGTCCTTTTCCGCTGGGCAGCTCTCCAGCCACTCCTCCCCAAGCCTGGAGCGTTGCATGGGCTTGGTGTGACCCAAGGGCAGGACCCGGCACTTGGCCTTGTTGAACCTCATACAGTTGGCCTCGGCCCATCAATTCAGTCTGTCCAGACCCATCTGCAGAGCCTTCCTACCCTCAAGCAGATTGACACTCCCACCCATTCTGGTGCCATCTGCAAACCCACTGAGGGAACACCCAATCCCCTCATCCACATCATTGACAAAGATGTTAAAGACTGGACCCAAACCTGAGACCTGGGGGACACCACTCATGATCGCCACCAGCTGGCTCTAACGCCTTTCACCACCACTCTCTGCGCTCAGCCGTTCAGCCAGTTCTTTGTCCAGCACAGAGCACACCCACCCAAATCACGGGCAGCCAGCCTCTCCAGGAGGATGCTGTGGGGAACAGCGTCAAAGGCCCTACTAAAGTCCAGGCAGACAACATCCACAGCCTTTCTCTCCTCCACTAGGTGGGGAATGTCTTGCAATAACAGCCCTCAAGGAGCCAATGCATCTTCTACAGGGACAAACCCCATTATTCTCTGAATACGTCAGCCCTGTTTAAGGTGCTGCAGAGGAAAACAGATTATTCCTGAGATAGGCACCCAGATGAACATGCAGGAGGAACAGAGGGGAAAACTGTGGAATGATGCACCTGTGTTTGAGATTATATAGGTGCTTGAGATTGGTTTAAGATTCCTAAATTTTGCCCTTTTCTGAAGGTCTTTAGGTACAAAAGAGATAAACATTCATCCTACAAAGGCCAACTAAGCAGGAAGGGAAATACTGAGGAGTGTTAAAAATTAACATCTTGTGGTTTTGGACAACAGATGCTGGACATGGAAAGAGCCTGTTAGTCACAGTTCTTAATCCAGTCTGTAGGGTCTGCTGTGGCTGCAAGTGCCTCAAACCCCAGGGATCCCCAGGGATCTGCTGCTGGTTCTGGAAGGTAACTTGCCACTCTTCCACCTTGCAAAGTATTCCAGGTGGCATTTGGCCTCCCTATAACATACCACATTCCCATCTCATGGAGGGTTTGCACAGACAGGGTTAAGAGCCAGCAGCTACCACTATCTAAGAGGGTCATTCCTTTAGCCCATCTGCTAAATGTGCTCCCACAAAGGATGAAGGCATTTTGTTTAAGTAGAATCTTTGATTACTGAGATCAAATCCGTTGCTACTAAAACAACCCTGGAACAGAGAGATCTGCTGCCAGCAGAGAGGACGACTATATTTGCTGTGAACAAATAGGCGGCAGACAATGCATGGAAAGTTGTTTTCTCTTGGGTTTCCTTTTCTTTCCTTCCCTTTGTGGCTGCAGGGTTGCAGGCTTTTTGTTTTTTTGTGATTTTGTTTAGGGTTTTTTGATCTAGGTTCTGCTTGGAAAATTCAGCTGGGTTCTACCGGCAATTAGCCTGCAGAGGCAACGGCCAGTTGCCCAAATAATTAGCGAGCCTGCAGAGAGAGCTGGAGCATGAGACCATGTAGAAAGAGGCAGAAAAACACAGCTGTCTTCAATCCAAGGAAATACCGTGCTAAAGAGATAAATCCTCTCTGGAGCAAACTTCTGATGGCTGGTTCTGGGAGGAGAACCAGAGAAAAGGGCTTCAGGCAGTTTGGGGTTTAATGGGACTGTCTCCTTTTATGGCTGTTCCTTCAAAGGCTGAGTCTGTCTCCTTTGTTAAGCTCTTTTTTTGTTGTGAATTTACGCTGTCCTTGTGTTAATCTTTGCTTCTTTGTGCACCAGATCACAGCCTTGTCTCTACTCTCCTGCTTCTGGAAGGTGGGTTAAGTTTTCTGCCTTGAAGCTTAGGCTCTTCCCATGACCCTCGTGAGCTGCAGAGCTGTGAGCAGCCTCTTCTGCAGTAAAGCCCTTTCTCCATTGCACTCTCTGTTCTCATTTGGGGTTTACTGGATTTGGGTTTTCTTTCTTTGCTGTTTCATAAGACTTCTTCCTCTTCTGTGTTTCAATTCTCAGTACTTTGTGGTAAACAGATCCTGAACTTGTTCTTTTTATTGGATTACAAGTAAAAGCTATTTTCTTGGTTTGTGCCATCAAAACTCTTTTTTCCTGCTGTAAGTTAAGTGTTTGCTGGAAACTTTTGATCACTCCCTTAGGTCTTGAATGTCTGACACCTCCATGTGCAGCAACTCCTATAGTGCTGCTTCCTCTCTTGAGAAGTTATTTTTGCTTCTTTGAGGGGTGCAGCCTCCTCAAAGGGTTTGGCCCTTTGAGCCCCAGAAAGGAAGAGGCATCCCAAGCTCAGGGAAGGAAGTACTGGACAGAACTTTTTTGGACTAGAGGCTTCTTGTCAACAAATCTCACTTCTAGAAGAGACTGAAGTGTGTTGCTAATTCTTGAGAAGATAGTATGAGAATTTTAAATATTTTTTTTATCAGTGTATTTAAATGAAGTGCATTCTCTGCTAGCAGAGTAAGGACGTGAGCAGTGTCACTGGTGGTGCCACCTGCCCTCCCTTGATGCCAGATGTGGCTCAGGCCAGCTGTCAGGCAAGACCTCCACAACCCTGGAAAGGCTCCAGAGCTTCTCAGTATCGTCTTTAGCCCTTCCTTCAACTGGCTTTCATCCATACCCACACTGATTAGCAGAGCCTGGATGCACTACTTGACAGTGCGCGTATGCTGCAGCTGCTGCATCTAATGGGCACCCATCTCATGCCAGATGTTGTGGGCAGCACTGGGTGGCAGGTCAGTCCTTCCCTACCACGGCTCTCCCTTTGACTTGGAATGACTGTTTGCATTTGCTCCCTCAAACTGAGTAACTGGCCAAATTATGATACAGCTGCGACTGCTCTGATGCAAATGTTTTGTTGCTGTAAACAGCAGTGTTGGTGTTAACTGCCTGAAAAAGAGGGATGGGTTTCTCTGCCTCAACAGCTTTGTGAATTGTTTTATTCTATTTTCAGCAAAGCTATGAAGTGAGTTAAGGACTCTTTGGTTTATGCGCAAGCACTGAAATACTCCCTCACCCACTAAAAATGTAATGTGGTACCAAAGCTGTAGGCAAACACTCAAAAAGCTGGGGGAGATGGAGGGACATTTTCATGGGGAAAACAACGGGTAGCATGGAGCTGTGAAGGATTTCAGAGCAGCTGGAATATATCCAGGATCTAACAGGCTAAAGCACAATTTCTAGATTTCTTTATGAAAGCAAGTGAAAAGAGTAATGGAAAAAAGAGAGATAGGCACTAGATTTATTGAATAGCCATGGAATAAATTGGGCAGTTGGCAGTGGGGTATGTGAACCAGTAATCAGACACTTCTGATGATCAAGAAATGTACCTATGGAAAGGATCAGTTGCTTTAAAGTCAGAAAAGTTAAATGTTTAGCTATTTCCTAATGAAATTAAAACTTTTATTCAGATATTTTGGAGTTGGAGAACGCCAAACAGACTGCTGCTATGTTAAACTCGGGTAAAGCAATAAGAAAGAAATCAGACTGAGTTGGAGGAGGCTTTGTGAAAGACACTACATCATGCAGAGGCAGATAAAGAAAGTAGCAGCGTTTTGCCTTTGGAGTGAGTTTTTTTCTTAAGAAGCAAACCAACATTACAAAAAAACCTCACACTGTCTAGACTGCTACGAAGACCAAATCTGCATGCTGTGCAGCGCAAGCAAGACTTTGGCAGTCATCATCAGGGCAGGCTGCAACACCAAGAGGGAAAATTGCTTCCTGGGAACTGTTCAGTAGGAAGCTAAATGTATGTAAGAGATCATGTTCCTGCCCCCCAAACAGCTGACTAAGATTACCTTCAGCCCTGTAGGTAGAACTGTCTCATGTTGTTCTCCCCACACGTTTATTTTTAACGTGTGTGTTGCATCCTACGGCTACAGAGAGCGGAGGTGAGATATTTCACCCTGAAACTCTGTGGTCCATATCAGCGGTGGGTGGTTAAAAGTCATGCTTCTTGTCTGTTTGTGAATCTTGCAGATCTTTCACCAGATATCACAATTGGTTACTTTATCTGTCTTTGAGTCTCAAAATAATTTCCAACTCAGACTTCTTAATCATTAGCTAAAAGCACTCTGCCTTTTTCTCTACTTCATTTTACCTTAATGCTGTAGCCTAGCATTTCAGTCCAAGCAATAAGGGCTTTTGGCTCCCATGTGCCTGAGCTGACAGCCTCCTCAACCCAGTGGCTAAAGGAACAGAAGCTTCAAAGACAGATTAAAAAGTGGGTGTAGTAAGGGAAAAGAGGGTTACCTTGCAGCTGCATGGCACTCATTTCCCCCCCCCGAATCTTTCTGTCTTTAACTCTTCCTTAGACCTATGATAGAATGCGGACATTAGGCTCCAGATTTTAGTAATGTGGTAATTACTTTTATTGCCTTTAGCTGATGTCATCACCAGTTTCCTGTTGATCTTCATGCTGTTTGTCATCAGCTTCAACCTCCTCCTTGGTGTTGTGAAGGTACGTCCTCCACAAATGACATTTAGCTGCTGGCTGAGGTCTCTCTGAGTTAGGAGGTATTAGAGGGGGGGACTAGAGGATTCTCACTGAAAATGCCGAAGTATGATCAAGAAAGCAGAGAAGTATCTCCACTTTCGTGAAGAGAGGGAAGGCCGCTGGTTTGCAGTCTCAGGCTTATCTGCAATGCTGCTGCCAGATTTATCAAGTCTAGGTGACATTTCTATCAAGACTATTTTTCTTGTTAAGGAATGGAAATGTTCTGATTAGGAAATGTTCTTTTTATTGCCTTGTATGCTTACTGTTTTGCAAGTCAGATCCTGGAAGGGAACTGGAACTCCCCTATTACGCTGGGGGTTCATTTCCCATTTCAGGAGAAGAAATGTCCATGCATTGGTGTGGGAACCCAGCTTTCTCTGTAGCAGTAAACTTTGGGGACAGCTGAATGACAGCTCTGGTGGGATCAAGTGCCAATGTCACATAGCAAAAATTTGCAGAAACTTTACAAGGGGGTGAAAAAAATCAGTGTTGATGTAATCCATTTTTTCTGAATCAATTGTCACCACAGTGTGTGGAATTAGATGCAGAAATTCTAGGAAACTGTTCTTGGAGTACCTTAATATACATTCTTTCAGGTATTGACAGGTGGTCTCCTTCTCCCATGCAGAACGGAACTAACTGGCACTGTTTTTCTTTCTCAGAAGAGGGAACGTCTCCTGATCCCGTTCCTTGCTCTACAAGTCATGGACTTTCTCCTCAGCCTCCTAACAATGTTCAGTTCCTACATACAAGTTCCAGCAATCATCTCTGTGTCCTCTGTTAGCCACACAGTATGTAACAACTCACTTCTGGGGTCATCTTCTGTATTTTCTGGGTGATGGAGACCAGTGCATAATGTAACATAGATTACATATAAATATCTAAAGGATCATAATCTTGGGCCACAGTTCTTCATGACGAGACAGTTTCTATGCTGACTGGAGCCACAACGCAGTCCTTGGGGACTGGAGGGTGTGCAAGGAAAGTTAGTGACAGCTGGGACATTGTTTAATTTCCCATGTCTGAGAATCTTCCTGATTTTATTTTCTGCCTCGGGGCTTTGGGGAGGTCGTTCTAGGTGTGCCCATGCTAGGAAGGTTTTGCTGGAAATACGCTAGGAATATCACTGCTCCAGCTAGAGACCTTTCCTGAGGAGCTTGTATGAATCAGTCCAACAAGATGGTTTGCTCTTAATTTTGGCTAGTATAAGTGAATTAAATAGCTTAGGCTGTAAATAGAGCACAGGCCCTGTGTAAAATGGGGACAATCTATATAAAGACACAATCTTGTAATCATAACCAAACTCCCGTTCCCTGCCCCTCTTGCAGCAGGGACACTCGAAGATCCCTTTCCTGGCTCTGCAGCTACTGGATTTCTGCCTGAGTATTCTCACTCTCTGCAGCTCTTACATGGAGGTCCCCACCTATCTCAGCTTCAAGTCTGTGGACAATGGGGTAGGTCATGAGCAAGCTCAGCCGATTTTTCATGCCATGAATCCCTGTGAAGTTTCCTTCAGTAGCTGTTAAGACAGAGTAAACTTTCTCTGATCTCTGTGGTATACCCACAACTGCTCTGTTTGATGACAGAAGAGGATTTTCCATATGTTCTCACAAACACGGTGTTCTTGACTGACAGCTTGCTCATGCATGTGTTTCTTAAAAGTACACCTTGTTTTTCTTGTAAGAATCTTATGGATGCAAATTGCAGAGCCAAATGATTTGTGTAAAGCCTGCCTGCATGCATTGAAAATGCATCAACTTTTCATCTTTATTAAACAGTCATACTTTTAGTTCTCATTTAAATAGTCTTCTGAAAATCCTTGCCAAAGGAGTGTAAACAGTAGAAGGAAAAAAATATCCCTGTACTATTTCTGACGAGGACAGGAAGGTGGCCTGTCCCACCTTTCTGAGAGACAGGCTGGGAAGCTTGCTGAGATCTCCAGCACGCTTTGTGTGACCCTGGTAGAGGGAACAAGTGTTTGTGACTGACACCCTCTCCCTCTTTCCACAGGGCTTTTTGCCAACCCTGCAGAAGTTACCAACAGAGGAATATGCCAAAGTGATGGTCACCTTCACCATTGCATTCATTGCTGTCCTCTTCCTGAAGGTAAATGGCTGCAGGGTCTGGTGAGGCTGGAATGAAGGTCTCTTGCCTGGAGGATAGAAGGAATTGGCTCCACTTCTTTCAAATCTTCCAGGGCATTGGAAAGCCTTGTTGGTCTCTCCTTGGGCACAAGAGGAGTTATGCCTCAGCGTAGTGTCTGAGGCAGGTCTGATATTCAAACCACTGGTTTTATGCTTCTGCAGTTGTGAGATATAAAGCAAAATCTCTCTTATATCCAATAATTATTACTGCCCATTCACCTCTAGAAGGATATGATGTTTGAAAACAAATATAGGAAAATCTTCTGCTATTGTGTTCCAAAATAAATTAGATCATTAAGCAGCAGGTTAGATCTTCCACTTGGGTAAGTCACTGCATCCGCAGTGATGCAAGTGGAGTTATGCACACTGACACCCTGAAATTTAATTAAAACCCATGAGCTGCTAAATTTTGCTTGCATCTCAGAAAACTCCACTGTGAGATGGTTTCTATTCTTCTTGCTTCAATGGATCAGAGAACAGGTTTTTCACTGAGGGGTTTCAGACCACCTAAGAAAACCGGATCTTTCCAGGTACTTGAGCAGATTCTGTCACAGTGAAAAATGCTCCTTGTTAGTTGAAAGCATTTTTACTTATTTTTATTCTTCCCAGGTGGCCAGACAAGCCAGTGTAGTGTGGAGTTTCTTGTATGATTGCACTGCAGACATGACTTTAGGACATTTTTTAGTATTTGCATAAACTGAGCAATAGAAGTGGAGATAACCCTGAAACCCAGCTGGCGGCATGGGCCTTCAGCAGAAATGTCATTGACCTGGCAAATCCATTGATTTGAATTTTCAACGGGGTTATCTACAAGACTGCTTAACTTGCAATGATTTCTTGCACTGGAGTTTGTAGGAGGAGGGATGGGGGATGGATAATCAAAAAAAAAAGGACAGGCACAAGTACTCCTTGGTTTACTAAACTCCCCAAAACAAGACACTAGGAACTCCATCCTTTAAACTTAGTGACAGTCCCTCCCGTTCCCCATGTGTGGCAAAACCACTATCATGAGAGAGTTCCTGCCAAGTGAAAGGTCTGATAAGGAACATGGCAACAACATGAGACATTTTCGAGGTAAAAAGGCCATTTGGCCAATTTAGGGCGCATCGGTTTCAATTCACCGAAAGCCCACACCAAGGTAGCATCTAAATACATTGGACTAGTCCGGGGTCTTTTTGCATGAGTTGACTTGCTTAGTGACACATCACAAGCATTTATTGCTCTTATACTAAAATTTTGTTTCTGTGTGTCTGCTGCTGTTTGCCTGCCAACTTGCAATTGCTGTTCCTGAATAGTTATCTGCATCCCACATCACAGCATAACTCAGCTAGAAGTTTGTCAGACGAAGCAGAGAAGGGGCACCTGCCCTGCTGCACGCCTCTGCCGGTGACCTCATATGAGACCCGCCAGACTTTGCTCACCCTTTTAGAAGGAAAGATTGCTCTGACAATGCTGGGGGGACAGGAATGCTGCTCTCCCTTCCTTCTCTCATATAACACCACCCTTTGCAGGGAACTTGTCCTGTTGCTACATGGAGGTCTCTCCACGCAACTTTGCAGCTCCTTACCAGTGTGGTTGCTGGTTGTACACTCACTTTTAGAGCCCCAACAGTGACACCATCAGTTGCTGAAGTCTAAGACTTCTGAAGATGCAAAGTATTCAAAGGGCAGAGTGAATGAAGGGGTGATGCTTACGTAGCATGATTAGGGCAGTCTCCCTTGCCGATCTGTGTATCCACAAGCAATTTCCATCTCGCCTCAGTGTCGCGAAGTCCTCTCCCTCCACCACCACAGTGATAAGGGTGCAGAGACCGAGGGGACTAAAACATTTCTGATGGGAAATGAAAGAAAGGCTTTAACACAATTACTTCTGAAGTAGCTCACTTCCTGACCTCTCAGGCAAGCTTCCCATCCGCTTTTAAAGTCAACAGCTGCCAGAGAAGTATTCCCTCTTCAGTTCAGTGTGGAGAAGGGTATCCTACAGTGGCTCTTGAGTGTTCTGAGTTAGCCAGTAATGGGATGATCCCAAGGTCACTAGCTGCCTTTGCATAAGCTGTGTATACTAATGCACTCTGCTCCAACCTGCTATTGCTTGCTGCAGTCCTAACTGAAGTCAGCTTCATTGAGTTTGGTGATGATACTGGACTGGCACTGCAGCAAACTTGTCTGGAATCAAAATCAAAGTCTGGATTTTTTGTTGTGTGTTTTTTTTTAATTTATTTGGGTTTCTTTCAGGGATGAGTGGGGTTTTTGTACTGTTTATGCGATGGCTTCAGTGTCTTGCATGTTTGCTCTCTGTATGAAGAGGGTTTTGGAAGGGGGAATGTTTTTTGCAGTATTCCCTAAAGGTAGTCAAAGTTTGGATTTACCTCCTCGTCTCTGGAAGTCTGTTTGAGAGACAGATTCCTTCAACTCAGATACTTCCTTGTTCTCGTTCTTTGTCTTGGCTTTGTGTCAAGACAAACAGTCCTCATTGTTTTAGGAAATCCTAAGCTACATGGCTTGTTCTCAGGACATATAACTACCTATGTTCCTTTGAAAATGTCAAATGTTTTTAAAGCAGAGTCTTACGCCAATAAAAATAAGAGGCACACGACTTTGCCTCGATGCACAGAGTAAGGAAAATATTTATTTAATATGGTATGTTTCACAGGCCTTGCTTATTTTCATGTGCCACAATCCGTCAATCGATCCATTTTTCTCAGAAAAGCTCTATTTATTGCATCTTGTAACTCAGTGAGGTGCAAGGAGGTCTTGTCAGAAAAGTATTGCAAGCATAGGATTTTGCTGAATGAGGTGACTTTTCAGATCAGTCCCAGCTGACCAGGGATGCTTGGATCTCTGAGAGGTGGATGTTGTGCCCAAGGTGCTTTTCTGAGACATCCAAACTTTGTAGCCTGCTGAGAAAAATAACATGAAAAATGTGCTTTCCTTTCCAACCTCATGATATTGCACTCTCAGAGGTCTTAAACATGTGCTTTATATTTAATAGTATTACTAGTCCTATTGACTTCCCACACCAGTGTGCTGCTCTGAATAGATGGAGTTGTCACCTTTCTAGTGAAGGGTCAGGACAGACTGATTTAAGGCCTTGGGACACATGGACCTAGGCTTCTACCTCCAGAGAAGAGAGCAGGGCAATAGCAGGCTGGTGGCAAATGCTCTTGACTTGCAGTGAGATGGCAGACTTCCCTTTTGCTTTCCTTTTCAGGCCTATATGTTCAAATGTGTCCTGAGCTGCTTTAAGTATATTAAAGCCAGCAAGAGACAGGAGGTAAAAGTCGACGCACAAGCAGTTGAAAAGGTGAGTAAAAACTCCCTCAGACTTACACCATGAAAGGTGTGGTTTACACTGATGAGATGCATGATGATCCTCACTTTTGCTTCTTCAGTGGTCTGAGAGACAGTTCAACCTTTCAAATGTGCATTAGCAGGTACTAATAATCAGTTTCTGATTATATTATATTCATTTAACTTTACTTTTGTATAAAACCTTTCAAAGTCAGTGGTACCAGCAAGGATCCTGATACTCAGGTTTCAGGCAGATAAATGGGAATATATCACCTTTATTCTTCGATCCAGAGATGTGTTTTTAATTTCAGATGAACTTTAGTTTCTGTGCCTGATAGTGCTACCCATGTTTAAAATTATGTTTGTCTTCACTTTTCACTGAATCAACATCTGAGAGATTTGGTGCATTGCCTTTCATCTTAGCAGCTTGCTAAATAATGAATATCAATGTCCTCACTTAGACTACTGATGATCTTTTTAATAGTAGCATCCAGCTGCTCTGACACAATGGAAAGGTATTGAAGACCTTCCAAAAAGAAGAGATACTGTAAAGATGGATGAGAAATAAAGAGAAAGAATATGGAATGCTAAGTGTAGGCATTTGTCTTGTTGAAACTTGGCAAATATCATGAGCAGCCTTGTGTTGCCAGCAGTGTGTGCCCTGACTGTGTGTGCATCATGGCCCTCTGCAATGATCTGAGCTTAGCTTTTTTGCTTAGGCAATGAGACTTATATTCTGGACATTAAAGAGCCTTGGTCCATTTATTGCAGCCATGCTTTGGGAGAAGGAGGTGGGACTGGCAGCAAAGCAGTAATAAAGTGCTGCTAACCTCTAACATGTCTGGATTTCTGCCCTTTATCTCTTACAGTCCATGTGGTTCTTTTACCCTGCTTTGAACTAGGTAGAGAAACACATCCAAGATTAAATCCAAACCCTTTGTGTTTGGAGAGCATAACTAATGGTCTTCTCTTTCAGGCTGAGCTGCCATCGTATGAGGAAGCCTTAGAGTTGTCTTCCAAGGAATCCCCACCACCCTATGTAGCAATCTAAGCTTCACTGATGGAGAGGAGAAGACATTTGTATTGCTGTTGGTGCCTCTTACCCCTTCTGTCAGATAGTCAGCCTCATTGAGAAGTCTTTACTTTATAGCAGTATCATGCTTATTACAATCCACCTCACTTCATGAGCCTACAAAGCATGATGGTGAACCACTGGCGTTGGTGCCTTGTTCTACACTGGCAGTTTTGTCTTGGTACCACCAAGCTGCCATGCTGATTATAATAAACTTGGCACCAGGCACCACAGAAGTTCCCATCACTGGTCTCTGACATCTGGCTAATGTGAAGTGTAGGCACTGGCCTGAATCCCTTGTCAGGCTTGCTTTATGCCAGCGAGATGTCATTTTCATCTGTCTCACATCTAACGCAGCAGCTGAGACATTTAGGAAGTGGCATGGGGGGAAAACAGGCAAGCAACATTTCGCTGAGATAGTCCAACCCCGAAGCTACGCCAACCAGCATCTTTTAATGAGGGCCCTACGGCAAATGGATCAGCCAAAGAATGAAGACATCAAATGAACTCTGATACAGCTCTTATGCTGTCTGCGTATGATGATGATTAATCGTGTGTACTCCAGAATATACAACATGCTGGAATTGTCACAATATTGCTCTGCCATTTTGTACCTGAGTGTTTGCATTTTTTTGCTTTTAGTGTGACTTGAAATATGAGTTTCAATTAAAAAAACAGATAACGACTTCAATACTTTGCTGTCTGATTTCTGAAGAGCGCTGTCCTTGCTGCCTGAAGTATGTTGCAATGAAGCAATAATTTGTTTTCTAAAAAAAATAGTTAGCAAAAAGAGTACTTTGGCCTTAGACGAATGTTATCTCATGTGTGTGCTCTTCTCAAAGGAAAAGATATTTCTAACTGCCAACCTGGCAATTTCATCTAAAGATCTAGCTTGTTCCCTGCTCTTATACATTATCACCAGTGATGAAAATGCTGCACCAGGCATGCTTTCTATGTCACATTCACAACTGACTTTGATTGCACAGGTCAGTCTCTGTAGATGTTAGTGAATGATGTTGCGTGCGACATATGAGGAGTAGCTGGAATTTAGCATCTACTCACCTTTTTGGATTGTTGCCTCTTTTTTAAAACAACTCAATAGGAAAGTGTAATTTGCTCATTAGTTACTATTCCAGCATCATCCACAACGTGGACCACAGCCTGGGGTACTTGTTCTGCTCTGAAACAGAACAAAAGATAAAGCTTAAATGGAAGATTTGCCAAAGTATAAATAAGAAATGTCAGTGCTGCCCCATGCTCTTTTCACTGGATGTGTATTTACATATATGAGGATGAAGATAATGATGTTGGTCATGTACTTTTGAGCTGATTTTCTCATCACTGAAGAGGAGCAATGATTTCCTTTCTCTGTGCTTCATCTCCCTTGTTCTGGGGACCAGGATACTCAACAATAGACATGAAGTCTGGAAGGGTATACCACAATGACATCTTAATGTCTCCGGTGCTTTTAAACATGCTTAAAATCACTCACAAAATTACAAATCCTCAAATTCTTCAAGCAGAAAGTAATTTTCTTTCTGACCTTAAATCTGGAACTTGTTTAACTGTGACCAGAGAGCAAGGAACCAGCCCAAAATTCAGCCAGAAAACCATGCAGAAGCATGTGAAGAGCCCAGCTTCTTGCATCAGGGTCCAGCCCAGTCTCCTGCTTAATTGGGTGGAGAGACAAAACATTGTCTTTGAAAATCTGAATAATCAGTAGGCTACCATACCTTCCAGACACCACCTGTCAGCCTTATTAGTCATAGTTCTGAACACCAGGCTGGATGTTGAAACTGGCTGCTTCTTGTCACTCACCAGTTACCTGCCCACCTTGGTTGCAGTTCTCAAAGCCAGGTCTGGAGCAGGCCACGGAGTGGGCTACCTGCATGGTGCTTCTCTCTTTTTTAGTTTAGGGAGGTATTTGAAAGCACAGTCCTTCATTTAATATTCCTCATCAGAGTCTGTAGGTGGCGTGTGACAACCACCACAGCACCGGGACATCTTCACCAGGCTGTCTTCCACTGGCAAGGACTGACCAAAAGCCCATTAACTCCGTCTGTCCAAAATATCATTAGGAGAAATGCTGGCAGTTCACTTGGCTTCTAAACCAGAACAGAGTTCCTCAATGTGATCCAACTAAATTGTGTTAAAAAACCTTTTCCCTCTCTTTAAATGGTTCATATTCTACTTCTAATTAAATTCCAACTAATAATGCCCTTGGCTATTTAGTTACTGCAGCAGGGTTAAACATTCCCTAAGCCTCTTGATTTAATTGACTTTGATAACACAGATAAAATATGTTCAAGGCATCTCTTGCAGAGACAGGGTTTGTTTCAAGGCAAGCGAGGCACCAAGCCTTCGGGTACACACCTGATCTTCTGAATGAATCTGATGTTTCATGGCTCTTAGCAAGCCAGGCTATCCCTCTGCTGCATGCAGTAATTTCTCTCCAAGGCTCAGAATAGTTCCTCATGAAAGCCTGGCTCAACCCCCCTGAAATCTGATAAAATGTATAGATTTATTGTGAGTTTCCAGCCAGGTCAGGGGCTGAGTTCTAGACAGGAAGTGGTTTTGGTTTTCTGAAATGTTAGATGCCTTGGCCAACACAAACTGAACACAAGCTGTCCCCAGCCTGTTAATAAGCCAGACGATGGCACTATCAATGCTGGTTTTGAGACTGATAAAAGACTCTTTTTAATATGCTACTGTTACACTGTTTTTTCTTCCCTAAACTGATTTACTGATGTGAGTCTCTTCAATACAGGCTGAGAACCAATTCACACAAATAAGCTTAATGCTGCTCCACACATTGCTTTTTCTTCCCAATGCAGAGGAGAAACAAGCAGCAATTCTTTAATGTAGAGAGCAGATTGAGCCGATGAGCTCAGAACTGGCAGAACAGATTTGTAAGAGGGACTCAAGCACTCGGTGCAGCAGCATCTCATGGAGGTGGAGATCCTCCGGGACTCCAGAGATGTCTATTAGATTACCTACCTGACTGTGTTTTTTTTCGCCCATCTGATCTGGAGCAAAAGTTCCAGAGGAAAAAAGGGCTTTTTGCTTCGAGTGTCTGTGTGTTGCTTTGAGTGTTTCTGCTTTTTTTAATTTCTTGTTCTTCTCTAGGAATTCGGGTGTCACTGCCTTCAGTTGGAGGAGACATGCCTCTTCCTCCGCTCTGAAAAAAGAAAAAACTTAATACACTTCACTGGTCTCCCTAGTCCACAGAAAGGGAAACTGAGGTACGAAGTAAAAGGAAACAACTCATGGAATATCATGGACCCAGTCAGAGGAGGGAGGGAAATAGCAGAATGAGTGAGAGCGACCCTGGTCTGCTCTCTAACCCAGGCTCAGTACCTGAGACTGCAAGAAAAGCTTCTAAAGGTCCAAGTGAATCTCTAGAGACTGCCTGTAGGTAGTCCTCATGGCTGGGTGAGATGAAGTTGTGCTCCATTCCATTGGGGGAGTGTTTTGTTTTATAGATCCAGGATAGCCCTCCTTGAGGCCCCTTCCCTCAGCCTTGGGCTGGTCCCAATGAGACAACGCTGCAAGTCCCAGGTACGTGCTGGAAGTGCTCCCATGCACCATTCAAAGACTGTTAGTCAAACGTTTGATAAACCTGGTCACTGAACGGAAAGATTTTCTGGTGAAGGTAGGCAGCACGGGTTGCTCCAGCAATCCAGGACACACCTTTCTGTAAGAGACTCCTTGACATGGAAGCTCAGTAAAAGTTCTGATTCTACAAATCCTCCTGGAGGTTAAACAGCAGAAAAACTGACAGAAAATACAGCGTCAGTAAAGCCTGGGGAGAATTGGAAGCATTTTTCTGGTGCCGGCTTCTAACAGACTTTGCAGTGGCATCTGGAAACATGCTGGAGCTGCTAGCAACTTGGCAAAAATAATACATAACGCAATAGGAACAACAGTGCTCAAAACCAGGCAGATCAAGTCATGGCGTCCAAAATGATGGAAAGGTCTCTCCTATCCCAAGGGTGTTCTGATGTCCTTAAGTGGGTATAAATAGACCTTGAAGAGGGCAAAGACAGCAGCTTGGCAGCATTCCCTGGCATCTCCTTGAGCTGACGTAAGCCAATGCGCTGACTGGCCCTGGAGCAGCGGAGGGAATCCCAGGTGATGGATGTGTGGCATTTCTCCAGGAGCCTGTCACTGCAGACTGTCCTGCATCACAGGGACCGTGCTGCCCTTCTTGGTTTTCTTGCTGCCTTGGTTCCTGCCGATTTGAATGACACCTAGAAACCTTCCAGGATTCAGACCCTAGAGCCCGGGATAGGCGCCTTTATAATTGAATAAATCAAACATCATAAGAAAGACAGGCTTTACTTTAGCTTTCTTGCAGACAGTTCATTAAGATAATTACTCACTTGTATCAGTCGCATGAAGTCGCTGCAACTGCTGTCCCTGGTGGTGGACCCGGATTGACAGAAATTGTCAGTGTGGTCACGCATCAGCCCAAATCCTTTTGCTGCAGTTCGCTTTCCGTCTGCACGCTCATCCATCAGGCCAGACATCCCCACAGACTCCAGCTGAGGATCTCTCTCATCCATGTGTCTGCCCACAGGATTTTTGTAACATTGCTGCTAGTGAAAGTTATTTTACAAAGATGTTCCTCTTCTTGGCTGATCCCGGAGTCTATCACTCCATCTTCCTACCCTGATCCCTTTGTACAATTTGCCTTGATCCAGCCAGTGTGTTGGCTCATTCACCTTCGAGAAAAAGAGCTGTTCACACAGTGACCTTCATCTTTATAGTTGGTAGGTCTTGTCGTGCTGTTTCATTCAAGCAATTCAGTAGGACAGATATAACCTTAGGGACTTCTGAGCCAGGCCAGCATTGCTGGTGGCCAAGTACAGGTGGAGGAGTCAAGGCATGGCGGGAGGACACGAGCTGCCCAAAGTTTCACAGGTGGTCAGCAGGAGAGCCAGAAATAGCGCCCGGGAGGCAACTCGGTCCCAAGGGGAAGATGTGGGCAAGGTTAACATGGAAATAAAAAATGATCCCTCTGAAATAAATGTGACCCATAAAATACATAAACATTGACTAGCCATAAACAGCATTTACTATTTACAGCATCAGAGCACAAGGATATTTGCCAGCCATTTGCAGCTTAAAGGATAAACAGCAGTTCTTTTGATCCTGAGTTGTCAAAAGGGTTATATTTAAAGCCATTCATTTCTCCCCAGTCTTTCACCCTTTACACCATTTGTTTTATGCTTTGCACTGATCCCGCTGCTGTAAATACCACTTTCGCAGTACAGTGGTGGTGCAGTAAATATCCTGTCTGGTAATGAAGCAGGCTGGGAGGGACCCCTCCACCCCCTGTAACAAACCGAAATAGAAACACCGCGGGGATAAAGCACAAGAATTGGAGCTTTGACTAAATGGCAGCTTTTGTCACCGTTTCTCTGAGTATTCGAAAAATGGAGGCTGTGAATCCAGCTCAAAAACACTCACCTGGGAACATCAAAGGAAGCCTGAAAAAGACAGAAAAATTACTGAGCATTTTTCTAAGCCTTGGAGTTTTCTGGTGGCTGGAGGGCAAGAAAGTTGTGTTTACTACAGCTAACAGGTTTGCTTAGAATGAAATAAAAATCAACAGTAAACTACTTAGGATTTGGCTGCTTGTCCCTTCCCAACCTCTTCTTGCTCTGCTGCCTCAACCAGCGTGACTTAGCCACATCTCCAAATCCCGTCTAAGAAGTTGTTATGGTCCCGGGCTACAAACACAGTGCTTTTTTTTTTTTTTAAGAACAATCCAGTATTTTAAATGCCTTCTGCTTGAACTCTATTGGAAGTTCAGAAATGTCTTGAGATCCCTGAAGTCTGATTTCCTTTTTTCCCCACGTAAAACCTTCACATTCTTCTTGGTCATTTACATGGAAGCACCTTAGGGACTGATTCCTTTTGATTTTATCATTTTGGTTTGTTGTAGTGTGAAATTTATACGAAGATACTAAATGTAATAATGGTATGTTTATTGGAAATATGTAAATATGAAACTAAAATAATATTTTAAAATAAAACTTGAGCAAAAGAGATTGAAAACAAAATGCCAAATCAAAACAAGGCATGTCTGCACTATTGCATCTAAAATGTCATTTCTTCTTGGCTTTTCCCATCTGATCTACATCCCTGTGAAATGTTACGCATACAGTGATAGAGAAAGAATCTGCTTTTATATAGTTTATGTCATTAGACTTGCTTGTTTTATCACAAATGAGAAGTTACCACCTCTCCCAGTGGTAATACTGCCCGTATGAGTATGTGCTTGCTTTATAGCATTTTTTGTAATTATTCTTAAACTGGGCTTTGCTCTTTCCTCACCCCTCCCAAGGCTGGCAGATTTGACCATCCAAAAAATGACGGCATCCAGCAGAGTGGTATTGAGATTTTACAAACCAGGAAAAGGTTGTTAGAAAAACAAGGGAGGATCGGAAGGAAAGCGCAGCACAGTGAGCAAACCATGAGTAAGTCTGGGGCATCGTGCAGAGCTTTGAGGCATCAGCCACCGAAGGAAAACCTCCCTCTTGCTTGGTTGCAGAGGATGATGGTCATGCTGGGGAGGACAAGCTGCGTCTCCTGACTTCACGCTGGAGTCAGCTGCTGCACCTGACCACCTTTGGAAAGCTGTTTATTTTAATTCAGTCTCATTCACCTGCAGGCAGAAACCGTGGTTGTAGTTAGGCTGTGCTGGTTGTTAGCGCAGTGTCAAGGTTCTCCAGCCCTAAGCACTTCTGATGCTATAATTTTCCAGCTGAAATCTCCCAGCAGTCTAAGCACTCTGATGGTGAGCTGCATGCCACCATGTCGTTAAACGTGTCTCATCCATGCTGTGACATCCAGACACTGCAGACAAGCTTAGTGCAGCCAAGCTCATTGATCTGAGCTGGCCGACAACAGGCATCAGCAACCCTGGTCTCACACCAGCAATGACAAGACAGCCCCAGCAGCTCCAGCCCCCCTTCCCACCCGCTGGTGGGAGCACGGAGGCTGCAGCCATCAGCAAAGAGCTTTTACCCACAGTGCCGGTGGAGCGCAGCAGATCATCTTATCATGTATTGGAAATTTCTTCAAAAAATGATACTTGTCACCTGCATTCTGAGAATAGTTGACGTGGTCATAATCTGAAGAGGGATGTGGAGAGCAAGGGACTGGGGTGCAAACCCAGGTCAGAAAAACCCATATGGGTGCCAACGTCTTTCACTATCACATTTTTTGCCTTGATACAAAGCATCTACACACCTTTTCTCATCCACCTGCACTCAGATAACAATAGAATGGGACTGTTGTTTGTGGAGAAAACTCCCTGGCTACACACAACAATTTCCCATCAGTCTAAAGCATTTGATTTCAGCAGGAGCAAGGTGGGACCAAAATCTTCTGCTGATCATCATCCAGGAGAGGAAGGAAAGAGGGGATCTGGTATTTAAAACAAGCACTTTTTTAGTCAGGAGACATGGATGTGAATGTGTTGGAGGGAGAGGTAGACCCTCCTTGTGCTGGAACATGTGAAGCCTACAACAGCGGCTCTGCAGAATGACAGGGCCGCTCTGGGGCCAGCATGGGCCGTTAATGGTTTGTGTGTTTACGTTGCAAGCAGGCTCGGGAAGAGCTCTAAATGCATATTTTCCTCTTGAAATATTGAATCCAGTGTTTTCATTTTCAGAGGCCTGGGGAAAAATTATGTTTCATATTTTAAAAATAAACACTGCTTTTACAGAGGTATAAATGCAGACCTATAGTATCCAGCACACCTCTGCCTCTCGCCTTATTTTTAAAGCTTTAATGTTGCTTGTGTGCCACAAGCTCTGCTAGTGAAAATATTCACCTGACATGTATTTATCTTTCTTTACTAATTAACAGCAAAATGACACAGAGAAACTTTATATTTTCCTCAGCAAGAACAGCCATAGAGACTTCATTTACGGAGGGCTCTGAATGATCCCCATTCATGGCAAGCAAGCACTGTCTGCACCAATAGATCCTTGTACACACGGCAGAGCAACCGGAGAAACCCCATCGTAGACAGGGCTGGAGGTAAAATCTCTCAGATTTTATGCTCTTATTTCACTTTGCTCCCTTACAGTCACAAATGTATGGGTGTATCTGTTCTGTATATTTGGGGAGCAAACGTGCCTATGTGCATGTAAGCACACAGCATATCGGTGAATAGTGTTTGTACATATTAGCACTCATCTAAATCCATGCATACACAAACACATCCATCAAAAGCATGCACGGAGGAGAGTGATGTGTCTGCATGTATGTGCACACATACATATCTGTGTAAATAAACACATACATGCAATCATGTTTATATGCATGTACAGTGACATGCATATACATTTATACATCCATTCACAGGCATAGGCATTTATACATGAAGTTTTTATACCAGGCTCTTTGTGCATGCACATGAAGGTCTGCATGTGTTTTCTATATTACTCCATGATCATAATCTGCAATTTTCATGTCCTGCCTGGTAGCCCTTTTAATCCCAGAGACTCTGAAATAAGAAGCAAATAAAATAAGATGCCATCAAGCCTGGAAAAGGGCCTCAATGATAGAAAGAAGTGAAATGGGAGTGAAAAAAATCTCACCTGGAGCACTTGCTCCTTCAGGCTAAAAATTTTCAACTATCTCCAGAGATGGTGGAAAGTCTGTGATTGATGGTGTGTACCTGGGAAGACAGCAGTGGGACAAATCCATGCTGGTTTTGCATGAGAACACAGCCATCTTCTAATATTCTAATTAACACTTTTAATGTTGAAAGAGTTAAGAATAGCCTGGCAACTTCACTAAGGACAGGTCCTTTTTTTCCTAATCAAAGCGCCTTTCTCTACAGGAGCTCTGTCTGCTGAAGCACTTTTGGAGTAAAGAGTAGCTCTGTATAAGGGAAGAGAAACTGGGCTTTGAATTAAAGTCAGTTTGCCATGGCACTGCACTAACAAAATGCAGGCTAAATGGATGAGTGCTCCAAGGGTGTGCGGCTGGAAAGGTGAGCAAAGACTAATCCATCAGAGGAGAAGGGCTTTAATCAACTGACAATAGTGTAATACGGTAGTTAAAAAAAGAAAATAGATGCACGGCTTTGTGATGAACCCGTCATTAAATTCATCTTCCTCTAGTACCACATCTCCCTGCTGCTCTTCCACAAAGAAAACATTGGATTTCTGCTCACTTGAAGCATCATCAGTCTTATTTGTTGATTTAGATTATTGGCTTTTTGTGGCAGGAGCTGTATCTCCCTCGTGTGTACAGACCTGAACGCTACGCTGTAAAAAATAAATCAAACTTCTAATCTGTCTGTCTATCCCGAGTTTCTTGTCTATTTATCTAGCTCAGGCTACTGAGTTCTTTCTTTCCATCCCTGCTCTCCTGCGCAGGGGGCACAGCCTCTCTGAGAAGTCACTGTTTCCCACAGGAAGAGATTTGTCCTGCATCCTACGCTTTCACCCGCGCCTCCCCAAGCCTTACTCTGCTCTTCCTCTCCTCTCCTGCAACCGAGCATTCGCCCACAAATTAAGCCAAGGCAGCGAAGCCCCCCGATCCCACAGGATGGTTTCCAGCCCTGTGCTTGGCAGACACGGGGCCTGAGAGATGATTCGTGTGACGCTGTTCCCGTCCCCCCCCTCCCACCGCCGCCCCTCCCTGGGCTTTGCCGGAGGAAGGGCACAAGCCTGACACACCACAGACCATTGCTTACTGTGGCAAAGCCCGGGATTTGCAGATGGGATCTGGTGATTGACAGGTTAACCCCAGTTCCCCAGGGCTGGCTTCACTGGTCCCACTGTTACGGTCCCAGATTCCCCACATACCACGCTGTTGCGGGTCTCTTTATAGCTTCCCATCCCCTTCACTGAGCAATGAAGCCATTGTGGAGGGGATGGGGGCCGGCAGGGCTGGATATCCTCCCCCTCCCCACCTTCGTGCAATATTTTCTCCTAGTCCATCTTGCTTGTCCTTCTCCCCTCCGTGCCCACCCCCCCAGCAAGTCACACGTGTCAGGGGCTGGCCCTGTGCCTCCCCGACGAAGCGCAGGTTAATACCTCTGGGCCAAGACTCTTGCTTGCCACTCCGCATCCAGCCTCTGGCTCCTCCGCAGCCATGGACAGGATTTTCTCTGCCTTGCTGCTGTCTTTGCTGCTTCTCCTCCAGAGCTATGGAGTGTACGGGGCACCTCCGCAGCCGAGAGGTAAGTGGTGGGGTACATGGTGTTGGTCCTTTCTCTCCTTGCCACCAGCCTGCTTGGGGACGGGGAAGGAGTTGAAGGAAGAAGAAATACCTAATGTCAGTCAGAGAAACAAAAGAGCTTTCTCAAGTATTTTCCCAAGGCAGCAAAACCTGGAGATGTGTTTGCTTCTGCCTGTTGCATTGCTTTAGAGAAATAGTGGGAGGTCGGCACAGAGGCACAGCAAAGGTGGCATCAGGTCAGCCCTATCTCCCAGCATAGCATCAGCCTCGGAGCTCGCTGCTTTTTGCTGGAGGAGGCCCAAACAGGAGCAGGGCTCTCCTCTGCCTTCCACAACTGCTTCTCCCTCCGCAGCTCTGCAGAGGGCTGGCTTTGCCGGGAGCTTGAGGAGGAGCAGCCAGACACCCCGAGCTCTGGTTAACCTCACCGAGCATGAAGGTCTGGGTCAGGTTGCTGAGGATGAGCCTTTCCTAGGTTTTACTTCATCCGTTCTTGAGCAAAATCCTGCTCTGTTTGTCTTTCCAAGTGGCATGCAGAGCAGCCAGGCAGGGGATGCGCTGCCTGCTCTTTGAGGTTGCTCGCTCTCGGACTCCCGGGCTGCAATTAGTGTCAGCAACTACCTGGTAGCAAGGCAGCATCTCTGCTCTGCCAGGGGTGGGATGCTGCTGGAGGCTCCACCAGCCTGGGGAACTCACCACAGGAGAGGTGGCCAGGGCAAAAGTTACTGCTGGATTTTAAATATGTCTGAATGAGCTGAAGATGATGCATAATGCATGCACCTGGGCAGACTGACAGTTGTAAAACAGGCGTGACAGGGACTGCAGTCTCAGCTGCTGCTTATGAAGGGGAGTTTTCTGATATACCGACTGCTTTCTCCTGAGTAATTTGGAAAGGGAGAGTTATCTCAGCTGCAGAACCACTAAGCGCTACCGAAGTCAGGAAACTAAACAGACCAGTCATTCAGCTCAGCCCTACCATGAGAAATTGCGATTTCTAAAATAAACACCTTTTAATTCTGAGCTACTAGGCAGGTTTCCTGTGCTTTTTAACGAATATGGCAAAGATGCCTTAAGAGATATTTTCTGCTAAATCAGTCCATGAGGTTCAGCTATTTCGGAATAACTTCAAGTGTGGACATTTATAAAAATAGAGGATTTTGTTTCTGATTTAATTCAACTTTAAAATAAACTATGCTGAGTCAAGATGTCACCCAGAGCAAGCGCGCCTGACTGTCACCTCCTGGAGATAACCAAGGCCTGTCCTGCAGACCCTGACGTGCACACGGTGGCTGTGACCAGACAGGCTGAAATCCCAAAATTCCCATCTGATATCTCCTTTTTTCTCTTCATTTCCCTGAAATATACTTCTCTCTCATAGAAAGAGGTTAAAAATGCTATTCAGGGCAAAATCACAGAGCATCCATGCAAAAAAGGAAAATATACTTCAATACTTCTATTGGATCCAAATGTTCCAAGGAAAAAAAAAAAACAAACAAAATTTATCCTCCCTGATTTGTCACTGAAACCAGAGGTGATTCATTAGCTAAAGTGGCAAAGGGGAATCTGTGCTTTATCTCTGGAGGAGCTGATTGCAAGACTTTGAGCCTTTCTCTGTACCTTCATTGCTCACCTGTAAAATGGGCATAACCAACCGCAAAAGGGATTTGCAATACTGTAAATGGACTGCCAACTGCGTTTTCCCTTCCTCTGCAACGAATTGTGGTGGCAAAGCGAAAGTCACCCACATGGGAAAAGGTTATATTGCATTTTAGTGGAAACCAGAGCATCTGACAAAGTAACCACTTTCTGCTTCCCTTCTACATGCAGCATCTTTTAGAGAGACCTTTCTGGGAGCCAGAAGCAAATTCAGCATTAGTGTCTCTCAGGAAACTAACCTGATTATGTTCTTTATGGGTATATCACAGGGTATTTATTTTCATCTGTCTGAAAGACTGAAAGCTCCATTAGATTTCACACTGAGGACTAGCTATAATATTTATGTCATAATTTGGAACAGATTTGTTGGCCCAAAAGCTCACATTTAAAAATCTGTCCACAGAAATCTGCTTATGATATAACCTATATCGTCCCTCTCTGCAGAAATCAAATATTAACAGAGCACTTGATGCCCCTATAGAGACAGGCTAAATGACAGAAAAAAATTAAAAGAACAGAATGCTATAGATCTGGTGGGGAAAATGGGACAATTCATTTAGAAAATCATAAAAAATATCAGTCCTTTTTATGTTTTGCCACAGCTGAAAATTAGGATGGAAAACAGCATGCAAATGAGAAATAAAAAAAAAAAATCACTCAGCTCTTTGCATTGCTAATGCTGCCTGTTTATACCATTTACATTTACAGTGGATATTCATGTCTTACTATGGGGTTGTAGAGATTAACTATCAATTACATGGCTCTATATCTCTCTATTGTATTCTCCCTCACCAGCTCACAGAAATAAAACAGCACTGGTCTTTGCTGTGTCACAGTATTTCAGCATTAGTGCCACTAGCTGATCAACATGAGACTGGTTCACGATACGTTGGTTAGTTAATCTGAGCGTCTTGATTCATAACTGAATCTGAACTGCCGAGTTTTATGCCTGCTTCTGGTCATGCATGACAAAGATATAATCTTATTAATTAATATCGATGTGGATTGCTGATCCACATCCGAAATGTGATAACTCCTTTGGAGACTCTGTTTGATGCAGAAATGCACGCACAGACTTCAGCTCACAGCTTTATTACTGGCTCCGTGCTGCCATGAGTGAATTCAGTTTCATGTAGACATTAGCAATAGCCTGGGGTTACAAGTGGGTAACCTGCTCCCACAGGTGCAGCGCTGGTATCTCATCAGCTCGCTCCTTCGGAAGTACAAGTTGTCAACCAGTAACTGTGCTTCTCTTACAGACACTATCCTCTGAAAGGAAAAAGAACATTTAGAGCTATCAGGTTAAAGTGGTCTCACTGGGCCTCTCTGAGACAGGCAGAGAAAGGATTGAAGCTTGCAGTCGTCTAGCCTCAGCTGCTGCTCTAAGAACACCACCCACTCCCTCCTAGCACACTTTTCTCGTCTTCTTTTATTTTTCTCCTTCCTCCTTATCCTTTCCAGGCACCCTGTGTAGAACCAAACCCACTGATTTGGTGTTCGTCATCGACAGCTCTCGAAGCGTGCGCCCAGACGAGTTTGAGAAAGTCAAAGTCTTCATGTCCCGGGTGATCGAGGGGCTGGATGTGGGCCCCAATTCCACCCGGGTGGGTGTGATCAACTATGCCAGTGCCGTCAAGAACGAGTTCTCCCTCAAGACCTACCAAACCAAAGCAGGGCTGCTGCAAGCTGTCCGGAGGATAGAGCCACTCTCCACCGGGACTATGACTGGCCTGGCTATCCAATTTGCCATTAGCCGGGCTTTTAGTGACTCAGAAGGGGCCAGGGTGAGGTCTCCCAATTTTAATAAGGTGAGAAAATTATCTATTTCTTGGATGTTCCTTCTTTTATGTGGCTTATTATGAAGTGGTTGGGAAAATCAGAAAGGAGAAAAGGTGATTTTCTCTGTGCTTTGACTGTGTGAGGACAAGTGGGGGTTAATTGTCAAAGTTGACAAACCTTTGGGAGGTGGAAACCTCCAAATTCTGTCTGAAAACAAAGCTCAACTTCCTTTTGGGCAGAGCTGGCCAAAAGTTGTTGTATTAAATCTAATCCATGTTCACTAGCTCTCCTCTCTGCCTTGAGTGTCTGTCCTATGGGATGTGGCTCCCTGCTTCCAATGTGCCTGCAACACCATACCTCCGTGAGATGATGATCTCAGCAGGTTTGCTAGGTGTGAACAATGCTCATCTTCCCCAAAACAGTGTAATAAAGATGCTTCAGAATCCACCATAGTAAACAGCAACACAACCTTCTGAAGGTTTCCTTTGAAACGGCCCCTTTCAGCTGCAGCTATAAAGCAAAGTGTTGTTTAAGTGTCCTCCACTGCTCTTCCAGTGTTTCAGAGGCTGGCTGATGGCTGTGTTTTCCATTCTGGGTGTTCTCTTCAGGTACATAGACTTTAGTGACAATTTATCATTTAAGGCTGTGGAATAATATCAGATTCATTTTACATGTGGTTGCAATGGGCGTCGCTGCTCCTGACACATATTGCCTGTCCAGGAAGCCGTCCTTAAAAAATTATTCCCCAGATACCTCATTTTTTCTCTCTGGATTTGACCATGAATGAAACCAAAGCTCAGCCAGTGACTGTTGTCAGCAAAACTCTCTTCTGAGCACGTGGAGAATGTATATTCTTGACAATAAGTGTTTTAGCTAAACATCATGAACACACTTCCCAGGCCCTCGTGTCCCATGCCAGCTCCACTGGCTCTCTGCTGTGAGACTGGACCAGAAAAATGAACAAAGGCATTAGCAAGCAGATAGAGCTTTCCACCAGCTGGACAAAAGCCCAGCTGTTGTAGCAAGGAAGCCTGAGATTTTTCTCCCTGCCTACAACATTTTTGGAACATCAGTCACCTCCCGTTTCTCTCACTGCTAGTAATACTCTAGGGAAGGCAGAGCAGAACACAAAAAAGGTGCCCAGGGATTGCAAGTCAAAAACAGTACTGAAAACTGAAAAATAGGCACCGATAAAGATCTGCAAACTCCAAAGATCAGCAACCTGAATGCTCTGCCGGACTGCAGTTCACAAGATACCCCTAAAAACGAGGCTGCCAGCTACAAGAAGAATCTAAATAAATGTCTTGTGTGCCCCCTCACCATACTGACCTACAAGCAATCTCCAAATATGGATGAATTCATCCTCATATGGTCTTTTATTGTAGGATTCACAGCAGGAAAAAGTCTAGGTATCCTTAGCCTAAATCTGGTTTGACACAATAGGAAGAAAACTAAGAGTGGTAACAAGAGAAAAATTACACTCCAACAAACTTTCACCAAGTCTCACTGGCAATCGGCTCCAGAGGGAGAAGCTCGTCTGACGAGCCACCATGATCACACCAATACTCCAGCTTAGGTGCAAAATACAACAGCCCAACTCTCACAGGTGAACTCAAAGACTTAACTGAAATGTTTTTTATTTAAAAGGAGTAACATTGGTTTGTTTGTCAAGTTCTTTGAGATTCACTGAAAGAAATGATTGCAAAATTACAAGGCATTATTAATATCATATTGTTATTATCATTATTTTTTTAGTAAAGAGCCTTTAAATCCTTTAGGCGCAAGACTAATTCTTCTCATTCATTCCACTGAACTACTTCAAAGAGATTAAGTGTGCATTCAGCCTCAGCTCAAATCTCTTATTTTGTAGAGGTTCAAGCAATTGCGTGTTGCTGCCAAGGTGTGTTTTGCTTTTCCCCGTGTTCCTAGCAGCAGTAAGTCTGCCGCAGGGTCAGAGGAGAGGCAGCAGCAAACCATGCTGCTCGCTCCTACCGCCCTCAAAACGCTTTGGAAAGTACTCATTTCTCAGGGAACTCAGGGCTGCCCAGTTTCTCCATGGATGAATTCACTGAAGAGCTGTTCAGATATTGCATGGGAAAGAGAGATGTTTCCTCCAGTGAAACCACTGCAGCGGAGCTGGTGGGAAGGTGACAGGTCTCCATCAGAGCCCTTCTGCCATCCCAGCCAGGCCAGAGCACCCTATGGTGGAAAAATGTTAGCAGAGTGGGAGCTGCAGGTCTGCGCTAAGCAGGATCATCCAGAGCCACACACCAACAGTGCCTTTCTGTCCAGAAGAAAAAAAGTAACAGGAAATGTTTAGTTCTGTTTATCACAAAACCAGACAACTGAACTGAAACAAACAAAAAACATTATCTGGTTGATAATATCTATTTCTGCTTTCAGAAATTTTTACTTTGATTGAAGTGCAAAATTTGTTTAATAAGAAAGAAAACACAAAAAATTCCCAATGGTTTGAATGTCAGGCCACAGAAACATTTCAGTTCTTGGGTACCGATAGGCAAAAAAAGACATTTACTTCTCAGTACTTCCAATATGTCCTTGCAAAAAAACTTATTTCTCATCTCACTCCATTAATTGTTCTTCCAATGTCCAGAACTGCCAGAAGCTCCAAGCAAGAGAGGTACAGATGTGCTTGTCCTGCTTCCCACAGTGTCAGCAGTCGCTGCCCACTGTGAAACAGTAAATGTGGTAGCAATGCAGGAGGGGGTGGGTGCTGCTCCTTCCCTTGGAGGTGGTCAGCTCTTGCTAGAGGTATGATTAAAGTATTTGCTTCTGAGATGTGTCTCATGTGATCAGACTTCCATTCAAAGCTGTTGAGCACCTTTGCAGATGGAGAAGGATGCATGAAAGGTGTCAATCAGCGCATAAAATTTTCTTTCCAAAACCTGGGAGTTTTTGCATGTTTGCACATCAGCAGAAATTGCAGGCCATTGCTAATCTGCCATCCAGTGGCCTTTGGGACTGAGAACCCAACTTCCTCAGGCTCCATCTCTTCTACTCTCATCTGCCCAGAAGAATTACTCATAGGGAAAATCAGTCAGGGGTACCAAGGTGGCTGAAGCTGTTCTCCACCTCTCAACACTCGTCCTGTGAGCAAAGGATGACAGAGGAAGAGCAAAGGGAGTTAACACCATTCCTTGTATCTGCCATCTTCCACGAGGAGCTCATTATTGGAAGAGTAATTCCGGTGTCCTCTGTGGCACCAGTGATCCCACACTGAGCACAATCCTGACACAGCTCTAGCAGCACTCAGAGAGCTCATATCTCCAAATTGGGCCAACATCCTCACCCAATAGATGGAGGAAATCAAGAAACAGGAAACCTATGGCCAGTCATTGCACCTAGAATGGTACCTGGGTTATGGATGAAGGATCCTAAAGGAGGGGGTCTGATTTCCAGTCTTGCTGTGTGAAGGCAGCTCCCATTGATTTAACTGGTTTTCTTGTTGCTTACCTTCGAAATGGAACAAATAATGGGATCTTTTTAGATCCACTTTCCCCTAGGACTGCTACCAGATCCATTCACAACCCTCAGACATCTCACCATATTTCTTTTATTTTATCCTGTCTTTATGTAATTCCCCAATGTCTATTTTAAGACAAGGTGACCATGTTCAGGTCAGGACTGGGAAACAGTCCTAATTTATACAATATTATTATACTACTTTCGGTATTAGCCTTTATTTTTTTTCCTTAATACAGACTGACACCTTACACACAGGTTTGACCATTACTGTAGATTGAAGAGACATTTTCACTGAGCTGTCTGTCAAAATGCCTGGATCTTTATCCAACTAATCTCTTCCACACCATTTAAGTAACTCTTTCCAGTGTGCACTCTTTTCCCGCTCTTGTCTACTCTGCAGCTGGGCTGCCAGACAACTCACTCAACATGCTGTTGCTATGCTTGTGCTTTCCTGTCATCTCAGTATGCATAAGAGCGGCTATTCCCTGCTAATATACCAAACAAACCTTTAGTTTAAATATCCAGACACTTCAAAAAAAATCAAATTCATATAGTGGCTTACTGCAGTAGCATGGCTAAAGCATCAATGTTTCTGGGGACTGTGGTACAAAGAAATCTAACGTTGCTTTGTCTCCCTGAAACCTTATTTTCTGGACATCTAACAAAGCAGAAGAACAGTAATGATCTTTTTAAAGATTTATCTTAGACACCAAAAACCAAAAATCACTACAGGCTTTTACCTCTTTCCTTCTACTTTGGATCTGGTCAGAGAAAGGTTGAGATTGGAAAGGATCACTGGAGTTACATTGGCCAACCCCTCCCTGCCCAAGCATGGCCACCTAGAGCTGGTTGCCCAGGACCATTTCCAGACAGCTTTTGAATACCTTGAAGGTGGGAGACTCTACAACCATTTGCATTCCTTGTTTCCCTGGTTATTTCTCTACTTTTTTCCACAATGCCTTGAAGTCCAGCAAACTTTTCCCTCCTGTGACCCTCATGCTGCTCAGGGTGGCCCCATCCTCTGCCTGAGAGGATGGATAGGTCATGCAGTAATTCAGGGAGGTGAAGCTTCCAGAGACATTGGACACAGTCCTTGCTTCTTCACATAGCAGAAATACAGCAAGACCCTGTGAAAATCGGTGCTCTCATTGTCAACCATGTGGGCACTGGTCAAAGCATCACAAGATCATTCGGTCTTGCTGTGCTGTGTATGGCAAATGTCACCCCAGGACAAGGAAAAGCACTATTTGTTTATGTAGGAGCTCAGAGTAGAGTCTGTTTATACTTTTATCAAAAACTACAGGGGTGCCCAATTACTTTTATCTTTCTTTAGGAGGAACAACAAACAGATTGTCAAACTGCTGAGAAAATCAAGGGCTTGTTCAGCTTTCTGCCCGATTCCCCTTTCAGTGCTGCTACAACATTCACAATATACACTGCATAATGAGACATAGCTGCCTCATTAGCTGCTGGATTGCCTACACATGGCAGCCCTGAAATCTGAATGCCTGGGGATGTCAGCGAAGACTCTGGTGTCTTAGTTAACCAAGAATAAATTGTGTCACGAGAAGATGGGGGACTTCTGTATGACAGAAGTAACATGAGAAGGATCCAGAAAGTTAGGAATTCACAGGAACATGAAATATGGTGGATAAAATGAGTAAACGGTTCACCCGTGAAAAGCGAAAGTTTCTGAGTTTCCTTAGGGCAAAACTGGAGATCCTGCTCAGCTGTTCGAGACAGCAAAAGCGATCACCCTTGCTGAATTCTTCTCACATGGCTACCTGCTGAGTCCAGCACGAGCCCTACGCCACAGAGCAGTGTCAGCCTCTCCGGGATGCAGCGGTTGCTCCTTTCCTCCAACCTGTCTCTTGCTCTTTACCAAACAAGGCACATTGCAGGACTCTCAGCTTTGTAAACGAGACAAGGTCATAACACAGAGAATTGCAGAGATCCTGTGACTGCAAATAATTTGGAGGTAGGTTTAAAGCAACAGGATGCTTTTATGCTGAAACTCACTGCCTCAGGCTGACAGGGAGGGCAAAGGTCTAGCAGGGCAATCCTAAGAAAAATCAGAAATTCCTAATTATCAAGATAACTACTTATGATAGCAAGATCACTTTATACTTCTTCTATTTATTACACTCTTTCTGTAAGCACCTGGGCCTGGCCACAGTCACAAACAGGTTCCCTGGCTGGTTGGTGCTTGGGATGACTCCCTGTTACGTTTATTTTAGCCATGGGTTCACTGATCAATTCTCGATGCCTGTTCCAGATTCTTTGTACCCAGAAGTTTTCTGTTCTCCAACAGAGGTCAGAAAGCAACAAGATTTTTGAGCGCTCTGTAGTAGATTTTCACACAGATGCATTCTGAAGGTCTTTCCCATTAGATCCAGATGTGGATGCTGCAACCAGACACCTCCTGGGTCATATCTGGGGCTCAGGCCTATGTGAAGATGCCACTCTGATGTGAAGAACTAAAGGAACTGATTAAACTTGGAGAACCACTTTATTTAGACAGAGAAAAGCCAGGAGAATACGCAACACATCCATCCTATGACAAACACTGCAAGAAAGATACGCAGCGACTGACAGAAACCTGTTCGTAGGGTGATGTTGCTCGCAGAAGCTTCTTGATAATACGTCTTGTTTCCTGACAGGCTGGCTTTTGATAAGCTCTAATTGGCAGCCCCCATCTCAGAGCTGCTGCTGTATGCAGAAAGCCGAGTCGCCGAATCGAGGGCTCTCTCTCCTGGCAGAAAGCACGATTGCATGGCTGGCTCTTCCTTGGCTTGGCTGCTGGTCCAGAAACGACCCAAGTGCTCCTTTTGGCCAACCTTTGATTTCCACGTTCATTCCCCTTTACAACACACACTGCCTTCTGACACAGGTGACCCTTTTCCTTGTTTTGGCCACAAACAGGAGAGAAATACTTGCATTTATTTATTTTTTTCCCATGGAAGCAGCCGGTTGCAGAATTGTGAAGCCACCTGGAGTTTTTAATTTTGTAGCCCTTAGCACAGATTAACACCTGAACTTACAGATCTGCACCAGGTTGAAAAGCTCTGCATTTTTCCAGGTTTACCCATCTTTTCCATAGAGGGGAAAGCTCTGAGCAGGACAGCAGATTACCTTAGTACTGCAGTATTACTCTAGGGTGGACGACTGCAGCATTCAACCATCCCTTGGCTGAAGGGTGGGCAGAGGGGGAAGGAGCCACCTCACCTGCATGGCCCAGGCCCCTTGGGGCAGGGAACCCCACTCCTGACCTTACTGAGATGACTTTTCTCCTGCCTGAAGATGTAAAACAGCCATCACACTGCCCCAGCTGAGCAGCTGGTGGGTCTGATTTTATCTTCAGAAAGTTGAAGAGCATATATGGCATAGAGCAGAATAGCAAATACTGCCTTAATGACCAGACGATAGCTCATTATAACTCACTGCTGCTGCTACATAGACTTTTTTTCTGCCTTTTACATTTGAAGTTTCTTTACCCCCTGGATTACTGAGAGTGTTTGCCTGCAATGTGGAGTTTTTTTCTGCTTAGCAGCTCACCTGCTCCTGCTGATTACTTTTCTCCGTACTACCCTACATCTCAATCAGTTGATTTGGAGTGGACAGTGGTGTCACAATGAAACAGTTGCAAGGAAAAGTGGCAACAGCAGATGAATTAGCAAAGAACACAAATGAAGGTTTTGTGACAAAGTTGCTTATCAGAAGAAAAATTAAGAGGAAAATGGACCGTCTAGCAACAGGAGCAGGACTCATGGAGGCTTTCCACTGGTTTAGGGCTCCATCTAATCCAGGGTAAAACCCAGTTCCCACTTAAATCAACTGTCATGTTAATACTGATGTTAGTAGGGGTAGGATTTCACCTCTTCTATTGTGGAAAAGGGAATCAGAAATCATGACAGGCACGGACACACATTGTGACCTTAGGCAGATCTCTTCCTCTCTCTCTGTTTCAGCTTCTCCATCTATAAAATTAGGAAAAGTCTTCATCTCATGATGCTTCTATGATATTTCCTGAGATTCTTTAAAGTCCCACACTGAGTTAGAGTTGTCCTTAGTGTCTGCTGGGGGTTCATGCAGTTAGTCAGAGTTTGGCTTGAGCGTTAGCTTGCCTATGAAGAACATAACCTTTACTTTGGTTTCCTTGGGGGTAAGATGCACCAGCTGTCCCTTAATTAAATCAGTCAGGTCCATGGCAGTTTAACCTTTCCAGCTCAGAAAGAAACAAACACCACGTGAAAGAATGGCTTGGGTGATCTCAGGAAGAACAGGAAGAGGAGTGAGGGGGTGACATTTCTGTTTCTTTAATTTTAGAAAAAAATTAAAGCTACTTTACTAACCTGGGCCTTTCCACAAGCAATAGTGATAATAACGCCCATTCAAGCATACGTCTTGTCTCTGTCCTCCTCTGCATAGGTGGCGATCGTTGTGACTGATGGACGTCCCCAGGATGGAGTGCAGGACGTGTCAGCAAGGGCCAGAGCAGCTGGCATCGAGATCTTCGCCATCGGGGTGGGCCGGGTGGACATGCACACACTGCGACAAATTGCTAGCCAGCCCCTGGATGATCATGTGGACTATGTGGAGAGCTACAGTGTTATAGAGAAGCTGACCCACAAGTTTCAAGAAGCTTTCTGTGGTAAGTCCTTGCCACAACCCCTGGGTTCCTAGCTAAGAGGTACAAGTGGCTGCCAGCAAGCTTTTCACATGGAGGCTGTATGTGTGATCATCCTTTATCCATCTGCTTCCTTGTGCCAAGGATTTGGGTCTGTAGGAGAACAAAGCAGTATGGAAGATAGATGCTCTTTGCAGTTGCCTTTCAAGAATGAGCTCGAGAAGTGGGTCCATGTGAAACTTATGAGGTGCAACAAGGCTGAGTGCAGGGTTCTGCATGTGGGTTGGGGCATCCCCCGGTATCAATACAGGCTGGGAGATGAAGGGATTGAGAGCAGCCCTGCTGAGAAAGACTTGGGGGTTCTGGTGGATGAAATTCTGGACATGACCCAACAATGTGCGCTGACAGCCCAGAAGGCCAGCCGTGCGCTGGGCTGCATCCCCAACAGTGCGGGCACAGGGCGAGGGAGGGGATTCTGTCCCTCTGCCCAGACCCCCCTGGGAGTCCTGCGTCCAGCTCTGGAGCCCTCAGCACAGGACAGAGCTGGAGCTGTGGGAGCGGGGACAGAGGAGGCCACAGCAATGATCTGAGGGCTGGAACCCCTCTGCTGGGAGGAAAGGCTGGGAGAGATGGGGCTGCTCAGCCTGGAGAAGGGAAGGCTCTGGGGAGAGGTTACTGTGGCCTTTCAGTACTTAAAGGGGGCCCATAAGAAAGATGGGGACAGGCTTTTTAGCAGGGCCTGTAGTAATAGGACAAGGGCTAATGGATTTAAACTAAAAGACAGCAGATTTAGACTGGATATAAGGAAGGAATTTTTTACAGTGAGGGTGGTGAAACCCTGGCACAGGTTGCTCAGAGAGTTGGGAGATGCCCCATCCTGTAAACATTCCAGGCCAGGGTGGACAGGGCTTTGAGCACCCTGAGCGAGTTGAAGAGGTCCCTGCTCACTGCAGGGGGTTTGGACTAGATGGCCTTTAAAGGTCCCTTCCAACCCAAACCATTCTATGATTCCATGATTCTATAATATCAGGTTTTGTTTACAGAATTCCAGGTTTTAGTTAAAGAAGTCTCCAGACTTCATTGCCACAGAAGAGTTTGTAAACATAACCTACACACTCCTTGAGGCATTGAGGAAGAACCTGAAAAACATGATCTTTAGCTAGCTAAAATTATTGTCCTTATATTAAAGCCTATCTGGGCAGTTCTGAGAATGTCTTGTAATTTCCCCCACCAGTATTGCCTTCTGAACTCCCAGCTGAGCATGGGCTGGTTTGACTTCCCTGCTAGAGGCTGAACCGCCTTTGCCTGACTACGTTGTTGGTTTTGAGCCTTGTGAACCAAGAAATTCTCCCAGCTGGTGCGGTATCTAATGCCTTTCTGCACAGCATCTAAAAAGAGCCTGACTATCCTACAAACACGTATTCACAAACGGGTGAATGGAGTGAGAAAGCTTTATTACTTTCAAATGTACCCACAAGACTGTAGGAGGTGGTCTATAAATATCCATTTTATGTGTCAGCAAGAGAGGCTTGGGGGTTTCGCACACGCATCCCGCCAAAGCACAGACGCATGGCAACACTTTTTAAAAGGTGCGATACACCACAGCGCCTATGGCAAGGCATTGCAAACACATGCACACAGATGGACCTGTAAAACTCTCCAAGACCAATTTCTTGAAGAGGTGTAAAATTTCACGATTCAACTTTCAGGCTGAAAATGATGGGGGTGAGCAGCTTTCATCAAGTAAACCTTCCTCTGTAGGAAGGAGGAAAATTTTGACTATAAAGACAGCCATGTATTATGATCAGGTGTCACTACACCAGAAACTCACGGAAGAGGGGGACAAATATTGCATACTAAAGGGGAGACAGAGACAAAATTTCAGAAAGTGGAATCCAGGCCATGAATATTTGTGGGAGTTTATGTTGGCTGTCCTGGAGTCAGGAGTCAGCTGGAGATGGAGAGACCTGACAATGTGTTTTGAAGTTCTGACACTGGTGTTATTCAAAAAAAGAGAGAGAGAAAAAAATCCCTTCTGTGCCTTGCTTTTCAAATCTGCAACATGCAGATGACAAAGATCTCCTCATGGTAAAACCCCTCAGAGATGCATCCAAGGGAAGCACTGTGCTAAGGATTATTATGGCTAACAGAGAATAGCACCATACTAACGGCCAAGTGGGTTGTTATCGTGCTATGCAAGCAGCTGCACAAAACCGTCCTTGGAGATGTACCCAAACACCACCTGCTATTGCAAAGCACGGTTTGTGGGTACTGACAGCAGGAAGACCTGAGCAGCACTGTCCAAGCTGTTTCCCATAATGCTTAACAAACACATGGGAAAAGGGAGATCCTTGGCAATCCAGCAACTAGATAGTCTAACAAGATCTCTGTAGGCTTCAGAGAACTCAACCTGAGAGTCCAGGGTTACAGCCATCTGCATGGTTAGTAATACCGCTAATTATACGAGCTACATATCTGCTGGAAAGATCTACCAGTACTGGCACAGTATGCATTCATGCAAATTGGGAAGGCCAGAAGAAATACCAAATACATGCAGAGCAGAACACAAATAACTTGAAATAATGAAGAGAAGCCCCTTAGCGTTGAAAGACTTTGCGCCAACTCCCATCATTACAATACAAGCAGAAATTCTCAGTTTTCTGCACAGATTTCCCTGGTATTTGTAAACGAATTGCTTCAACCAGATCTGTTTACTTTTGAGTTGGTTTTCCATCTTCGTCGCTGTAGCTGTGACAGTGTTGTCAGTCACTGAATGCTGCTGGCTCAGACTGCTGCAATTCAGCTTCTGTTTGCTCAGCGTCTCAGGAGTCAGATCCAGGTTAAGATCAGCAGGCAGAAATGTTTGTAGAGAGCAAATCTGAAAGCTGCATGTGCGAGGGTAGCTCTGAAGTGAATTCCAAGTATGTTTGCATGTGAATCTCATCCAGAAAAGACAACTATACATGGGGCTGAACTCACTAATCATAATTGTACTACATAGCTGGAAAAAATGGATATTGGCCAGCCCAGATGGTAGGTTGGAAACCAAATCTCATCCAGCACATTTGGAGAGTGAAGTATATTGTGATATGCTCGACAGACAGATGGTTTTTGCCCTCACTATGGAGACTATTTCTAGTCCTGGCTGTGCCTTGGAGTCAGGAGACTCATGCAAATTTCTCCTTGCTTTTTATATCTCAGTTGCTTCCAAGAGTAATGACCTCTCACTGCCTTGTCTTGCTGCAGAGCGGATTTAGTTATCACTGAGTGTACGGGGCAAATATCACACTTTGTGCATGGGCTGAGCAGGGAGAAGCCTTGGCACGGTCTCTAATTTTCATCTGCACCTTTGCTTGCAGTGGTGTCAGATCTGTGTGCCACTGGAGACCATGACTGTGAGCAGATCTGCATCAGCACCCCAGGAGCGTTCAAGTGTGCTTGTAAAGAGGGTTTCACGCTGAACAGCGATGGGAAGACCTGCAGCGGTATGTGATGATTTTCATTTGCACTGAGCCGAGCTGTGATCTGCAGTGGTACAGTGGGGACAGGATTGAGACAGGGTAGATATGTTCTGCTCAGAAAAGGAAGAAAAAGAAACTATGCACTTATAACCAGGGATTATTTTCAAAACGTTAGTGTGAACTGTTGTTGAGTTTTGATTCATTAAACCAATTCATTAGCGACAAAATGACATTAGGGTTGTATTTTCCCATATAATCAATTGGGGTCTTAGTTGCTGTGTTCTTTTGCCCTCTTCTCATATTTTGTTTCAGCTTGCAATGGTGCATCAGGATCTGCTCTGGATCTCGTTTTCCTGATTGATGGCTCCAAGAGTGTGCGGCCTGAGAACTTTGAGCTCGTGAAGAAATTCATCAATCAGATTGTGGACTCGCTGGAGGTGTCAGACAAACAAGCCCAAGTTGGCCTAGTGCAGTACTCCAGTTCTGTCAGACAGGAGTTTCCACTGGGACAGTTCAAGAACAAGAAGGACATCAAAGCAGCCGTCAAGAAAATGGCCTACATGGAGAAAGGAACGATGACAGGCCAGGCTCTGAAGTACCTCATTGACAGTTCCTTTTCCATCATAAATGGAGCTAGGCCTGGGGTCCCCAAGGTTGGCATAGTCTTCACTGATGGACGGTCACAAGATTACATCACCGATGCTGCTAAGAAAGCCAAAGACTTAGGTAGGTCTCCTGAATTCTCAGTGGCTTGTTGCTCCCTTGGGCCAGGTATTGCATCTCGTATCAATCTAGGCATGACTTTTTCCCTGGAGATATCTCTTTCTTAGGATAGAAACAGGTTACTATAGAGTGACTTTGTCGAGATTTTGTCTGACAATCCTTGCACTCTCATAAAGAACTTGGAGCAACTCAGGTCAGGTTCAGATGAATCCTTGTTTGACTATAGCTGCTTTTTGTTCCCACAGCCCCTCTGTGTCTTTGATCTAAGTATGCTGGAGGTGTCTCTGCTGGGCAAGATGGAGTTTCACACATCTGGTGTAGGATGCACACTGGTCTAGCATGCCTCACACTAATGTGAAGGAAACTGAAGGAAGAAGCTGAGGATTTGTCTGATGTTGGTAATGACAGTCAGGTCAGCATCAGTGGCACACATGGTGAGGCAAAGACAACCATCAGAAAGCCCCTTGGAGAATAACAGGAGTTGTAGGGTCAAGTGTGGCTTGGCTGTATCAGCCTTAAAGTGTAGAAAAGAAAAAGGAGACATAAAACAACAAATAAAGCAGAAACACAGATTTAGGGAGTAACCGTGGACTCCCTGTCCAAATCCCAGACACACTAATAAGAAACTTCCTGCAGCTTCTGCTGGAATATTAAAAGGGCACAATGGCTACATATTGATATATTTATATATCTAAACACCGTGAAGTATAAATATCTTGAGATCTGCCCCTTTGCTGACCTCCTGAACGAGTTCCCAGTCTGCTGACATCTCTGTGTTAAATGGATGCAGCCCGTGTGAATACGCTCATGAATTGCTAAATTCTTTACATCCTTTTAACTTCGGTCTCAACCACTAGATGGGACTAAGGGCTAGCGCATAATAATAAAGGTCAAGTACAAGCTCATGAAAAGCTGATGTTTACAAAGCAAGCTGACTTTTTATGTGGATGTTCAGCTCCTATAAAACAAAAGGTCCTTATGAGCTGTATCTGTGGAATTTATTCCTCTGTGATGATAAAACTTTATGCCTTGTTTCTTCTTCCTCTCTTATCCCTACACAGAAATCTCCAACATCTGCTCATAAGTGATTTCAGTGGGCTAAATAACAAGATGCTATATCTCCAAACATGTTCCTTGAGTTGAACTGTGAAAAAACCCACAAATATTGGACACATTCAGAGGTAGAAAGAGAAGGCAAAAAGGGGAGGCGGGGAAAGCATTACCAGTGTCTAGACATGGCGAAGTAGAGACAAGTATTTCAAAACAGGGGTTAAATAGTGTCACCACTCAGGTCGATGGGAGAACTGCAGTTCAGTTCAATAGAAACAGGTTTAAGCCAGAGGTGGCCAATCAATCTCTTGGCAGTGAAGCAGAGTACCTGGACATGTTCCTAACTCACAGTATGGGTTGCTTTTGACAGACTATATGAGTTGCAATTTTAGAAAGGGATTCACCTACAGTTTTGCTGAACCACAGGTCTCCATTGCACAGGGGACTTTGTCACCACATAGGATAATTAACGGTGGCCGCAGGCTATTTTGAAATTTTCCACTGTTTCCTTCTGCTGTGTTATCACTTCCCTGTTAGTTGGATGCATGATCCTGTCAAGACGCTATGATCATCTCTCCTTTCTTGTCTCTCCAAAACAGTGTTCTTGTGGTGATAGGGGTCATTGTCTGAATAATTCTAGTAAGACTTTGCCTGCAAAAAATATTTTGGAACCCTGTTTGACCTGGTTGAAATAAGTTTATAGTAGTAGAGGGTAAGGGAGTTCATTTCCCAGTTAACATCTGCAGAGCTGTGTGGAGACTGTGGGTCCAAAAGGTGAGCAAGGGTTTACATTGGTACCAGAGCAGCGAGATGCTCCGCGGCTGTCCCACTGACAGGCTCTCATTGCTTGCAGGCTTTAGGATGTTCGCTGTGGGAGTTGGCAACGCAGTTGAGGATGAACTAAGGGAAATTGCTTCAGAACCTGTAGCCGAGCACTACTTCTACACGGCTGACTTCAGAACCATCAGCAAGATTGGGAAAAAGCTGCAAATGAAAATCTGCATTGGTAAGAGTGGGGGATTGGGGAGAGGGGGGATTTAGTCACAGAATTTGAAGGCTAGAAGCAGAAGGACAAAAATGCCCCTTCAAATGGACGTTACAAACAGCTCTCTGTTCTCACTCTATCCACTTTGCAGGGTACTTGGAAGCATTGTAAGACATCAACATTTTGTGTTGTTACCTGAACCACAGCCACCCCTGAACCTCCTCCATATCCCCCTCTCACAAACTGCTTTCTCCTTCCATTTTCCTCCACCCTTCTCCCCTTCTCTACCTTCCTTTTCAGTAACGATCAATTCAGGTGGTAGCAGTCCCTGAGAACAGCCAAAAGTGACATAAGGAAAGAAGAGTTAGTCTTAAAAGGGAAGCTAAGGATTGATATATTTGGCCCAGTTTGAAGATCATCACAAAACTGGACAGCTGAGTTGAAGCTTGCTAAGCACTAGCTGCTTCTACATTCAAACAGGCACCACAGGGGTGACACATTTCAAGTTAAAATAAGCATCTATTGTCTTCCACATGACTCGTAGGTGTCTGAACTTGGGCTACATGAATGCTAAGTTGCTCACGTTCCGATAGCCTAGTGAAGCAAAGGCTGAGAGAGGACTGAATGGGACACTGGCATGACAAGAGGAGGTAAAGAATAACGTCAGATTTAAAGAATGTTGACCTGTAAACAACCTGAGTCTGAAAATGATTAAAAAAAGCACTACCATAGTTATTTTAGATTTTGGTTTTGAAGGAATCGTATGCCTCCTAGGAAGTACTGGCTCTTTGCAATGCATCTGCTTGACCAGGCAGATCATAGCGAGTCCCAAACACTCAGGCTTCATTTAAGATGCTGAATACCTTGCCACACTTCTGAGACCTCCACTGCCAGGCTCATCAGGAACCTGGCACTCTCTTGTTGAGTCCAGGTGCTCAGGCTCCTTTACCCTGCTCTGCAAACTTTTCCTTCCAGTTCCCAGCAAGATACATTGCACGCAGCTCTGATGGGGTTCATTTAGTTCCCAAGAGAGCTCTGCCAAGCTCAGCTCTACTTCCCATGAGTGCGTAGACCTGCTTTCAAGTGCCCCATGGGCCCATGCGATGCAGAGATCTCCACTGCACTCATGGCATGCAGAGATGTTCTACAGCATCAACCAGATGAAATAAAGCACATTGTCAAATGTTAATCTGCTTTTTCCCTTTCTTTGCAATTTCTAACATTGTTGTTTGTGCCAAAACCAAGAGATATCCATGTAAATATTAGTAGGTTAGTAGCAGATGACTCATCTGTTTTTTCTCCCTTAGAGTATATTAGAAAGTTAAAAGTACTTCGGAAGTTAGAGGCCTTGCCTCAGGAAAATCAGATTTGGTTCCTCGCTTCACTACAGATGTCCTGGGTCTGCAGGGCAAGCGCCCTGTTCTCCGGATCCCTAAAGATAGGACCTGCCTTTCTTCCTGGGGAAGTCTGGGAGGGACAACACCATCCAAGAAGGTCCTGTGTTTGCAGAGCCTGGTAGCCAGGCTTGCAAGACAGAGACCATTTGCCACGGATACTTTAAGAAGTAGGAGTTGATCCAAGAACAAGATGATGGGAGCTATATGAAAACCCTCAACATACTGTATTTAAATTTCTTTCAAGAAAGCAAATACACTTAGACTTTAGCACTAAAAAAAAAAAGTAAAAAATAAATTTTGGACAAAGTACTTGTTTGCAGAAAACTAAATTCTGGTAAATATCTTAACATTTGAGTTAAAAAAAAAAAAAAAAAGGAAAGGAAAGGAAATATTTGTATTTGTTTGATTTCCAGCACCAGCTTGCATTTATCAACAGATGGATGGAAATCTTCTCATAATATCCAGCTCTAGTTTACTCATGACTGGTGTAATCCTGCTGTGGTTTTGTGCAAGTGATGTCCTTTCCCTGAAGGAGTCCTCCTATTTACTCCTTCCATTTACTAGGCAGCTGAGCTGACTCAGTATGGTTTTGTAAACATCTCCTTTATTTCCCCAGTCATCTCAGTACCCTTTTTCACTCCTATTCCAGTTTCAGTTAATTTTTCTTGAAGAACATATGTAAATTATTGACATAGATTAGCAAACTGTTTAATGCACATTGCTCTGCCTGCTCAAGAACTGGAGTGCTGAAGCAAAGCTCAAACAAGTCTTGACTCTCAGATGATAAATTGCCTTCTATTTTTACTTCACAAAATGAGAGGAGTATGGCCCACAGTGATGCTACTGGGAAGAAAACTGGCAACCAGAGACTGTTCTGAGCACTGCATTTGGTCAGATTCAAATTTATGGGGCAAACTTTAAGCATCAGTAGTGGAGTTCAGTGGGATTTCTGGAAACTTGGAGATCCGGGTAAGACTTTTTTTGCACAGAGCCTGGCCTATAAAACAAGACAATGTGAGATTCTCTAGCCATCTGAGGTTAAAGCCAGAAGTGATCAGTCAGATAAACAGGAGGAACGTTATTTTGATTTTCTCCATATTTGTGGTAAAGAAAAAAGAAATTACTTTGTTTCACTTGTCTCAGTGATTTTAATTCAATCCTTTTTTTCTGTGCCACTTGACTAATTTTCTTGATATTCTGATCCACAGAGGAAGATCCATGTGAATGTAAATCTATTGTGAAGTTCCAGACAAAAGTAGAAGATCTCATAAATTCATTGCAGCGGAAATATATCCTTCGGAAGCTGTCTTTGTTCAGAACTCCATGGGTTGGGTTGCGCTTTCTGGAGGAGCTAGTGGGGAAAGTCTACCTGTGGGGGAAGGCAGGTGGGTAGGTGTTCAGGAAGCCAAGAAACAAGACACTTGGGTTACAAATGTGTATAACAAGAAGAGTCCCTGCACCAGAGTGCATAGCTACTCGTCTGACACAGAGTAAGCGGCTCAGAAACAATAGAGCCAAAGTACAATATGTCAAACTATTGCAATGCAGCAATGAGCTGTAGGCACCAAGATCTAGGTCAATTTTTAGAAAGAAGCTTAAATGAGCCAATGTGACAAGTGTGGAAGCGTGGTTCATGCATGGGATGATGCTGCTACCTCTGCAAGATATGGGAGGGCTGAGAGCAGCAGTGGCTAACGCTGGACTATGAGCAGGTGAAACCACTGGTTTCATCCCACCCACATGGATGGGATTCTTTTTATCTGACTGTAAATGTCTACAACGTAAACACCTGAATTGACTGGCCTAAATCTGTCCATAGCACTGGAGGGAAAAAGGGTCTTCTACAGCAAACCACCTCTGACAGTATCGTTGGTGGTCTGGATAAAGTCAGATGGATGGGTTCAATAGTCAGAGGGATAGGTTCTGTTTCTCCCAGCTGGCTAAACCTTAGTTGTGAGAGACTAATTTTCATGTAACTGCTCACTGCAAATATATCCAGTGAGGTGAGTGGGATTGCACTCGAACTGAGTTTGTGGGATCACATTCTGCCATGTTGGGTCCTGTCATATTGCACAAAGACCATGAATAAGCGGTTGAAAGAGAAACAAGAAAAATGAAAGAAAAGGCATCAATAAGATTCAAATTTTGCATGGGGAAAGAAATTAGTGAAACCTGGATTGGCTAACACAGGGCTAAGGAGATTTTTCATTACTGAGAATAAGGCGAGAATATAATTTTAAAAGCAATGTTCTAATTTATTCATATGTTTCTGTGCTTTGCTCTGTTCATTGCACAGTGTATTTTCTACTCTTTAACTCAAATTGAGTGAAATCTACGACTTAAGTTATGCAAAAGGTCAGAGTAAATCAGTAGTTCTCACCCAGTGGGTTGCTGCTCCCAGGCACATCATGAAAAGCAATTAGTGAAAAGAGCAGAAAATTGCGACACACTATATAACTCTAAGCAAAGCACTCTGCTCTGCTCTTCATGCAACCCATACTGCTCAAGGTCAGAAATTCTCTGTCAGTCACTCAAAAGACATTCCAATCATTCTCACATCTTTTATTCTTCCTTTTATAGTAAATTTATAGGTGCATGTGAGCATGTGTGCAGGCACGAACATTTTCTACCTTCAGTAAAAGTTCATCAACCTGATCAGTTCTGGAAATGCCCGAGTAGGTGATGGCAGCACTCCTCTGCTACCTGCTGCCAGCAAGGTAGCTCCATTCGTTATCTGTTCTGCAAGCCAGGGGGGGACTTCAGCAATGAATCGCTAATCTGCACTGTCATTTTTTCCCTTAACTCTTGCTCACTGGAAGCTGTGGCAAAAAGGATCGAAGCCCTAGAGAACAAGATCATCTAAGATCCCAGAACAATGTTATTTCCCTCCTTCCTAACGTGACAAAACCAGAACTCCTTCACTTGTAGTGGAGGGCAGCTCAGTCACAGCACTATGGCCAGCTTGTATTTTTTTAAAGAGCCTAGTCTATCTGCATTTGTTTAAAAGGGAAGAAGTATAACAGTAGACCAGACGTCGTGTAACAGGCAGAGCACTGTCTGTGGCTGAGAGCTAGACCATGCTAATGTTTGTTGCATCGTATAGAGTGCATCTATCAAAAAAAACTGGAAAGGTTTGGTTTTGATTTAAAGCTTAATATATATATGTGTTAATAAGTACTTGATTATGAGTTCTGTGAATCCTTGCTGTGTTCTTCTGCATCTTTTGTTTCTATGCATGAGATAATTTAATTTAAAAGTCAAAGTGACTTAAAATCAACTCAGATGCTGAGCGTAAAACGTCAAAGCCGCTGATCAGCTTATTATTGTAAGCATAATGCATTTGTCAGTAAGTAGGTGAAATATAGTAATGATCTCTGAGTGTGCTTTGAAGACAAGATAGGATATGATGCTGCTGTTAGCTGGGTGTATCTGTAGCTGCTGTACAACACAATGAGAAAAAAAGCTCAGCTTTCCTAGCCAGCAAATGCTCCCAAAATGTCTCAATGAACTAGCACCCGAGCTGGACCTGTTCTCGGTAAGTCCTGATAACGTGCAACGAGCCAGCGGCCATGGCTCTGTACAACACAATTCGGTACTGTTAACACCAGCCCCAGGAGACGTGCCCCTGCTCTGCTGCTCGCTGGTCTCCACGTCCTCATCTGAAGCTACAAAACATCATTAACACCTAAACCACAGGGAACTGCTGCTGGAGCTGCAGCCGATGGAAGCGGTGCCTTCCCCACTGCGGTGACCAGAGGCTCACTAGCTCCTTCCTCATCCCACACCTCTAAGCACCTTCAAAGCCAGTAAGTTCACCTCAACACCTTTCAGACTCTGCTGTTCCTGGATTCCTGGCACTGGCAAGACAAAAACGTGATGCGGGCCGGAAGCACCTAATGCTGCCTGTGTGCTACCGCTGTAGCCTGGCTTGGCGTGAAGAGGCCGTGTTGACTCAGGGCACGATGGCACACCATGGAATGTGAGCTCCAGGGGTTGGGATTGGAAGAGGATTTTATTTTTATTTTTTGTATCAAAATATTTATACTTGAGATTATGTGTAAAGCTTTTCAGAATAACTTGGCCTGTTCAGAAATGTCACCATAGCAGAGGTGTTTGGGTGAATATTAAAAGTTTGCTGAAAATTTTAGAAGTGAATTCAGCTTATTTCTTTGTGCAGGCTTTGATGTCATTGCCTGACAATGCTACCTCACCATAGTCTTGTCAGTGGGTGGGAAAGCCTGCATCTCATGTCACAGCATTTTATTTCAACGCAAGAAAAGAAACAGGTCCATAGAGAAACCAAGACCCTTCTCTCAAAATAAAAAGCTTCTTTTACAGGAAAAATCATTTATTATACTCTTGGACTTGCAGGAATGAGTCAACATGTTTCCAGGCATTAGCTCAAGGACTACAGCCAGTTCTTGATAGAAGAACCTCATCCTCTCAGTCAAATTTTGTACACCCTAGACTCCAGAGTAATCCCTGCCAGCTCCCAAACTTCTAGGGAGAAGATTTCGGTCGTCTAATTTTACACATATAAAACCTAGGCCTCTGTGATTGAGCTTCTTACGTTACGTTTGTTTCTCAATAGAAATACATACCACAGGGCATGCTTGTCTAATTATCTAATGCATGCATTTTAGTGCAACAAAGCAGCACCTGAGCCTATTTCTCTTTATAGAGTATAAAGACTCCTTCAGACTTGTGCAATTAGATTCTAAACACCTCACCCAGTGCAACCGAGTCTCCTCCACTGTCATCCAAGGAATCTTTTTCCTGGTTATGTAAAAATCACTTTCAATCTTAAAGATAAAATATTTACAATGGGGGAAGAAAAACCTCCACTGTGAGCAGGAGAAAAGAAGCTTCTGTATGCTATGGTTCTCAACTTCTCTCTTTAGCAAGGACTACCAGCAGCCAAGCTCCCGGCACAGTTCAGAATCTCACCTTGCTGTTGAATAACATTGCATATCAGCTCAGTGTTACAGCCAATTCCAGAGAAAAGCATTTGCAAGCCAAGATCCTGAATTCATGCAGACAAAAAAGGACATACAATAAGCTATGGATAGGACTGGTGAGGAAGCAAGCAAGTAGCAGTCCAGGAGGTGGGTGTGAAAATAAGGAGGGACATACAGGGCTGTAATGCTCATCTCCATAAATCAGGAATAACCCACAATGGTTGTGGATGAGCAGACCTGGAGGTCCAACAGTTGATCAAACAAGCCTATGTATCAGCTCTTTTGACTGCTGCTTAATGAGCTATTGATCCTATTCTCTTTCGCTTTTTGAAACCAGGGTTGAAATATGGTCCAGAAAACATCAAAGATGAGGGAAGTATTTAACCTACGGGCTTCACTGACTAATGGCCTGGGCTCAAAATCCTTCCAGCGCCATATGCCCAGGGAAGAGTTAGAGGGGTTTTATTACCATGACAAAGCCAGGCAAAGAGATAACAGCAATTCCTGGCCAGAGGAAAATCCAGGACACAACCGGGCTTTGAGAAATGCAGAGGGAGCTGTGCAAACCACAGTTCAGGAGCTGGAAACCTCACTGCTCATCAGGCTGATCTCAGCAGGTCAGGTGGGGATGAAGCCATGGGGTAGCAGGGAGCCTCATTTATTACTCAGAAATGCAATGAGACTCTGGCTATGTTGAAACCACTGTCTTGTGACACAGGGTTTCAGAGAAAATATAAATTTTTGGCCAGTAGAATTACTGCTTCTTTCACATTCACACAGCCTAGTACTGGTCCTCATGGAATACATGTAACGTCCAGGCTCTCTGACATATTTCTGGACTTATTCTTCACTCTGTTGTCCTCCTTTTCCATTTAGTTCCATGGCTCTTCTATCTAAGCTGATCAGAGGCAATTCATTTCCACCTGACAAGATGATGACGGCATTGTTTTTCTCTCTTTTTTAGCTATAATCAGTTTGCCAATCATGGAAATGAGCTCCTGTAGTTAATTCTCTTATATGTCTAGTTATTCCTTAAATGTCTTGAAAGTAAAATTTAGTAGTGTCAGGAACTTAAAGATGGGTTTGAATTTAATTACTGTCATGGCACACATGGTAATGTCTACACTATATACTACTATTGTCACTCTGCTGCTTATGCTGTTTGCCTGACTTTTTCTGGTAATGGCACAAATTAATGTAAAGGGAGGGCTGGAACTTCACCTCCACAGAAAACTGCATCCATTCAGCCTACCTTGCCCATTGCCCGTTTAATCCAAATACTTCCACAAAACTCAATGCTGTTCATGTCTTTGGGAAGCAAAACAATCCCCAGCCCTTTTTAGGGAGGCTGATCCAGGTAGGACCATGCCTAGGAGCTACTGACTCAAACTGGGATGTGAAGGGCTGACATACCAAGCATTTGCTCCTTCAAACCTCTGCAATCCACCTTGAGGAAGGACCTAGGAGACGCGATGTCTTCCTATATCATCGAGTTCCTTGTTTCAGAGCAATACCCCTGGATGTTACAAAGAAATGACCCTACATGCAGACAAAGCAGCTCTTGTTTTTATTTTTTATGGAAAGCACACCATTACAACCATCCTTCCGTAGCTTTCTTTCCTAGAGTTTATCTATCCGTCCCTCCATCCCATCCAATCCAAGTTTCAAGTAGCAAACTTCATGTTCCTCTATGCTATGGTCCTTACTCATCGGAAACCTCAATCCAAGCTGACCTTTTGGCACCATCAGGTCTACTTCACACAGTAAAATCCTTCTCAAAGAACACAACAGAAGAGTGGGCGATAAATACTTTGCAGGTGTAAACAGAAAAGAATCCTTTTCCAGTGCTCTGCAATGGCAGGAGGGACAAGATATATTGTCAGGCACAGAATTGCTGTAACTAATATTTTGTTTTGTGTTACAGATAAAGCAGAACTAAACTAATTAACAATTATTTTTCCTGCCTTCTCAATTCTCCTAGCTTAAAACAACAAAAGAGCTCTTGCATCTCCAAAGTCAATTAGTCACTGAGCTAGAACATAGGCTTTTGACATTGTAATTAGGCTTCATTAATGGATCGCCAACGGCAGCAAGATGGAAACCTAGTAGATGAGCCTCTCTCTGCATTTTCTTTCAGCTAATTACGTGCTTATCTTGGAAACAAAAGATGCTGCACACAATGAACAAAAACACTTATGTCCCATATAGCGGAGTGGTGGGCTTATAGTGAAAGTGTTCTTGCTGGAGGCTGTAAAATGATCCTTCTGCAGACATGAGGTCCTTTTGCCTCACTTCGCTGCTGTGTCCTACTCCCCATGTTGCACCAAGTCCCGGTTCCTTTAGATCTTTTGGCAAAATAATTTATAAAAAGCTGCCCTTTAGGTATGGAAACAATCCTTGACCACGTTTTCCTCACCTCCCCTTGGGTGCTGAGCATGCCCTCGAAAGGTCAAAGCCTCCACCGCTCCCAAAGGCAGGAGGAACACTCTGTCCTCCAGCAGAGCTCTTTTGCCAGCAAGATCCCTCTGGGGAAGCAATTTTCTCATGCAGGTCATTGATATTATAACACAGGGCCATTAGTAATCAAATAAAAAAGTGCTTTCAATTAAACTGAGGGCTTCTAGCTTGGTAACATCTTTCAATAGCAATTTGTAACACTAATACAGTGTAATTGCTGCTAATGAATGGGTAGGTAGCAGACCAGTTATTATTATGATTTTTCTCCAAGCAACACCAGGCAGTGAAACCTGTCTCAGGCTGTATGAATTTACTGCGCCTTGTGAAAAGCAGTGAGCTTCCCTCTCTTCGTCCTCTGAGGTAATTCAATGAACAGACAGTTTAAGGTGCTAGTAAATTTATGTTGTGCAAATTATTTGTCTTTTTATGTTCAACTTGGGAAGAGGCTTCAACAAGCCAGAGTACAGTACCCTGCGTAATTCCTTTAATGGTGAACTTTCTAAGGATCAGAGCTCTGGCAATAAATTGTAAATGGCTTTATACTTCAGAAAGCCATTTAGATTTATTTATTTTTTAATCGCCAATCACAGCAGGAACTGTTTTGCAAGTTTTACAATCGTTGTGGTGTTTTATTGTGCTGTGGCCTATTCCCACTGTTATATACTGCATAGATTAGACTAGAGATGACAACAAACGTTGAACAGTTATCTGTCCTCAGGTAGTGCTGTGTTCCTTGGTGGAGATCAGATTGTTATCCTGCTCCTTTGGATGGAGAAAGTGAACCCTAACGAGACACAGAGCAGGTGGCATCATAAAGAGCTTGAGCTGTCGCAGAAGGCACTGTAGGGAAGAGCAGGGAAGGAGAGTCCTTGTTCTCCAGGGTTATCCTAAGGCAGAGGAAGGCACGTAGATAATTTTACAGCTGAGCAATGAGCTGCATTACTTCCTACACCACTGTGCACACTCACACACCTCTGATTCTCCACTCTGGATGATGGAGACCCATCCACAATTGACAGATGGCAGCTCTTGGCACAGCCTGCGATGGAAGTGATGTCTCTGGGGTCACTACAGACTGTGCCCATACCCAGCTCTCACGCTGCACAGCTCTGTCCCAAACCCCTGTGACCTTCTCCTGATGAAAAAGTGCAAGTTTTGGAGAGACAATAAAAAGCCTGCTCCTATGCTTGGAGCTCAACTTCGCAGCACAGACTGCTGCAGGTTCACACTACAGCCGGCTCTTTCTTGCTGCCTCACAGGGGGCAAGGGAAGAAGGAATCCTCCAGATACGGTGGGTGTAGGAGTTAGAAAAGGACAAGGTCTCCACACCCATCAGCCAGCTGGAAACAGGGCCCTTGGCACCACAGCTCAGCCTTGCAAGAGTCAGGTTGCTAACAGGTAGCAGGGAGATGGCATGGGCATGCCCTGTCCCAGAGCTCCTGGAGAATTAACGTGTAGAGGCATCTCCAGTCAGCAGGGAACACGGATGGCATTGCAGTGGTGTGCCAGGGCTCTGAGGAGTCTCAGGGACTCTGTTGCTAGACCTTTCAGAAAGGCATAAAATTAAAATACCACCTACGTGGGGGAAATAACTTCCTGACCTTTCATGCAGCCAAACTTCAGTGTAATCATCTGACACTTCTGGTTTTTATCAGTGTACCCACAAATTAGCCACGGTGTCTCACCAACTAATAGGAAGAAACTAATTACTGGTGCTACTGCTAGAACTGATAGCAAGGGCTACTTTGGGAAATAAAGGATTAATTTCAAATATGTATATAGGAGATCTTGATAGCAGCAGGTGTAAGGGGAAAAGAAAATTTAAGGTAGACATAAATGTGGGCAGACATATAGAATAGTAGAAGTGGAAGTATATTTGCAACTGAAGTGCAATCTTCTTCGCACATAGGACAGCGATGGAAACTTCTCAAACCCAGAGGTCGTTTTCTTTTAGCAAAAACTGAACGAAGCGAGAAAACTCACAGAGAGAGGGTGGTGACAGAAAGATGGTTTCTTTTCATGTCTCAGGGGCCTGTCCCTAAAATCAGAGTTGGGGGGAGGGAGGGGTGAGATCAGGCTGGCATTAAGCCAGCAGAGCTCCATCTGCTTAACATGGACCATCTGAGACGACGTCGCAGACTTCCAAGTGCTATGCTGGGGTGCGAGGGCTGGTGGGACCTTGGCTGAAACAGGACCCAGCCTGTGTTGCCCTGGTCACTAGGGTGTACCGAGGGGACCAGGACGCTTCTCCTCTCTCCACACTGGCCACTCAGTGTGGCACGGCTCAGAGAGCTGGGTACGCTACCAGATGGGAAGCGAGGACTTTGAGGGCAGGTATGGGTTACACCCTCACACTCTATAGGATCATACCAGGCCACATTTTTTTATCAAATCCTCCAGTTTGTCCATATCCCCAGCCTATTCTGGAAAGCCTCAGGACACTAGATGCTCAGAAAATAGGGAGATAGCTGGCTAGGTGTGTAAAAGAGAGTGTGATAGATGTGAGAGGGAAAGGATCAGGATCGTTGCATTAAAATACATACAGCTTCCTGGCCTGGATGAGACTGGCTGTCTTAGAGCATGAATAAAAGTAAAAAAGCTGTGCTTGTTCTTTTCAGGGAAGTTTTCCTGATCAAAGGACATTTGGGACAACAGCGATGGCAGAGAGGGGCTGGAGATGTCCCCTCAGCAGAGCAGCTGGTGGGATCAAAGGCTCTCACGCCGCCTACATGAGGTTGGACGCAGACCTGCCCTGCGGGAAACCTGGCTCCAGGTGACCACCCGCAGCCTTGGCCACGCGCTGAATGAAGAAACGGCTCTGGCTGAGGGAGACACAGAGCAGGAGCCACGCTGGCTTTTCTGAGAGCGTGTTGGGCCAGGGGCTGGATCCAGAGGTGGGGAGGGACAGGGAGCAGCCTTTAGAGTCATAGAATCATTAAGGTTGGAACAGACCTCTAAGATCATAAAGTCCAACCACCAACCCAATACCACCATGCCTACTAAACCATGCCCTGAAGTGCCAAAACCAAGGTTTCCTCTGTCACAAACGTTTTCCAGTGGGGTATAGAAATACATCTTAATCTTTGCCCAGTGCCAGTGAATTGAACTGGGAGCATTGGGACCCTGTCCCTTCCGTTTCCCCGTGTCACACCCTGGTGTGTTCGGAGGAAGCTGACACAACACAGACCCCTGGCACACAGGGCCATCCCTTGTCACCGCGTATACCCCTGGGCACCCAGAGGACCCCAACACTTGTGCTGGGCTCTGCTCACAGGGCACATCCCCTGTCCCACACAGCACTGGATGGGGCCAGGTAGGGAACCACGGTGGTGACTTGGCTTTGCTGAAGCCCTGCCCTGTGGCAAGGCGCACAGGACCCTGAGAAGAAAGCCCACGGTCGCTTTGGAGGCAGCAGGATTGGGCCATCAGGATATCCCTGGGGACATCCTCTGCAGGAAGCCCCTCCGCAGCAGCAGGGGAAGGGGAGGTGTGGGGAGCAGCATCAGCAAGGCAAAAGCTGCTCTTGAAGAGGGTGAGGGGGCTGCGAGCCAGGCTTTCCATCTCCGTTACACGGTGCCGGGATACTCGGTCCTTGCAATATGTCAACATGGCCACTAGATGTCCCCAGCTGAATGCAAATGACAACCTCCCCCCCAAAAAAAACCCCAGACCTGCACCCCCACACCACTACCCAGCTGTTCTTCTTGACACTGCCAGTAATTAAAGATAACACCACTTAGCCTGCCGTCACTTGCACTGAATCAGTAACGTTTGATTTGTTTAACCTTCACATCAAAAAAAGTTCAATAAATAACTCGGCACCTCTGCAGAGCATGCGGCGCCGAACTCGGAGCCAGCGGCAGCTGCGGATAACGTGGGGCTACGGGAAGGTCGCGCTGACTGTGCTGACTCCTCAGCCCGGTGTGACGCACCCCATCTGCCTCCTGCACCCTCTGCGCACCAGCAGGCTGGTGGGACTGTCCCCATGCTGCCCCGCATCCCCATTATTAGAGGGGACGGGAGGGAAAAGATGCTGGGTCCTGCCTGAAAGGGTGCTGCACTGAGCCAGAACTGGCCATAACAACGGCTCCCACCTCACTTATCATGCTGGGAGCATTAATTAACCCTGAGGTTGAGCTGGGTTTTCTGATCTGGCTGACAGGGGACATTATCAATGCCTCTAAATATCTGCAGGGTGGGGGTCAGGAGGACGGGGCCAGACTCTTTGCAGTGGTGCCCAGCGACAGGACAAGGGGCAACGGGCACAAACTGAAGCAGAGGAAGCTCCAGCTG
>Ga0065711_1027068_pt1 | contig 54759 bp, 26 predicted proteins | sample Hoacrofraction12_FD_59098 | JGI IMG/M metagenome (GOLD analysis project Ga0065711, IMG submission 59098) | Hoatzin crop microbial communities from Cojedes, Venezuela - Epithelial fraction 12 v2 (version 2) | ecosystem: Host-associated > Birds > Digestive system > Esophagus > Crop | place...
GCGCCGCCCTCCCCCAGCCCCCGCCGGCGGGCGGGAATGAATGGGTGGGGGGAGCTCGGCGGCGGGGAGGCGCCGGTGCTGGCCCCCTTTGCCGGTTGCTGGCTCGGTTTCTGCACCGGCTGGGCGAGGCCTGCCCCCGGGGGTCTGCGGCGCCGTGTCTGGTGCGCAGGGGGGGGTGGGCTCTGCCCTGCCCCCCCCCCCAAACCCCGGCATTTTGCTGCTTTGCCGTGAATCCCGTCTTTCTCCGCATCACCCGAGCGAGTCGCTCTCTAGCAACGGGCGTTTAACCAAAAATACTGATTTTTTAAAAATTCTGAATGAGCGCATTATACGCTGAGCAGCCAAGGATGTGACCTTTGTATGCGGGATTATTAGTTTTAGGGATTTCTCTTTTTTATTTTCTTTTTTTTTTAGCTACTGGTTAAAATGGAGTGCCATCCTTTCCTGCATACCTTCCTGATCTGACACATACTCAAAATTGGCATTTTTTTAATCAAGGGAGCCCCGAAGGTTTTCTCCCCATCCTTTCACCTCTTCCGCCCTCCTTGAGCGTGCAGGCTCCCATTAGAAATTCATCCCTTTGTCAGTGGCACGCAGGCTTTGAGGCGCTGCGACAGGAAGTGAAAAAGATACCATTTTAAAGCAAATGGAGATGATGCTATAGGTGGATATTTCCCCGTGGTAATGTTGTTCAGAAATCTAGGGTATCACCCGGGAAAGAACCATTATGTGGAGAGTTAACAAAGCTGACAGCTTGTTCTCTTGAATAGCAATAAAAAAAAGGAAGTGATTTTATATATATATATATATATATAAATAAATAAACACTTGGAATAAAGAAGAATTTTTTTTTTCCAAAGCCCAAGAGGGAATAGTTGAGACAAAGGGTGTTAGAGATTCAGCATCCTGAATTAGATGGTTTCCAATTAGCATCTGAAATGATTAGAACGGTTCAGGAGGAAGAACATCGTATTTGTCAGTTCTAGGGTTTGACAGTTCTGATGTCTTTTCATTTTTCCTTTCATTTTCTAGAAAAAATTGTCTTTAGTAGGGCTGGGGTCTGGAACCTTTGGGCACTTTTTACGTTATTGTGTAGAAAAAAGAAAGAGGAAAAGAAGACATTTACCATTTTCTTCCAAAGGGAGGTGGAAGGTTTTTTGCTGGTGTTTGGGTTTTTATAATTGTTTAATACTGTTATTGTAAGGACCATATAAAAAAAAATGTTCAGAGCTTCATCCTTGAGTGTGGTCCTTTCATAGCAACAAATCATTGAGTTGTAAAATGTTTAGTATTATCGGCAGTGACAGCAGCGTTGTGCTTTGGCCGGTCTCAGCAAGGTGGCAAGGGGTAGAAGCCGTTACTTTTACCCAATTTCCCAGGCTGGGTTTGCAACACAGAGTTTGTACAGTGTAACGTATCTGGATGTGCTTTTAAATCAAGAGACGTCTTGGAATGGTATGTTTTTTTCTTCTGTGAGTTGTACCAGCAGGGTATAAATAACAGCAGAAGGTGCCTTAATAGTGCCGTTGTGGTGCCGAGAGGAGGGGCCTGTGTCACTTCAGCTTGTGTTGCTCTGGGTTGTGTTTGGCCTCTACGAAAGCATCCACAGCCCGTGGATGGAAGTACCCTGGCTACAGAGTTCGTTGTGTGGGAGAGCAAAGTGTCAAGAAATAATTGTTAATTGAATAAGCTCAGAATATTTAGGTTGATTGGGATAATTAAACTGGAAGAAAATTCCATTCAGTAAATCTTTCGAGCCTCAAGTGAGTACTGAGTTTGTCAAGTAGTCCTTTATTGTCAAACCAGTATTTTTATAATAATTCTTCTGTGTGTCAAACAAGAGATGCTTTATGTCAGAGTGATTTCTGATACATTGTGATATGTCATACTTAAAGCCATGACTGAAATTAAGTCTCTTGCCAAGTGCCAGAAATATTAGGTAAAAATGGAGGATATCTTTAGGAAAATCAGATGCTATTTTAACTTCAGGTTTGTCTTTGAAATTGACTGTTCTTGTTATGCTGCAGTAGGACTTTTAATGTATCTGGCTGCAGCCAGTCTTTGGGGAAGAGGTGACTAGAAGGAAGTTCTTGCAACACGTAGTGTAGCAAAGAGGCATCTTAAAGGTCCAGCGCTTTAGAGGTAGGTGTTCTCATTGGTGCAGGGCAAATGGTAAGTTACGCAGTGGTCTGTAAAATGGCTCTAGTTGTGTTTAGGGTTTTTGTTTGAGTTGCATCAATGGAAACAATCAAGTACAGACACCTGATAAGAATATTAATATTCATCTTAAAACTTGTCACGTGACCTGCTAATGAGCTTCCTCATTCTTCTTGTTTGAAAGAATACTTATACATACAAGTTCTTACTGTTTGATGACTCAGTAGGAAGTGAAAGAGTCCGTATAAACCACAGTGAAATGGAGAAGAAACTATATATGGTAAAACTTCTTGCATACGTAGCCTTGCACACAGACAAGCTAAGCAGCTGTTCTTAAAACATTCTGAATGTATAGCAAATGCATGCAAAAATGAATGATGATGAACTCTTGGCTTCCTTACAAAGATGTGTAAATTCACTGAGTGTTGGTGTTATTGTTCAAGATATGGTACTGAAATTATTTGATAATTGTTTCAAGGGGTGTGCATGACAAGGGAGGGAAGAGAAACAAGTGTACTATACTTAAATTTTATTAGAAGGTTTCAAATTGAGAGTGGAAAGAACAGTGAGTATTTAATGTCAGGAAAAGAGAAGCTGATGATATTCCAAACTACTGCAGTTCATAAAGTTTAATTGAAGATTTTGGAGGATCTTCTGTGAGGAAGGGAGAGGTATCTGATGTTTCTTGTACCCCTTCAAAAATCTAAAACTGTTCAAGATCTATTAGACGGGTATGTTTGTGTGTGTTAGGTGCTTTTACCTGTTGGTAGTTTTACCAAGTCTGTTTTTTCAGCCATAATTTCCAATCTTACATGATCACGAACCTACCGAACCAGCTGAATCTGCAATATCTGAGAATACTGCGGTGGGGAAGCTGATGTACAAGGCTGAGTTGTTCCCGTCTTCACCAATTTTCGTGTAGCCGGGGGGGGGGAAATATAGATTTCAAATTTGAAGGGGAAGAGACAGAGCTAAAATTTTGCCCCATCTATCTACTGTTAAGTTTAGCAGACTTTGTACAAATGTCATTTTTAAGGTTCTCTGTTCTGGCCTGAAAGAGGTAGGGAACAGACTGTTAATGTCCAAGCTTAACCTTGCTAATTGTAGTTCACATAGATTAAATCTGGTTTTGTTTGTATTTTAGGCTGGTTGGAGTAATGACAATCTGCTTTTAAATTCTAGGGTTTATTAATTGCCAGCATTGCGAACTACCTGGGAAGGTGTGTCAAGGCTTCAATGCGGAAAGGGGCTGGAAGTTACTGTTCAAATAGTAAGAATAGTATTTTTGTAGGTTGGCATTTTCTAGGTCAGCATAGTTGTATGTGATTTTTGAGAGGTATTTTTCAGGTTGGCCAAGAGGCACTTACTGATTCTGTGCAGTAGTCATTTTGGGTTGCTTATCTCAGTGATTGCTATCTAAACCTCAGGGTTTATTTGCCCAGTTGGCAGAATTTAAAAGTGTGGGTAGTGGAGCTTCTTGAGGGGTACTCCAGAAGCCTGAGTTGTAAAGATTCTTTTAGATCTGACTGGTCCTGTTACTTCTGTTCACCAACACAGTTGGTGACGACTGGTAGGGAAGTTGCTTCATGCTGGGGGAAAGAACAGGAGGAAAAGCCGTGAGTGAGTATGTGGGTGTAAAGGTGCATGGGCTACTTGGAGGTGCTTGTGGTTGTATTTGGAACAACTTATGAAACCCTCAGCTGGGCAAGGCGTCGTGTAGGCTATTTCTGTAGAACTTCCTTCTAGCTTGACTGGGTCCTGCACAATGAAATTTGTAACAAGCATACATAAATATTGGAGTAGCAACAAAAACTGTGTGATTGCACTGAATGCGATAATTTGCCAAGTCTGAAAGGGAGCTTATTTTTTTCAGTAATTTGGACACTGTTATTTGGACTCAGGTCAGTCCTTCAAAATATCTCATATGTTTCTTCTGGTATAAAACTTCTGGTAAATTCTTCTGGTGTATTCAGGCAGCGTGATCCAAAAATGCTTGTGGCTGCTCTTTGCTTTTTCATAGCAGCACTGCATTCTTGAATACACAGATAAGATCTATATAACTCCTAGGTACTTCTGGCCTTAGTGTAAGCAAAAGAGTTGATAAGCACTTGCCTTTTCAGAGAACATGGAATGTCGTAGAATGAGTGAAATGAGTTTTATGCACAGTGTCATTCTTCAGGTATTCCAAACAGCTCTGCAGTTGGAGACAGCAAGCACTGAATAAGTGAAAGAAATTAGGGTCACAAAAAGCAAAAAAAAAAAAATCCCTCCTGTATTAGCCCAACTTTAATTAAAATATCTCTTGGCTCTTTCCATAACTGGCTTTATAAATTTCTTTCCAAAACATGCCCTTTTTACTGTCATGAGTAATTTAGAGCAATAGAAGATGACTTTCCATGTTACCGTTCGTGTAATGGCAGACTTCCCCTCAGCTGCAATTAGCTGTATTCTTTGCTGTGATAATTGTTTCAGTGGCACTCTTCAGACCTCATGTCAGAAAACTCAGTGAACGTCTTGGAAATGCTAGCAGATGGATTTTAATACAACCTGATATGGATAATTAAGCTTTGGGACAGGGTCCCAAGGAGGCTGTGAATAGTCTGTCCTTGCAGGCATCCAACACCCAACTGGTCCAAGCCCTAAGCAACCTGGTCTGAATTCAGTGTCGACTGCTTTGAGCCCAGTGTTGGACAAGACAGCTCCTGAGGTTCCCTCCAACCTGAATGATCCCGTGATGCTACTGCTGTTACACCTAGATGAGTAATTTTGCAGATGAAAATGCGTAATGTTTAGTTTGGGACTACAGGATTTTGTTCTGGCATGCTGATACAGCTCAGTTCGCAAAGTATACATCAAAAAAAGAGAAGCCTGCTGTATGTGAACTGCACGCAGAACATCAGAGTATGATGAATGAACAAGTAGGATAGCTGAAGAGCGTAATTTGCCGATCCCCATTAGCTAAAATTGTAACTTCTTGCTGGCACATTTAAAGTTCTTGTTTTACAATTGAGCTTCCTCTAGTGACTATATGTTCTTTTTATGCTGGGTTAATCCTCGCTGTTTTCTTAGTGCCTTTACTACCTTGGGACCCAGTGGTATAAAGCTTCCTTTCATACATATTTGGGTAGCACTCTTTCAGAGTAACCTGTTCGACGTGAACTACCATCAGCTGAGGTTTTGGTTGTGCTGTTGGTTTTAGAAGTGCTTACTGCAAACTCAGATCTTTATCCTTAAAAGAAACCCTGGAAATTATGAAGCTCTGAGAAATCCATCTGAATTGCACAGACTATCTGCTGGTTCACTGTTAAACACTTTTTATAACAGCATAATAGCTGAATTCACAAGACTGTTTTTTTTCTGGTGTGTATTTTGTTATGCTACTGTGTGCTTTAATTGGAGAGGCAATTTAATTTGGTCTCGTTGGGTACTTATTATAAGGTGATCTCTTACAAGATGATGGGCTTCAGGTTGCTAGAGAAGTTTGTTATGGAGTGGCAGGAAATGCACATTCAAACACTGGACTCTTTTACACCTCTCGATGTACCTTAGTCCTTTTAATACTGTTTCACAAAAATCTGACAGTCTTGATTCAGAAAACATTCTGGAAAAAACTTGAATACAGTTTTACAAATCTACACATGATGTGATATGTGTAAAATTGATTTGAAAGTGTAAATCCAGTTGGTTTCCAGTGGGACACATCCTCTTACACTTGGGCTTTCAATTTTTATACCCCAAACCAGGTTTATGTTGGTAAACAAAAGTAATGGATATTCTAATAAAATCATTTATTCCTTTTCAGTTTGTGAAATGTGGCTATGCAGGCTCAAATTTTCCGGAGCACATTTTTCCAGCTTTGGTTGGAAGACCTATTATAAGATCTACTGCTAAAGTGGGAAACATTGAAATCAAGGTACGGTTTTTTTTCATTATTATTCCTTTCTGACAGATAAAAATATTTAGGGTAGCTTTTGACTTGTGTAATGTTTGGAAATGCTTTTTCCTTAATTGGCCTTTATGCTATTTCAGTGTCTTTTGATTAATTTACTGTATTGGGTTTTATCCTGTCACAAACTACGAAGTTATTAAGAGGGTAATCTAAACCACTGCAGGCCTGCAGATAGTACAACTGAGGAGGCAGCAGGTAGGGCTGAAGTGGTTCTGGGCAAAATGGGGCTTCAAATGGCAATGTGTAGATGATGTCAAGATTCGAAGGCAGAAATCAGACAGAGGTGGTTGATGTTTGTCACCAAGCTGTACTATGAGATTCTGAGACAATGTTGAAGAACTGTTGAAGCTTCCAGGTCTTTGTATACTGTTTGATTTCTGCTTACAGCTGATCATCTGTGATCTTGTATGAGATGTTTTAATCTTGGTTGTGTTTGCATTTCGTTGTTTTTATTGGTTTGGTTTTGTTTTCTTTTTGCTGTTGATAGATGTAGTACTCAACAACCAGTTAGGGATGGAGAGACTATGTTCAGGCTACTTTGTCTTGGGATGTTATTCCAAGCTTGGAATGGGGGGAGAACAACTGTTTGAGAATCTTTTTCTGAAGTCTGGGGAGCTATCATTTCTCACTTTATTTTGTAATTACAGAGTAATGCTCTCCAATGTTAGTAGTTGCTTCTTCAGTACAGGTTTCAGTAAAAGTCTTGGCCCTGCTGTGGTCGCAGCGTTCCTTCTTGCTTCTAGCCGCGCATTCTCAGCTTGCTCTGGTCATAGCGCTTGTGCAGTCGTGTGGTGAGCCACTTTAGTGAGCTGATTGAGCTGAAAAAGAGTGATTTCTTTGTCAGGTGAAGTTTGAACTCCCTCACTGTACAATTGTGCAAGCCCCACTTTGAGAACAAGGGAGAAGCAGGAGGCAATGCAGAACTGTAGAAGGCCTCACTTAGGCCAGTGAAGGTCAAGCAGAACTACACATACACAGGCTTTTGATTTTGCTTTCCGTGTTGCTTTTGAGCAGCAGCTTAGTAAAAGGGAAGGAAAAAAACCCCCACAAAACCTGTCCAGTCTTGTTCCTCATTTTCAGGACCTTATGGGCAACAAGGAGAACTTCAGTTATCTGATTGTTGCTGCTGCCTATAAAAAGTTAGTAGCATCAGCAGAAGGCCATACTAGGAAGTCAAGAGGATGAAAGACACCAGACCTTTCCAAAATGCACCTTTTTTTTTTTTTCTGATATTTGCAATACCACTTACCTTGTGTCAGCTAGGACAATTTTGTTGAAAGTATGAAAATCTTTCACAGTAGGTAGGAGTTCTTGTAAGGAGAGAGAAAATGTCTTTCTCTTGCAAGACTTGGGGAGAGGTGTTTCTTCAGGTATCTGCTTGAACTTCACGTGACAATTTCTTCAGGGAGGTCCTGGTAAAGTTTTATGAAAGTTATGCAGTGATTTACAAGTCTTTAGTCCACAAAAAATTCTTTTGCATGAAATCTCATAGTTGAAGTCATGTTTTCTTTCCAGCTGATCTGATAAAGCCTGTCCTGCCAGTTTTGGTATCCTCTGATTATCTGATAACTTAGTTTAATATCATTATAGATGACAGTGTTGAGTTGGAAATACAGGAGATCGATGTGGGTAGCTGCTATAAGATGAGTGCAAAAGAACCAGTAAACTATAATTTTCCATGCATTGCCTGTCTTGTGCTGGGGCACGGATCACATGGGTGTTTTTAGAGAGTATAAACTGTGTCTAGATTCTTCCTAGAAGTTTTATAGCATTTGCCTATAATAGCTTGTCACTTTCTTAAGGAAACAGTGTATCAAGAGAAGAAACCCCTGCTGCAGATACTATGGGTATCCCAGCAGGATAATACAGTAGGAAGACTTGTTAAGGGCGAGTCCTGTTTTTCTTTGAGATTCTTGCAGATTTCTGAAAAAAATGTATTTTAGCAGACGAGTTTTATGCCAAAATTGAATTCTAGCCATTCACTGCAAGTTCTTACAGGATAAGTTTAAAACTGAGTAAAGGAAACTGGCAAGAAGATTTATCAGTTTAACTTTTCAAAACTATTCAGAAAAGCCGTCATTCCTGTGAAATTCAAAAACTCTATGAACAGAGTCTGGAAGCTGATCGAAACAGTTGTTATCATCCATCTATTGAGTTACCAATTTCAAGTTGCTTTGTCCATGTTTTTCTTCTGGATTCTCATTTCACCCAGCAGTAGGGATATAGCTTTTTCTCCTAGTCCGAGTCCCCAGTTCAGGACATAAACACAAAGTTCAAGTTCAGTTGTTACTGGGATTGTTTTGCTTAAAATTACAGCCTTAAAACCCTAAAACTGGAACCATAGATGCTGCTCTCGGCTTTTACTGACTTAACTAATCTTTGAAGCAGGTTTGGTGTTTAATAGCCTTCTTAGGAAGGCAGGACTGATGAGTAGCTTTGGCTAGTTAAAGCAATGAGAATTTTAGGGCAGATCGGACCTGCTGAGCCATAGTCCACATCCTGCAGTTCTGCTCTGTTTCTGCCAAAGACAGCCCGGAGATGGTCATTCTCCGGATGTGAAGTGAGGAAGACTCTGACCACACTCTGACCAGCCTCTGGTACTGCCTGTGCAAAGGCAGCTGCCAGAAACTCTACGCACTTTTCTTCTGACACAATTTGCAGAATAAGTAGATTTGCGCTGATGGCACTGATGGTTATCCTATGGCTTTTGACAGTTCAGGTGACTCAAATTTAATCGAAGGAAGGAAAATCTCAGTAATCATGAAAATGGCTTTAGTATAATTTTGGACAATGTTTGTACATATATACTTAAAATTTCTCATAGTGCTTTCCAGCTGCTTTAATTATCTTGCTACCTCTGTAGCTTGCTATAGGGAAAGAGCTTTAAGACACTGCTCTTAATACCGCACTTCATAATTGTGTATTTCCATTCTGGGAGTCGATGCCATAATTTAAGTAAATTATCTCTTATTTGATTCTTTTTGGGTATTTTTTCCATGATGTAAGAACAGATTAGTCTGCTTATAGGTGAATGCTTTTATGTTACAGTTTTCAGTTCTTGGGTATTTAAAGCAGGATATTTAAAATAAAATTTAAATTTAGCGTTTGTCAGAGCTGATTATGGTCAAATGCCTTGTGCAGAGTCTTGTTCATAGAAACACTTTGCCCAGGATAAAACTCCAATGTTACAGAATATTTATGCACAGAATCCTATTTATGAGAAAGAGGCAGACATACTGATCTTGTTGGCAACGTAAGATGCATAAACATGACATGCCAGTGACGTGTAGCAATAGCTTCCTTTAATGAGATATTTTAATCTGAGATCCTGAGAATGCTAGCTTGGCCCTAACTAACCTATATCAGATCATTTCCCACTGTACATGGATCTCTTTTCAGCCTATTTCTACTACTGTGTGCTTAAAATAATTTGAGAATTTCATTTAGGCCTTTTCTGACTTTCTTGCTTCTACCTTCTTTCTTCACCTTTCTTGACCTGTTGAAGTAGAATAACAAAAAGATGGTAAGTGAGGTGCCCCTGCGCTGTTTGTTTACCATTTTTGCTTGATGGGAACTAGTAGCTGTTATGTTATTTTTTTGATGCTATTCATTGTTTTGGCTTGTCGTACATTTTACATTTGAATACATACTTATTTTGGACCTTGTTCATTGCTTTGGTTTACTAGCAACTAGTGAGAATATTTTATGTATTGCTTCTAAATGCTACATACCCTGTAGTTGTGCAAGATGTAAGAATAACTCTTAAAGATCAGCATGAGCTCAGCACCTTTAACAGTAGAAATTCTTATATTTAGTGTTACAAACCAAGAGCTTGAAAAAACTTTCAGATTTCAGTTAGGCAAATATTACTGAATACCAAAGTCGTGGAAACATTGAATGTCATGATACGGGTTCCTCTCTGCAAATCCAGTTGTGCTGTCCTCCTTCCTGTTCACCTACCAAGTGTGGATGTTTGGTAGTGTGGTCTTGAGAAGAATTTTTCTGCCCTTTGTTTTAAAAGGATGTGAAAGTTTTGTGTAACTTTCATTGCACGTTTGAATAGCGGCTTTTCCTGGGCTATGTCGTGTTCGGCAGCATAGAGCCTCAAAGAACAAAGCACAAAAAAGGCTTCTGGTTATTCTAAACGGCGGAGTTTCTGTTGTCTGAAATTCTCAGGAATAACGTGTCTGGATGCTGGAGTTTCACTAGGGTACATTTGATCTAAAATGTTAGAGTCTAGACTGCTGTCCTCTGTACAGTGATCTACTGTGTAAGGGCAAACAAACAAAATGCCTTGTCAGGAAGAGGGGTTGAAAGAGGAATGGTTTGATTTAAACTGTTTTCAATTAACTTCCTTTTTATATAGTCAATAGTAATTGTTTAGGCTACTTCATACAAAAGGCATTCTAAACTGGACACTGGATTTCTCATTGGACATCTTTTTTCTCTAGCATTGAATAGTAGGTTGAGAACCCTCTCTTCCAAGTTTTCTGTGCCACAGTAACTGTAAACTGCAGTGGCATATTTTTGTATGAAGCAGCTGGGTTTTTTGCACTGACATGGATATAATACCACTATGGAAACAGTGCTATTGATACCTAGAAATAGAATCTTACAGGCTAAATATGAGCAAGTCAGTTAAGGGTTCTTTAGAAAGTATGGGATATAATAGGAACCGAAGATGAGATGTTACTCTGCATACTTCCTCTGGGAAATACGTGGGAAAGGAGAAGATACGATGCTACTAATTTGAATGTGCAATGTTTGCATAACTAACTTTAATAAACAGATTGCTTAACCACTGTGAAATGACTGTGCAAACTATGCATTAGTTGGTTGTATTAATGTAAGAATGCATTACTGGGGTTTTTGGCTTGGGACTTCTGGCATGGAACAGACAAGGGTACATTTCATATTTAGATATATCTCTTCACACTCTACTGACATAGACAATATGTAAACTATAGTTTCTTTTCATGTCTAGTGTGGAACTTCTAATCTCTTATTTGCTTTTGCTACTGTTCAGTATGCTTATTCACCACTCATTATTCCTTTTTTGGTATTGTGCACAGAAATTTGCAACATGCATGGAAAAATATTCTGCCAATCCCACCTACTACCCTTATGTGCTATTTTGCATCTCAGCCTTTTGAAATTAGTATTTGATAAAAGAATTTTGGTGGTGTCAGTGGAGAAACATCTGCACTTATAAAGGTCTTTGTGGTATCTAGCTGTAGCAGGGTTTATTGATTTGTTTAAGGTTAATTGGAGAATGGAATTAACACAGTTTATTTTGGAAAAGGTTTGGGATGGGTAACAACCAAATTTAAATACTGCATGAAATACATTCTGCTTTTCTCCTAAGTACCTGAAAATGATTCTAAAATGTGGGCGTTGTTTTAGAACACAGTTGGACACAGGCTGGAGCAGTTCACTGTCATTCTTGAGGATTTTGGTTTTTGGAAAACTTTGCAAGCACTGACATGTTTCTGTATTAAAATTTTACAGGATCTCATGGTTGGTGATGAAGCAAGTGAATTACGCTCAATGCTGGAAGTGAATTATCCAATGGAGAATGGCATAGTTCGGAACTGGGACGATATGAAGCACCTCTGGGATTACACATTTGGACCAGAAAAACTTAATATTGACACAAAAAATTGTAAAATACTACTCACAGAACCTCCCATGAATCCAACTAAAAATAGGGAGAAGATTGTGGAGGTATGTCTGTCTAGTAGAAACTGATATATATATTTGTCATTGAAGCATTGCTAAGAGATTTTAACTTCTTGGAACATCTGGTAACTCTCTGAGGCAAAGCAGTTCTCCTGGTTTCTAACCAAAACTCATCTTTAGCCATAGTTATAAAGGCTGCCGTGGTTAAATTCAAACAAGCTGACGTCATTCAGAAGCTCTAAGCAGGCTTCTTTTCTCAAGCCGTATCACCACTAAGACACAGAATTGGAAATACATGTATTCAAGATATATTGATTACTAGCTATTGGATGAATGTTAATTCCTTTAAATGACGTGGATTTCTGTAAGCCAGTAATGCTTCAGAGGTAATTGAGGCTTGAACAAGATGCTGTTTACCAGGTGGGGCAGTGTTGTTGGAGGTGTCCGAGACAAAGGTGTGATGACAACCAATTCACTAGTCTTTGATTAATGCTAGGGATTATCAATGATGGCCTTCTAAGAAGGAAAGCCTGGTTCTTGGATCCTTAATCTCAGAGTGCTGCCCTGGGTAACCTAAACTCCATCCGAACCTTGCATTAATATAGGGTGTCAGATGTACATTGTTTAGCTCTAGTACCATGTGACAAAAGACTCCATGTTGAAGAGCAGTAATATTTGAGGAGAACAAAAAGTGTAGTTTTCCAGGTTTTTTGTTTGTTTTCCTCAAGCATCATAGGTATTTCCAATTAGTGTAAGTAATGTAAGCATTCAGTGTAACAAAAATGGAATTAATGTGTTGTTAGAGTAGCTGATAGGGCAGGAAAACGGAATTCTAAGTCTGAAACCTTATCCATTTGTCAGAACTCTGAATATGAAAGCTTGTGTGTATATATGTGTTTTTCCCAAATCTGTTGCTTAGTCTAATAAGAATTTACCTTTATCATTACCTGCTGGCTTTACTTTTAAGATCCTTTTGTTGTCACAGCTACAGTAGTGCTTTCTGCAATGTGGCAGTGAATATATTTGCGCAAATCTTTTCTTTCAGTGACTTGGGAGCAAGTGAAGTATATAGCAAAGCTGGAAAAACTGAAGTGGAAAAAAATCAAACTGTACAGTCTAAATTCAACACTTCTTAGCATTTGTGGACATTAGGGACCAGTTACCTAAGTATTATGTAATGCAACATTAGTAATACAGTCTATTGTATATCAGTCATTTGTGGTGTGATAGACATAGCAGATTATTCTGGGTGGCCTCCATGTAGCAGGAATGGCTGAACTTCCTGTTCAGGCTTCTTTGCTTTTCAGCTGTCTACAATAGCGTTCTTGTTTCTGTTTTCCTGCTAAACACAAGAGGCTGGGTTTTAGCTATTCTGGGACTGAGTAATTTCATACCATAAATTGAAAAGTCATGTATGGCTTCTGAAGTCTGATAAAATATTTGTATTACTCCATTTGCTTTTTTAAAAACCCCTCCAGAGATTGTAGATACTTAGTTGTGATCCAGAGGATTATGGAGATGTAGAATCCATTTTTGTAAATTTAAATTTGAGTTAAAACAGGAGCTTGTTGTTTCTACTAATATTCTGAGTGGATCACAATGTCATGAAGACTAGCAATATTTAGTTTTTAACTGCAACATATTTATACTCCTTCCATTTTTGCATGGACTCCTCCTTTTCAGGGAGACTAGCCAAGTATGAAATGGAGGACTAAATTAAGATTTTTTTTTTTTTTCCTAAAGTCTGCAATAAATATAATAAAGTCTCTGCATTTTGTGATACAGTGCAGTAGCGTTTTAAAAGAAAAGCTTAGTCATCTGGACCATATCAAGATGATAGATAATTATATACGCCATACTTCATTGTATTTCCAGTAATTCTCTCTCCTCACCCCATCACTCCATCAAACTCAGCTACACAGTAGCAGCAGCAAGTGTCCACAACAGCTATATTGTAAAATATGTATTTTTAAAATGTTGTTTCTTTCATAGCCTGTACAAGACAGTGGTTGCTCCTCAGCTTAACTGAGTGTTTGCCTTTTGTCTGTCTCTGGTTATCTACTGCATTCTCATTCTGTAGTACCCTCAGGAGCAGCCAGACTTTAATGGCGTATCATGTAGCTGTAGAGATAGTCCAGCACAGTCGTTTCTCCTAATCCCAGCCTAGTATTCGTTATCCTTTTTCCCGATTTTTAGTTCTTCCATTTTATGCCCAATTAGAACATCGCTTTGTAGCTAATCCAAAAGCTGCTGCCATGAGAAGAAGAATCTTTTCAGGAGAACATTCTGCTCAGTATTTACATCTAAGATTTGTTAACATATGTGTCCTGTGTCAAGGCATTTTCCATGTCAAATAGAACAGACCTAGATTTCTTGAAATAAAGAATAACACCCCCCCAAAGGCCTGCATGTAGCTTATAAAAGGGTTTTGCAGTGGCTGCTAGGGTTTAGTACAACATGTGAAGGCAGTAACGAAGGCCACTTGAATATTCATTTTGTTGTATGGAGATAAAAACTTAGATTTTTCTTAAACTAGTTTTTAATTTTGTAATCACTCAGGTTGCTTGAAAGACTCATCCATTGGAATAGTGCTGGTTTTAGACAATGACTCGTCAAATGGGGTCTCTTTTTTGAGTTGCTGCCCTTTCAGCAGTTCCTTTTCTGGCAGACACTTCTGCTTCTTGTTTCTGAAGGTATTTCTTATGTGCAAAACTGTGGCCAGTATGGAAGTCATTAGCCAGACTTGCAATGTCTTGCTTGTTCTTAGCCCACGCACCTGACTACTGTAGTACATATTTTTTTTATATTACCCAGTTCACATTGGGGGTTTATAAAAACCCAACGCGTGATGTTCTCATGGCAGGGTGCTCTGCAGCTTACCCCCTCTGTGTTCCTTTTTGCTTGACTTCTGCTGTACTGCACGCTCACAGCAAATATCCCGAGAAAGGCAGCGTCAGTCTTCCCAGGGGTTTTGTGGTGTGCTCGATACAGCTATGAAATAATTAACTTGACTTTGCAAGGATCAGGTTTTTGATATGGGTCGGCTGTTTAAAATCACGCAATTCTAACAGAGGAGGTTCTTTAAATAGTTCAGAATTCTAAAATTGTCAGGCATCAGCTTTTTTTCTTTAAAAATATTTAGATATCTTTTACTCGAGCTGTAGGAGTACTTAGGATTTAATCAGTTTCTAATCCTAGAAGTTGTGGAAGTCCTCAGGAGGCTGCAGAATAGCAAAAGCAAAACTTCTGTATGCGCTGGAATAATCAGAGTTCATCTGTTTTTCCTGGCAAAGCGTTTTGAGGGGAAAACTGCTGTACAGTATAATTTGTTTACTTGGCCTTTTTTTGTGTTTATAAAGAAGACAAGATCCTATAAACTCTACATCCTTTAATGTTAGACTCTGTTTCTTCACTGAAACTGGTTTAGTGGTTAGGGGAACCTAGTCTACAAGACAGTTACTTTTCATGTTTCAGTAAGAGTTCTGCAAACCTGTGGTTTTCTGTGTGTAGTAACAGAGTTAGTCCTACCTGCACTATTTCAGTTGTAGTGGATTTTGCACTAATTGTGGAAGTTTGTCATCAGTTGTACTTTTAAAGAAGGGAAGAAGGTGGCCCAGATGCAGAGAACAACCTGTGATGCTGGGCTTATTCTAGATCCATACACGTAGAAGTCTGTCTGATCTTCACTTGACGTAGTCTGCAGTTGTACGAAGTCTGTAGGGAATGATATGAAGAATAAAAAAAAACCCTGAACTTCATTAGATTTAGAGCATACACCTTTAACAAACATTTCATTCCCAAGCCACGCTTCAGTAATGAAGTAGTTGGCTGCTCTACAAGTACTGCCTCGTAGTAATAAAACTCTTTGGAAATTGGCTTAGTGAAGCTGCAGAAATTGGTGTGTGGGTTTCTCGAATGTATTCACTTCTGTTGCTAAATGGATGCGGAATGTTTCATATGGCTCGTCTTGCATGAACAGGTAAGGTGTAGAACAATGTGCTGCTTACTGCCATAAAGTGAGTAGGTTTCTAATGTTTGTGTAGAATCTGTATGATGAAATTTCTTGTAAAGTGGTTTTGGTTAGTAAAAATACAGAATTCTAGAAATACAGTTTTCAAACATATATGAAATTTCTTTTAAGTATTTGGCCTGTTTTGGACATTAATTTTTGCCTTCATCTTACAGGTTATGTTTGAGACATACCAGTTTTCTGGGGTGTATGTAGCCATTCAGGCTGTTCTGACTTTGTATGCTCAAGGTAGGCAAAGATAACTTAAAACTTGTTTAGTTTATAGATGTGTTGCGGAGCCAAATTTCTACTATGGTGTTAATGGGTCTTAACTCAGTACTGCTGTAAGCAAGCTCAGCTCTATCTTATGGGCTTGCGTTTTGTTTTGAGGAGCTATTGATAAATACCACTGTCGGTGGTGTTTTTGTGGACTGACTGGAGACATGCTTGTAAATGCAAAAGCTTGGTTTATCAAAACTGTCATTGTTTCAGAATGTAGTCATTTAGACTTTGGCATGTTTCCAAGTCTTAATGACATACTTTTGATTTTTCTGATAAAGGAAGAAATTATTACCATAAGTGAATTTCAAGCAGATGACTAGGTGACTCTGCACTATTTTCTGTCAAAAAAAATATATTGATTTTTTTGCTTTAGATAAACAAGAATAAATGAACCTCAGCTTGAGGAGAAAATTCTGGATTCACTGAATTCAACAGAAATTCTACCATTGACTGCCATCCATCTAGGATTTCAAGAAGTTACTCAAGCACAGGAGTTCTAATAATACGACTCCTTACATCTGTTTACTAGTGGATTAATTGTCACATAGCAGGAAATAAATATCCCTGTCTGTTAACATGTCACTGTAGTTTCAGTGTCCAACAGCAAAAGTGATGGGGTGCTGGAAGAGTAGTTCTGTTATGTAAGTCACTAAAAGTAGTTGAACCAAAACCGCTTTTGCAGACCTGGATATTAATTTTATTTACTGCGATCTGTGCTATTAGTCTTTTCTTTCCCCATCCGTTTTTCTTTGGTTCCTTGTAAGTATTTAATTGACTAATATATATATAGTCTTAAGTTCTGCTGTAATTGTATGTGTATTTTACTGTATAGTGCTCAATTACTTTTTGAATAACAAAATGTAAAACAAACTCACAGCAGGCCACAGTGTTTCTACAAACTGTCATGTAAAAGAAAGTTGGAGACCTTCGAAGATACAAAAACCAAGTGGCACATAAATAGAACGTTTGCTTTTGAAAATAAAAAAAAAGCCCTTTAGAACATCCTACTCATTTATATTACATGAAAGATTAAAGTGGTGGCTAAAATTGCATAGAGAGATGTGCTTTCTTTTTGTTGCTTTTCATTTTGTTGCTGCTGCTAAAACTCTCTTTAGACTAATTGTTGCTTTTACCCAGAGCTCTGTGCTCCTATACCTTTTAAAGGCAAAGGGGCTTATATATCAAAACCTAGTTCTAATTAGGAAATTCTTTGGCAATTCCTCCCAACAGTCTTTGGAGTTAGGTGTAGTCCCTTGTGACTATTTCCTTCCTTACTGCGTGTATCCGATTGCAAGAATTGTTGTGTTTGAATAGTGGCTATTCCAGTTCACTAATAAATCTGAAGAGCTGATCACACAGCTGAACCAGGGGGTGTGTTCCTTGTTCATTTGAGGCAAATAACCAATTTGTTTGCCTTCTATTTACAAAGCCTGAGCAAATTACAGTAGCCAAAGCAATGCACCTTGCTGTTACATATTAAATGTTCCTTCATTATTTGAAGGTACCCCCTTAAAATTTATTTTCTTGCTTTTAGTAGCTTCTGAAAAGCTATAAAAACTGTTTTTGAATCAACTTTCACCATTAATTCCACTTCTTGTTTATTTTGTTGGTGAAGTATTGGAACTTTGTGCACCTTAGAATTTAATGGGTTTAGGGTAAACTTCTCTCTCTGGAGTTAATTTCTCGAGCCTGTGAAAGTGGATCTGATTCAGCCTAACGCAGTTTCTGTGGCAGAAAACTAGGTGTGTACTGTGTAGTCCAAATATTCGCTAGTTTATGAAAGCATTGTTTTGTTTCTTTGAATACCAGCCAAAATCAAGAAGTCCTAATAATTGTAACAAGGTAAACTTGTGGCCTAAATACTTCTAGGTTTCTTCATATTTGAAAAATTAATATAAGGTGGTACATACACAACTGAATCTGAGCAGGAATTTGTGCCCCAACAGCATTTAATGATCTTAGATACTCTCGTTAATTAGAGTGCAATTTAAGATGTCAAAACACAAGATAAAATTGTAAACAGTAGAGTTATAAGCATGTAGGAGAAAGTAAAGGTAATACTTTTAAAAAATGGATGTGAAACACCATTTGTGACTATCAAAACTTTGAGTTTAAAATCCAGCTAAATGGAAATAACTGAATTTTAAATTGTGACTGCTTTTCCCAAAATGATGACTGGGGAAACAAAGGTTGTGTTAAGATTACAATGAAAAATCCTGTCTTAAACTCACTATTATTAGCACCTTCATAAACAGAGCAGAATAAAAGTTGTACTTTTTTTTTTTCCCCACATTCTTTCAGGTTTGTTGACTGGTGTTGTTGTGGACTCTGGAGATGGTGTAACTCATATTTGCCCAGTTTATGAAGGTTTCTCTCTCCCTCATCTCACCAGACGGTTAGATATCGCTGGGAGGGATATCACTAGGTACCTCATTAAGGTAAGCTGGAAAGAATTTTTAAGGTTGAGGCTGGTATCTGTGGTACATCGGTTCAACTTAAAATCCCTTGATAGCAAGAAATCACTGTATGTTTTCTCTTTGTTATTCATATGTTAATTACATAAAGAACTCCCGTATTCTCTGTTTTGCTTCAGTCTATCCTTACTACGTTTCATGTGTATCATTCAGAGACTCCACGTTTGCTTGGTGGCAGTGTTGTAGGAAGGTATTTTATTTCATATTTGGGAAGGAAAAACTCAAAAGTTGTCTTTCTCGATACATAAAATGAAAACAAAATTGTGTTCTATCAGTTCTACTCATCTATTTTCAGAATTACTTTTTCTTACAGTGTGGAAAATAGTGTAGTGATTCTTCCCTGATTATTAAATAAGACAGTATGTTTTATAGACTGTTTGTTTGATTTGTTTTTTTTAAATATAAGCAACATTCTGGATGGACAATTCTTATGATTAAACTGAAATACTGGAGTGTTCTGAAGTCCTAAATATAAGAATTATTTTGGTTGTCTTTCACTTGTCTTTGCAACAGTTATTCTGAAAGTTGTAATGATGAAGAAAATTTCCTACTTGGAGTAATGCTGCTGTTATTCTGCTTTTCTGGTAATAATGGATACACCGTGACAGATTTGACTCAATACTAAATTTGCGGTTATAAAAGGGAGGTGAACTTTTTAAGATACGTGCTTGAATGTACCCATCTACTGATAAAGAGATGTAGACTGTTCCCCTCATTTACTGCTAACCTAGTACATTCCTTCTAGCTCCTCTTACTGCGAGGGTATGCTTTCAACCATTCTGCTGATTTTGAGACTGTTCGCATGATCAAGGAAAAGCTATGTTATGTGGGATACAACATTGAACAGGAGCAGAAGCTGGCATTAGAGACCACAGTACTAGTTGAATCCTACACGGTGAGTGTTTTGAGACAGCTTTTCTTGTCCTAAACTTCATAGGTTTAAATTCAGATAGCATTTAGCGTTGATTCCTTCTAAATTTTTCTTGGTGGTGGCTTACTTCCCAGACATAGGAGCCTGTAGCATTAGATTACTTGGTTCTGGGAAAACTTTTTAAAGCTTTTTCTTGTCAGATTTTCCATAAGACTTTGTACTCATTTTTTGTCACTGTAGATCCTTGAAATTTGAAGTGCAGGAACTTGTAGAGAAAATGAACTTACTCTAGCATGTCACATTGTTTCAGCTTCATCCATCTAGTAGTGACACATATGAGACTGATACCTGGTGGCAAGAATGGTAAACTTGCTCGTAGTGGAAAATTCCTGTGATCTCACACAGAAGAAAAGAACTTGCAGGAAAGCATTACTCTTGCTGTAAGATCATCTTTTAAATTGATATTAGGAGATGTATTGCAAGGAAATGTTTGGTACATCAGTATTGATGTATCTGGTGCCTGATGTTTCTAAGCAAATTGGATAATGATTGAAGAATGTGTATCTTTCAGTAGTGCTGAATGACTTCTTGCAGTGGTGACAATTATCAACAATTTCCTGGTTTAAAACACTAGGGGACAATGCAGGTCATTTCCTCTTGGTTTGTTTAGTATCCAAGTGGCGAAAAGTAGTCTATAAATGGTGTTTTTTCTTGACTAGCTCCCAGATGGCAGGATTATCAAAGTCGGTGGAGAACGGTTTGAGGCACCAGAGGCTCTCTTCCAGCCTCACTTAATCAATGTAGAGGGGGTTGGTGTGGCTGAATTGCTGTTTAACACCATCCAGGCCGCTGACATTGATACTAGGTAAGAGCAAAACACTTAAAATCTTCTGGCAGGGTGCAGGGGTGACACGAGAACTGCATTCAAACAGAATAACATCTTTTGCTTTAGACACTGACATGTGCGCTGCTGGGGGAGGGCGTATGCTGGGAGTGGGGCTCAGTCTGAGATGTTGCAGTTTGACGAGTTGTATGGAAACTTGACTATTTTGCTATGAATGAGTAAGGATAAAATCTTCAAAGCATAATTTTTTTTTAACTGCTGCTTTCTGGGATGCTTGGAAAAGCATGAGCAAGTCTGCCAAACTCGTGCAAAATCTGTCTTTGTGTAGTGGCCTTTTTTTAGATTTGTATTTACTGCCCTGTATGTACGGGTGCCTACTTGCATGACAGAGTGTACTATAAGACACTAGAAAGACTACTTTCTTTGATCAGGTCTGAATTCTACAAGCACATTGTGCTGTCTGGAGGGTCCACCATGTACCCCGGGCTGCCTTCGCGACTGGAGCGGGAACTTAAACAGCTCTACCTGGAACGAGTTCTGAAAGGAGATGTGGAAAAACTCTCGGTAGGTACCGAGTCGCTGCTGTATTTGGATGGGGTCGAGGTTTATCCGGAATCCCCACTAGAGGGAACCAAGCAGTCAGAAATGACAGAAGCTGCGGGAGGCCCTCTGTGGAACTCGCAAAACTGCTGCCTCTGGGTTCTTCACACCCGTGCGTTTCCTGTAGGTGACTTGTGTGTCTCTACTTGCAATAAAGCCACCTTGTAGTCCGTGCTAATAGCAAGTAATTCCTCAAGTCTTGGGTTAGTTTGAATGTGAAATGGGCTGTTACATGCTAGGGCACAACTTGTCATGTAGGTTTAATGAAGCTAATGATTTTTTGTGCCTGACAGTCATCATTGAGCATTTTTTTATCTGTGAAAGTTTTGGTTCATGCTATAAGTAAAATACTTGGAAGTAAGAGGCTAGAGTTCTCGCACACCTTCAAGTAGAATAAATTTCCCTTGTTCATTGGTCACTGTAATAAGGAGACAACAGCCACGCACATGTTACAGAGGTAACACTGCATTGTAGTGAGGAGATATTACAGAGAGTAATAGTTCCTCTGAGTGGAGTGTCTGATGTTGAACTGAACTTCCCTAGTTCTTCGTACAGTGTTCTCTAAAGATGTTTTGGAGCTATATGGAATGACTCAATTGTACAGAATGTTTTAAGTCTAAGACAGTATTTTGCACATAGCTTTGTACTCATTTTTGCTCTTGAAGACAGAGCTTTAGCATTGAAGAATTTAAGGGAATATTAAGTAGTTAAGCTGGTCTAGGTTGTGTAAATTTAAAATCTGCTCCATCTGTCCTTCTAAAACTTGGTATAATTCTAAAATTGTTTTGTGATTTGACGATCTGGTGACTCCTGATAATTTTAGCCATCGAAGCTTAGGAAGTATTTCACTCTTTACCGTGTTCATGAAATGCAAAAGTATGATCTTTAATTTTGTATTCTGAGTCCTGGGCTTTTTGTGGATACACTGAAAGTATAATTTTGGGGGAAGTGTCAATAGCTGTCTCTAATTTCCAGTGCAAAGCAGTTATTTTACTTCGGTTGCGCAAGCTGGAAGCTCATGCCGAGTGCCCTGTGCTAGCATTTCAGTTTTTTGGTTGCATTTTTCTTACTAAATGGTTTCCATTTCATTGTTCTGCTGAAAAGCACGATTTTATTTTGAAAGGCTTTGTTTCAAGAATCCTAGTAAGTTTCTTTCCTTTTTCTTAGAAATTTAAGATCCGAATTGAAGATCCACCTCGTCGAAAGCACATGGTGTTTTTGGGTGGTGCGGTTCTAGCAGACATCATGAAAGACAAAGACAACTTCTGGATGACCCGACAAGAATACCAAGAAAAGGGAGTACGTGTGCTGGAGAAGCTTGGTGTGACTGTTCGATAAATCCCAAAGCTTGTTCCCATCACATGTCTAAAGCTTTTTTTCTTTCATTGCCAATCTCTGAACTCACTCAGCTACATGCTATGGAAAGGCCTGTCTGTGGCCTTTTGACCCAAAGGTCAGGTTTTGTTCTGGTTTCTTGGGGTAGCTTTTGTTAAATGTTTCTTAATGTGGCTAAATTTGACTATTAAATTTGACCACTTCCCTGCAAACAAAACAGAGCAAGAGCAGCCTGTCTACTTCATTATTCCTTCCCAGTAGGCAATTGGGTAATTCTGGTAGGCTTTTTCTTCTGGGTTTATTGCTGTAGTACTGCTAGCTTTTGTCTCTAGTTCACAAGGAATTGTGTGCCTTTTTTAGCATAAGAAAACCTTTATACAGGAGTTTTTGCTATTGGATCATTGTGGTGGTTACCTTTGCATCTTTTTGCCTCTCTCTACAGTAAGATTATTTTTTTTCTCTCCTGCAATTAGGAATTTTGATTAAACATTGTTAGAACCTAGTTTAACTAGCTGGAATGGCTTTAATACACTGTTTCGATGTAATGTGGTTCCATATGCACTGCTGCCTAAACTGGCTTCTGAGGTGGTTTATCCTTAAAGGTGGTGGTGGGGCTTTCATACTGTATTTCTCTAAGTAGGCATGTACACAGTTGCCACAAACGGAGAAACACCTGATATACTGGCAAATGTAAATTTGTGGCCTTAGGTGTCTTTTTCTGGAGGGAAGAGACAGGACACACAGGAGCTGTGTTGCTTTTCTGTTAATGGACAGCTGGGGGTCAGTCTGACCAAAAATGCCTCTTTTTATAGCTAAATTTTGGTACTGTGTTGTCTCAGCATAGGAAGCAAGAATGTTAAATTAGCTGTTCTGTAGCTGTTGAGAACCTTAGATATGCTGAGACAGGAGCCTCTAAACTGGAGAGATTTAATACTTTCAGAAATGCTTGTGGAAACTGTAACTATAGATATTAAAACCCCCAGAACTGAGTTTTAAAAGTCTGATGTTTTAAGTGCTTGGATGTATATCGGAAGCACTTCCATTAAACTTTACAAGTATATTAACCTAGTGCCAAGTAGTTCCTGCAAATGAATATTTCAATGACCAGTGTTTATTGCAGCAAGCACATATTTATAAACAACCACTGGCAATAGGTTATGAAGAATGACCTATATTTGTTCCAGTTAAAAATAACATTGCAATATGAGATGTCCTTGGTTGGTAAATATCCACAATTCATTTTGTCCAGTCCTGATTTTTGATACGTAACGTGGGATGGGGAAAGAAGTGAAAACCCGTGATGAAAGTGCTGTTTCCAGAAAGTACATTAAAGCTGAGTTGTTCTGAAAAATAGAAGTTGTCACTAGTAATTATCAGCCATCTTCTCTGAGTATAGTTGCCTGTATTTTCTTCCTGGAAGGCTGGTAACTGTCTTTACAATAAAATCTGCCTTACATAAAGCACAGCAAAAACTGCTTGCATACAAATGCCGGTTAGACTTCATTCTACTTTGCTTTTCATGGAGCTATTATATCACTCCTTACTGGTTTTCCAAGCCTACTGTAACATTTGAGCATAAGGAAGTTAAAATCTGCTTTTGACTTCCAAACATTGGAATGTACAAGATACGCTTTCATATACTTGCCATTTGTCTACATCTTTACATTAATAATTGACCCCAGCAACATGGAAATATTAAACTCCCTTGGATTCTTAAAATTTGCTTTTTCTAAATTGAGCGAACAGCTTCCCTTTCAGCTGAGCGAGCAAAACAGGCAGAAACTATGTCTGCATTTCTTTAATAAGACAGTCGCTATAATATTGCTAGTAATGACCATTTAATTTTAGGTGGGTGGGGTTTTTTGCAGCTATATTTACTCTTAACTTGAACAATATGAATTTACAGGCATGCCGGTCATGCCTCAGTGCATGCACTTAAGCAGTTACTAGATTTTTGGGGACATGAATGTAAGGGGTACTCTGAATTCCTATAGTCTTCTGAACATTTAATACACAAGATTTAAAAATGCTGTGAGCTTGCTTTAGAGCTATGATTTCTCATGTGACTGTCTCTGGGCTTTTTGGACAGTGTTGAGAATCATGGAAATAAACCAAAGAATGTCTTAAAAACCTTTTTTGAATGACAATCTGTCGTGATTTTTTTTTTTTTCAAATCTAGGTCTTGACCCTGCAACCCGTTTTCTAAACCGTCTTCTCCCCTGTTCATTGGCTTTGGTTAGGTATGTGCCTGTTTGAGTAAAGGTTTTGGAATCTGGCCCTTTCAGTAGAGAACTTCACAGCACCATGAGTAATAAATGTCAGTTGATTGTGCAGAATCTTGGGTTTCCATGGAAACCATGTATATATAAAAAAAAAGGCAACTAGCATTTCAAATTACAGCTATTGTGGATTCAGAAGAATGCATACATAATCCAAATACTGAATGGGGTGTTCCAGTTGTGCTCAGTGTGGTTCTCCATGTGTGTGTTTGCACACACAACAGTGTATGTGTGTGTTCTCTCAGCTGACAGCTTCAATATTGCTATGAAAGCGATCTGGTTTTAAAGTTTTGGGTTTGGTTTTTTTTTTTTTTTTTTGAAGACCAAATAACTTGAGTTGTATTTGCAGTATGCTTCAGCTCCTATAAAATTAGAATAGAAGATGCTGCATCAGTTGTAAGTTTTTTGGGAACATCCTATTTTTAATATTAAGCTGCTTCAAACCCCTCCTCCCTTTCCCCCCCTCCGTGTTCTAGGATGTTAACCTATGTAACACAAACAGCTTTTTATACAGTTCTGAATAATGTTAACACACAACACTGGTTGAGACCACAAATGGAAATAAACATCTATTTAAATTGACAGGTCTTCAATACAAAAATAAAATCAGATTTTTTCAAAGTAGATTATGTTTGCTTTCTTTCCTTTGGGAAATCGCAGTTCTGTCAGTTTTTCTCTAACTTAACTTCCACCACAAAACTATCATGAGCTGCTTATGCTGAGGAAATCTGACATGACAAAATAACACATTCCCTATTGATTGCTGTTGTAAAATGAGAAAAGTACCCCTGCTCCATTCTCTAGCCAAGACTCTACTCCCTTCATCCTAGTTTCCTCAAAAAGAAAATAAAATCCTTATCTTTGGACAGGAATCTTCTCGTTCAAGCTCTGTGCTTGGTACTGCAAAATGTGAAGAGCCCTCAATTTGTATTGACTTCAGCATCCCTGGCTAAGCTTAGAAGCCACATAATGATGCTCTGTTTAGGAAAAATCTTGGTGTTGTGACCCTGTGTGCTACTTTACCTGCATCCCTCATTTTAACTGATAGAAGTACTGTGTGAGGCATTAACATGTAGCATTTAGAAAAATGCACTGGTTTGAAGCAGCTCTTAAACACCTGAGATTTTCTAATTCTCAACTTGCTGTGTGGATTAGTGGCTGGCCCACTAATCACGATGTGTTTATCTGGCTTTGGAAAAATGCTCATCCAGCCTCTTCACCCCAGCTTACTGTACATGCTGTTCTGTATGTATGTTCCCCAGGCATCGTGTCCACACCGAATAATGGCTTTGGGTTTCTTCGAGTAAACCAGTATGTGCAGTTTGGCTGTGGGTGCATCTGTCTCAGTGGCTAGGTCAAACACATGCCATCTTAGATACAGGTAGACAGGATTTTAATAGCAAAAAAAAAAAAAGTCCCCAAATCTTTATTGCTGTGCATTCTTGGGGGGTGGAAAAAATCCCAAACCTCAGGCTTTACCTCTGGTCAGTAATAGTTCATGTTCCCCTATTCTTCCCTTCTAGCTTGCTTTGCCTGACATGGCTTTTGTGTGGAAAGGGCTAAATACAGCTCGGTCGACATTTGCTAGGCAGCTTCTTCAACAGTGAATTCCTTCCTGCAGGCACTTCATCTGTTTTCCACAAACAAGCTTCATTAGCTGTTTCAATACTGTGAAAAACCAAGTTTGGGGTTTTTTGTTGTTTTGTTTTTTAATCCAAATATATCTCTAACTGTGTTCTAGCAACCAGGAGAAGGGTGTTAGAAAAAATTGTTTTGGACCTTTTCAGCAAGTTTTAAAATCCAAACTAAAATTTTGCTTTATTTGAGCCCTGCCCTACTTGTTCCTCTCTAATGCGTTGGTTTGTTGTTATGGTGGTGTAAGTCACTGTCACTTTGCCATTATAGGCCTCAAGAAAAAAACTAATCTTCCATTCAGAGCAGGCTGCTAATTTTGCCTCTTACCTTCACTGCGTTACAACATTAAGAACAGCTTTAAGTAATATCCTCCTGGTAAATAGTTTACCTTTCCGTAACCTGTTGTTTCAGCCTATTGTCCCAACTAACAACTGCACAAAACGAGACTGCAGTGCCCAGACGGCTGGAGAAGGGCTTCTTGCCTTCCTTGTGCCTCGTGCCAAGTTCTACTCTGGTGCTGCCGAGACAAGGAGAAGCAGCTCAGGGAGGAGAGGAAGCATGGGGCTTTGCTTCCCTTCCCCCCCTTGAAAGCAATTCTTTAACATTGAAGAGCAGGGAAACAGTTTCTATTCTGGGTGATGAGTGAAGCATATGAAGAGTCTTAGCAAAGACTTAAGATGATGCTAAGGGGCATCTTCCAACCGCAGAACGTGTGTTCCTTCCCATACCTTTTTTTTTTTTTTTTAAAAAAACAACACTGTTCCCCAAAGCCTAGGAATGGTAATTAAATTGTAGCTGCAGGAATAATGACAGATATGGGCCCCTTGCCTACACCTTTTCATCACCGCACCCATCTCCCATCTGGTTTTTGTTTGCCCTAAAGCTTAAGTGGTTTCAAGATCCTTCTCTTGCACGCATGTTCTCACCATGTGCCCATTTTAAATCTCTGCAGGTATTTTAACGAATTAATTAATTACCAGTTGCTGACCTCAACACAAGTACATCCTGTAAGTCCTGACTTGCATCAGATGCTGTTCTTAGCACAGCAGCCCTTCTGGGGGCTACTCCAAATCTAAACCTTTGTTTTGTCCAGTAACTCTCCCTTCTAAACCACTGTGTGTAACCCTGATGTTGGCTTTCCCTGCCAAAGCGGGAAATGCAAGGGTGGCATTAAGGACATGAGAGGCAGTATTTTGGAAAGCACCCAACTACATAACCTCCTTGGAATATTTTAGGCTTTTCCTGTTGTAGTAGGTATCAATACTACTTCAAGCTACCATGGGGCAAGTCCACTAAGAGCGGGTGGGATTTATATTAGCACCTGTAATGCTGGTAGATTGTCCCCTCTAAGAAAGTCTTGTAAAGGGGGGTGCTAGTGCTTTGCGTAGTGCCACTGGGTAATAACCTGGAACATGAGCCTTTGAAACGTGGTCAGTGCTGGCATCCACGTAGTACCACGTGAAAAGAAAATGCTTTAATGATAATTGCTTATTATCTAATTATACAAGAACTTACAGCCCTGGAAGGTGAACAACTAATTAAATGGTTATTCGCTTTTAAAATGGCAACAAAGAAATAAGGAATATTCATTCTTTTGGCTTTTGTTCCAGTACTGTCAGTGAAGTCACGTGTTCCTCAAAAGGTAAATGAGGCAGTCGAGGATGGAGAGAGCTCTCCCCATCCTGGTGCTCTGAATGCTGTAGGGGGTTATTGAGGCAGGGAACTTGCTTTTAGGAGAGTAGACTCCTTACTGAAGAGTAACTCAACTTTTGAGCTGCCACTTAAGGAGGATTCAATGACCCACATTATCCAGGAAGGCAGCTGTTGTTGGCCTTCAGAGCAGATGGGTCACCTTTTACATTCAAGGAGTTGCTTGTGCAGAATTGTAAAGAGAATATACATGCAGAACTTGTTCCCTTGGTGTGGATACAATGTACTGGGGACAGTCCTTGGTTTTACCCCATGTTGGGCCATGCTGTTACCACCTAGGAAAAGAGCTGCCTGTCAAAAAATATCAGCAGCATTTCTCTGTGTGACTGAAGACCCTGCAGCTTTTGCACCAGCAGTAGTAGACCTCTGTAAAAGTCTTCTCCCTAGTGCTGAATCCACCAACAATTAGCAGTCTAGGCTCTAGTTTAACTTTCTGAAAAGTACCAGACAGGTTCAACCTCATCTCAAAGCACATGCCTTCCTTCAGAGCCCCCATTCCTGCCTCTTGGCATTTGTACGCTGTTGTCCCACTTGCAAAAATACCAAGTACCTCACTGCTTAAACCATGGCCCCCCAAATACAAGGGATGTGCCAGCCTCTTCAGAGCAGAGCAAACACCCCTGACTTGTTGTTCTTCGCTTGTAGTGGGATGAAGGCAGCCAGTAAGCGTGGCTCAGCAGGTATCAGCAGCACAACACACTCCTGCTTGTCACAGTGGTGCTCCAGCAAGCAACCGGTGCTGAGCTTCTGTGGGATTTGGAAATGAAGTGTTCCTCTACCTGTCCTGCCTATGAAACCCAATACTGTAGGCATTCTCAAACAGCTTGTAGGCTATGAAACATAACTGCGCAGTTGTGGTGCTCCCTGGTAGCTCACAGCTCACACCTGGGACACGCCAGGCAGTGGTTTAGAGCTGTTGGCTTTGGAGCAGGCTGCAAAGCCCAGATATCTACCCCACCAGAAAAGCCCCCTCAGACATAACCACCAAACACGGAAAGCAAAATTTGTGCCCTTTGCAGACCCAGGGACTAAAAATTTTAATCAGAAAGGCATAATTGCAACTGGGAATGAAATTTCAGCGAGTGCAGCGACACCCAGGCAGTTTCTGGGGAGCGGCTGATGCACTCTTGTCCATATTCTTGCAGTAAGAGGGATGTGTAGATTTCTGGGCTGCTGTTGATGACAGAGCTGTTAGCTGGATGTCTTTTATATTCAAGCTGGCTTTTCCCGCACTTTACCCAAATACATGGTGCAAGTTTCTGCTGTTAAAGGGGGGTACTAACTTGGGAGGTCGGTTGGTCCCTAATAAATCAGAACACTTGCTATTTTTTGAGGTTTTCTGAAGGAGTGGAGTGGGTCAGAAGGAAGTGACTTTTTTTTTTTTAATTCCCCATCCCCCCTGACATTGTAACAGTTGTTGCTTTCAAGAATATGCATGGTCTGTTTTCTTCAGACTATTGGCTCGTCTGGCAAAATAATTAGCTGTTAGGCAGACAGAGGGAAAGGATCACATCTGCACAAGACAGGAAGACTGGGACAGTAGAAAGGGGGGAAAAAAAATCCCTGCTTGAATCACAGCTGCCCACCATGCATAGTAATGGAGCTTGCCAAGAATATTCGAACTGATTTAGGGAGAAAAGCTGAGGAAACCGTTTAACCCCAGCCTGCTTGGATCCGTGACAGTATCTCTACGGGCTGCTCTGCTCCCACTTTGGGCCGAAAGAAGGGCTTTCAAGCCGCGCGTTTCACCAACCATCCTTCCTCCAGCCCCCTTCCCCTTTTGCAACAGGAACACAAAGCACAAACTAATTGCCAGGCGTGAGGCTGTGAGCAGCTTTCCACACTGAGAAAACAACCAAAGGTGGGAACATGTATTTCATATCGATGGGATTAAGTTGTAATTGGATCATGTGATTAAAAACAAGGCAAATTATTTGTGACTGATTTCAGGCAATGGGAACCTTTTTGCTGCCTGCCATACGTTCTGAATTAGGCCTCTTCTCAACAAAAGTGGTCAGTATGTGCGTTGTCTGCAAACAACCTTTTCAAGTGTGCAAGTCCAAAATTACTTGCTCAAGAGTGTCTGAGTACACACATCCATTGCAGATTGTTTGCAAGCAGTTGTGAGGGTTTTGCATCAAAAAATAAGAGTAGCAATTAATTCGGACATGCAAGTCATACATAGAGTCCCTTTCCCTGCTTAAATAAATCTACATCTGCGAGGATATGCTCATTTAATGATTAAAAAATAGGGTGTTGGGAGTATTTGTTCTCAGACCCTGTTGTCTCTGGGAATGTCTTTTCCTGCAGAAGTCCCAGGCTTGGTCCCAGCAATCTCTCTGGGATAAATTCACGGAAAGATAAATGTAAAAATGCACAGAACCGTATCCAAATAAAATAAAAGTGTATAACGCAGGTGTTTCAATACTTGATTTCAGGTGCTGCTGCTCAGGTTCGAATCTGGAGCCCTAAAAGCCACCTAAGCTGTGGGTGGGCCTTTCTCGCCAGCTGGTGCGGCGAATTCCAGCCTTCATCCCCTCTAAACCTCTGCTCAGCTGCAGCTCCCTTACAACAGGAGGCCTTTGGCACATGAGCTTTTTTTCCAGTTAAAATACGAGTTCCTGGGGTACCTAAATGTCTGCAGTGAGTCAAATGCAGCTCTGCTGAGACCTTGACAGCACTGAGCAGCTATGCGCTGTGTCCATGTCTAAACCACAACAGGCCTCACCAGCAACGCGTTCTCCATCAAGCTCGCCTGCGGAGCCAGGCTGGAAGATGTGTGCGCAAGAAGTTTTTGGATCAGGTCTCACACAAGAAACAGCTGTGGGAGGAAGTGGGCCCAGTAGTCAGACCACATTCTCTATTAATATTCATTTATGCATAAATACTAACACAATCATAGATGACTAAAGGAATGGACCTAAATACCTCCAGGAAGAGACACTTCTGTGCTCTGGACAAATGATTTAGAGGCTGCTGAAAGGAAACCAAAACCCTCTTCCTCTATTTCATGAGAAGGGCCTCTCTTGCAAAGAGTTCCTGCCTGTGCATCCTGACAAGAGGAGACCTCTTATAACACAGGATTAAGCACCTAAATGGCTTCAAGGGGCCACAGCAGTGTCTTCAGCCTCTCCTGTTTGCCAGGTTTTGGCAGCTCCTTGCACACAACTGACCAGCTCCTGGGGATCCTCTGCACACCAGCATGAAACGGGGTACCTAACAGCCCCTAGCACTGGCAGCTCCCCCAGGATGCAGGAGAGCCACATCCTTGCATAGATTCAAGTCTCCAACTGCTCCGTAGCTCCTGCAGGAGAGCAATGATCCTCTCCTCCTGAAGCACAGGGGAACTAAGCAGGTCTCGGACATAAACGTACGTTGCAGAAGGCTCACATACAGGAGCAAAGCAGGCTGTATCTGTAGTTAGGTGGATATGTTTGAGGAGGCATATTTGTAGTTCAGTTATAAAAGGAGAAAAGGGGTGCCAAACAGAATCAGAGTGGAGTTAAATACATATTTTTAATTTTTAATGTGGTTAATCGGAAGCCCTGAAATCACATCTCTTGAAGGTGGCAGAATTAAGCACGGTATCATCCCAAAGAATGACAGAGATCTAGAGGCCCAAACTGACAGCAGCAAGTCAAGTCATCAGGTCCTGGCAAGACAAAAATGGAACAAGGAAAATAAACTCAAAAAAAGAAGAACAAACGGAATGAGAGAGACATAGAGGGAGAAAGAGGGACAACAGAGAGGACCAGGGTAGGTGGGAGGAAGGAAGGCAGGCAATGAGATGGATACCACTGGCTTACTATCCATGGTTACAGAGTCAAGACTGCTGTCACAGACACATTGGGTGGCCCTTGCTGGTGACCAGGTAATCAAGCATAGCTTGAGGATGCCCTTTAGAGGACATGGTCTGTCCCCCCATGGCTTGTGCAACGTGACAACAGTCAGTGTGCAAACTTGTGATACTTTTTTGCTGTTCAGAGCAGAGCTGGTGCTCTGGCTCTGGCCAGACTCCTTCTGCAGTCAATGAAATAAGGCCGGGATAGGGTAAGAGAGATGTTGAATATTGCCCTAGGGGTCCAAGGAAAATTTTTACTTGTTCTAGCACTGCATTTTTATTTAAAGTACTTGATGCATCAAGGATTACACCCTACTGGAACCAGCTATTTCACAGGGAGCACAGCAAAGAAGGAGGTCTGGGTTTGCCTGAAAGAGATAGCTTCACTTTGAAGGGCATAGCCTAGAAAAGTGAGCAAGCAGGAGGAGACATAAAAACCTTTCTCCCCAAGGTTTGCTCAAGTTCCCTGCTCATGCCAGAGACGTTATTAAAAGGGTAAGGAGTGTAAATCCACTAACACCGGGAATCTATTTTCTTTCAAACCAAATCCCTCCGTGAATCACTGTGAAGAAGCAAACACACAAGACCAAATCCAAAAACCATGTCTCTGCCTCCTTAAGAGCCTCAGATAGGTGGTAAGCATCACCTTACACTGATAGTCCATCTGACTTCCAATATCTGCACGCACAAGACAATACTTGCCAACTTCAAGGGAGATATTCATGTGCACAACAGGCAGGATGAAGCCTTAAAACCACTAGTAGTTACACTTTTACTGCCAGAAGCAACATTTTAATCTAAGTATTGGCTCCTGACAGAGGCTGTATTCTGAGGCGCTCCAACATCTTTGCTCCATCTGAATAATTGCAAATGCCTGTCTTTAATCTATTTTCAAGAATTGTTTGGTTTGGTTTCTTTTTTTTTTAAGTACAAAAGAAAATGTTTCTGTGTATACATTCATGGCAACAGAGCTACACAGAGACATAAACTAATGGAAGGTCCATATGTCGAGAGAATATCATATGTAATGAGAACTGCTGCATTTTTGTAAAATGTAATGGGACAGATACGCAGCAGCTGTGGGTTACTCAAGAAGCAGCTAATTTAGCAAGCTGAATTCAAGGATATTTCCCAGATCTCCCAAACAATGAATAGCAGTGTTGTTTAAGATTACCATTATGCCTTACATCCTCCTTTGACTGGAAGCAGGGGGAGGAAGCCTCTATCTGTGCTTCTGGGGCAGAAGTACATGATTAGTGCTGAGCTATCATAGGAAGCCCCAGGGGAGCAAGGGGGTCTGGACTTGAAGGAAGGAAGGAAATTGTGTAGGATAAACAAAAAAGAGCCTCAGGAAAGCAGTCGAGATGGGCAAGACTTGGCGAAAAATAGAAAGAAAAAGGAAATGCTGAAGGGATCTATTTGAGTTCTAGCTAATATTAAACTTTAAAACAAAGACACCCTCTTCTAAAACAGCACTAGAAATTCAGCCGGTTCATATTTCTATACATTTAGGTTTGTTGTAAGGGGAGGTGTTAGTCATTTTAAATATACAAAGAGCACACTTTTTAAGGCTTGATTACTCTTGGATTTTACTTTTCCAGTGATTTTACTCTCCCTCCTCCCCCCCAAAAAAAGGAAGATACAGAGAACCTGGATGTAGCAGATGCAATCACAGCTCCATTTCACCATTCATTACTAGATTTGCTGAGAAGACAGGGCTAATGTGATCTGTTCTCCCAAGGCAGCCAGTTTGCCAGCAGCCCAGGAACCCCACAACCAGCCCAGAGCGCCACAAACTCATTGCAGCTGTGGCTGCCCTGGCCCACAGCACAGCCCACTAGCCCCAGCTGCCCTGAATTCCCACTGCAGCTCGAGCCAAGTGCCTTGTATTGGAAAGGTAGATACACCAGGGGGCCCATCCCAGGATCTGCTAATTCATATGTTAAAATAGATTAATACCTCCGGCTTCCAGAAAAAAAAAAAAAAAGAAGAGGAAAAATTAAAAATGGGTCTAGTTCTAAGTCTGGCTCCCTACAAAATCTCCAAACTCTTTATTTTTGTTGAGGAAGGTCTCTGTGGTGATAGTGCCAGTGCTGCCAAGAGCAAACTGCTGCAGTTTGCAGCCACCCTTCTGCAGCTGGGAGGCAGAGGGGGAGGATAGGGACTGGCTAATCTGGAATCCAAATTTGTTGCAGGTTTCGCACACGTAAACAAAAGCGGCGAGACCACGCAGACGGTCTGGGGCCTTTTTACACCAGCTCAAAGAAGATTTGTCAAGCATAACACAAAACAATACTCCCCCTGCAAAAAAAACACTCTCCCTCAGCAATTTAAGAGATTACCTGAATGAACAGAGTTTGCAAACGATTTTCAGATATAGTTACTTGGTAGTAGTAACCAAAAAGGAGATTGTTGCATTAAGACAGATTGCATTTATCTGATTCCTGGATCATGATGTTAGAATTTCCTCTTGCTGTACTGTTGAGATAACTGAAGCCTCTATCTCCCTATTAAAAAAAAAGAGCTTGATTTCCACATAAACCGAATGGGTTTACAAAAGAGAAGTACCAGGAAAATCCACCCCTCCTGGACAAGCTCTTCTCTCTGCTCTGCTGGTGGAAATCGGGAGTAAATGCCTGAAGTTCTGAGACCTGCTGTGCGCTCCTGGGGGTAGAGCAGTGCAGAGGCTCTTGCTTCGCTGACAGAGTCTTTGCCACAAGCCTGACTTAGAACTTCATTATAGCAACAGACAAGCCAAACCTTTTGCTTAGTTATACAGAGAAGGGATCGCTCCTTCTGTTGAAATCAATGTTAAAACCACTGAGTGGCTTACGTAATATAGCACCGGGCCTCCAAAGTGTTTTATGGCAGGGCACATCTGGACTCAGCAAAAGGCTATCTTGGGCCAAGGACTTTGCACTTTTCTGTATATGATCTACACGTGCAAGTCTGGGCTGTGATTCTGCTCCTTGAGTCACACCTGAAGTGATATAACAGCTAAAAGAAATAATAACTGAACTACCTCAAATAATTACATTTTAAAATGGAAATTTTTTTCTTCTTAAAACTTCTTGAACTGACCATTTCTGTATAATGATAAACAAATGCCACTCTGCTCTCATATCAGAACAAGGTTCCCAGAGCAGTTCATTCGTTTGCACAAGGACAAAAGCACAGCCCCTCGGCAAGAGGAGCCTGAATTTATTCTGGAGTCCACAGGAAACAGCTGTTGGTTTCAACCCAGCCTCTCCTTTATCTCTTTTATTGTTTATTCATGTCTCAGCTGATACTAGCCACTGTGAGCAGGTCAGAACCCTGCACTCCAAAAACCTCTTCAGAAGCTAATGGAACTCAGCCCAGTACCAGTAGGATGGAGGAGCTGGCTTTTACATTATTCATTTCCCAGGTGGTGACAGAGGTAAACTCCTGACTTCATTAGCTAATAGTGTAGACAAGAGACAGGCCTTCACCCCGGATTTTTGCAGAGGGGGCCAAACATTCAGTGAGTTTCATGAAGGGAACCAAATGCAACAAGCCAAAAGCAGAGCATGCCTTTGGACATTTCTCCACTTCTCTGAGTTTGTTGACAGTTGCTTTGTACTGCAAAGGACGTTTAGTCCCCCTCTCTTCTGTAATGATATAGTGAGCAGGATTATGATCAAAAACCTGCAAATGTTTATCTGTAAAGACTGTGCTGTGGTGTCACAGCATGCAGAAGTGATCCAGAGCCCAGATAGACTGGGGATATTTCTACAGAGAAGCTGGGAAAAGGGACAGAGCAGTGACCCCAACAGGTATTTCCTGGAGATTTGCTACCAGGCAGGGGGAAAGATGGCAGTAATGAGTCTGGTGTGAAGAACAGGAAGATGGAAGGCAGGGCTCCCATGTCCTCCTTCTAACTGCCTTCATTTGTCTCTGTTTCCCAGCCAAAATGTGGGTGTAATTGTTCAGGCATAGCATGAAGTTTTAAAGAGTCACAGTTGATACGGCATTGCGGGAAGACAGCATGATGTCAGCAAGAAGTGAGTTGTTTTCCTCAGCAGTGGAAGAATTAGTGAGCTAGATATCCAGGGATGTCAGGACTTTAGTCCAAATTGGAAAGAGCGTTTGAGCTCACCAGATTGGCAAGGGACAGAGGGACAACACTACGTCTCCCCTTGCAGAAAGGCTTGTTGATTTTCCTGAGCCAGGAACCATTGAGAGCTGTACATATTACTCACACTCCTTAAAGCGTTGCAAAACCCAAAGCAGCGTCCCCATGGAGGGAGAAGCAAGATGAGTTTGCCACGGCGAACGGGAGAGGAGAGGTGAATGCCTGCTCATAGAGCAGACCTCTTTTCATTTAACAGCAGATGACAGCGTCACTTATTTTCACAGACAGCTATTTAACAGTAAACATAAGGAAGCATCATGAACAGAGAACAGCAGACAAGGCATAAATTACACAGCTAACTAAAGAATATGGTTCCTACTCTACTTTAAAAGGCAGGCCAGATGTCTTCAGATACAGTTGACTGTCAGTCGGTGTGGCGAAACCCTTTCAAGGCCAGCTAACTGAAGTCACAATGTGCGCTTGATTCGCTTGGCTGAACGGGGATATTCCTGGGCTGTGAGCAGAACTACACGCAACTGAAAATACGGTGGGAATGAGTCAGTTCCTTGGAGCTTGCGTGGGAGGCAAAGACAGAACTGTGGGTGGCTTCAAAGTGTTAAACAGCCTTTTAAATTCAGGCCCAGTTTCTCAGAGGAATAAGGTAACAGAGATATTCACCCAGTCTGGATTTAGTTCCGTGCCTTGGCTCAGCCTTGAGAAAATTACTCTCTGATAGCAACAGCCACTTCCCAGGCATGCAGGTCCACTTGCTCCCAAGCCAGTTCAACTTCAGATGTAATTCTGTGGAGTTTAACAGCAACCCAGTGCACCCCTCACCCATAGCAAGGCAGCAGCATCTGGCCCTTCTCTCCTGACATCAGCAGGCTGCCTCCAAGGCAAGGCAGAGCCTCACCAGCTCCAGGTCAGCTGTCTGTCTGTCCATCTCTGCTCCTTGCATCTCACCCCATTTGTTTGAGCTGCCTGGGACAATAACTCTGCCAACACAGGCATCTCGGGTACCCACTCCCTGCCTTGACAGAGAGCTGCTTCAGCCTTTCAAGCTCTGCATTCGCAGGGAGTTTTCCTGCCCCGCAGTCTATCATTCCACCTCTAGCGCCAAGAGCTCTGGGATGCGGTCCTACCTGCAACCGGTCTGTGCCTGTGGGGGAAAGGGGATCCTGTGGGTTAAACTACGTGGCGCACTGGAAATTCAGGCCCCAGCCAGTTACCTCCTGCCAACTGTTTGCCATTCAGCCCCATTCTACTATAGTGCAACCAGAGTCTGGTCAGCTCTAAAGAGGATTTATTGCTTTTACTGGATCAGGCTCACCCCTCCATTCAAGTGGATTAAGCTGGGTTAGTTCTAACGTAGCCCCACACAGCATTAGCCAAGTCAACATAAAGTTCCCTACTGCCGGCAATGTTGTTGTTTTTTTCCTGTCACAATGAATTTTTAATGGTCTTTATGTGCAAAAGCAGCTTTGCTTAGGCTCCTGCTTTCCAACTTAGATGATTTGGCATGTGAAGAATGCAATGAATATTTAAACCTGTAGTTTGGCATAGTCTGCACCGAGCAGCTAGAAACCTAGCCCTGGTCTTTTGGGGAATGGCCAGCAACTATGCAAAACCCCCAGCCTGGAGAAACAGCACAGGGAGTTTGTGAGGATACATCAATCTTCAGTGCTCAACCAAAATCACTCTAACCCTATCATTCCTTAGATTCTTTTAATTAACCTCAGGATTCATATGGAGGAGTTGTACGCGGGTGGAGCTGTGGGTTATTTGATAGATGACTCAGATCACTCTGCTGGTCGTATTTTATTCACATGAGAGTAACTGCTGAAGGCTGTTGTTTACTACTGGGACCAGAGTCCCCATCCCAGCAGACAATGTGCAACCATGTGGTAACAATCTCTGCCTGGAAGATCTTACAATCAAACCAGATTAGACAAAAGGGTCAAAAAAGAAGGGACCCCTCTTTTGCCCTCATCTTACAGATGGGTGAACTGAGGGCTTACACACACATTCAGGCAGCCACCAATTAAGAGTTTACTGTAACCCCTTTGTACGCAATTTAGCCCACAGCAAAATCAAGGCAAATCGACTTAGCTTTATCGGCTGTAAAAGGGCACCCAGTTCAGGAGCCATCACAAGAAAACCTCCATCATCTGCCTGAACACACAAGGATAGATGCTGGAATTCAGCCAAGACAACACGGCTTTCATCTTTTACATGAAAGGGGGCTCCCTTTGACATTTTGAGGCCCACTTTTTAAAGAGCTGTTAGGCAAACTTCAGCTCACATGAGCTTGAACAATATGGAGACATGTACAAGCAAAACCTCCAAAGTAAGAAACATTTCTGTATGCTGGACCCCATTCTGCAAAGCTGTATGCAGGAACGGTCCCATTGACTGTGGCTGAACAACTCCAACAGGTATCAGTTTGCAACTGCCAACCATAAAGGACCACAGCTGAAAGACATTTATTTCTGGCATCAATGTCCCCTGAGCCATGGTTTCGGTTTAGATAGCAGCACGGAAAGATGCACATTTCTTCAGAAATCGCTGTTGCTCTCTATCTCAGTCTGGCTTCCTGGAAATCCCAGGATCTAAATATTGGCAATTCTGTGCTATTTAATTTGTGAAGACATCAGGTCTCCTGTAGCCAGTAGCTGTCTTCACCCGCGATCATATTTCGGAGGCTCCATAAGCTGGTATGTCATTATCTCAGTGTGCTAATTGATTAAGTCTGGCCTACATACAGTCAGCTGGACTATTCCATTTGGGTTCTTATTCTTAGCAAGACCCAGACATTTTAAGCCTTTTGAAGCCCAGGAATCTCTCTCATCATGCAAGCAGAAGTCCAAGGAAATCTCTTGGAATCCTTGACTTTCCAGCTACAATAATTTAATTTCATAGATGGAAAGGTACTCATATTGATGCACAAGCAAGTGAGAAAAAAAAAACAAAGAGGAAAGCAGACTTCAATCTGGCAACAACAAGAAAAAAAAGCAAATCATCCACCTACAGCCCTTCAAAGATACAGGCAACACTCAGCTGAATTAACAAATTGTGAAGCAGACCCTTTAGCAGCTAGAGCCAGACTGAAAAAAACCAGGGCATTACTTGACACATTTCTTTGCCCTGATTGGGAAAACATGTCACTTCCCTCCTAGATATCACTGGTATATGTTAAAACAAGTATTCCACAAGTGATGAAAACAGCAGTGCTTGGTTTCCAAAGGATGTGTCTGAGCTTCACTGGCTATTTAAGAGAGCGGTATGGTGTGAAAGTGAAGTTGCCCTTGTGGGGTAGATGTTTAGTGTCCAGTAGGGCATGATGGCCAGCTGAGTTTATCCATAGGTAGGGCATTCGTAACATGGCTTTTCCTACATTGTTTTCCCATTGTCTAATCAGGGATGAGCTCAGCAATGGTACTAACAGCTCTCTGTTTTACCCATCTGCCTATTTTTATGAAGCCCATAGGAAATTGATTTCTTCAAGACCTCAGTTTGGTTTTCACTGGGCTTGTAGCTCAAGAACCATTACAGGAGTAGGACAAGCAGAAGATTAATGGTGCAAATTCAAATCTGCTAGAAACCATGCCAAAGTTGAATTTGTGTGTGTGTTTTTATTGCAAGCTGTGATTAAATTCAGTGAGGCACAGAGCCTTAGGACCCACATCTTAAAAAACCCATACCTACCATTTTCGGTGAGCTGTGGCCTGATTTCCAGAGATGTTGATCATCTGTAGTTCATGTTGAAGCAATCAACAATTGCTAAATAATCAAATTAGAATTCTCTAATTAGGATCCAAACATCAACCAATGAGTTTCTGCATCAGAGCCACTAAGTTTCTACCATTTGGCTGAATTGCTCACCTGGCCAGGTCTTGTTTTAAGCAAAGCTGGTCTTTCACTTGTGTTGCTTGTGACTAAGACTGAATACATGACCCTTAAACAGATTGTGATGGCAACTCAGGCTGCAGAATTCTTCTGTATTTCTTTATAGGGGATGGGAAAAGGCATAGAAGAGCTTTGCACAAAGAAATTAACATGAAGAGGCATTTTGGTATTGTTCCATGTATTAGCCAGCTGTCAATAATTAGTCTTCTAACTCTGTATTTTGGAGGTGATTATCACCGAAGCCAGTGGGAAGTTTACCATTGGCCTCAGTGGGGCCAGTGTTTTACACCTATACAGCTAGGAAATCTTACGGTTTTCAGGAAGAAATTAAGACATTCAACACCTCTCAGAGCAAAGCCACTTGTACTTAAGAGCCTAAATACAGAATTTACACCTTCATCTCAGACACCCAGTTCATCCTAGTTTATATTCGCAGCTACAGCACAGCCATCTTTCTTTGAAAGTATCTGAATCCCAGAAAATAAATACTGTAAATCCAGCTCAATATCAGCAATCTGACAAACAACAAAATAAATTCGCTGTCTTTTCACTACCTGCCTCATATTCTCAATCTGTATTGTGTCTTTTGACACACAGGAGGCTTCAGAGAAACTGTACAACAGTAAGAACAGAATATCATCCCAACAATAAGAAAATTAAAGTTAAAGGATCCACGAAAGGGGATTAAAAACACTTGCCAAGAGAAGGATTTGGAGGAGGAGACACTGTCTTTTGCAAAATGGTTGCTATAAGGCTGCGGCTTCTGATCATCATCACATTTGCAGGGCTATCTGTATAAAAAACTGGCTGGGAAAAAGCCTGAAACTATCTCTTCAGCACTAGAAAAATCTCCAGAGAAAATGGTAGAAAGGTTGTTATGGTATTCCAGAGAAATCAAATACATTTCAAATAAAAATTTGTTAGGCTTAATAATAAACTCATATCACTGTTCTACTCAATTGGATTTTTTTTTAAGAGGCACATAAACTTTCCTGTTTGAGGGGATAAATCAATGACAAATTGTCTGATGCTGGGAAGAAATTTCCTCTGCTAGCAGATGATTCCAATACAGAGTTTCTTGTATTCTTTCCCTTTGAAGTATCTGGTACAGGCTGCGGTTAGAGACAGGATATCAGCCTGACGAACCCAAAAGATATTTGCTTGTAGCTGAAAGTTCAGATGGTCACAAACAGCAGTTGTTCTGGTTAAAAAAAAGTATCACGCATTTGCTGTAAGTTCAAAAGCTCTCTGCTCAGCACCTGGATTTTCTGCTCTTCTGGCCACATCTTTACAACCACTTCCTTCAGGAACTGGCCATAAAATGTGCTCTGATGGTGACAGCTCTTAAAACATTATGTATGCGAGTGAGTTTGAAAACACAGTTCCTTCAGGAGTGCTTCTTCGTTACAGGGTCTTTTTCTCATGTATGTCAGTACATAGGCACCCTTTTAGCCTTTTAATCTTTGATTGGAAATTCCAGCTAATATCAGAAAGAATTGCTGCCAGCTCAAAACCCTGCAAGCTCTCAAAAAGGAGTGCAAGGTGGCTGAGGGAAAGTCCCTGTCAAATTGTCACTTTTTAAGTCAAAACTGCTTACTCCTCCTAGATACATTTTTTTCTTTTGCATGTTGGTTTGTGAAGGTCCAAGTGAATTGAAAGAACCTGGAAATTGGGAGCAGGAAAAAAGGTGATGAGCTAAGGTGCTAAGGTTAAAACCCGTGATCCTGGGGTCCCACAAAGCCCTTCCTCGGCTGTCAGCAGGATGCTCTCGCTCCTCACTCATCAATTTGTAACTTTGCAGGAGCAGAAAGCGGCTCCCATTTCAAATACAGTCTTTAAAGACAGAACTGGGGAGCTGATGCACTGTGTAGGACAAGAAATCCGTTTTTATTGACTTAGGCTGTCATTGCACCTAGTTTCCCTTAGGAGAATGGGGGCAGGAGAAGCCTATGGAAATTTCACCCAGGGAGTTGCCAGGTGAGGGGGTGCTTTGGGTGCCAAACCTTGGGATACTGGCATCCAAATCCTGCAGATTCCAGGAGACAAACCCTGGCTTCACTTAAGCATATGGGATTTTTGCTGCTGACTTCAGTAGAGTCAGGATTTTACCCCAGGGAACGCAGGAATGCAATCTCTTGTCATTGAACGGTGTGTTCTTCACCAGTTTTCTCCTACCTGATGATGGTAGGAGTCCATTTGTTAAAAGTCTAGGGAAGCACAAATGCAGCAAATAGCCTTGCATCTGTGATGGGTGCTAGAGTTTTGAAATTAAATGAATATAGTATTTTTTGCTGCCTCTCTGGCACATTACAGCCCTTTGAATCTCTCTGCAAAGACGGGGAAGTGTAAGGACTTTGCTCACCCAGCAGGCTGCTCCAGGCCTGTGGCACTTCTGGCAACACGTGGAAGGACAACTATGTCTCAGCCCTACAGCAGACGGCAGAAACCATATCTAAACTGTGCTAGTGGCATCATTGCAAAGGCTGCCTTGCTCCGGCCAAACGGTTTGCACCAAACCTCTCCATTTCAGGCAGATGAATGAATGCACAGGCTTTCCTGCTCACCAAAATGCCCATGATTTCCTCACAGCCCAGTCACCGGCCGCGGAGAAACAGAGCCACTGACCGTTCAGCACAGGCCCCTCAAGTCACAGCAAAGCAGATAACTCCTCTGAGCACAACACATCTCTCTGCTTCATCCTATTGCTATTTTGCTTTCTGGTTTGGGAGCCATCCCTTTTCTGTGGCTGTCTCAACCACTTAATGGGGTTCTGGGGTTTTCCCCAAGACGAAGACGTTCACTGAGGTCTATTCACTAAGCGAACAGAGAAATCCTGCAGCAATACCCAATACTTGGGGCCACTGCACAGAAAACCCCATTCATTGTTGCCAAGCCACCAGGGTCAGCCACACAGCTGGAGTTTTACTTGTGTATTTATTTATTTAAAGGGTAACTATTGCTTGGTTTTTCAGGTCATGTTGGTAATTTCAGATTTCTGCTCTGAAAGGATATGTGCACACACACAGATGTATATATATGTGTATATACATTTCCTGCTTGGCAGCCTGAGCCGCAGTGTTGGTCTGAACGCTCCTCTCAGAGGCACAGACCATCTGCCCTTCCTGGCAGAAATACATGGAAACTGCTCAGGGTACTTCAGCTTGAACATCAGGCCCTGTACCAATACATTACTGTGATACCGGAAGTTTCATTCTAGGTGACCCTCAAAAAAACCCCAAACTGTATTTCTACTCATGTGTCATATCTGGGACGAACTATGTATCTTGCATCTGCATTCAGTCCTAGCTTCCACTCTGTCTTTTTTAGCTGCTCTGAGTTTTCCGAAACAAATTTCTTGGGATTTGAATTTTGCAATGTTCAGACTCAAGAACAAAACCAGCAGAGCGCTGCTTCTTTTAGCTGTTCACATCAAAAAGCTCTCTGTTTTAAGTGTGTCCAGTACTTTTACAAAATGTGGTTGAAAGTTATACTTTCTAACCTGGCTTTTATCATTGTTCTCAGGAAGCTGTAAAGAGTAAGCACTTTTAAAGTGAAATCACTTGAGTTCAATAGTTCTGGAATTGAGCTTTTAAGGTTGGAAATGGCCCTCAAGGGCACAAGGACGTTAATGTTTCAAATTTTAGAAGTGTCTGAGCTTTAGTTTCTGAATCAGGTCAGAGCTAAACATAATCTGAGTACCGGAAATCTCAGATTAGAAGATAGGGTACATTTGGGAACATACCAGACTTTGTACTTCAAGACCAAGGATCTCACTGTTGGCACTACGTTCTCTATCTCTATTCTTTTTTTGGTAAGATTAAAATCTTACATCAAGAGCTTAAACAGTTAATAAGCTAACATTGGCACAACACTGAAAGAGAGAAATTGAGTGTGAAAATCAGAAAAATGCTTGCTCAAAGTGGTAAGCCTGATACTAGTCCTGTCAGTTCCCTTAAAACAGATGTTGGCCAATTCTGCAGCTCATCGTGTCACAACCTTAGAAAATGCAGAAACCAAAATGTCAGTTCATATTACACTGTCTATATAATTAAGAATAATTAAGAATTCTAGATAAGAATTAAGTTTAAGGCTGTGTATGACTTTATAACATCTTAGCCATCCCAAACTGTACGTTAATTCTAGCTCCCTCATGCAATGATACGTATTCTTAAGATCAGTGACTCCTTAGGTCATTACACAACTTGTATTAAGTCTGGAAATGACTTGTACTCTCCTTGCCACCTCAGCCTACGCATCAGTGCACAGAGCTGTGATTGCGCACACAAAGAGCTGGGGTGTGTTACAGTTCTCAGACACATTTCTCCTTACAACCACCCAGAGTGCTGCTGTGAGATCCTGTCTCACATGACGTTAGGCAGCAGGCTTGAAATCCAGCAGAAGCCAAACCGAAGTCTGTTAACTCTTCCTAAATGAATTTCCAACTGGGGAATGGGGGAATGAGATGAATGGCATCAGATGGTTGCACATGAGTGCAGGAAAGCAACTAAAAGTATTTGTAAAGATCTAAGTACACCACCCCAAAAATACACACATACTTTCCACCATTTAAATATCTTGTCTCTGGGTGGAAGCCAAACATTTTTCTATTTATTTCCATGTATGCCACCACGATACGAAGGAATTTCATTGCCTAATTCAAAATGTTAACAGAATACCAGAAGGCTGAACATCCTAGAATAGGACACAGTGTTAGGAGGATGTTAATTCATCTAGCATCGTGTGCTGAAGAAAGGAGAGCGTTTCTGGTTGCTAGTGCTGCAAGCTCGCTCTCAAAGGATTTGTGAAAAAGGCTGAATTTGCTCTGTATAGGAAGCTAAGTTCTGCCTTCGATAAGCATTGCAAACATGCAACGATACCTCTTGTTTCCAGGCATCCTGACGGCTACTTCCGATTTGCATTTCTAAGTGGAATTACCAGAGAAATGAGATTTACAAATTCCTTCCTGATTGGACCGACTGGTTTGGTTTGTGCTCCATGCAGCAAGGCTCCCGTAGCAGCCCAAACTTCCCAGATAATCTTCAGACAGAGTGACAGGACAGCAGACCTTTGATGAAGATGGTGGTGGACTTGTGCTTAGGATACTTGTGCCACAAATTCCCCACGTGACATCACCTAAGTCATTCAAACTCTCGGACTTGCTCATTTTCACAACAGGGATAGTTCAGATTTGCCTATTTAAACTACAGCTCTCTGAGCAGAGTGAGAAAAACTTTTTTTTACTGAGTGACTAAAGGAGGCCAGGTGAACCCTCCTCATGCAAAAATTCTGTCCCTTGAAGGCAATGCTGGGCAGCTGCAGTCACTCCTAAGAAATGGTTTAGCAGGCATGGTGGTGTTGGGCTGACGGTTGGACTTGATGATCTTTGAGGTCTTTTCCAACCTTAATGATTCTATGATTCTATGCTTGACACTGCTAATGTGGTGCCTTGCAAGAAAACAGAGCTGTTGTAGCTGGAGAGACCCACACTGCTTATATGTTGCAGTTGCCCTCCATTCCTCCTGCAATTCCTGACCTGATACTGCTTTTATGCAGAAAGTTTTTTGGAAGTACTTGCAGGTTTCCTGAGTAAGCACAGGCAAGAAATTCCTCTCCTTGCCCTCTGTCTTTTCAGTTTCACAGGCTACAAGGAGAAATGTTCGCATAGGTGGGACTGCTGTGATAACATATTTGCCTGAACCCAAGGATGCCTCCCTAGGAGCAAGGCCTGCGGGTGAACTGGGTCGGCACTTCTCCTGCTGCCAAAGTAGGGAAAGGAGAGGCCGGGAGAGCCATTCTGACCCAGGCGATGGCAGCAGCACATCTGATGTTAAGTCTCTTGCTATAAAATGGCAAGCTGCATTTATCAGCACCTAAAACTCAGCCTGGGTGAAAGCACATTATTCTAAAATGCTATTTGTATTATGTTTACAGTGAAACAGATTTTTTTTTAAAGCCATAAAATATTCAACCTTGTTTCATATGGTTGCAAGAGTACAAAATCTGTGTCCTCTCCAAACTTGGCCTCCTTAATTGCATCTTGCCAAGAGAACAGTACCTGTCCCAGATGATCAGCAGCAGTAGGCCTGGGACGTCCGCATCGACTAGGGTGCAGAAGGCTGATTGCCTTTCATGCTGCCTTGTATCTGCTGGTGTTTGCATTTCTCATGGATCCAGGGTCCAAACGTACCATTTACTGGTTCAGTTTAGAAATCTCCAGGCATAAACAACCCTTGTGATTCACAGATGAAAGGAAGAAGACATTGTAGGCTGCAAGAAGATATATGGCTTAGCCAGGCCTTCTGCGGGAGAAGCAGAATTGAAATGGCCAGGGAACAGCACGGAAGTCTTCCTGCCATAATTAGTCAAGAGAGTATGATGAACCAAAAGCAACAGGCCATTGGAGTCCCTTTGCCCTCGGCTTAGCTGCAGATGGAGCCAACACCAATGCAGACCAAAGTATTTTGTCTGCACCAAGAGTCCTCCTGAAGCCACCACCTCACTCACAGTGCATTTGCTTCTCATGAGGCCTGCAAAGTCTTTCAAAAAAAAAAAATCGTAACAAATACACACTTGTACCATAAACAGACATCTATGTTTATACGAGCACATAGTATTTCCAGAAATACACGAATACAAATATAAATCAATAGAAAGCCAACATGGACTCAGGATCTCAGCAAAGCTGTGACAAATTAAACCATGGAGGTTATTTATGCAACTGGCGCGTCACCTCGTGTGCCGGGTGGGTGGCAGCCGATGCAGAGCACTGCCTTTGCAGTGAGCAACGCTTTCATCCAAGAAGGACGTGTACAGTTTGGCTCTACGTGTGCTCTTCGCCTCCCCTCTTACACGCCCCTCAATGTTGTGTTATTACCTTGGTTGTGTTATCACTTACCTGCAGAAAAATAAAACTGGGCTTTTCAGGAGTGTATAGTGTTGGCCTGAGTAGCGCCCACTGGAAATAACTGTAAAAATTCAGATATACTCACTGTTTTTCCTCTGGTTTCCTCAGTCGATCGGCCACAGCCTGGTGTCCTTTTTAACTGGGTTATTCCTCTTCCATCTTCCATGTTAAACCTCTCCGAGTGGGGATGGCAGTGCCAGCTGCCGCAGGCATCTCTCCTCAGTGGTGGCAGCTGGCCAGCCCTGCAAACTCCCAGCGCGCGGCCTCAAAAAGCAAGTGGCCCTCGCTCGGCAGCCATGTCTGCCCGCCTCACTCTCTGCTCTCCCCTCTTCTTTGGGGCTGCTCTGCTTGGGTGAAACAAGGTAAAAGAAAAATGACCCCGTGGCTTATTTAGCCCAGCCCAAAGCAGCGCATGGGATTAAGGTCTAGGGAGAAGGGAGAGCAGGAGGGGCATCCTGGCCGCTGTCATGGCCACCAGGGCCTCCTGGGGCGCCGACCCACCAGGCCTGGCCGTCCCGGGGGCATCATCCCCCAAAACACATGAAACATCTGAAAACCACCTAAAAAACACTGGAAAAAACATCTGCCTTCATGCTCCCCACAGCATTTGGGTGAGGATGGCTGTGCCCAAGGCCAGCAGCATTCGTCACTGAAAAAAATCCATTGATTTTCCCTCATAAACCCTGACGTCTTGGGAAGGTGGCTCCAGCGATGGCCCGGTGTTTCCCAGCACATTTTCATTTTGAACTCATTTTCCAGTCAGCCAAATAACAATAAACGGTGTCATTTTGATATGATGTATTTGTATTTACATGGTACATTTTAAAGCAATAGCTACACTGATCATACATATTAGAAACAATAAAAAAAGAAGTTAAGAACTAAAATGTACATCATACACTTGTATATATTTTTTTTTTACACAGAGGTAAAAAGGCTTATAAAAATCAATACAACAGGGTTTTAACTTTTAGTATATAGATACAATAATGATGAGGCTTCAGGCACTTTAATTTGTTAACGTGAGCGATAGCTTGGAAAAAAACAAACAAAAAACCTTTCTACAACAGAAAAAAAAAATTGGTTAATGTTTTGTTACCACAGATACAAAAATAAAATCTGAGTAATTTCTCTCAAATGATTGATGTCAGTATTGCAAAGCTGACTGGGAGAACGCTACACACTGTTCAGCAGCAGTGTGGAAATTAAGGAGAAATATTTACAAAAAAACACCCATTTCTATCATTGTGCCCTTACACCACTGCCTTCACAAACCAAATAACACACGCAGCAAAATCTACAACTATTACAAAAACTCAAGAGAAGAGGGAGGAAGGAAGAGGGGAAGAAAAAAAATAAAAAAAAAAAGAGGGATTTTTTTTAAAAAAACTTTTATTTCCAGACATACAGAAAGGCTTGGAGTATGTCTACTTTACTTAAATAAATAGGGACACTTCAAGACCAGACAAAAATCTGTAAGATCTTTTTGTAGTGTTGTGCTTTATAGAGAGAAGATCTTACAGATGTTTGTTTTCATGAAACAACTTTGAAAACAGAAATAAAAGGAAAAGGTTGTTCCAATAACTTTTTTTTTTTGAGGCTGGCTTGATGTTTACTAGACACCATTGAGAGATTTGTCAACTGCTATTAGGCACAAAATATTTATATTTCATTCAGCAAATCCAGACACATCACCCAGAGTGTAACACTCCATCCCTTTTCCACTATCATTCTTTTTTTTTCCCCAACTGAAAAAATCCCCAGCAACTGCTACGAATTAAGCCTATCAAACTCTATACTGTATAAGCACATTGCATACTTAATTCATGGTTGACTAAAAAGCTGTGATTAACTCTCAGAGGAACCGTTGGGACATTCCACCAAGAAAGAATGGCAAGCGTTCCTTTTACATTTGGCAAATTAATAATAAAAAAAAAAATTCCTCTCTTTTAAGACTGATGTCAATGTGCAATAGAGGGAGGGAAAGGACATGCGCCCACTGGCAATTTACTGCAGAAAGAAATTATGGCAGGAACAGCAGTGCCAGCTTTGACAAGCCAATCCCTAGCTGCCTCAAAGTATTCAGATTGTACTATGCTAGTTAGAGCTCACTGCACTAAATCATTTTTTTTTTATTTTTAATAAAAATTATTTGGCTATTCCTTGTAATATATTAGAAAAATACTCTTTTTCCAAGCTAATTACAAGCCTTGTACACAAGACAACATGACATTTAAAAAAAAATTAAAGTAATCTTATCTTGCTGTATGCACCTTACGTATCCACCTGATAAATCTGGGTGGTGAACTGGGGAGGGGAAAGCCAGGGAGACGCTTCGGTCTGGCTCCTGCAAAGACTCACACGCTTCATCCTACCCACAGACTCACGGAAACGCCGGTTGCACGCGCAATACGTCCGTCGAGACATGTGTAAGCATCTGGAGGATTGGGACCGCAGGTCAGGAAATGGAAGTGGTGGTTAACATCCTGGCTTCTGATTTGAAATACTTGTTTAGAATGCTAAATGTAGTTTCTACTGTGGACACGTTATGTTCTCACGCTCATGTATTATACAGAAAACAAACAAACAAATACGATTATCCATATGATCCACCACTTAATGCAGCATTTCCCCAGAATTGCCATAATAGTGCTTTTGGTGTTGCATTGTTAGTAATTCTTTGCATAACAACAATTTTCCTCATCTGGAACCTTAGTGTTTTATTCACAGATCATTACATGGCTAGCTAATGAAGAAGTTCCCTTCTTTTGGGCAAAACTCCGAAAACACAGTTTTATTTTTCCAATGTTATTTAGGGAAAAAAGAAAACCCTAAAATTTAAGTTTCCCTTTCAAGTAGTGGTCTGAAATGATTACAGGTAAGGAGAACTACCAGATTCTCAATGGTTATGTGACTATGGTAACTGAGCCTTGCTTTCTGTTCACAGAGCTTTACAAACAGAGAAATAATTTAAGATGTTTGCTGAAGGAAATGACGATGGACTCTAGAAGAGAAATTGCAGCTTAGAATGCTATTTTGGCTTTGGAAAACAGAACAAAAAACCCAAAGAAAACCAGTGACAGAAATACTGTGTTGTGGTACAAGTTTGTTACTAGCACACCTTCTATACACACACAAGAACTTGACGGCAAGTTAAAATATTTTCCAAGTGAGATTTCATTCACTCCACCACCCCGTTTCTAGAAATGCCAAAGCTTGCCAACACGCTGATGGTACCGCACAAGCGGAGGCAAGACGGACACAACCTGGAGATGTTCTACAATCCACCACCATTTAAAGCAGTTCTTTTCTCAAACTCATTTTAACTGAAAAAAAAAATATATAAACATGTACAAGACAGTCTGTTTTGATTACAGATTAATAATACAAAAGTCTATGCTGTAGGTTAGTTAGTTAGAACACTTGATGAGCAAATCAATGCAGTGTGAGCCCCAGACGACCAAATGTAAAGTGATCCGAACTGGTGGTTTCTGGATGCTGTTGGGCACAGTGGCTGCATCAAAATGAGTGATCTCAATGCTCCGAAACCAACGTGTTCCTTGAACTACAGGAAAAACGTAACACTTTGAATGCATCTGTAGTCATCCAGCAGCTTTGTGTTTTCCACCACAGCACCTGCACATGACCCCACAGTGGTAACAAGCCCGAAGCGGCAAGTAACAGCACATACATGGAGCAATGAACGACAAGGCGATAAGGGCCATCCACCGGAGGCAAAACATTTCATCACTGGTGTCGCATGAGCAAGGATCTGTATAGTCTCCTTCTGGATCGGACATACAGTGATAGAGCATAGTGTCTGCACACCACATACAGCTCACTCGATGGATGCAAGTCTTGACGCGGTCTGGAGCATCCTGGCATTGACCCCGTTTGTTCTCCTCGTGGTTGAACATGTCTCTGCAGTACACGCACCGCGACCTCTCACCATCTTCCTTCCGCCTGGGCTTGAACTTGACAGGTTGAGTCTTTATCACAGCACCCTTGAAATCTTCACCCAGGTCAAAGTCCGAGTTGTCTACGTAAGGATAAGTGTATTCATGTTTTGAGGCCTCGCTTTTGGCAAAACGTACGTAGGAGTCCATGTCATCAGGATCAAAGTTCTTCCCTCGCGCTGGGGCATGGCGGTAGTCCTCATATCCAGTCATCCAAATCTTTTCCCGAGGATTGATGCGCACTATCTCCTCGTCATCGTCGGGAAAGTTGACGTGCCGGTAGGATCGCGGTACTGACTGTGGAAGCAGAAATGGAGATGAAGAGGGAGAAAAGATAAATAAGCTCACTTTGCTATCAGCAATCACTGTCTCCTTGCTTAGTGAAAAGCCGTTGTTTAAGAATTTCGTCTTTCCTTCTTTGTACGCCCTTCACTGTGACCCATCACAGAGTTTCAGCCTTTGGCTCAGGAATGAGGACAGCTGTCACAGACCTACAATGCTCTGTGTGCGCATGGTGCAACGTAACGTATTAAATCACAGTGTAACGCCCCCCTTCTTTTTTTGATAATTGGAAGCCATTTAAAGCTAACTGAGAAGGAAAGGGGGGAAAAGGGGGGGTGGGGTGGTTCTCTCAGGGATGCAGGGGGAAAACCAAACATCAGTCTTGGCTATGGCAGACACAGCCCTTTAGGTGGCAACACTGGGAAGAAACCTTACTTGTTCTAGATGGTAGTGGTCAGAGCTATAATGGTCGTGAAGGTGTCCACGAGTGCAAATTCTTCGATGTTCGCAGGATCCAGGAGAAGCCAGAGTTCGCACAGGCTGTTCCCTTTTTTGAGAGGAGTTAGAGGAGCTATCTGTAGCATTCTGTTTTAAATGGAAAGGGGGAGGGGGGAAATCGTCATACATTCAGCTGTTACTGCATGCGGTATTAAAAGAGATGTTTTGCCACTCACTGACTTTGCACACACCTGCAATATTGGCAACACCTGACAGCAGGCAGCTTAGTAAGATTTCACCTAAAACACTTGGAAGAGGCAGATCTGTTGCCAGGCCATAAAAGCTGTCACCACACACATGGAAAAATAGTATGCCATAGCCTACCCGTGACATATTCACCAACACCACTTGTGTTCGCTTGGCATGTTATTTGTTATACTAGGCACTGTGGGATGATGAGTGGTGACGCTAGAAGCTACCTCTGAAGAGCAAAGTTAAACTCTGTGAATTGACGCAGTCATGTAAGTTCTGTGGGCAGACTCAGACAGAACATCTGTGTGCCTGGGCTGTACCCCACTAGTTACCCAGGCTACAAAAATACTGGCAATTCTATTAACCCACACGTGTCCCATGAAGCCAAAAACTCCTCTACACGTTCTTCTCCACTCACCAAATTCCAGTTCATCACAGGCTACTTGAATAATGAGCCTTCCTTTAAAAAATTTAGGTTGTTTTTTTCTTGTTTTGTCACTAATCTCTAATGTGCAAGGAATGTCACTTGCATTTTTGCATATTCCTGGCTCACGGTGAGGACTTTCTTTGGGTTAATTAGTTACATCATTACACAACAATGATCATGAAAGGGTGAAATATCACGCAACATCACGCTGTTGCCAATACCCGCAGCTTCTTAATATACGTATTTCTCCTCCTGGAGAAATACACAGTGGGGTACCAGTCTTAGCCATCCTCTCTCCATAGCCCTGCCTTGGTTAAAACAATTTCCATACAATATCTAGACATTCAGCATTTTGCCCATTAATTCTTTTCATAGATTGATTGGGCTTTTTTGTATTACCATGAGTATCAGAAGACAGCTGTTAAATGCACTAACAGATCAGGAGCAGGAAAAGAGCCTCCACGCACAATGATCAGAAGAACTGTAACATTGCACGTGCCTAAAATATTGGTGCTTTGAAGTAAGAAAAATCTCCACCCCTCCCCAACCAACAAGCTGTGCTGCGGCTACGATGAGTCCAAGGGAAAGGTTTCCATTTGCCACAACAGTTAGCTACAGACACAACCTCAAGAGCAGAGAAAAGTCGCATCATCAGTGGGAGAAGACTGGTTTTACCTGAAAAACCTTCTCTCCTTGTCAAGAATGCACTATCTAAATATTATTTTCCAATGAATTGCACTAGACACATGTCTCCTACTCCAAGAATACAAGAACGCTCATTGTAGACACTTGTTTATTCTGAAAACAACGCTCTGCAAGACTGTCTAAAGGTGAGCACACCTTAAAGCATTACAACACAAACCAGATGTTGATCCTCTGTAACCGGTACAGCACTTAAGAGCACTGAACTCCCAGCTTCGCTGAAAGCAAATATACAGATCTGTTTGCAGTGTGATGTAAAGCCAGGCTGGGTTATCTGAGAGGTACAACAAGCAGGATGAGTTCTGAATGGCTGACCCACCCGTTAGGAACAGACTTTTAATGTATGTGTTTGTTTTGGTTGGATTTTTTTAAACAAGTATGTAGAAGCAGAACAACTCTTAAGATAGTTAACACCACCTGAAAAATGTAACTGCACTGATATTCTGGCTTTTTAAGAAGTGGCTTCATCAGCCCAGTCTTCATAACTTATTAGACAAAGGCACTTCAAATCTGGGGTCTAAACCCATCAAGGCTAATTCTTGTGCCTATAACTTTAGGTCCTACAATGTCTAGCACATTTCGGGGACATTTCAAAACAAAATGAGCAGCTTCTACAAGCAAGTACTTCATAACAACATTAAGCTTCCAACCTATATGGAACAACTGAGCAGAGTTAGGATTTAGTTATAACAGCCGCCTCATACGAGCACCTTTTTGCAGTGCTGTAAGCGGTGCAGACCCAGATGCCGAGCTGCAATTTAAGCTTCTTAGAACAACAACAGAAAGGCACACACCCCATAGTCTGGGCAGCCTCAGCCTGCAGCGTGCTCTCAAAGTTAAACTTTGACTGGCACGAACCAAAAGGGAGGCAGGGCCTGCCGTGCCAGCCAGCAGGACCCTTCACCTTCACAGGACCCACGGCCGAGCCCTGCTGGGACAAGCCTTTTGTGGATACGCTCCGAAAACATCTTGGGTGCTCCTGGTCAAAATAACAAAGCTTGGGAAAATCACCCAGCTGGAGGGGGGTTGCACATAGTGGCCTGCAACCCCCTCACCATCCTAGATGAAAATAAAAATCCCAAAGTGGATGTAAGTGCCAGATAATCCCAGCGGGGCAGCTGGGAGCTATAACCAGCCCTCCAAGCAGCGCCTTATCTGCTGCCTCTCAGGGAAGGCAGTATTTCTGTAACAGGCAATTGGAAAAGAAGCTGTAGTGATTTTTATCTTGCCCGATCCTTATCTACCCTTGCTTTCCTCCACACCTTGTTCTCCTTCAGACCTGGCAGGGCAACCGAGCCTCTTCGCATGTGTTGACATGGCTACAAAACCTGTTTGCAGCATACCACAGAGGCTGCAGCTCTGGCCTCCGCTTTCACCTTATTAAAAATTGCTGCATTTCCACGTTCAATGTCCTCAGATTAGAGGGGCAGTCTGCCAACACAAACACTTACTCTAAGCGCCCAGAAAGGGAGAAAGCAAGCTATCCAAGACTAGGTCTCTGCTCACTTGTCCATATAAAAGTTCACGCTGCCTCTTGGTTGGTGATGCTGAAGGCAACTAACTGGTGGACAAGCACAGCGTCTGCAGGGTTACCATTGGCTGGGACAAGCACTATCGCTTTCCAGTAGGGTCCTTCATCAAGGCTTCAAACTTCTGTAGGAGAAGAGAAGGCTCTCAACACAGGAACAAATGGTCTGAAGATTGAGAAAAAGCGGTAGGAAATACTGCCCCCCCCTCCCCCAAGCAGAAGGTCACCAATGAACCCTACATGTCTATACCTTTGCTGGTGAGCATACTCATCAATGACCTGAAGAGGAGGTGAACAGCAAGATGACAGTTTTCTGATGCAACTTCACTATTCAAGAGGGTAAAAATGAAAGCTGACCCTGAAAACTTGCTTAAGAATCTCATAATGTTGAGAGACTGGATGTTAAAAAAAAAAATTATTACCTCTAAAGTGCAAAGTGACAGAAACACCTCGATGACATGTACAATGATGCACTGAGCCAGCTACGGCTGCTCAGGAAAGAGGTCTTTGGGTTAAAACACGCAGCCTTGTGACAGTGTCAGCTTGGTGGCTTAGCAACAGATGACAAAAAAAAAAAAAAAGTAGTGGCAATAAAGACCATCATCA
>Ga0065711_1000809_pt1 | contig 54748 bp, 26 predicted proteins | sample Hoacrofraction12_FD_59098 | JGI IMG/M metagenome (GOLD analysis project Ga0065711, IMG submission 59098) | Hoatzin crop microbial communities from Cojedes, Venezuela - Epithelial fraction 12 v2 (version 2) | ecosystem: Host-associated > Birds > Digestive system > Esophagus > Crop | place...
GACCCGCCTGGACAAGTTCCTGTGCAGCCTGCTGTAGGTGACCCTGCTTTGGCAGGGGGGTTGGACTAGATGACCCACAGAGGTCCCTTCCAACCCCTACCATTCTGTGATTCTGTGATAGCTACATTCTACTGTTTGGCTCTCTGCATGTATGTATGTGCCTGTATTGATGTGTCCCTGACACTGACTCACAGGAGAGCCTGAATAGCTCGATACCCAGAGGATCGCAGCTGTTTACTTTTTAATACTGTTTCAGCTTGCAGCTGTAAGGGGGTAGTTTTGTACAGAACCTAGAAACACATTCTAGTACGTGAGTCCTCGCTCTGTCTATATTGCTTGTTAAAAAGTTTTGCTGCAAATTTTCTGCTAAACATAAGTAGATCAGGTTTGAGTAAGATCTATTTAGTAATGGATCTCATTATAACCTCCATTTAAACATTTATCAATAATATTTCATTTCTGAATGGTGTGCACTAGTGTGAACCTTTGACCGTGAAAGATCACTCAAGACACTACTTGACTGCAAAGATACATAGCAACGTAGTTATGCCTTTCTCCACAGCTGGAATGATCAGTTTGTTTCTACTATTACTCCATGATACTTATACAAAGATACATATTGTTATTAAAGTTGTGGCCACTGGTGCTTTACCATCAAATCATACAAAATCTCGCCTTTCTACGAAATTTGAAAAGAAGTTGCCTCAGTCTGAATGTCCAAGATGAAACATTTTCTTTTAATTAAAAGAAAAACAGGCAGATGTTCCTTTGTTATTTTGTTAAAGTCACCAGCAGAACAAGGAATAAATTAGGACAGATCAACAAGCACTACACAAAATTAAAACTTCATTCATAATAAAGAAAAAACCCACATTTCAAATAAATGTTCTGGCTTTTTAATATGAAGCTGACCTAGCATTTTTTGTTCCTGAGTCACACACAGAAACGTTGGTGCGTGGTGGACCATAACAGCATGAAAGTCTGACCATTTTGCAGATTTATGGAATCCCAGTAGGATTTTCTTTCTAAATATAAACTATATGTGATAGTCACAGGCAGAGTCTTTAAACAGCATTAATGCTCTGGTATCAGCATTGCTGTTGCTGGGCAAGTCTGTCATTTCAAAACTTGAACGAAATCCAAGACTCTCAATGTGAATGTGTATCAGACACTTTGAAAATGATCCACAAAAAAGATAGCAAATCAATAAATATTTTTTAAGTTATTGGAATGTTATCTGAAAAGATCTGACTTCTTAAAAAGCCTTTTTAATCATTTTAATTACCTTCACTCTAAGAATGACTGAACGTGCAGAGTGCATAAAGGGAAAGCTATTTGTTTGAAGACAGCCTTGAATGTAAAGGTGATACTGTAACTGGCTACAGGTTTAGCTTTTCCATCATCACCCTCACACATGAAGGTCTTCAGTGTCTGTCAAAGCAACAGCCACTCACTCTACTGACAATTCACTGCATCTTCAGTCTACTATAACTTTGCAGAAACAGCTGTGAGGAAAAAATGCATTCTCTGAATTATGAGCCAACTATAGATTATATATAGGATATAGTTGATAACTTATGTCTGTAAATTCCTTTTATTTATTATATGTTAAGTTTCAGCAGAATTCCATCTGACTGGAGCACTCAGAGCCCCGTACACACACATGCACGCAGAACAGAGTCCCTCACCCGAGAAAGAGTGGGGATGGAATTTAGTAAGACGACTGGGCAGACTGCACTGACCAGATGCAAGGCGTGGCCACACAAGCATACCCACCAGAAAACGGTTTATAGGACAGGCCCTTTTTATCCCCTTATTCCTCTGTTTTTCCCACATTGTTCCTCCTCAAATCACCTAAACTCCTTGCTTTTCCTGCCTTTGCTTCCTCCCCTAAACATCTCATAGTAAATCCTGTGCAATCCCGAAATGCCAGTCTCCTGCATCTCACAATATGCCCCATACCCTCAGGCAGCAACCCTCATCAGTCAAAAGGTGCTCCAGCATTGACTCTTCTTGGTGGGTTTCACACCTGGACAATGGGGCTCAGGGGCTCCTGGAACAGGATAACATGTTCCTTCCTTTCACTCCTTAATTCACATTTCTTATCTGCTTTTGTGCCTCTCTGGCCACATGGATATGGGCTGATGGCTCCTGTGATGGGCCTGGAAGGAACCTCCCCCACCTGCCACCTGTGCTCCTTCGTGAGTGTGTAGGCGAGCCTTTGCCACAAAACACAGATAGGCTGTATCAGTAAGGATTCAGCAGGCAAAACATCCTCAAAACTCATCATCCTCAAAACAGCACAGACAAGCAGCTGCTGGATCTCCAGCATGGGTTTGCATAGTAATAGCAACTTAACCTTGCAGCAGATACAACTCCCCTCATATATGGTAATGTTTGTGATTAGAACAGCATTGGCTGTAGTAAACAATTCCTAAAACTGTTACCTAATATCACAAATAGAAGCAGAAGTATTTTTCTATTTATCTGAGTAAACAGAGATAAACTCTTAGTGCATATTTAGTCTAAGGAAGCAAGAGAAAGCACTATAGTCCCAGGCAATTTGCTTGTGAAGTGAAAGTCTTGTTGACCGTTATTCAGTTTAACTGAGTTGGAAACAGCTGGTGTGTTGGTTCCAGTGGAGTTTCAGCTGGCAGGTCATAGACCTCCCAGACCTAGTGGAGATTTAGGACAGAGACATCCAAACTACACCTTGCCATCACTGATAATTCTATGGTAACTCCATCGAATCTATTGATGGTGTTCGTGTGGTTTCCTTGTTTCTGTACTCTTGCAATTTCAATTTGCTGTTGCTTATTTTTGTTCCAGTTTGGAACTTTAACTAATGTTAATAGGCAGGACTCTCACTTGTTATCTTCAGTAGCAGAATGATAGCAAATGAACTTTTCAGGTTAAATTCTCAGTGATTTTGTGGATGGTAAAACCACAGGTTTAAAAGAGAAAGCAAGAGAGTACTGTGGGAGAGAACTCTCAACCAAGGACAACGCTATTCCTGAAGGGTACCTGTCACACGTAATGCATACCACAAATTAGAAAGGACTCAGGATTCCCCATTTCATTTACTTCTATGAAATGTGTGGAATGGATATAACATTGAACAGGATGAGCTAAAAGGTATCACAACTCCCTGTTAGTCTGTCAAGTAAGTTCACATCTGCTTCTGCTGAGATAAAGCAAAATGTACAGGCTCGTAGATTTCCACAGATATTAAACATTCAATAACTAGCACAGGGAACTATTTGAATATTGTCACATTAAATCAATAGAAAACACAGATATTACATTAAAATGTTGTTAGATGTCTGTTAGCATGAGTGAAACAAGTATTTGGCACAGGGCATTAAAATGAGATGACCTGGAAACAAGAAGCATTTAGAAATCCTGGATCAAATTAATGTCTGTAATATTAAAATGGAACTACATGTTTGCAGGGGTTTCATTGCATGTAAGTCAACTATGAAAACAAATAGTTTGTTGTAAATGAAGAGTAAGAAAAAAATAATACTGACTGTATATAAATTAGTAGCATGCCCTCCTGTTAAATTGATTTCAGTCCTGACCGTCTTACCTCAAAAAAGATTACATCAATAATAGAAAAGGGCTTCAGAAAACATTACTGATGAAATGTAAATGGCTTGGCAAATTGGAGTAATGTGAAAGATCAGCATTTTCATTAGAGTGAAGAAGGAAAGAGTAAAATACACAGAACAAGCTGAAAGAAGACAGTACATACCATAGATATTCAACCTAGGGAATACATTGCCATGAGACACTATTAATGCCTGATGAGTTTCAGATTTGGAAGTCACATAGAAAGTTAAGGAAAAGTACTTTTCCTCTAGGTAGATTATTTCAGGTATGCTTACTGTGGAGTCCTTCGTGACTTCCCCTGAAGTATCTGCCAATTTATAGAGAGAGGAACTGTAATGAAAGTGTAGGAAATTTCTAGTTCACAATATATGTGTGACTGTATTTTATTAAATATATGCTCAGAATGTTCTCCTGAAGTATGGCTAAGCAAAAGCTTGATTTTTACACCAGTATATTGCCTCCTTTCTATTTCTGATTCCTCTGCCTTTGGGATCATGAGAGCAAGAAATTTACTGGGGTTTCCTGCTTGGTAATTTTTTTTCCTGTTTAGAAGTACTTTTTGTATGTTCACTGTAACGCATAGAGTAATACTAATACTTTGTTATTGGAAAACAGGAGGAAATGCACTGCAAAATACTTTAATGTTTCTCACACAGTGCTTCATATTAGACATCTCAACCCTTCCACATTTACCATGTTTTAGAGAACAGTAACGTACTTTATTGTCACCAGAATCAGTATATTTAGTAATGCACCATGAATGATTGCTATCACCATTCAGAGATGTATCTCATATTCTAAGAACTAGCTCTAACAAAAACATTCTTTGTTCTCAAGAAAGCACCCATAAGATCAAAGTATTAGCAAGGCTACCGTAGCTCATCTCAGCTATAACATATTCTGTATGTCTAAAATGATTCTGATATCTTATTTATATAAACACCCTTTAAAAACTTCCAGATGAGTGTTAACCAGTTATTAGAGTGTTTCACAAGATCTTCTTGGCAGAGAAACCTCTCTCTCCTGCTAGATAAAGCAAGAATTTTTAATATATATTATTCCTCAGTGATACTGGTGGATTCCAAAGGAGCAGTTATCCCAAATATCACTGACAAATCGCAATTTTGGGGTAAGTTGTATAGTACTATCGGGATATTTGTAATTCATCGCACTCCCTTTTATGTTTACTAACTCTGATGTTAATCTGTGAGTAGGATGTCCTTCCGTGAATGAAATCTATTTTTACAGCTGTTTTAAAATTGATTGGATTGCAGGCACGCCTACCGAAATCACTCAACCAATTGAAGAAACAGAATGAGATTTGGATTATAGGGTTTCAGATAATACCAAGTCCTTTGTGAAAGGTATGTTATTTCTTCTCTTTGTTCTGCTTTTGGAAAAGTATAGCTGTAGATTGGTGGGGTTTTTTCAACTGTACAGGTCATAGGAATTATAAAAATTTCCAAAGCAAAATCACAGTCTCTGTTCTGAATAAAGTTAATCCAGGGCAGAGTGGTTTGCAAAGGTATTTAGTATGTTATATATGATCATCGTTAGTGTTCTTTCAAGGACATAGGAAGGTATGCTTTAGATATCTGTTCAAAACAATTCAAATATTCCACTTTTTATTATTATTTCACCATACCAATGGTTACCAAAGCTCTTACAATCAATCACACTACACATATCACACAATCATAAAGGGTAGAAACCATTTTTGTCAAAGTGACAACTAAAGCTGGTTCCTTACAGCAGGGACTGAAAGGAGCAACTGATTCAAAGGGAACCAGCATGCACATTTTCATAAACTCAAGGTGTAAAATATAGTGACGCCATAGAGAAAACCAGCTAACTACAGCTGGGGAATCTATTAAAAAACTTGCCATTTTTCTTTCAGAAACCTTGAGGCTTACTCCTTTGGTTATTTGTGGACTGTTAAGGCACGTAAGTTGATTTTGATGCAGATTTTAATATACTCTTTTTTTAGAGAAGTCTTTTGTTTGCAGTAAAAGGTGCAAGAACAAGCCCTAGAAGAGTACATTTCTAGTATCAAAAAAAAAGACTCAAACTGTATTTTTCAACTAAAATAATGCTCATTCATCTGAAATAGTTGCATTTATTTACATTCTGTAACTTTAGTGTGTTAAAATATGTTGACTGAATATATCCATAATAATTCTGAAAAAGTGTGTAAACTTGTTTGTATGTAAATATGAGAGGTAATTTATACTGACCTCATCAGGTGTTTTAGCACTGTCAACCATAACATCCTCAGAAACAAATTAAGGTACAGTGACAGAGTTACTACCAAGTGAACTGCAAACCCTTCCACATTATCTAACTAGAATGACACATCAATACAGGTTCCACAAGGATCTGTCCTGTGTTTTGTTCAGTATTTTTGTTACTGATTTGTACCATGGAATAGAAAACAGACATCACATTTGAAGATTTCAAGTGTAATGGGAACCATAATTGTATTCAAAAAAGTTCTTCATAAACTGAAAAGGTGATGCTAAAAAGAGACTGCTGCTCAGTAGGAACAAATGTCAAAATTTTAGATATAGGCAGCAATGATCAGCTATGCAGACATGGCATGGGCAGGGAGGGAAGAGTTCGGCAGAACATGTTCTGAAACAGCAAGTCTCATACCTTGTTGTTCAAGGCATGTTGAACTATTCTTTTTGTCTGCTTGATATCAGCTTGAGAACTCCATCCACTTTTGGAGAACGATGCTTGAAGAAAGTTGTGCACATCTGGACAGAGTCCAGAATAGAGGAACTAAAATGGCCAGAGATCTGGAAAACATGATATGGAATTACAGGCTGGAAGACAGTAGCTAAAACAGGATGAGAGAAGTCAGCAAGGAAGGGAATATGTAAAGAACCTGGCCTGTGCTGCATATGATGAGAAAGAATAACCTAAAATTGCAGGAAAGAAAATTTAAACTAGACATTACAAACTACCATGTAAATAGAAAGTCTAACAACATATGAGGTTCAGCAGACTGTAGAATCACCAGTAGCTACACAAATCTTAAAGATCAGTTTGGTGGCTTAGTTCACCTGAAGCTCGATATCACCCCAAAGACAGTTTTCGTTACCCGATCTTAATCAAAAAACAATGAAATAACAAAACCTTAATCAAAAGCAATCACTAATCCCATTTGCAGAAGTTTGGTTGTCAATTTACACATTTACATGAATGGTAAAGTACAATTTATCTTCATAAATATGACAGTACCAATGACTAAGCATTGCTTTAAGAGGTAGGAAAGAACATTTTCCATTTTGGTTTGTTAATGATTCACATCTGAGAAACACTGAGTATTTCAACGGGTTATAATGGCACCTAAACCTGCCCAGAAAACCTTGGCATTTTCAGAGCTGGGAAGGGAAGGCAATGGAGTGATGAAAGGAAACTTTTCTCCACTGAGTTGATATTAAGAAAAACAGAAAGAGTGGGAGGGAGGGGGATTTGGAATATGAACAGCTCTCAAAGATAATCTGCTATAAAAATAAGTATGACTCCACACTGACAAATCTCTTTCCATTAATACAGCTTGAAGATGCAGAGTTGTACATCAGCCAGAAACCATGAAGTATGTTTTAGCTTGACAGCTAGATACAAATTGGGTGAGAAAATCTTTTGGATCTTACTAAGCACTAGGTAGAGGTATAGTCACCTTTTCATTTCTGTACCTGTTGTCTTAATACCTGTATTATTTTTTTTTTATTTTGTAAATGAATACATTTATTTCACCATTGTCTCAAGCCAGGTGAATTTAATTGTTCTATGACAGAAGATGTATTCAATTTCGAATTATGGACTGAACCTGCAGACAGGGACAATCAAGCACTCTAGCACTTCCCAGCACATTATTAGAATCTGACATTGTCTCTGCTCTAACTGAAGAGCTGATAATGTAGACATCTACAATTAAAAAGTTTTCAGTTGTCAATCAAACATCTTGTTTGGAATGTGTCAGACCATCTCTAAATCCATTGCTGAGGCCTTTCAGGACCAGATGTCATAAGATACATCAGGAGTAATTCAGATACAGTTCATTCTGTTCTGCAAGAGGGTAGATTAGATGATTTCTAATGGTCTGTTCCTATTTTCCAAAAGCATATGAGTATGCCTACTATGCAATAAAAGAAGATATTGAAGCATAGATAGGTGACAGAGATTACCCTTAATCCAGTTAACATAGACAATAAGAGCAATTAAGACCTCACAGACTTTTTAGAGCTGTACAGGCTTTCTGGCATCCAGGATGCTTGACCGCAGGCTCCATTATTCTAATGTGCCATTTCCCGACATTTTTACCTCTACCATGTTCTCTTTCTTTAAAGTCAACACCATTTAATATATGAACCTGACTGGAGACTTAGCTATTTTTTTCCATCAAGTATATTGGAAGGTCTTTACTATGTGCCTAAGTTCAAGTGGGACAAATCTCATCCCAAGTGGGTGTCACTTTTTGTGTAAGAAGTATACAGCCCAGATTCAACTGAATTATTGCATATAATTAAATTTGCGTGATTAGATGAACTGTGACTGCTGTCTCTGTGGAAGTCCCTAGTCTATAGGAAGTGAAAAGAAGTGTGACATAGTTTAAACTGAAATGAGAAATTGACTATAAGATCAAGATTTACCTAGTTACCTATAAAAAAGAACAGTTTCTTAGGGCTCCCCTCCTATGTCCCCAACTAAAAAGTAACAAAACATTTATTTCCAGCAAAAATGATTGCTGAGAAAATAATGAGTATTGCACTTTATAATCATTCTTTGTGTGTTTTGGTCTACATTTTTATTTTCTGAATTATTTCATAAAGATAATTAATAAATTAATTGATATCTTTGTAAAAGATTTAAAAGTCTGCCTGTGTAAAAAAATATGGGCATTGAAAGGAATTTAAGCAAAGTCTTTTTATTAATAGCATACTCAGTTACCATAGCTCAGCTGACATACATTTACTTCCACTGTGGTCTTTTTATTTTTAGTCCAAGGCTTTAGTTTCTTAAGCCAGACCTTGCAGCACTGAACGAAACAACTCAATAAAACCAATTTGGATACAATACTCAGAACTGGTACTTACTGCAATATCCAGTGTTGGTGACAGGCTGTCTGGAGCCCTGCCAGTGCTGATTTAGCAGTATATGCCAGCTCAGTGAGTCAGAAAGAGTTTTTACATGTGCCAGCTCAATTGTGCAAGGTTGCTCAGAAATCCCTTTCAATTTCCAGGCAGAATAATTGCTGTATTTCCAATCTACTTTCCTTAGGAAAAAGGAACAAAGGAAAGGAGAAGCATCAATAGAATGGCTTTTACTATCAGATTTGTAGTTTGCTCTGGAAGGTCACTGCTTTGAAAATATTTCACTATAAGTGAATATTTAGGTCATGTGATAGTGGGTGCAGTTTTCTGTCATTCAAGTATGCAAGAGAGAAAAATAGAAACAGAAAGAGTAAGTGCTATGAAACAGTAGAAATAAAGGTTAAAAAAGTCACTTGCTTAGGAAAAAATAGTTTAGCTAAGACTCAGGAACGTACATGTGTAGTTCTACATAAATTTAGCCCACATATCGTATCTGAGAGCAAAAGAGAAAGACAAAACACAGGTATGATCTTTTTAAGCATGTCTTTAATGAAATGATCTGGTAACAGTAGAGTTGTTGGGATAATACTTTCCCCTGAGTACAGAACAAGTTTGTAGAAAATGCCAGTTTCAGTCCAATTCATGTAGAGTTCCTCTGTTCAGCTCACTATGAAATATGAAAACAGCGTTTTTAAGAACCAAGCCAAAACAGCTATTCCTCATTTGCCTAGGACAGCATCATTACTGACTCGTTGCAGACTGTAATTTAGTCTTTATGGAAACCAGAACCCAACTGGAATAGGCTTGTATTGCTTGACTTTAAAATTAGTAATAAAACTGGCTAAGAGGATAAAATGTACATTATAATAGTCACTGAAATCAGTAACCACCACTTACTGAGCACCTGTGACAAGACTGGTACAGTGTAAAAAAAGAAAAGTTGCCATCTACTCAAATTTCCATAGAAGGAAATTACAGTCTCAATAAAAGAAACATCATTTGAACACCCAAGCCCATGTTCCACAGCCCAGAATCTAGCTACAGTAGCTGCAGTAGGTGATTGGAAAGCGAAACTCTCCATTCCTGGGCTTTGAATGAATAACCAGCATGCCCAGTAGCACTATTTTTCCCAACGTGTAAAGCACCTCCTTGTGCTCCCACCTGTCATTCTCATGTGACAAATGTCCCTTAGTTCCAGTGGGGTTTAGAGTCAGATAACTTGCTGCTATTTTTAACCTCTGAAAAATCCCTCTCAGCATTTTTGTACCGGTCTCTCTTTCTTTTCTCCTTCCACTACTGACTGTAATAAAACTGGCTGACCTTCCCATCAGAATTCCTTCTCAATGAGTTTTCTATGCCTGTTTTCTTTTATTTCATGTCTCACCTTTACAAAATATCAAGCAGGCCTCTGTAGCTAAGGACTAGCTTATGCCATTCTAATCACTTGAAACACTGAGGAATAGTTTCCTTTACTTTCTTCTAGACATTATTTACCTTCTGCACTTCTCCAAAAGGAAATACCCAAGAGTTCATCACAGCTGATGAGGTGCTTCTAATAACCACTTACATGATAAAATGAAAAGGAAAAAAATAATGATATTTGTTTTAATACTGACTCCACTTCCTCCTTAAATATGGCTTACAAGAAAAACTGAAATAAAAAAATGCAAGGGGACTTTTTTTAAAGTTTAAAATTATTTTGTCATTGTTAATGGAAATGAGCCATTATAGCAATATCGTCAGGGACTAAATTGGTTAATTTAAATTTCTGTATATTTTAAATCCAAAGCAACGTCAGTGTAAGTAGGCATTGTTAAACCAAGATTGGATGGGGTTTTGAGTGCTTCAGCTTCTCCTTTAAAACACCTACACTGAAAGACACATGCAAAAACTGGAAGTCCAAAAAATGTAAAAAACTATAAAATTGAACTTCAAGTAGAAAAACTGGATACAAAAGCTGAATTTACAAGTGCCTGTGTAATCCATTGTCTTCAGTGTTGGTTTTTCATAAACTACATTCTCACACTGCAAAATTTAGCTCATGACAGACCTTAAACATCTCTGAGAGAAACGTAGCCATCTGAGAAATGTAGCAGGTGTCATTGCAAAATATTGCATCTCATAATGATATTACAAGTGTCATAGTGTCACAGTATGCCAAATCTGTGGTCTGGAGGTCTATACAGATCATCTATTGAGCTGTGCAAATACATAATGAGGACAGAGAGTACTATGCCCTCTTTTCAGGATGGAAACCAAGTTCCTCTTGGCAAGGCAAAAGCTTCGGAACAAACGAGATTAACAATTTGGATTTAATTTCTGAATTATATTTATCTTCAACCAGGGATATATACACGGTCAATGGCTATAGGGACCAGCAAACCTCAGCTTTATCAGGCGTAACCTTAAAGCCAATACTAAAATAACTTGTGTGGTCTTCTTTGTTAACCAGTCTGTCATTTTTTCTGCTGCTGAACTAAGTCTGATGAAATTACTGATGAAATGTCACAACAGATTTCTGCACAGTTGCTGAGGAAGTGAATGTATTGGTCAAATGACTTGTGATATAAAATATCTAACTTTTTGTAACAGCAGCTTTGAAATGACTGACATAATAGAGAAGACTTGAACAGCACTAGTTAGTCTGATGGTTGGCAAATGCAATACTGGGCACAGTGTGTCAATTATGTTGTCTACATGGGTGGCAGTTCCTTACAATACTTGTCTATGTTGTGCAATTTAAAAAAAAACAGAAAAGTGAGAACATGGGATTTTGATAGTGATGAATCACTGAATTCCCAAGAAAGAATATAGCTGGTATTCTCAAGAGTTCCCGACATAAACATGTGACAATCATATAGCTATTCCCATGCCTTAATCTCTTCCTGTCGTAAAACTACTGAAGAGTGAAATAAGTTCAGTAAATTAACTTGGAGGTTTTAAAACTATCATTCAGTAAATTGAATATTGTTCAAAAAACTAGGGGGTGTGAGGCAAGGTGGCCATTGACCTGTAGAAAGAACAGATATACATAGTATGAGTGAGTTAATATGCAATGATTAGAGTATGGAAGACAGCCTGGTCCAGCCATTCTTTTTTTCCTGCTTGTCTCAAACTGTTCCTAGCTGCAGTACTGATTTTTTGTTCTTTTGAGGAAAATAAGCTGGGGTATATTGGAAATCAGTCAGAGAGAGAGAGGGAGAAGCTTTTCCCCAATTATTGTTAAAGGAGCTTGTTGAGAAGAAAGAGTTGGAAGCTAGCCGTGATGGGACAAATAAAATCAGGTTTCAGAATCTGGTTGGTAAAGAGCACCATGTTCAAGGGATCTAATAACACCGTGCTTGTAAAGCTTTTGCTATTTCTTCTCCATGTGATATCTTCTTACCAAAAAAATGTTGCATCACACTTCAAAAGAGAAGAGCACTGAATTTGTGTGACACCGACTTCTTGTAGTGGCCCTTTAGGGCAACTCTCGGTATATACTTTGGGGCATATAAATGTAGGTATATCTTTCTTTTTTCTCTCCTGTTTTTCTCATCATTATGCATCATACTTACATAACACTCTAATATCTAATAACCTCTCTTTGGACAAAAGTTACCAGAAAAGATGAAATATGTATAAATTGTCTTATGTAGAATTGTTAGAACATAGAAATGCTCTTAGAAAACTTTTTCTTTAGTCTTGATTTTCCTCTGATTTGGTATAAAATGTCAAACACAGTGTTCATTCCAGATGTCCCAGTAATAGCATTTTGTTTCGTCCTTTCTAATAAGTCTGTTTTAAGACGTTGGATCATGTCCTCTGCCTTTTCCCCTACTTCTCAGAAAGCAAGATCCCATTTCTACTGATTACACTAACAGAGTATATTCCTACAGACCAGAAGGGAATGAGATCTGCTTGAGAGCTTTTGTAGTCAACAAAAGGCCATAAGGCTTTCAGCTGTTTGTAGACTTGCCTTGTCACTTTGAGCAATAGCAACAGTTCAGCACTGAGTATCATTATTCAGTACTGATAGCCAGAAATTGGACAGATTACTTAGCATTTATAAATACAGAACATAACTCACAAGTTTCTTAAATTTTCTGTAGAGTAGCTTAATGCTTTCAGTTCAGCAGTCCATCCTTTCTACATAATTGTAGCCTTATGAAGCTTCATGAAAACTGTTCATCCCCATTATGCCACAATAGTTTGCATGTAGTCCACAAGATACTTCCAAACTCTGTCTGAAGTGAAGCCAGAGGAATAACCCATGTTCTCATCTACAAAATGATGAATCTCAGGACTATATGACAGGAGAAAAAACCTGAAGCCTAATGTTTTCTGGTTGCTTGGATGTTGTGAGACTACTGCACCAGGGCATCCCTGTTGCTAATTAGAGTCACAGAATCACAGAATGGTAGGGGTTGGAAGAGACCTCTGGAGATCATCTAGTCCAACCCCCCACTGCCAAAGCAGGGTCACCTACAGCAGGCTGCACAGGACCGCAACCAGGTGGGTCTTGAGTATCTTCAGAGAAGGAGACTCCACAACCTCCCTGGGCAACCCGTTCCAGTGCTTTGTCACCTCAAAGTGAAGAAGTTCTTCCTCATGTTCAGACGGAACCTCCTACGCTTCAGCTTGTGCCTGTTGCCCCTTGTCCTGTCACCGGGCACCACTGAAAAGAGTCTGTCCCCATCCTCCTGACACCCACCCTTAAGATATTTATAGGCATTTATAAGGTCCCCTCTCAACCTTCTCTTCTTCAGGCTGAACAAGCCCAGGTCCCTCAGCCTCTCCTCGTAGGGGAGATGCTCTAGTCCCCTAATAATCTTTGTAGCCCTCCGCTGGACTCTCTCCAGTAGTTCCTCATCTTTCTTGAAGTGGTGAGCCCAGAACCGGACACAGTACTCCAGATGCAGCCTCACTAGGGCAGTGTAGAGGGGAAGAAGAACCTCCCTCGACCTGCTGGCCACACCCTTCTTAATGCATCCCAGGATACCATTGGCACTCTTGGAAACAAGGGCACACTGCTGGCTCATGATTAACTTGTCCCCCAGGACTCCCAGGTCCCTCTCTGCAGAGCTGCTCTCCAGCAGGTCCGCCCCAAGCCTGTACTGGTGCATGGGGTTATTCCTCCCCAGGTACTGGTGCATGGGGTTATTCCTCCCCAGGTGCAGGACCCTGCACTTGCCCTTGTTGAACCTCATCACGTTCCTCACTGCCCAACTCTTCAGCCTGTCCAGATCTCACTGAATGGCAGCACAGCCTTCCGGTGTATCAGCCACTCCTCCCAGTTTTGTGTCATCAGCAAACTTGCTGAGGGTACACTCTGTCCCTTCATCCAGGTCATTGATGAATAAGCTGAACAGGACTGGGCTGAGTACTGACTCCCAGGGAACACCACTGGCCACAGGCCTCCAACTAGACTCTGTGCCACTGTTCACAACCCTCTGAGCTCCGCCATTCAGCAAGTTCTCAAACCACCTCACTGCCCACTCATCTACCCCATGCTTCCTGAGCTTCCCTATGAGGATGTTATGGGAGACAGCGTCAAAAGCCTTGCCGAAGTCAAGATAAGCAACATCCACCGCTCTCCCCTCATCTACCCAGCCAGACATGCCATCGTAGAAGGCTATCAGATTGGCCAAGTATGATTTCCCCTTGGCGAATCCATGTTGAGTACTCCTGATAACCTTCTTTTCCTCCACTTGCTTAGTGAGGACATCCAGAAAGAGCTGTTCCATCATCTTTCCAGGGACAAAGGTGAGGCTGACCGGCCTGTAGTTCCCTGGGTCCTCCTTCTTGCCCTTTTTGAAGACTGGAGTGACATTGGCTTTCCTCCAGTCCTCAGGCACCTCTCCTGTCCTCCAGGACCTTTCAAAGACGATGGAGACTGAAGCAAATAAGGCATTCAGTAACTCCGCCTTCTCTGTGTCCTCCATCACCAGGGTACCCACCTCATTCAGCAGCAGGCCCGTATTTTCCCTAGTCTTCCATTTGCTACTGATGTACTTCAGGAAGTCCTTCTTGTTGTCTCTGACATCCTTTGCCAGAGTTAATTCCAGATGGACCTTAGCCTTCCTCATTGCATCCCTGAATACTCTGACAACGTTCTCATATTCCTCCCAAGGGACCTGTCCCTCTTTCCATGTTCCATAGACCTTCTTGTATCCGAGCTAGAAGCTCCTTGCTCATCCATGAGGGTCTCCTGGCTCCTTTGCTTGATCAGTCAGGTGATATAATTTGAGTAAGGTTAACTAATTATATCTGAAAGTTCTTAGATGGAAAAATATGCAATAGATTGAGTGTATGAATTGTAAGATTGTACCTTTGGGCTGGTTTATGACAGTAGCAAATAAGCACTCGCTTATTTATCCATAGTGAAATCTGTTTACAGTGATACACTTATCTACATGTAAGAAAGCAGTACAGTAATGCTCCTGACAAATCTAAAATTCAAGGTTTGATTTTACAGATTAAATTTGAAGCTATTGAAATTAGTATGTTTGAAGGAATTATTAGAATGGAGAGAATGAACACTGAATGCAAGGAGTCTTCAAGGAGGATGCCATCTTTATTATTAAATGAATAATATATAGGGTTACATCCTAATCAAGGCTTTATCAGTTCAACTGAAATGTGTGAACCTACATGGGCAAAAAGGTATACATTTTTGCATTAAACTGATGAAAACTTTCCAAACTTACCCTCTACAGCTTTTCTTCTACAGATACATATCTGTCAAGCTCATGATTACTGAATGCAGTTCTGTCACATTAAAAAAATGTATCTGTGACAAAGATGAGATGACTGTGAACAAGACCAGTGACACTGAGCTACAGCAGGACAGAATAAAGCAGAAGGTTTGATAATGAGAGATTACACTTTCCAGCTATTCTTGAGGACCAGAGGGAGGGAATTATTTGGTTTATGCTGGCAGCAATTTCCCTAAGCCATGTGAGATGCCATACCTCAAGCTGTTGCAAATGTGGGCAGAACAACCACAGGCCATGGCCTTTGGTTGGATCTATATTCCCTGGGGTATAAAATATATTGAAAAGGCTCCTAAATAGGGGCTGATCACTTAATTTGACTGTTCAAATGGAAGTCCTACATATTCTTCAATCACTAACACTTGTTCACAGCTCCCTTCAAGCTTAATAATCACTTCTGATTTTTTTTAAATTAGATTAGCTGCTTGTGGTTACAGTTTTACAACTGTAACATATCAAATGTGTTAAGCAGTACTTACGCACTGTCTCCTTTTTGAGATTCTTGAAAGCTACAATGAACAAAGGTTATTAAGTTCCTGCTGTGTTTAACTTTCCTACAGGTCAGTTTTAATAAACTGTTTGTTTCTTCAGAAATGTACAGTGGCCACATTAATCCCCAGTCCTTGAAAACTTAAAACTTAAACGAAGCTTTCCCAAAGAATGTTTGAAAAGAGAAATATATCAGTATTCATTTGTGGATATTTAAATAGCCCATGATTTATCCTTTTTCTGTAAGGAAATTGTGGTTAATTGCAATGGTTAAAGATTGTGTTGTACATTTTTCTGAAGCGACAATACTTATAGCCTTTTGTTCTTTATAATGTCACTGCAAGAAAAAATCATTCAAGGTTTTCAGTTTCAGCGAACAAGAAGCACCTTTATCGAAATACAAAAAACATCTATTCTTATGCGAATTCTATGTCAGACATAGAAATGACCCTTTTTGTCATTCCTCTACAGGACTTGATTGATTCATGCTACATGTAAAATATACATACAAATCACAGCATTAAGAAAAATTTCTTTTCATAATGTCAGATAATGTAAACTTTATTATAAAATACTTCACAATTACATATATTGTATTTCAATTTAAATCCAGTCAGGTGTTCTGTACGAATAATATGCCTTAGACTGAAGTAATGTACTTACACTAAAAACACACTGACTTTATCCACCTAATTATGTTTAGATAGGTAAGACTGTGAATGTGTCTACATGTGTCTGCTTGTGTATGTATTGCACAGACCATTTGTAAATTGCCATAAAGATTAGTCACCTAATTAGTTGCTACTGTATATTATTTTTTAAAAGATCCAGACAGAGGATACATTGGCAAATGTTCAGACCATCTTTATGTTATTAGATCTAATTGTAAACATCAACACATTTAATTATCATGCAAGCATGAACAATTATGTCATTACTTTGTAAACATACATGAAAGGTTAGGCATCACTGCAATATATTATAAATATTAGTAATATCATGAAAGACAACCATATCAAACTTCTTCCTCAGTCTTTGATTTACTCATCATTTGAGAAAGTCACAATTATGAGGTTACTAACAGAAAAGACTGTTTTTCTGAAGGAGAATATGTATCTATTACATCTGAAACATTGAAAGGTTATATGCATTATCGTTCCTTTAATATCATGATGAAGTTACTTATACAAGTTTATACATCCTTGACAATATTTAGTCACATATTTTCTGCCACAAAAAATAGAAACAAAGATTCATTTTCCTTCCAAAGAGGCCTTATAAAAACTGACTTACACATCTTTAAAGATATAGGGGAGAAAATAGCCTAGGATCATAGAAAGCTGCATTGTGCTTTTTAATTTGTTTGAGAGCAGATAAGGAGCAGGCTAACAAAATGGTAGTAATTTTATATTATCATTTGAACATGTGCTCCTACACATAAAAGATGCTAATTTTAGAAAATGTCTAGACTTAAAGTTGTCTAACACTTACGATTTTAATATTCAATTTTGACTTGGATTTAAATTTGCTAAATTTTCAAACTCTGGACTGAAATTCTCATGTCAGGTGTTGGATGATGAATATTTTTCAAAGATTTCCTAATACTATTAAAGCCTTTTATAAGGAATTCTTAGCCCATGCATGCTTTGAAGCAGAAACCTCAATTTTATCCAGCTAAATACAGCCAAGTTATGAACTTTCAGATATTACAGTTCCTCTTGTACTAAGGAATATCACATACTAGATCTTAGTAAGAAGCTTTTAGAAATGAGCAATATAATTTCCTGAACACTAGGCATGCCTGACTCAATAGTGCATGACACTGTGTGTGCTAGGAATCCTTCAACTCTACCCAGCAGCCAACAGGCCAATACAGTCCAATGTACTCCAAGTTCAAGAAACTAGGTCAAGTCCAAATGTGATTTAGGCATGTCAGCATCAAGCTGCATCCATTCTAACAAACCTGCTAAGACCACAGGCTCATTAGCTACAGGGCAGCAATCTGCCAAAGTAACTATACAGTTTCCTGCTTAATTGCTCCAGAATTATTCTGCTGTGAGAAAAATACCTGTGAAGCTTGCTGGGAAAATGATGTAGCATCAGCTTAAAGACAAATGCCTGCTACTTACCAGTTATTTGCCCAGATATACTACTGAAGTTTTGTGCTGGTGATTATATATAAGATGCAACATGATTACTACACAGATAATTTTTGCTATTTGTTTTCTGGCAAAAAAAATCAGTAATTGTACGTATTGCAGTGCAAGAATGTTAAATTTCTAAGTTAGAAACTCAAAACTTAGCAAACCCAAGAATTCTGTTTGATTCAGCAATGTTAATTCAGCCCTCACACGTATGTTTTAGGCTGCAGTCCTTATTTATCTGTTCTTGCAAGAATTTTTTCCACATTTTGCCTAACTGAATAGACTACACTAAGTTCTGGAAGCGTATCAAGGCTAAACTGTGAGGGAGAGTAATGACCAAGACAAAGCTGATTCATCCATCATGTAACCAGGAAAGTCTGGAGGAGCAGAATATGTCTGGAAATGGTAGGTGAAGGATAAGGTATCTGAATTTGTGACAGAGACAACTGAATCTACCACAAGGTTCTAATGTGATGGTAATCGAGATACTTAAACCAAAATTTTCACATATGGCTGCTAATGGCTGCTAATAGGCCACATTTCCTGGGTACCTATTTGAGTCATCCTTGGCAGATACATAGAAGTGCCAAGTGATCACAGCTGTGACTGAAATGAGTTGGATCTATTCTTGTTATCTAAAATGCTCTCAAAAATCAGGTCCAAATTCTTTCAAATTAGCTAAACATTAGTAAAAAATTGATAATTTTCATTTATTTCAAAATTTCAATTTCTTGTACAGTCTTTCTTAACACTGGCAGAATTATTTTACAAGTTCTTGAGTTTTTAATCATCTTATGGTTATAATACAGAATTTTTAGCTGTTTTGATGTAGCTTACAGAGGTAGACTTAAAGGCCCAGACTCAAATGACCTATACTCCACCAAAGTATCTATCCCTAATGTCAAGTCCAGAAATGACATTAATGCTTGCCATACTGTTTTCACTTACCTTAAGCCAATTTAGCCTCTGAATGGATTTAGCACTGTAATGTTAGACTGACTGTAAACCTTAGCTGGTTAAATGAAGTTTCAGATGGGCACAGAGATGCTATTTCCATTGCATTATCCAGGAAGCTCACTTCCTTGCTTGTTTTCACTGTTCCTACACCCACTGGAAATGTGGAGTGTCTTCATCATTTTCAGGAACTTATAGACAGCATCATGCAAGGACATATGTTGAAGACTGAGATAATAAAGCATACAGCAAAGATTTCAGTTTCTGACCTCTGGGCTACTTCCAAGCTAGCTTTCATCTGAGATGTGTTTTTATTTTTTTAGTTCATTAAATTAACTGACAGTTTATTTCCTGGTGGTAACAAGATCATATTTATAAACAACATGTATCCTGTATATCCTACTTTGCAACCACAGATTTTTAGTAGGAAAACTTGACTATTTCTGGTGGGTGGAAGAAATTAGTCTGGGAGGATCATAGAAACACAGAATGTTTGAGGTTGGAAGGGACCTCTGGAGGTCATTGGTCCCACCCCTTGCTCAGGTAAGGTGAGCTTAGAGCAGGTTGCTGGGGACCATGTCCAGTCAGATGTTGCTTATTTCCACAACCTCAGCACACTAACACACCCGCATTGAAGTTAACTTATATTTATTTCTACATTTTATTTCCTTCTTGAAATGCCTAAGAGTCCTCCATGCTAAATAGTTATACCATTATAATATATCAGGGATTAATATTCATCAGTTTTCATCAACCTCTAACCTACTTCTAGGACAACTACTTTCCTAAGTCGAATGCAAATTAAACACAGTACCTTCCAAATCTGATAATCCTGTAAAACAATAGAAGAAGCAGATCAAAAACTTATAAAATGAAAATCCCAATGATTTTGACTGAATTCAGTTCCTGTTTTTACAGCTTTTCATGCACTGTACAGATTCAAACTCTATAGTCTGCATTTTCTACTCAGGCGCTGAGCCTGCAAACATGTAATGCATGCTTAAACTTAGTGGATTTTATCTCCATTAAATTCCAAAGCATTAGTTTTCCATGTTGTGAAGTTTCCATGTTTCACATGGTTGTTCTGCCATTGCAGAAGAGCTGGTGTTTGTGGTCCGAGAACTGTTTTCTGCAGTTTTGTTGAATATCATCTGTTCTTCCTGAAAATCAAACTTTTGAGCACTTATAATGTATAACCACTTATAAATTGACAATATTCTTGTAATTGTGAAGGGTTGCCAGTTAGTTTCTTTTCAAAGTCTAATATATTTTCCAAGTTGTCATTGGGGAAACTGTTTGGCATGCCTCTTCCATTATTGCTCTAGGCAGGTTTCCTGAAAGATAATGCTTTTGTTACCATTTACTATCTTTTGCTCAAGAACAGATTGAAATTGGGTAATAAAGTGTATGTTCTTATTCCTATATATCTGAGAATTATTGATTCTGATGAAATAGTGTGAAAGATACTGCATTAGTTCAGCAGAAGGTTGGGGAGAATAAAGAGGTAGCAAAGCCTGTTTCTAACTAACACAGGTAACCTCCCTGCATTCAAAATTCATCATTGCCTTTATAGCTATATACTCAGACTTCTCAGTCAGTCAGAGGTAGTACAGGACAGGGGGTACATGTGTGAAGTGTAGGGGTATGGTGAGTTGTGGACTTTGTAATAAAGGAAGGTGAGTTTTCAGTGACAGGAAAAGTTTTCATCTTGGAAGGGAATGTAGGAAAGGAAAGAGAGAAGAGTAGTACCCTGAGCCTCAAAGTATCAGGAGATGGAAATTTCAGCACTGAAGTTTTGGTCCTGAGTGCAAAATGATCAAACAGGAGGAAGAAGAAACTGTAACACAAAATGAGGGAGTATTTCTGAACAGAGAGCTTAAGTTCTCTTAAAGATCTTAAGCTGATGTCTTGAAAATTAGGGGAGATTCTGAGCTAAGAATGGTTGAGTTGTGTTGTCGAAACTGAGTGCAGAAAAAGCAAAATAAATCATGTACAGAATTGGTGGTGTGCATGTTGGCATAAGAGGGCAAGACTTGAGCTAGATTTGAATGAATGAAATCAAGAGGGGAGACAGGAAAGAGGTGACACAGTGATAAAAATTTGTCCCAACCTGTCCTCACCACAAAGTGTCCTAGTTTTCTGTCTTTGCACTGAAAGTGAGAGTAAGAGTGCCCCTTTTTCTTTTCTTTCTTATTTTTTTTTCCTGAATTCCTGGCCAGCTTTCCTTTCCCTGTGCCAGAATGTTTCCCTGAGAACCCCTGAACACAACACCCCAGTTTTTCACTTTAAAAATACTATCGGTCTGCAAGGAGATAGAAAGAATCCACAGATTGCTACTGACTTACCAGTTATTTTGGCATCATTTTCCACATGACCTATCTTGGGAGATATTTTAACTCACATTGTGAGTGACATTTCCGAATGGAAACCTGAGTCTTCAGTGGTTGATTTTGCAGCACCAGCCAGTCTCATAATTTTAATCTGAATTATAGAAGTAACATATTGGTCCGATGTTTATCATATTTGCTGTCTTTGCTTCCAGCTACACCAGTATTCTGTATACTAGTATTCAGCTAAGTGTCTCAGTGAATTGTATAATTCATTCTGAATTTTGGTCTACTGAATCATGAGGGACAGTAGAGGTTCAAAATACTCACCAACTTTCTAGAGTGTAGTTAACCTTTTGGTAACCAGCCACCTTCATTAGCTGAGTTAACATTTAGTACACTTTTCTGACAAATAATTACTGATTTTCAGGCAAAGTGATTCCAAATATCCGTCATCACAGCTAGATTTCTAGAATCTCACCAAAAGTCTCTGGATGTAAAAGCAGATTTGATGGTTTTAGGTTAGAAGAGGTTGGTCAGAAAGTGAAATAAAACAATTGATCTTTGACAGAAAATAGAAACTAAATTCTGACTTCCTCATCCCAACTTATCTAGGAATGACTTGGGAATTCTCTTTCAGCATAAGTTCAGTGGGCAGGAAACAACACAATCTGCATTCTCTTGGATTCTCAAACATTTGCCATCCTACTGGGATGGCGATGCTTCTCCCTCTCTGTGGCAATGGAGGAAAAGGAAGAGAACTTTCCTCATCCGCTTGTGTCAGAGAATATGTTCCACTACCATTTAAAATGCAGTTTTCCCCCCTAATGAGTAAGCCGTAGTATTTAGCTTCCTAAAACAGCCTCTGGATGGAAGTGCAATGTGTTCCAATACAGTTTGCTTTCACATGTGCAATTTGTTTGTGACTCATGAATCCCCATCAATATGCCTTCTGTAGAAGACGTTATAAATGCCATCAGTCCTTTATTTGTATTTGAATCACATGTATAAGGCACTGAGATTTCATAAGATACCAAGCAGATTTTGAGAGGTCAGCAGTTTTCATCTCCAGAACAAAAAAAAAATCATTTATGTGCAAGATTTTAGTGAAAAGTCAATGTGAAAGAGCAACAGAAATTCCTGACAAAGCTTCCCCCCCTTCAATCCCTCCCACTGCCTCTCCCTTGCCATCCTTCTTAGCTATCACCTCTCCTTTCCATCAGGACTGGCACTCAAAGATACCAGATGGCAGCCTCAAGATTGTAGCACCCTTTAGTGTCTACCCTTTACTGTCTGGCAAAAGTGTTGACATTTCTGCCTTGAATGAGAACTGAAAACATTTAAAAATATATTCAACATGAACAGTCAGTGTCTAAGATGTTGTTTACACACTGCTAATGGGCTTTGACTTTAATAGAATGCTTCTTAGGTCTGCAGAACCCACAGTCAGGTGTGAACTGGATATTTTCTTCTGTTATTTCCATTACATTAGAGAAATAACCAGCTTTGCTGCCCATGGACATAAGAGTTGCGCATACTATTTATGTCAGCAAATATGAAGGCACTGTGGCAGGTTTTCTTGCAAGCATCAAGCCAGTTATGAGCGTACAATGTCCTCGAACAGCCCCCAGGGAGCTCTGCTTCCTCCTCTGGGAGGAGTTCTTACGCGGGTAGGAGCAGGAAGAGATCAGGCTCGTAAGTTTAAGCGGCAGAAATAAGAAGTTCATGTGCTATTAAACACTGGAGTCTTGAGCAGTTATTGAATTCTAATACTCACCGTCACAGGTTTTGTCTTTAGTTGCGCATTCATGTTCAGGAGGTAAATTGTACAAACACCTCCTCGTCGCTGAAAGTTAAATTAGATTATTTGATTGGCTGAACTGGGTGCAGAAATAATGGATGGAATTGTTCATTTTCAAGAGTAAGTTTCAGGGAAATCTCTGGAATTCTTTTTTCTGAAGGACTCAAAATAGGGACCTGAATCCATCAGAGGACAGGTCTTTTCTGTAAAATGCTAAACAGTCTCACTTTACAGTAGAGCCGAGTTACAAGAAACTCTGAGTATGTCCTGGTATTGGGCACTGGCCGAATGCACCCCTGACACTTGTGAAGAGAGCACTGGTAGTGTGCTGTCTCTCTCCTGCAACTCACCCATAGCACAGTATTATTTATGATGGACATTAAAAAAACTATTTGTCCCCTCTTCATCACAAGCTATCAGGTTGCTCTTACTATAACGTTTTTGAGACAGCATTTCATGTTTTGCGTATTTGCAGAGTTTTCTTTTTTGTTGTTGTTCAATTTGTCTTTAAATTATTCCCAGTTGTTAACAGGCAGAAATTTCCCACTAAAAAGATATGTGGCCCTTTAATTCTCAAATATGTGGAACAATTAAAGGCATATGGGTGACAAAATATGGGACATAATTTACCAACAAATCCCTCGGATTAATGTATACTGCTTAAAGATTTATCACAGAAGGACTACACATGTCTGGGAAATGAATACTGCTTTCTGCTTGCAAACCCTGTGTTTTGACAGGCCATATTGTCTTGAGATAGAACATTAGAAAAAGAATGAATAATTTAATCAGAAATAATTGAGACAAATAGTATATGGGACAGGACATGCATTTCCTCCTTGAAAGCTGAAGTCTATGCATGCTTCACACGACGGGCCAACCATTCCATAGTAAATGGTGAGTTGATCAGAAGCAGGTTTCTTCCTGTTAGTTTCTACTGAGATTGCTAGCAGATGCAGCGAGTTGTTCTGTGGATTTAAGGAGGCACATAGCTTTTATTAAAAGTCCGTAAGGTCATTTTAAGGTTAAGATTGTTACCTGGTTGATCTGAATTTTTTAAATCATTTTTTTTGTTCAACAAAACAAGTAATAGAGTAGGGTTTATTTCCATAAAAATATTTCTTAGATTTACCTTCTGCATCAAAGCTTTTATCTGGAATAATATTCTATACGATTTGTGTGTCTGAAAAAATTAAATACCATTGCACTTCATTAGACACCTCCCTTCTCTTCCTCAGCAGCATGAAGAACTGTAGGACAAGGTTATTTTTAGATGGATTGAGCAGAATGAGAAAATCTGTCTTATTTAGGAAAAAATACGTATATTAAGAACTAAATATGAATGGTCTTTTTTGATCAAGAGGTAGAATAAGCATGTGGGACAAACACAGCTTATGTCAAGGCGTGCTGTTCCTGCATTTCCTCACTGTTCTTTCATATTTTAAATGTTGTTTTATTTCGTCTTCACATTAGAATACGCTGATAGGGTTAGAGAGATCTAGTGGTTTTAGATAAACTCTGTTTATTGGTATTTTGATGACATCTAGTGGTAGTAAAGCCGTTAGCCCATTTTATGTCCTATGCTGATGTAGCAGGATCATTGCATTAAGAAGAATGCTTGTAACCGTGGGTGCAAGGCTAGCATTTCGTAGGCTGCAGAATAAAAGACTCAGCAACAGTTCTCTCTTCTGCTTTCACTGCCTAATCATAGGGAACAGCGAATTTCTGGCACTTTCAAATACAAAGAAACTGTTATTCTTGTAGATTTTAAGATTTCAATGTCAGGTTCCACTGATATTGTCAGGAGCAGTAGCAAAATAGACTACGACCGGGATTAGACAATGCCACAGCAAAACCTTGATAGCCAGTCTGTTCTTCAGTCTCCACCCACTGCCAACAACATAAAAATATTGTGTGCAAATTGTAAGTGCTTATATGTGATATGCCTGGCGCTGACAGAAAGCTGCAGAAAACATGGTGGGTTTACATGTGTCTAAACGAGAGTGAACAAATCTCTGCTGCCCTGCATGTGAATATCAAACCAGTTTTACACATTAGGTGGTTGCCTTTGTTAGAATTCACATCCATATCTGCGAAATCAGTCTCAGGCCCAGTGTATGCAATAAAGTAAAAAGGAAATCAAGCTGTGAGAATTCTCTTTTCTCTCCCTCAAAGAATTAGTCTTGAATGGAGATACTTTGGTTGAACAGCACTATTTTCCACAACACAAACATTTTATTTTTAATAAATATTTATGAGGAGTTGGCAGGGGAGGAAGAGGTTATATTTTGTTGATTAGGAAAAACAGTGATTCAATAAATGACATTAAGCTACTGGCTTTTCTGCTTTTGTTTCAATACTATGAATATGTAATGAGAGAGTGTGTGAGAGAGAGAGTGTGTGTCTGTGTGTCTGTGTGTCTGTGGCTGAAAGAGAGAAAGAGTGTGTGAGACAGGTGGCAGTGGGGTTGCTATAGCAATTACTTGTCACTAATGATAGGAGGGTAATTACTGCAGCAAATTCCCACATAGCTATTCAGCATACAAGTTAGACTATTTCCCATCCTAAAATATTCTTTCTGTTTTTGCAAGATTACCTTTTTCACCAGATGGCTACAGGTTACATATCTCAAATTTACAATAGTGTAAAAACCCAAGTTCATTGATTACGCTGTCACTGGAATCAGAATTTAGTCACCCCGTTAATTTTGAAACAGGCAGTGAAGTTCTGTCTTTTGGGATCTACTTTTCTTGAGACCCAATATAAAATTTTGTTTTTCAGAAAGCTTTTTATAAGTTCAATGTCAAAAACATATTGAGGTCACCTTCAGTGTTGCATTCAAGTAATCGAGATCAGTATGTGATTGAGTCTGACTCATTACTTAATTGCACAAGATGTAAATCAGGTTTTTCTGCAGTGAACTAATAAAATTAAACTATTAATAACTGTGTAAACAACTACAAATCAGGCCATGTTTGAAGGAAAATAGACTCAGGCACTGAGAGGGTCATTGAGAGCACTTCATTGCAACATGCTCTTTAGTATATTCTTTGTTTCCTCTCTTTCCGTTATTTGTAGCTTAACAGTGGCTTATCACCTCATGCAAATCAGAAAAAAATCTACATTGCCTCTCATCTTCAGGCTGGTTCATTCTGCAGTGTTTAAAGTATTTCTAAAGGAATAAATACAGATGCAACTTCTTTGCTGATATGTATAATGAAAATTTTTGTTTCGTGTAATCATCACTAATAAAATGGGCTCAGAAGGTGTGTTTCTCATTTCCAGAAAAACATGGTGTCACCTTGGCTACACTATTTCTTAATGATTCTCTTTTCCGTACTGATTTTCTTTATCCTTTTACCTGTCTTTTACTAATGAAAATATGGGTTACAGACATTACTTTTTAATTAACTGGTGGCAAATATGTGGAATTACAAGCTGCTTTAGAGAGTTCATCTTTTCCCCCCAGCTGGCTGAAATGTGCTGGTTTGAGGGAATACACAACAATTTTTGTCCTTTCAAGAAGACGAAGTAATGGATTTCACAACTACAGGCTGGAAATGTAGCACCTAGGCTTCCTAGGTGGATGAGACTGTTTGCCATGCCATAATTAACAAATGTTTGATGCACTCCAACTTAAGTGTATTTCTTTCTGACTCGTTATAAAATTTAAAACTGTGCATCTCTCTGGTTACTGGTATTAAAAATAGTACAAGTCTGCTTACCTGGGCTTATTTCACTTTCCATCCTTCAGCCAATTCACTGATAAATTCATTTTTCTCACTTTTGTTTCTCTAACACTGCATTTTATTAATGTAAAAAAAAAACCCCACTGTTATTTGGTGTACTAATATTGCTAAAAGAAACCCTTATAAAATGCAACTGTTTGAAGTTCTTTTTCAGTAGAACTGCGTCATTTCAATTCATAGATAAAAACTGGTTAATATGCTGGAAGTTAAAATCCACTTGCCAGCTGGTGACCTTGTACAGTAATTAAAATAATACTTGCTATAACAACATGAATAATTGTATGTTTAAATAAGGTTTTTCACAATTTCCTTTCCTTTGTTTATCCCTCAGGTGAACATTTTGTAAATGGGAAGGTTGATTTATAATCTGCTTTTGATGTGTGAATCAGTAAATCTTATGAATCAGTTTCTCCTCAAAGACAGCACTTGAATTCCCAAGGATTTCATGAAAAGCACTTCCCATTTTTCTCACTAAAAATATATAGCTTGATGCCAATTAAAATTCAGTGCACAGTGTATCCAGTAACCCTGATAATCAGTAAAAACATGTCAGAGAGCAAGATGGTTTCTCCAACTGAAAGGAAATCTCAACAAGCAGTTAACCTACAATAGGAAGAAACTCATTACTGGGATAGCTTGCTGCCTTATAGCACTTGAAAAGCTGATTAAAGAAATAATGACGTGAAACTATATAAGTCCTGGCAAAAGCAGTAGGGAGGGAAATGACAGATATTTCAGCTTGCATCAATACTTATTTTGGCTCAGAACAACAAAAAAAATATTGATCGGACTGCTACATTTTACGTTAATGTACAAGAATGACAATTTCTTCCCCCAAACCCCACATTGTTTTTATTGTTCCAGCTCTTTGACTCTTGATAACTTGAGTTCAAGTCCCAGACGGACTTCTGATCAGCAGGGTAGCTGATTTCAGAATAAAGAGAGAGAAAATGTGTAAACTTGGTGAAGTGCTCCACAAGCTCCAGCTTGCAAACCTCACAGAGACTGCAGCCCATCCAGCTGACAGACTCTCACCTAATACAACATGTTGTAAGTTGTGAAGAAATGTGTTTAAGTATAAATAGTCTCTACTGGCTTCAGGAAGTAAAACTGTTCCCTTAGTTTAGTCAACACATTGCTTGCTGGGGAAGCTGAGAGGCCAATGTCCTAGACTCACCAGTGATTTCTCCCTGTAAAATGAAAGTTAGCAATAATTGTGTGTATAATATTGTCTATTAGGTAGCACATAAAGGCTTGCATTGTATGTACATACTGTAGTTGTATAGAAAACATTACAGAGTGAGCCTGCTTTTAGCTTGATGCCTCATACAGTGGTAATTAAGGAGAACAGTCTTTTGATTTGCTACTATTTGCAGTTCTGCAGGAAAAACTGAGTTTAGGCTATCTTATGCTGTGCATTGTTGCCATGTTTAATCTTCTGATTCGCTAGGAACAATTACATGCGACACCTATGGGGAATTTAATTGCTTAGCTCCTGCCTCTACAGCAATTGTAATTATGGCGCAGTACTATATGAAGGAAAAAAAAAAAAAAGAGAGAGAGGAAAAAGAAGTGTGGAGTTTTTTAGAACATAGCACTGAATAATACCAAGGTTAGATTTATACAACAGCATAGCTCCAAGAATTAGCTTCCAGAATTAACCCTGTGTTTCTTTTGATGAGAGGCCAGACAAAATAAAGCATTGGTTGTTGTAAATATCCTCATGTAAAGCTTTCCATTCAAGCCTATCAAATGCATTTATCCTCCCAATATATGTGGGAGTTAGCACAGCTTCTTTTTTTTCCTCTCCTTCTCCAGCTGAGGAAACTAAGGCACAGAAATGTGCTGCCTGATTTGTCTTTATGAAAAATCCAAAGGAGAGAAAATTAGTATGTGAGAAATTTTGAATTTCTAGCGTTTCCAAGCTCCTTTTACTTTTCATGGATGCAGCTTTGAAAGAAACATAATGGGCAAAAGACGTGTCTTTTTAAGCGATAAGACCTTAAAAAATTCTGTAAAATGGAACATAATAAATAAATGAATAAATGTTGCGATGCCCTATTCTGCTGATAATTCCTGTAGAGCAGAACTGAAGATGTCATTGTCTGAATCATCCTGCACAATCCCAACCAAAGGAAGTTGTAGGCAGGATTATCCCATTGCATTCTGAAGCAAATTTTAAAGAGAATCCAAAGAGCACCACTGTATTAGAATTTCTTTTATTCCTTATAGAAAAGAAAGAACAATCACTGTTCGTTTGCAGTAAGGCATTTTTATTTCTTTCATCATCTAGATGATTTTCAGAACTGATCTTGATGGCAACTGAGCTAGAAATTAAACTCTCATCGGGAAGTCCTCCAGTAGCTTCACGACTTAACACTCTTTAGAAGTGGTGTACAGATCAAAATCAGCACCAATACTCCACAGAACAGAGCCCCTTCCAGCTGAAGAACTCATAACATTTAATAATAAGGGTGAGGTTTATTTGTCTCAAATAAACACTAATCATACAGAAGTGAAATTCACTCACAATTTTCTCTGAGTTACTTGTTCACCTTCAACATCTGCTATAGTCCCCTTTAAATGATATACAACATGGCCAAACATGTGACCTATAGATAGCAAGAAGGCAGCCCACTCCTTTGGTATAATTATACTGTACAAGAAATACACGTTTAAGATAACTACTAGGTTTTTATCTTTGCAGCCTATCAAACATAAGTTTAGTCATGCCAGAGAAGGTATAATGCTATAATTGCCTGTATGAATCTTGATAGCATTTAGACAATGTGCTGCAAAAGTGAAGGTGCAAGGTACATGCCCCTGCAGATGTGCTGCTGTGATTAACCTGAGAAATTTTGTATGAGAAAGAAAGCAAGTAAGAGAAATGTGTTTTCTTCAGATAATTATTAACTTCTTTTGGTACTGACATTAACAGAACTGACAAGATCTCTTTGAAAGTCAAGATTACCTTTCTGGAAGTTTTGCATTCTTTGTCATTAAAAGAAAAAATACTTGCACTGACATTTTAAGCTTTTCCCAAGTTTCATATCAAAAAAGCAATGGATTTGATGGAAGATCCTTTGAAAGCCAAAGGGAACAAATCTCATACAAGATCCACTATAACTTTTTCCACACAGTATATATATATATATTTTTTTTTTCAGTTAGTAACTCTAACTATATATAGTTATGACAACAGCTAGTCATTTGACTGAGTTAGCAGTTCTGTGTGTGAACTAGCCATATCCATTCTCCTCACCTTTTATCATGTTCTAAAAGACTTCTTCTGGACTGGTACAAGACTGGTCAGGTTTTCCGCTCAGAATATAATCTGTGTGTTCAAAGCCAATATGGTAATCTCACTGAGAAGTCAGTACATGGGATCTCTCATTTGATGACCTGCATTTTGCCACCGTCTGGCCAAACAACATTGGATAAATCACTTGAAGTCTTTGTTCTTTGAATTTCTGATCCGTAAAGCAAAGATATTATCAACCAATATTTGCATATTGTTTTGTAAATTCTGTTGTAGGTTTAAAGTCATTCTTGTCTTTACTGTACCTTAAAACCATGTTCTGGCTTTGTTTCCTCCAAATTTACATACCTAACCCTCAACCAACCTCACACTGCACCCCGCATTTTATAATGTGAACAGTGCAGGCATAAGACAGAAGAGAAGAGACTCCAGTGAATCTGAATGCACTTTTAAACATGCTTTTCCACTGCAGATATTTGCAAATGAAACCCTGTGATGCAGCATTTAATTCCCACGAAACGTGCTATTCTCATTATATCTTCTGTCTGTATACAAGATTCTGCTGTGTTACTTGTATTGCCATTTTCAGCAGGGACTCAGAAGAGAGAAAGGATAGGAACTCAGACAGAATTGCTAAACTGTAACACAAAGATAATGAACTCTAATGCAATAGGACAGCAAATTAAAAGACTGGGAAGTTGTTAGCCCATGTAAAAATAGGGAGAAAAAGAGCTTTATTCCATACTTTTGAAGCATTCTTCAAAGCTCAGAGAGCCTGCTAAACGAAGCAGTCCAGTTAATCTGCCTAGAGCTCCTCAGTTCAGCTCTCTTTACAAAAGAAATCCAACCAGACATTTTTAAGAGCAATTATTTTTTTATGAAAAGGAAATAACTAAGACCTAGAAAGGCACATTAGGGGCTAGAAGACACACCAATCAGGAAATGGTTTAAGATCCCCATTCAGCTCAATTTGTTTTAAAGTATTTCAAACCCTCTGAATACAGAAAATTCTGCAAATAGCCAAGTGGCTGGGAGATGTAGTGAATATTGCCAAACAGATTTAAATGCAGAACCAAGACTCTTGTTTCCCAAAGCTGTGGAGGGTGATTATAACACTGTCTAGTCTTAAGGCACGGCTAGTCTCCTCTGTTTTTATGTATTTCCCTACCAAGATTCCTGATGTTCCACTTCTGTGCAAATATACCAACAGAAGAACAAAACCACGCAGAAATTTGGTAGTTCCAAAAATGGCAAGGATAGGGCAATATCATGCCCTGGTTCACAACATTATCAACCACAAGCATTCAAGCACCATAAAACACTCCCCAACTTTTGCTTTGGGACCAAAATCACAATAATTTTAGAATATGCATTAATGATACGTTTTATTTTTCATGTATAACTCTTGTGAAATCCTAAATCATATGTTAATTTTTTTTGAGAAACATGAAGTCTAGAAATGTATGTTTTTATTAAACAAATCCCCAGGTTCTCCTCTATCCAAATAATTTTAGCAGCTGAAACATACAGAAATGCACCAAATATCACAAGACCATGATAAAATCTGAAACACGACAACGCTGGATCCATGCACTGCAGTTTAGTTTTGCTGCTCCAGAAGTTGATGGCTACTGTCACATGAAAGGGTAGAAACCTATTGTAATCCTGATCTATTCAAGTAACTGGCATTCTGCAAATGTTCTGGCACTTCCAATTTATGGAATTGGGTAAATTTTCTGTTTTCTGGGGAAAAAAAAAAAAGCCATCTGAAACTCTTAGTCTGAATAGGAACGTGAGAACTGAAAGAAATAAAGGCAATATTTCCAGATTTTTGTGAAAAAAAACCACTGCCACTCAGGAAATCAGATATTCAACTGTGTCTGGAGCTTATAGAACGCTACGACATAATCTTTCAGCAGAATAAGAGAGACTTGCAAAAAGTCCTTCGCAAGCCTTGCAAGACAGAATAATTCAGAATATTTCTAACAAGACTATTGATTGCAAAAGCATGTTTTCTCTCCACTTACCCATATTTCTGATTTTAAAGGCCTGCATAATAATGGTGAAGTATATGGAGCTGAAAAACCAGTAAAAGCTGCGTACAGAATCCCTGATACCTGGTCGAAGACAAGCTATTTGAGAAATTTCCTAAGCAATTATTTGAAAGATAAATTAAAACAATCTACTGAGAGATAATATGTGAAATATTTTCTATCAAATAAAAATTAATAAATGAGCATTAAACCAGAATATAAATATAGTCAAATGGCAAATACCAGATTTGTTCCTAAGACACATGGAAACAATTTCAGAGATTTTCAGCAAAGCGGCACTGTGTCAGGCACGCAGTGAAAGCAATTGGTTTCCGCGTTTCAGCACAAGTTGCACCACACAATGCAAAGAAAAGCAGAAGTATATTATTAAGCATGTAACTAGAAGGCAAAGCTGTTCTGGCGACCACAGTCATGCAGAAGAAGATTCTTTCTTGGATCTCACAAAAATGCACAAGACAAAAGTTTGTTTCAGATGACGTATTTGTGATATCAGACACAAATTAACATTAAAGAAGGATTAGGAATTATGATGACCTGGTGGAAAAAAGTATGAATTATGCCTCTTTGATGCATAGGTGCATGTTGCAAATTCACAGTGGCACATTTCTAGAATACTAGCCATCCTTCAGATCGTGAGACAAAAGTTTCCAAACACAAAACTCAAAGGGGGGTTCTCATTATCTGAACAAAAAAATGGAAAAAAAATCCTTAACTAACTTAATGACATCTATAAGTTATGATATATCATAGGTATAATACTGAAAACCCTGTGAAACACCTGTATTATATGTAAGATCTCACAACCATTCAGACTAAGTAAAAGCTGACCATGATGGAGTTCTCTGTCCTGTGACTGGAATGTCAGTGTTTACCACAATAAAGCAAAACTATTTAAGAAGCATTATAGAATAAGAGCTTTAAGCAGGCGAACACAATTCATCTCAGCAGAAGCACTGCTATTAAAGATAAGAGAATAAAACTTCCACCCCAAGAGGTAGAACAAAGTTGCAAGACACTGGTGTGAAAACAGAACTATGGCAAGAACGACAATTGCATGTAGGAGTAATGACCTCAGCCTTTCAAAGTAATGGTTAAGTGAGTCGTTCCATGGTCATGATAGCTATTCTTGCAGATCACATTGCTCACGCTCATTGCTGAGGATTGTTCCAGCAAAAACATCAAAGCTAAAGAAAAACTAAGGCTAACACAGTTTCAGGTTCTTTTGGGATACTCAAAATACAACCATCTACGTTTCTTCACTAATGGGTTCTAATCACTAATCACGAAATTCATTGCACGCACGGCAAACAAATGCTATGATAGAAGCCCAGCTGAATGAATCGTTTGGCTAATAAAGCCCCGGGATTCAATATTTAAATCCTATGAGCAATTGTCCAGTGAGCCAATGTCCAGTGAGCAATTGTCCAGTGAGAATCACCTCAGCTACAAATTTGTCTGTCTCCCAGAGTGTGCTACTAAGCGATTTTATTTGGTATTTGTTGTTATTTTTATTTGGCATTATGTTTTGGTTTCATTTGCATTAAATGGTGAGCAAAATGAAGTCTCAACTTCAATGTTCAATTAGTTTTATTTAAGCATTAAAATAATTCATGGACTCAAGCTTCATTTGAGCCAGATTTTATATCCTTTTTGTCATTATCTTTTCCTATCCTTCAAAGAATGTTTCAAGAAAAATGTTTATAAAAACCTCTTTTTGTTCTGCTAACCCTGCAAACTAAACATGTTCCATTTATTTTTAAATTAAGTGAAAATTAGCCAGGTGTGATAGATAAGCTTTCTATACACAGGTCTAAATATTGACAAAAGGAGACGTGTCACTGGAAAAATCATCAGTCTAGCAATTATCACGTTAGCATGTTAAGTGGAAAAAGATGTGAAACTTCCAAATGTGTCAATACAGATTATTTCATTTCCACCAGCTATCAGCTATACTGTGAACATCAGTGCCTTAATGTATACTCAGCAGCAGGTCGGCTTTTGCAAGAAAATCACATTAATGTGCCATCCGGAATTGTCAGATCTGTGGCAAAATCATGATATCCCCTTCAGAAATGTGCTGCCAAGCAAATATTAGACATTTCTAGCAGGCCAGGCAGTACAGGGACAGAGCCAGAGGACCAGGACAGGAAAAAGCAGTCACCAAGGATTGTCTTTTGCCCAGATGTGGCAGTGACTTTCAGGTCCAAACCCGGGTGGACATGGAACAGAGGGGAAGGAGCTGGTCACCATTTCTCCAGAGAAGAAGCAGCAGCAGAGAACAAAACATGTTAAAGCCCTTTGTAATAGTGGGTCCAGAAACCAGCTGTGATTTTAACAGTTGGTTCTGCCAGACTAAATCCAGTCTCCTTCAGTACAGTCCTGATTCTTATACAATTCCCTGCCCAAAACTGAAACAGGATTGGTAGTTGAAAATGAAAGCCTTTTCCTCACTTTCTTCCAACCTCTGTTACACATTTTAGATCCCTATATATTAATAACTTCTCAGATAAGGAATGTAGTTGTCATTTTCATAATCTAGTCAATGTCACATTACTTGCAAGTCAGTCAACATTTTCTATTGCTGCTGTCCAACAAAGAATTTCTCAAGAAGTTAAACTAAGGTGCCTTCATCAATGAGTAGCAGACAAAGCGAGGAAGACAGAATAATGATCCATGTAGTTGAAAAGGGTGCATTTAAAACATGTATTTTTCTTTGCAATGTAAATAATTTAATTCATTCCAAGAGCCCTGAGCGGACTAGTGCCTACACTAGGTTTGAAGTCTTTCTCTGGTGAATAATAGCACTGGCAATTTTGTGGCAGCTTATGAGAGCCAGAATCACAGGATAATAGCTCTCAGGATATATTATTCTGGAGGGGGAACCTATAGAACATTCTCACCCCCGTGTGACCTAACAGCATGAGACAAATGCCCTTGAGACCAATTAAACTTTCTTTCAAGGATTTCATATAACCTAAGATTTTTTAATACAATTTAAAAATCTTTTATAAAACCACCGTTACATTATGTGTGCTCAAAACATGAGACGCTTTTGGTAGTGATTAATCTGATACATATCAATAAAAGGTTAGCAGCATGGGCAGTGCCTCAAACAAAGCCTGGGGACGTCTGTAGAGAGAATCCCACTGATTTCAGTGACTTCGGATCAGACCATTACTGAAAGACTCTAGGCCACATTGTGAAATTTATATGGGTAGTTTTCTCATGAGCTACAGTATACGACTATTGTATCCTGCCTAAATTATGTCCCACCTTTGCAAACTCCTCCAGGAGGCACTGTAGAAGGCACATGGACAAGACAGAATTTATGATGCAGCTTGATCATAGAAATCCAGGTGCTGAACTTGTTGATAGCAGCATTCACTGTACCGTGGTCTAATGGACCTTTTTATTTGCACTGATTTTTCCTTAGAAGCATCCTTATTTTATATTTTAAGCCTCTTTTACCTCAGAAGTGCATTATGCAGGCTGCTGGTGGGATAGGGCAAACACTATTCAAAGCTTGAAATCACTCTTCCACAGAAACAAATCTGCATACACTAATTTTTAATAAGCACTGCAGATTGCTAAGATGTATTACCTTCCCATCTATTTCCCTCAAGAATTTTACTATTCTTCAACGTACAAGCAAGAATTCCCAAGCACATAAAACAGTGACAAAAGATGTCGTTCGGATAAATACCACAATTTTTATGTAAAACGCCTCTATGAACAAACAGATTTTTCCTATTTTTAATTGCAAATAGTTTGTACGGTATTAAATTTAAGATATCGCAATCACTCCATTCGTCCCTTTTTCAGTGCCCTCAAGGAGTCTATGGCTTGCAATCTTCTGAAACAAATAAGAAGTATTTCAAGATAAAATTCCAAAAGCTAGCAAGAAGGATATTTTAAGATTTCCTTTATGTCTTTTTTTACTCTCCCTTGGTGCTCAGCATCATGCAAGATTTGGCCCCAAGTCATGGAGATTTTAGGCAATAGTTTCCCCATGCTTAAATTTTAAAAGTAGTTGCCATAGCAACTGCCAGACACAGCATATGGTGTGTCTGTTACCTCCAAGATAACAGAGCAATTTCTAAAGAATTTTCTTTACAATATGTTACGAACCTTTGTACTTTTTACAATTTTTCAGAGTGCAGTATAAGGTACTGTTGTTCCCTGACATTCTCTTCAAGTTGAATGCTCATTTTGTAACTCTCTCTTTCATATTAGGCAAATATTTCCCTCTCTTCCTTGTCTTTTTATTCTCCCAATATTCAGCAAAACATGAAAGAACAAAGTGAGAAAAAGAAGACATCTATTAATTTTTATCTAAAGATTTTACTGGTTTTGCTACACTGTTACCTTTCCTTCACAGTGACAATCCAAAAGACAAAAATACAGAAAAAGACAGAATGCAGAAAAAGACAGAACTCTTATTAAAACTTCTTCAAGATATAGGGGCTGGGCAGTCAGGCATATTGCAGAACTATATGCAGCCTTCATCTCTTTGACTCCCAGACTTGCCCAGCTTCTCATCTCCAATGAAGAATTCATATCTGTGCAAAGTGGCCTCAAACAAGACGAACTGAGAGCACACCTGTCACCTCTTCTTTGGTAGGCAGCACAATCTCCTTGAATAGCAAAGATCTGTGTTGCAGACCCTCTTCCGAAAGGGCTTGGCTCTCCCATGTGTAGCTCCTGAAAAGAAACCCCCTGGGAGAGCTTGCGAGCGGGATGACGCTACCTACCTTCCTCCACACACCCGAGCAGATCCCACTGCCCAGTAGAGCTCCCGATAGTTAAGCATTTCCATGCTTGCCTTGCTTTGGAGAATCACATGCAGGTTCGGGAAATAAGGGAAATAGGCCTTCATTCCTCCTTCTGCCCCTCTGTGGTTGTACAGGCTGAGACAGGATTAAAAGAATAGTTACTAGGATACATAATAATGTTCTGCTCTGTAATTCTCTGTCCCCCGAGTCCTTCATTCAGACAACTTTCTGCAGTTAAGGCACCTTCTGCATAAATCTTCTGAAAAATTAAAAAAAAAACCTCCACCAAAACAGGATGTATGAGTGCACATTGAATTCTCCCCCTGAGGAGAAGCTAAGAAAGAGAATGAACCATTTGTTATACACTTAGCTTAGTGCACAATTACAAGGTGCTGACACTACCCTGATGAAGATAGAAGATAGTGTAAGAACAGAATAAAATATTTTAAAGGGGACTTTGCATTTTTGGCATTTATTTCCTTTATTTATTCTTCATTTACCATGGTTACTTCTCAGGGAAGGGGTAATCATTCTGTAATTGGAATTGTATGTGATTACCTTAAAGAAATACTTGGCCAAATGTTTTGCAAAGAAATGCTTATATTTAATTAACATGTTGCATGGTTCATTGCAGCAATTTATAGTGTATATCTATTTTTTGAAATTCTCTTTTGCTGCCTAGGCAAGGGGAGAAAGAGACCAACGAGCATAGCGACAGGTACTATTTCTGGGCAAGCGTAGCTTTCAGTAAAGGCTGAATGACTGCGCTGTGGGAAAAACAGGAGAAATTTTTGCTGCTAAAAGAGACTAGTGACAGCATTTTTTTCCTAGTAATAGCAGTTGAAGTTAACTAATAACCATAGCTACAGGAAAAGCAATGGTAGTAACTTCAGGTTTTAGCTGCTAAATGGCATGTAACAGAAGGAGAGGGAGGGTCATGTGTGAGTTTTACCTCATCTTAGTCATGCATTATCATTTTATTAGCCTGGAGCATTTAGGAGAAGAAAATTACTTACAGTGTCCTGCTTGATTGAAGGATGGTGAGTAAATATGATCAATATGTTAAATTAATAAAAAACACAGTTTATTTATTGCATATAATGTAAAAGTTTGGATAGAATGAAAATTCTAGAATGTAGGAAGATATAGTTGTCATATACCATGCCTCACTTTTATTTATGCTGTAGATAGTGTCATAGTACATAAGTAGCTCATGAGTTAAGATCACTTCAATACCCACAAATCTAATGTTTCTCTCAAATCGCAATTTCATAGGTTCTTATGGCTTAGTTTTCCTTGGCAGCTCATGGATGGCATTAGCTGTTGCATTAGACATGCACTTGACATTAGGGACTTCACAAGTCCCTAAAGGAACAGTTGATCTCTCTCCTACTTAGTCACTCCTGCTTCTGAAACAACCTCTTTCCACTTAATCCCGAATTTTTGTAGTTCTGCTCTTAGCAATCAACCACAACCTCCATGGACATTGGTTGTCCGTACCAGCCAGCCACCAGGACACATGGGCTACAAGAAGGGGCTGAAAGAAGTGGACTCATTCAGTCTTAAGAATAAGCAAAGGGGAGATCTTACTGATCTTACTGCTATCTTCAGCTACCTGCTAGGAGGGCATGGAAGAACAGAGCCAAACTCCTTCTAGGGTGCACAATGATAGGGTGAGAGGTGGTGGACACAAACTGCAGCATGAGAAATTCCAATTAGATGTTAGGAAAAATATTTTCACCATAGTCAAACAGTGGAACAGGTTTTCCAGAGAAGCTGTGACACCACCACCACACAAAACTCAATCAGGCAAGGTACTGAGTAACCTATTTAAGTTGGTGTTGCTTTGAGTGGGGCCAGATGACCTCAAAAGGTCTCTTCCAACCTAAATTATGTGGTGATTATGCGATTCTATTCAACTCCAGGAAAGCTCAGCAGGCAGCGTTTGTCATTGAAGAAACTACTCTAATTGAAAATTTGAGTATGCCTAAAAGAATAGGTCCCTCTTCTAAGTGAAAGGGTGTGATTTATCCAAAAGTAGTTTGTGCCACAGAGGGAGGGGGTTGGTATTGTTCTCTTTTGGATGTATTTTTTCTATATTGGCATAGAGCATGTTGAATTTAGCAGAGTTATTCTTGATGAAAATATAAATAGCACAGAATCAACTCCTAAACACAAATGCACCAAAAATGAAATAACTGGTAAGTTTCCTTTCAGTATTACTTATTCTATTTCAGGAAACATAGAACCCTATAAGCTATTTTCAAAGTCTCTCTACAATTAAGTGTAAGTGAAGTATATCGCTACAGTGTATTGGTGACTCCACGTAAACATATTTTCCTCCTGAACAGTTATAAACAGGCACACCATAACCTCATTTTTAGCTTTTTTCCACATTATAAATTCATTTTTCTCTTTGCAAAATGTCTCTTTCTTTCCAGCAGGTTAATCCCAGGAGGTCTGGTAACTACAATTACTCCATTTAAATATACCACATATCTGTCAAGACTCAAAAGAATTCTGTAGTGTCAGTTTAAATATAAATATATATAATTCTAGTTAATAATCATCACTTCAAGTCTGTTATGAAAACTGTATTACTCATTCAGAGTGTGTGTGATGTTGTGTACGTATGCAACATTTGTTGCAGCATTTTCATTGATTTATTGGTTAAAAACACAACTATACTAACTGCAACACATCAATGATCTCATGCAGAAAGTAACGCTCTTCAAAGGTAAACTTCTCTATAAGTTTTTAGTCTAATTCTTTAAGGAAGAAGCATCAGAAATTTCCTAGCTTTTTACACAGAGAAAGCCTAAAATGTATATGACCCTGTAAAAGCAAATGGTAGCAAAACAGATTTGATGCTTTTTATTTCTATATCAATTCCATCTAAAGAGAACCTTTCATTTACCAATGACCAGAACTTTTTTTTTTCTTGTTAGCAGGCACTAGGAGTTTAATGAGTTTAGGGGAGTTGTTAATTTTCTGTCACCTTATAAATGGCCTGAAACACTACAGAATGAAAAGCCAAGCATCCTAATGGCTTAGAAACCAAAACTGTTATGTTGATCAAAAATAGATCACAGTTTATTTTCCTTAAATTGAATGTGCTCATCAGGTCTTTATTTACTTAACCTGCTCAAATAGCCTTTGCAATACAGGTAAAGGTGTAACTGTCTTCACAATGAAAGTTTGAAAGTAGCAGAATGAATATCCTTCTGCCCAGCAAACACAACTAATACCAATGAATAGCATTTCAAAGCTTTTAATCTCCATGACAACCCACCTCAGATTCTTCAATAAAATGCTACTTTACATGCACACAAACATACTCATTTATGCACACCTACCATGTGTTCATAAATATCACCAGTGCTGTGCATCTTAAAACCACGTATTATACCATTGATATCTTTCTCTGGGAAAACTAATCAGTCAGCACTCCAACTAAAAACTTAATTTGTATCCTTCTGCTTATATTAACTGTTGAATAAACAAAAGACAGATACATACAAAATATGGCTCTAACATATAAGGACATACCTTGAGTTTTGGCAAGCATCAGAAGAAATACCTGATATATAAATAAATCGGAAGAAACACTTCAAAGACCTACAAAACAGAATCACAAATTGCATAGCAGAATTATTCACAGTACTTTTTCTGTCTCAGAAAGGAAACAGTTGACTTATAATATTATAAGCAGAGCACTCACGAAGCTGTGTGAGTAAGGATCTAATTATTGATATGAGTCATGTACTGATGTAAATGTGGCTCAAACCCATTGCTAGAAAAATCACGACAAACGGTCCCAAGACCAAAGTTCACTTTAAGCCACTCCAGGAAATGGGACATTACAGAGATCTGCCCACATAAAGGAAACAGATATTTGTTGCCATTTGCCCAGTTTGTGATGTTGTATTCACAAGATTCACTAATTACAGTCCGTTATAGTGGCTGTTTTCTGGTTTTAGGGCTGGTTCCCTGGACTAGCTGTGCTGCCACAGCTGTAACGGACCTGCTGGGGGATGCATCGCATCAGTGCAGAATGCAGTACTGTCATAAACGAAACAGAAATGTATGCTCAGGCCTGGCAGCGGGCCTGCCAAACTTTCACGTGCATGACCTGAACAGATCACCACAGCTGCAACTCATCCTCCTCCAGCCTGTGGCTTCAAAAGGCAGCACAGCCCTCGCCCCAGCCCTCTGGAGCCTCCACTCCAGGAAACCTTGGCAGCATTTCTAAATAACCTGTTTTAACAGTCTCTCATATCTAACGCCCCTATGCAATCACAACGGGTTTTATTAGTCAAGGTTAATTGCACACAGGTTTCAAGTACTATTTGTACCTGTTACGCTACTCTGCAAGGTAATAGCCGACACACTGAGCCTTCTCCCAGGGTGTGTCAAAGGGTAGCCTAGCCATCAGCATCAATTTTGGGAAAAGCACTTTTCTCCCCACATGCACGAAAAGAGAAGAAAGAGTCAGAAGCAGCTTTCAGCTGTGGGAATAGCCTTCTCTGTAGCATCACAGCCCATCCCTCACTTTCTCATCAGTCTGCTCATCACAAGACCTTTTATCCCAGTTAGTATGGTCAGTGCGCAGCAGATGACATAAAACACCTGTGAATCTCACTGCCAGCCTGGAAGCACAGGTGAGAGACTCAGCAGAGAGAACTTTGAAATACCATCAGGAATCTTTTGTGATAGACAGGAACAGAAATTCTCAGCGTTCTCCTTCTTGCCTGTTTCTTTGCACCATCCCTGCACTGACCTCTACTGCAGAATAGCACTATACCCGCGTTTATGGAGGAACAAAGGCCACTTCAGCATACCTCTGTTTGCATGGTATGTCGCAGGACCTTAAGGGCTTAGGAAGGGCTCTCTCTCCAGGGTATGTTGAATGCCTTCCGTGTGTATATGAATGGCCTGGCCCTTAGAAGAGTCTCAGAAGGCATTATGGATGCAGGTTAGCTGGCTCACATACTTTGCTAAAAGATGCGTAACAGGACTGTGTTTCAGAAAATGTGAGGGGGCAGGGCAGGGGGGGCACTCTGCAGGCTTGGAGTAAGCCATGCTGCGCTGTCTGGCTAGTCTGCAGGCATCCTCAAGCAGCAATCTATCAGATGTGTTAACTCTGCCTATTCATTTAAGATTGGCTGTGAAGTCTGTAATAAAAGTGCCAGCTTTAATATCAGCACTAACTTTTGCTGTTGCCTTAGGCGTCCAGGCAAAAAAAAAAAAAGAAGCTTCCTGCAGTCCAAGTACATCTCCCATGATGTATCAATACTAATCACATTGTCTGTCCCAAAAGCCTCCATTGTGGCCACCCCTCTTCCTACGACTCTATCAATAATGAAGATACAATGTGCATTCTAAAATGGCATTGCATTATACTACAAAATAAATGTAACTTGCTTAAGTTTTGTGCATAAATGCTGAATTAAATTTATTTTCAAACTTCAGTACATAAACTCTGCAGTCCATTTCACTGCAAGCCAACAAAATGGTCTGTCAAGATGTATTCCTCAAAATTTACTGCTCTGCTCTGTAACTTCTTCATATAATACTTTCCCTGCTTGAGAAACTTCGGTATAAATTCTTATTGAGACAGAAACTCATCTGCTTTTTAATTAGACACTTATGCTCCTTCTGAATCTGGCAAAAGGACAGAAAGTCTAAAAGGCCAAAAATGAATTCTTTCCCCCTAACTTAAAATCTTTTCTCATAGTAAAAAAGTAGAGTTCCAAGGTGACAGACGTATATACAAGAGTTTACAAGGCAAAACAAAACCTTCCTGAAAAAAAATATCCTGAGGTGCTTCCTCTTCTAGCCTTTCTTCACTGATGGCCAGTTTTATCACCTCTAAGTTTTCATTATCCTCGCTCCATTAAAATGACCACCTAAGTCACCAAAAGACAATGTATGGTACATATAATCTCCTCTGACGCATGCTGAAGGCTACACGCAGCCTCGAAATACTAATGCTTGATTGCACTGTCTGTATAGACTGAACATCTCAATTTCATGCCTAGAGCTTCCCTGAAATGCTTTGTTTTGTGAGCTAGTGTTCATGGTGCCAAAAAGAGCTCAGCTACACTATCTAAGTACTCATTACTCAAACACAACAAAAGGTAGAGTTCCTTTTATCTGTATTTCTGAGAGATAGAGAGCCCAAGGTTGGCCTGTCCACCTCTAGAGCACCAATCATTGCAGAACACAAACCTGTAGAGATTAACCTTACAGTTTTCCCACTATTTCTTTAGGGCACTGTTAAAATCAAATAAAAACACAGTGAGTTGGACTTTTCATGGTATCTGGATATAGTTTAGGGTAGATTAAGAAAGTCACAAGTTCAGAGACACTAATTCTTATTAATCATAATTGTATTATTTACACTATACCTACTGCATTGGTAACAGCTTCATTTCAGATAAAGCACCCTGTGAACAGGTAGCAAAAGACTTTCATTGCCACCTGTGTCTCTAATGGAAATCTCATATAGGGACCACAGGTTTTACATGGAATTAGCAGGGCTTTTTTGCTGTCAAGACCCAATGCAGGTTATCAGAAGACACAGCCATGCAACTCAAGTACCTTCTTCCTACTGAATAAGTTTAAGTGTTAAACTAATGCTTCACTTGCAAAAAAAGTTTTATATGTTCATTTTATAACTACTGCATTACGCAGGTGATTCTCAAGTCAAAAATACTGTTTATCTAGGATCCTAGTGACATTTACAGGGCCTCCAATTAAATAAACAAATGATACTTTACCATCTCTCAGTGTCTCATCCCTGTAAAAATGACATACTGTACTTCTACAGAAGCGTATCTTTTCTTCTGCTTAGTTTATAACCTACAGAGAAAAAGTTTTAGGTCTCTTTTTATGTCTTATAGCTGTAGTCTCTAAACTATATGCAATTACTTTCAATAAAAAAGAAAACTATAATGGGAACTGTTTTATTGTCATATTTTTACTAGTGGGTGTGAGAAGTGATTTAACTTACAGGTACTGATTATTTAATTGTATTGATATAGAGCATACAGCCTGCCATGACTAGTGAATCATTCAGACTGACAAGAGGAGGTGTAAAAACTCTTCTTGCTTCTATTCTGCCACATCCTTCCAGTTTTACAAAAGAAAAAGCTTTATTCACAGGTGGGGGTTAGTAAGCCATTAAAGTTCTTGGTAACAGCTATGACTGCACAAAGCAAACACATCCAATCCATACAGTATAATTCTGAAATGAATTGGATAGAGAAACAAACTATTCCAAGAGATGACTATATCATCAGATACACAATATAGCTGACTCTGAGCCTACACATGGTTTTAAAATAATCTTTGTAAAGTTTACAAATCTAAGCTTATATATAAACTGCTTATTCTAATGTGTTCCATTTCATTTGTTAGTGTGTGACCTTTATTCAACACAATTGTTGCATAAACCCACTACTTGTTTAGATGTGAAAAGACACCACAAACTATTAAAGTCTTAGCTACATCATAATGTATGAAAGTAATTGTACTATATATTTTTAAAGCTATGGCCCTTCAGCAGTAGCTGATTAAAAGAACATGAATTTAGTCTGCAAAATAATTGTGTTTTGGACAATATCTGACCAAAAATAATTAGCAGAATTTAGATAAATTCTCACTCTGATTTTCAGCAACCTGAATAGAAAAGGTTACCTATATGTAGGCTTGAATATGACCGAGTTCTATAGTAATATTCTAGAGGAATAATAGGGCTCAGATTTTAGATATACAAAAAAGCAAAAGCTTTTGGCTCAAAAAAAGTCAGTTTTTATTTTCTTCCTCATCAGTTTTATTTATATTTTTCACTAAACACAAGAGGACAACAAGCAACTAATGGATTCACATACATCTCTTAATTTCTTTTCAGTATCACTTTATGACAACGATAATCAAAAATAACTTGCAAGGCACCTGTTTTCTTTAAACAGTTATAATTTTGTATAGTTACAGCAAACAATAGATTTTGAAGTTATACTTTCCTCATTGTTTTTCCTATAGTATTTAATTAATACATATAATTCTGTTTGTGTGTTTTTTTCACTATGGAGTATACATATCCAAAATTGTTATCTTCTATTTTCAGCATCATTAATAATTCTTTTATTAGTATAAATGAATATTCTAAGATGCTGGGTAAAAGTAATATCCTGAAAGCATTAACTAATTTGTCTAGTAACAGAAACATGAAGTGTAAGATGGATATTTCTTTTTATTACTTTTTATATGTTATTAACAGAAGAAACAAAATAAGAGCTGTGTTAGAAAAGATCCAACACTAGTAAAAGAGTTCTGAACTAATGATTATATTCGCTATATAGTAAAAGAGTTGCTTTTAAGTACTGCCACGTGCTTGTTTTGCCACAGATGAAGTGGTTTTCTTCAACAATTTACTAAAAATCTGCCTGGTACTTGTAGTCCAAGAAGAGAAATGTTGTTGAAGGGAAATCTTTTCCCCCTTTTTTGTTCTGTACAAAAGACAACCACAATGGGTCTGCCTGCAGGGCAAATATCTCAGAAAACGAAAAAGTTGAGAACGGCTGTATATTCTGACACATTTGTAATGGCCCATGTGAAGAAAGCTGGCACATCTGGCCAACTCTTTGGTGAAAACAAGTTGTATATTATAGAATAAAAACAAATTACATTTTTGGCAGGCTAGCTATCTTCAGATAAGGAAGCTAGACTATTCTAAGTAATGCATCATGAAAAAAATATTACCGTTTCACTTGGATGACACTTGAAATGAAAATAATCCTGGTCTAAGGTGAAGTCTGCAGATCCTGACAGAAGAATCTTTGTGCTGGTAAATTTAGCACAGCTTACTTTAACAACTGCAATGTCATGACTGTTGACAATTACCGAGTTGTTTTTCAGAACAGCGCATAACTATTTTTATTTAAACATGAACTAAAAATTGTAAGTATGGCAATTCACCCTATTTATCAGTTTATAATTAGTAAAAAGGATGAAACCACTAGAGTAAAACTTACCTTTTGAAATTACAGGATTGAAGAGAATCATAAGAATAACATAGAGACCTGAATAGGGAATGTGAGCATTGATACAGGACGTTGTAAAGTCTGATAAAGAATTCTATTAAAATATTTTTATTCGGCATCAAATTGTAAAAAATATTTTTAGATGAGGTGAAAAATCATAGAATTGTAAAGCTTAAGGAACAGATAATGCAATTATAACAAGATACAGGTGAGCTACTTAAATTATCATATTCCACTTAAAAACTCAGTGATCATAATCATTTTAGAACTCTATTATATCCAGAGCTATGAAGAATAAATTAGAAAATCATTGACTCCATCTAGTGGTGATTTTCTGTGACTTTCACTTGCAACTCTGCTTCAGTAGGGAACTCTATTCCAAGCTTTGATTCTAACTTGTTACACTTCGAGAAACAACAACAGCAATCCACCTGATTGATACATGAAACGTTTTCAGTCTTTTTATGGTATCGAAGTCAATCAGTTTCAAAACCTATGCTTAAGAATTTAAATTTTAATCTTAGGAAAATGAATTAGTAATATAATACCCATATCTCTTCCAAGAATGGTTCTCAAAATGTCTTGCAAAGAAAGTCAACATCATTTTTCATACTCTTGACAAAGGGGGTGTCTCTCAGCTTGGGAGGCTGAGACAGGGGGAAATGAGACAGTTCCAGCCAGTGCCAAAATGCAGAAAATAACCTGTGCTTCCCCAGCCACTCAGCTCAGGGCTCCCCGCAGGGAACCAGGACGAGGGAGGCAGAGTCTGTCTCCTTGGATGTTTTTGGCTCAGATCAAGGACAAAATGGTGGTGACTGGCACTCCGTGATGACGTGACATGAAATGATATTTTTTCATGTTATGACTTTGAAGAGGGAGCCACATCACTGCAGCCACCACCTTAGCCATTACAAGTAAGCACGTCTGCAGCCTGCTGAGACAATATAAAACTCGTTAGACTCCAGAATCTGAGCTGCTTACACAGTCCTCTCTACTGTACAACTGAATCAAAGTGGCAAAATGGCATAAGGAAACTTACACTACCACTCCCAAATGATCTACCTTATTCTATAGAAATAAAAAAAAAAGCAATGTCAAGTCCCCAGGGCAATAATTGTCATTTGTCAAAAGCATTTAATCCAGATGAAGTCATTCTGGATATTCTTGTTTATATAACAACTAAAACATAAGCCTGCTTGCAACGTTTGAGAGGCTTGGAAAGCAGTATGCACCATGCTTCCGCATGTTTATTCAGTGTCAACAAAAGGAAAATGTAGTCCATAGTGATCAGAATTAAAGAAACTACAGACAAAAGTGACTTTAACATTGCAAATGCTGGGGCTTTGGGGGAGCATGGACATCAAACAAGGTTAATTCTTCTTTCTATTTTTACAACAGCACTATTCAAGCAACATGGTGGACCTCAGGAAGGAGGCTGAGTATTCATCTCCAGAGTTTCCATGACAGCATGTCATGGTTTAACCCAGCAGCCAGCAACTCAGCAGCTGGCAGCCGCTCGCCCACCCCTCCTGCTCCCCCCCAGTGGGATGGGGAGGAGAAATGGACAAAAGGGGAAACTCATGGGTTGAGATAAAGACAGTTTCGTAAGACAATGAAGGAAATACTAATAGTACTACTAGTAATAATATTGAATATGCAAAATGAGCTATACACAATAAAATTTTTTCTCACCACCCGGTGACCAGTTGTGTAGCCAGTCCCCAAGCAGTGATCGTGGAACCGGGAACTTGCAGATTTCACGAAACTTTTGAAAAAGACCGAACTCACAGAACCGTTCGAACTCATGGAAAAAGAGAACAGTTAAAACTCTCAGAAAAGAGAAAGAAAAAAAAAAAAAAAGAGGATTTCCTGCCCCCTAGCCAATCCCATTTATAAAGTGAGCATGACAGCTATGGTATGGAATATTTCCATCGGCCAGCTTGGGCTCTCTGCCTGGCTGTGCTCCCTCCCAGCTCCTGCACACCTGCTCATTAGCTGAATATGGGAAACTGGAAAAAGTCCTTGATTTCTCAGCAACATCTAAAAACACCAGTTTTATCAACATTCTTCTTGTACTAAATCAAAAACACAGCAGCTATTGGGAGGAAAATTAACTCTATCCCAGCTGAAACCAGGACACAGGGCAACAAAAATGTCCAAATACTGTTCTATTGTATGTAAAGTCGAATACACAACAATTCACAATTAATAATTTGGAAAGCTATCAATAAATTGTGAACTGGTCCACAGCTATGAGAAAAATATCAATTACTGATACAAATAAACATCATTCCACAAGCAGGATGACTGGGGCTCAACTCCAGCTTGATCTGACTGTCACTACCTTGTCAGTCATAGCCTGCCTTAACACCTAGGACAGTGAATGAAGGATTAGCACTATAGTGAACTGTGCTTCAGAGCTAAAATCTGGTTGTCAAAAGCACTCACTGATGAAATTATCCAACAATTATTTTGAGTGAGTAAACTTGGCAAACAGAGCGCTCTTCCAAAAACAGTATATATAGTTCATGTCAATAANNAAGCTCACTTACCCTCTGCTGGTTCTGATCAACCACAGTTGATTCACAGAATTTCTACAGCCAAGCTCTCTCCCACTCAAACCTATCTTCCTTTGACAGAAGTACTAATGAAAATTCACTGGATTGAAGGAATTCTTAGCTATTAGCACTCATTCTCCCAAGACATTACCTGTGTTCAGTACACTGCTTCCAGGACAAAGTAGTATTCTACATGCTCTCCTTGTCAACACCTGGGGATGAACAGAGCATCTTTAAATAATTCTCTAGACAACTGAGAGTGACACAGCAGCTAAACAGTTTAAAAACGCTGGAATTTCATAGAATACTTATCTGTCAGACATAATTATCAAAATAAAAAATAGAGGAAAAGTTCTTCTCCAGTTTTCAAGTGATAGAGATACAGGATGACTTCAGGTCTTCATATATGAGCCAACTGCAGCCTAGCAAGAGATCCGTCATTTGGGATATATTACATCCTCTACAGCATCTAACCGACAATTTGATATGAGCAGTTCAATATGAGTAAGAGTTCACTTCTCTTCTGACTGTTCATAAACAAGATGTAGATCAACACAATAAATGCAGAACTTGAAACAAATACAGTACTATATTTTTCACGATAAGTGATGCAGCAAACAGAGTTGTAAGAAACACAGCTTTATCAATGTATTAAAAAGATATATGTTAGGTACTGGCACTTTGCTATTTGCATTTTAAATTATACCCCAGAGCTGGTCCCCAGTGCACAGTTCTAATACCGTGGCCTTATAGCTGTGTACTAGAACCTTCTTCTTCTATTATAGTCATACCCTAGAGAAAGGCAAAATGCCTAAACAGAAGAACAGACTTTTTAATAGGAATGATTTTCCCTGTTTCTTGTTTAAAAACTATCAATTTTATAATAAAATTCCTTATTTGTAATTATTTGCATATTTAAAAAGAATAAAGGCTGTACTCCTTTGATAGTGATCTAACAAAAGAACTAAATAAGCTCCTGCTATTTTTAATCTTTTGTCTAGCCAATTTTCAGATCTTGGGCAATTTGCAGAATGTGAGAAGTCTGGATAATCACGAATTGTGGTAGTGAGTTTCAGCTCTAAATTTCTGCAATGAGATAACACTTAGGACACAACATGTCAGCCAAACTTCTCTGTGTTCTCCAAAGCAGGTCTTTCTCAGCAGAATGGGAAGACAGTCAATTAAACACAGAATGTTTATGTAAGGGTAGCAGAGCTGAATTCACGTGCAGAATCACAGAATGTTAGGGGTTGGAAGGGACCTGCCAAAGCAGGGTCACCCAGAGCAGGCTGCACAGGACCGCAACCAGGAGGGTCTTGAGTATCTTCAGAGAAGGAGATACCTCCCTGGGCAGCCTGTTCCAGGGCTCCGTCACCCTCAGAGGGAAGAAGTTCTTCCTTGTCTTCAGCTGGAACTTCCCATGCTTCAGCTTGTGCCCATTGCCCCTTGTCCTGTCGCCGGGCACCACTGAAAAGAGTCTGGCCCCATCCCCTTGACACCCATCCTTAAGATATTTACAAGCATTTATAAGATCCCCTCTCAGCCTTCTCTTCTTCAGGCTGAACAAGCCCAGCTCCCTCAGCCTTTCCTCATAGGAAAGATGCTCCAGTCCCCTACTCATCTCTGTAGTCCTCTGCCGGACTCTCTCCAGTAGCTCCTCGTCTTTCTTGAAGTGGGGAGCACAGAACTGGACGCAGTACTCCAGATGGGGCCTCACTAGGGCAGAGTAGAGGGGGAGAAGAACCTCCCTCGACCTGCTGGAGACACTCTTCTTAATGCACTCCAGGATACCATTGGCCCTCTTGGCAGCAAGAGCACACTGCTGGCTCATGGTCATGCACCAGGACATCCAGGTCCCTCTCCACAGAGCTGCTCTCCAGCAGGTCAGCCCTGAGCCTGTATCAATCATAGTCACTAAAGAAATTAAGATTTCATGTTGTCTAGCCATTTAAGAGCTGAGAATTTAACCTCATCTCAGCACTTGAGAAGAAATAATAGAGGTTTAACGTCAAATTTCCTTTCTCAGTAAATAAAAAAATCAAGACTCATACTCATTTGTCACCAGTGAATAATGCTTCCTTGGCTGGTGATAGCTCCTCTGGTATTCTGCCTACATGTACTCACGAACTTCATGAGAGCACTGCATAGGCCCTTCCCTCCCAGAGTCTTTAGTGCGGCAGATAAAATGTAGATATCGTAACCCCCTGATACTTTCCTGCTTTTTACCTCAGTGAAGTACAGCCAGCAGAGAGCTCACTGAGGTCATCACTGCTTTTCTTCTGCTTTTGTCAGACTCCAGCGTTAATCTTTCATAGCAAAATTCCTACATCAGCATCAAAGCCTTTTGAAAAGTGATCTAGTGTTACAAACCAACAAACCTTCAACAGGCGTTCTGGATCTTGGAGCTGGGATCTGCATTCATATGTAGTTCAAAGGCATTTGTGCAGCACAGGACAATTACCTACTCAGTGTACACCACCAGTTTCACAGAGGAGTGGACTGTGTTTCTGTTTTGTCTGTGTCTGATGAAAACAGAGGTTTTGCAGTGTGCACTGCAGGATGACCTACCATCGTCTGAGAAGCCAAAATTAGCATCTGAATTTTCACAGTTTAACCCAAAGGTGTCTAAAAAACATGTACTAAAAAACCTCTTCCTTTTGTCAGGGCAGCTTCCTTTTCGGTGTGTGAAGCTTTGTCCCTGCACCTGGAAAAATTATGAGGGTCTTATCCATCTTCATTGTGAATGACGTTCACATCGTCAGTATCAATGGAAAATAAAATATGATTGACTGAATATTAGGCAAAAGGAATTTAAAGTCAATTCTAAATGACAGTCAACCCTCAATGACAATTCAGGGATGTGTTCCCATTGTTTCTAAAATCTGAGGCTCTCTCTGACATCCTCATTAAAGATCAGCAAAAAAATAACAAGTCCTATTTTATTAAGAAGAAACACTAGTGCTCATCACCTCTCCAGTAGGGTTCTCCATGAGCCTTTAGCAGAAGTACCATGCTAAGGAGGAAACAGACAGAAACCCTCCCCAAATAAACAAGCTATCCCCTGATGTACGCTTTTGGTTGATTTTGAGACACCTGAGAAATCCATTTGTGCATCCAGTGACTGCTCCCTCATCTGAGTCTTCCTGGTAACCTGTTTCACTCTGCACTGGCATGGACTTGTTTAGTTATCCCTCGCTAAGTAAGCTGACTACAGTCTATCTGACTGAAGTACTTTGGTTCAACAGATTTCGGTTAAGTTTGCTTATTTATAAAAACGTTAAGATTTCCACAGCAAACTAAACTGAAAACACTAGCCCTTAAAGGAACAACCCCGTCCACCTTTACAATAAGTATTTCATTTAAATGATCAAAGAAAATGTTTTATATTCTACTTAGCCTTTATAGATAAGATTCTTGCCTGAGGTGGGTTAGGAATTTCATAAGCAAGGCTACCTATCTCCCAAATTATGTAAAGTATTTGTATGCTCAAATGAACATCTCAAGAAACCTTAAACTGTTTTAAAGAGATAAGGAAACATAGAATGACTTTGACCTTCAAAGAACTAAGTGGCAGTGGAATACCAAAACATTTTCCCAGCTACCCATTTTCCTTAAAGTTATATACTGTACAAAAATTATACAATTTTCCTTTGGAATTTTTAGAAGTCTCTAAAATAAAGTATTTTTCTTTACAAAAACAAATTCAGAGTGCTGAATTAGCCATATAGAACCTGGCAGTGTTCTCCTGCCCTTTAGAAAACAGGATGTATCTTCCCCTTTGAAGACAATGTGGCTGGGTGTTTGCATCTTCATCAAATACTCCACCAAGTGTCATCAGCACTACCCATAATATGCAATTAATGACTCTGCAAAATGCTTTCTGCAAGGCAAGTATTAACTGACATTTAAATATAACTTTCAAACATAAACCAAAACATAAACTATTCAAGCAAAACAGCACATTTACACCTACAGGCTAGAGTTTGTTCATTTGGACTGGGAGATGATAAGTGGAAGTTCTCCTGCCTCTTCTGGGTAGGATGAAAAAGGAAAAACTTCACAAGTTTTTTAATGAACCTAAAAATCTCAATAAACAAGCAAGTAAAAAACCGTAGATAAATAAACTACAACTGGCCATCGAATGTAGAAAGGTAATTTTAAGTGCTTTCTCTGCTTCTGGAAGGGTGACAGACACAGTCTGTGTAATCACTTTCACCTCAATATCACGGTTGTTGCCCCAGAGTCCATCTACTCAACGCAATTGCCTTGCCCTCGGCAGAGTGCTGATCGTGGATCACAGTGTTCACATACATCGAAAGAGAAGCAACCATTTAAACTTTTAGCTCAGGAAGGAAAAAATACAAGCAATTTAGCTTATGTCCTGTCTGAAAGGCCAAGGAGTGGAACAGAGTGGGATTGCGCTTACATAGACACATTAAGCTCCTGACCCAGAACGAACACAGCAATGCAGGCAGGAGATGAGCTCCGCGGGGTGAAGCCGCACCACCTCACAGCAGGAGAAATATCACCCCTAACCTCTGCTGCTCACATACCTGCTTATTATCTGAGCAACCCGGTACCAGGAGACCTGAAATTGCTGTTTTGTGAGGAAATCCCCGCTGCCAAGAGGTGGTATGTTTGAGTTCAAAAGACACGGAGAACAGTCAGAATTGGTTTCAGATCAAAACATACAAACAAGGACCAGAAAAGATAATAGGAGAGAACTATGAAAAAAAAAACCAAAACTTGTGTTTTGTGGTAAACACTGAGCTAGTACTTTTCCAATGGTTATGTGAAAACAAAGGAACCAAGAGAGTCCCTGATTAAAAAAAAAAAAATTAAGCTGGTCACCTTTCTCCTAAAAACAATTAAAGAACATGGACCTGATTAGTTATTCTTTTATTAATATATAACCATGCAAATCGAGTATAAAATGCTGTCATCATGGTTAGGTCCTAAAAACTTGACAAGCTGTGCCATGACTGAGCATCTCCATGTGTGATTTGAGGTTCTGGGCAGCCTACCATACTTCAGATGTTTAGAGGAGGATGCTACTGCTTGTCGAGTTTTTCATAACTACAGAAAAATGTTTGAGGCTGCCTCATTTAAAAAAAAATCCATTAAAACCAGGAGAACATGCAGGTACATTTAAACGTTAATTGTTTCTTTAGAACTTTTTCACCCTCCTGGGTAGGGCTACGTGAATGACTGATAAAGACTGAAAGAAAAAGATGTTCAGGCTTTTCTGGCTCATAATAATAACTTTAAAAATCTAACAGAGCATATCAGTTGACCCATAATGAAATATTCTGTATTTGGAAATTATCAGCATACAGCAAAGCAAATAATGGTACATATTACAAAAGGTAGAGCAGTCGGCAGCCAGAGAGGGCATGGGCGAGAATGATATTCTACACTTCTTGAAAATGTGGATTCAAATTCACGTAGGAGGACGGAATCTGTTCTGGGTTTTTCATGTGGCAGGTAGGTGCTCGGTTACTGGGTAACATGGGACACCCACCACACTGAGGCACATTTAGGAAAAACAACGTGATTTGTTTGCTTTGCTTTGTGCTTAGCAAACCAGTAGTTACCTATCTACATCTTTCACCCTGTCTCACATCCAGAGACGCTTCTCTTCTCCTTCAGAAGCGCACACTGTGAGGACACGCGCAATAACCATTTTTGGCTGAGGGGAACTGACCAACAGCTGTTTCACACACCAGAAACGGACAAGGGACAGCAGAAGGCCCCGATACACACCCCCAGGAGACCCTGCCGCAGGCCGGAGCCCCAGGCCGCCGGGGGGCCACCGCAGGGACCTCCCGGCGCCCCAGGGGGATTCACGTGGAGCTCGCCAGCCGGCGCAGGGGAAGGCAGGGGGGGTTATCGCGACTCTCGCCAGAGAGAACAAACTTATTGCGGGGTATTTCAGGGCGTTTGTATTGTAACCAAGGTGATGAAATCAGTTAACCATAAACATGAACAATGCTGCTACGTCCCTTGCACAGCCCTACCTATCTGGACATTAGTAGGAACGAACAGTTAAGTTTCCAATCATTAAGTATTAAGCAATGGTAAATAGGAATAACGTTGTTAGCTAACCACAGACGTATTCATGGTACTTA
>Ga0065711_1000974_pt1 | contig 54734 bp, 18 predicted proteins | sample Hoacrofraction12_FD_59098 | JGI IMG/M metagenome (GOLD analysis project Ga0065711, IMG submission 59098) | Hoatzin crop microbial communities from Cojedes, Venezuela - Epithelial fraction 12 v2 (version 2) | ecosystem: Host-associated > Birds > Digestive system > Esophagus > Crop | place...
TACTCTTCCCAAGTGGCCTGCCCCTCCTTCCACATTCCATGGACCTTTCTCTTCCACCTGATCTCCGCTAGAAGCTCCTTGTTTAACCATGCAGGTCTCCTGCCTCCTTTTCTAGATTTCTTTCTCAGGGGGATGCAGCGCTCCTGAGCATGAAGGAAGTGACTTTTCAACAGCGACTAGCACTCTTGGACAGCCCCTGCCTTCGAGAGCCCTGGCCCATGGGATTCCTCCAAGTAGCCCCTTGAAGAGGCCAATGTTAGCTCTCCTAAGGACCAAGGTTTTGATCCTACTTATTGCCCCGCTTCCTCCACGCAGGATCCTGAACTCGACCATTTCATGGTCACTGCACCCGAGTCTACCTCCAACCTTCATATCCTCCACCAGTCCCTCCTTGTTTGTTAGTACAAGGTCCAGCAGAGTACCTTTCCTTGTCGGTTCCTCCATCTCTTGCATCAGAAAGTTGTCTTTGATACTCTGCAGGAAACTCCTGGATTGCGCGTGCCTAGCTGTGTGGTCTGCTCAGCTGATGTCAGGGTGGTTGAAGTCCCCCATGAGAACCGGGGCCTGTGATTGTGAGGCTGCTTGCAGCTGCCTGTAGAAGGCCTCTATGTGTACTATGGATCTGTGTTAGAGCATACTAGTTACTATTAGTGTCAGGAAAAATACTTAGATACAGTAAAACTTCTACTTTTTTGACTTATTTCTATATATTTTGAATCATGTATAAAGCTTAATATTGCAAAATTTAGTCAAGCAAGTATGTTCTTTTTAAAATAGTGTGATATTTGGTGGGTTTTTTTGTGCCTACCTCTTCTGTTCTTTTCTATGACCCTCACAGATGAAGTTAAAGACCTTTATAATTTTAAATATATTATGTGTGAAATTTGCCTAATTTTGCCTATGCCATTACCTTGGAAGGATGCTCTGAACATGGCTGACAGAATTCTGCATAGTAATTTGTGGCATGGCAGCTTCTGGGCATGGTCCTTAGAAGATAAGAGACAAACTCTTTGCAATTTCAGCAGCACCATTTCACCCTACTGCATTGTAGTCCTCTGAGATAAAAGTGGTAGCCTAGACACTGGTCTCCAGTGCAAATCAGTCTTTTCCCTTCTCTTTTAATCCTATTCAGAATCTTCCACTAACTGGTTAAGCACTTTCCATTTCTTTTTGGTGACATTTTCAATAACAAGCTGAAACTCCATGTCATACTTGTTTACATTTTTGCCTTTATTTTACTGAGCCTAGAGTTAATCATCTGACAAGAGACTGCCATTTGATTACCTTTGGCATAAAAGACAATTTTTTAATGTAGTATCTTTGGATGGATCATTGATCCCAATGTAACAGGAAGTAGTATCAATGAAGAGCCCATAGGCCATACATGTATTCCCAACTCAAGTGTATCTTCCTAGAGACAACAGAACCAGAATTACAGAGGCACGACTGTCAAAGTATTATGCTGTACATACAACTCATTTCCGCGTCCAAAACTTAGTGATCTGGCAAACCAAAGCCTGCTGCTTTCAGGTATAAATTTTTACATTGGTGTACAATGAGATTGGTTGTAAGAAATGAGCTGTATTCTGTTGCTTCATTGTTTTAATGCATTTTCCTCTGTCCTTTTTAGTGCGCAGCAACCAGCTAGATTCCTTCTCCCAATTTCTGCTGCACAGCACCATCAGAGATACCTTTTCTTGCAAAAGGTCTAAAGTAAGTGAGAATTATGAAACAGCTCAGTTGAAGACAGAGCAACACACTGACAGGAGTCAAGGGATTCTTTGACAGGTAAATGCCTTGAACTTCTGCTTCTACTCTCCATCTCTTTCTCTGATTCTTTTAGTTTCACATACAGCAGCTGGTATCTTTCATTCTACAGCTAAATTGCCAACTATTTAATGATTTTGCAGTCTATCAATTGTGGAGTCATTCCTTTTGCCTGCCGATTTTATTTAATATTCCAGACCTCTCTAGGCTACCCTGTGACTATGGGGCCATGCGAAATCTGTCTGCCAACAGGTATAAAACTAACACACAAGTATATTTTTAAAATATATAGCTGTAATGGTTTAAGGGTCAAAGTAAATTCCAGCATAAAGCATATTGACCACCAACCGCACTGGGAACTTAATCTACTTATGAGAGGGCTGGATACTACTGTATGTTTTTTATACATGTGTTTGAAAACTGCCTTGTTTCAATATCTGTACAACTTCTTTGAATTTATAAGTGTGCAAAGAATGTAACTTGGGAGCAAATTTAGCCATTGTTTAACTATCAACTCTGATAATTATAATCCTTTCTTTTGTATGAGAATACAGTCACATGAAATATTAATTCATCATCATTAGACAGGGTTATGTACGAATATGTATTCCAACCAGTAGCATCGATTCATCCACAGGTAAGCTGGTGGCACCTCAGTTTCAGTATTTAGTGATCCCTTCATGTTTTAGCCACCAGTATAGACCATTATGATCACCTAGGATGAAAGACTCAGTTTTATCAGATCATCTTGGCCATCCCAGGCTCCACTCCCAACATAAAATGTAGTTTGTTGAAGTCAGGACTGCACGGGAACCAGAAATAAAGTATCCTTCATTTATAGAGGGTGGCTGTGAAACAGGCGATAGAGAACACTGAACTCAATTTCACCTTAATTTTTTGTCTAAGATGAAAAGTTAATGTTTTGTAATAGTTTTCACACACAATCACGCCATAACAAACCATCTAACCATCACAACAGAAGTGAAGGTCTCTTAAACCGTGAAGTCAGGATTGGAAATCTCTCTCACCTATTTTTATAGTAGCTTTCTGACTGATTTCTTAAAAACCTTACAACTCTCTTCACCTACGTTCTTGCTCTCCAAAAGATGTTATGTATGCATTTATTTATTTATTTATTTTAAATGCATTTGTTTTTTAGAGAAATTGTAGTTACTTAAAATACAAATTACTGAGAAAGAAAGGAAGGAACTCAGGATTTCAGTTCCCGCTGTTCAAAGACTGACTCGATATTTTTCCAAAAACGTCTTTTCCTTTTTCTGTCCTTTATTTTTCAGGGCATTAGATTTCCCAAATGCAAAGTGATTCATGGTAGCTTCATGCAGCAAACCTGTAGTATAAAAACACGTGGGCTAACAAACTTCTGATTTTCAGAGAAACATTCTTTTTTCCATTGTCTACATACATTTTAAGTACGTTTAGAGGCTCCTATAATTCTTCATACACTAAGTTCGCAAGTACGGGGCTCAACGTACCCACACAAATATCCAAACAACTGAAGAAATATGCTTGTATGCTCATCTTGAGGTGCATTGGGAACTGGCTGAATGGCAGAACTCAGAAGGTTGTCATCAGAGCAGCTGAGTCGAATTGGAGGCCGTTAACTAGTGGTGTCCCTGAGGGGTCAGTACTGGGCCCAGTGTTGTTTAACTTCTTCATCCATGACCTGAATGAAGAGTTAGAGTGTACCCTCAGCGAGTTTGCTGATGACACAGAACTGGGAGCAGTGGTAGATACACCAGAAAATTGTGCTCCCACTCAGCGAGACCTGGACAGGCTGGAAAGTTGGGCAGAGAGGAACCTGATGAGGTTCAACAAGGTCAAGCGCAGGGTCCTACACCTGGGGAGGAACAACCCCATGCATCAGTACAGGCTTGGGTTGGACCTGCTGGAGAGCAGCTCTGTGGAGAGGGACCTGGGTGTGCTGGTGGATGACAAGTTGACCAAGAGCCAGCAGTGTGCCCTGGCTGCCAAGCAGGCCAATGGGATCCTGGGGTGCATTAAGAAGAGTGTGGCCAGCAGGTCAAGGGAGGTTCTCCTTCCCCTCTACACTGCCCTAGTGAGGCCTCATCTGGAGTACTCTGTCCAGTTCTGGGTTCCCCAGTTCAAGAAAGATGAGGAGATGTTGAAGAGTGTCCAGCGGAGGGCTACGAGGATGATGAGGGGACTGGAGCATCTCTCCTACGAGGAGAGGCTGAGGGAGCTTGGTCTTGTTTAATCTGAAGAAGAGAAGGCTGAGAGGGGACCTTGTAAATGCTTATAATTATCTGAAGGGTGGGTGTCAGGAGGATGGGGCCAAACTCTTTTCAGTGGTGCCCAGCAACAGGACAAGGGGCAATGGGCACAAACTGAAGCATAGGAAGTTCCATCTGAGCATGAGGAAGAACTTCTTCACTGTGTGGGCAACGGAGCCCTGGAGCAGGCTGCCCAGGGAGGTTGTGGAGTCTCGTTCTCTGGAGATATTCAAGACCCGCCTAGACCAGGTCCTGTGCAGCCTGTTGTAGGTGACCCTGCTTCAGCAAGGGGTTGGACTAGATGACCCACAGAGGTCCCTTCCAACCCCTACCATTCTGTGATTCTGTGATTCTCTGATTCTGTGATTCTGTGATCTGTGTGCACATACAAGAATGCACACTGACCCCTCAATCTATCTGTCTGTCTGTCTACATATTTTCTACTCATTCTAACAGACTGAAAAGACTAGTCACAGGGTGTGACTAATTCTAATTAATAATGGCTTGCAGAAATCCATTGTAAAGTTAGAAATCATACTGCAGCCTATTAAAAATTACCTGAAGCAGATATCCGTATCAGCTTCTCTCAGCGTTTCGCTCCAATTTCTTCCGTTTTGTTTTGCTACAATAATTAATATCAGACCCCAAAAAATCAAAAATTCTACTTAACACAGTCCTTACTCAGAGAAATTTAATCTCCACAGTAGATGTGGATGCTATAATAGGAACACTGGGATGAGCTGTGATATTCTGTTCACCTTCTTTCAGTACTTCAGGATTTTAATGTTTCCTTTTCCAAAGTCATTTTCTCAAATGTATGAGATGATTAATGAGAGCCACTTTTTCCTGGGTTCAACAACCATGTGTTCTTCTTGCCTGTCTGTCCTTGCATAATTATAGTTGTGCTGTTCATGCCAATATTTAAGGCTGTGTCAGCACTTCCATTACAAACCGAAATTTTCAGGAGTTTGTAATAAGGCTGGCACTTGGCATTTGGCTGAAGTTGAAGAGAGCTGGAAAACATGCTGGTCAGGGCACTGAATGCAAAATATGAGCAGTGATTTGTTTTGGGCTAGGCTCTATATTTGGCAAGAAAGAGTGGCTGACAGTAAGTGCAAGTGAAGTATAAGGGATCCAAGTGTCTGATAGTACAGCCGAGCTTTACATACTGTCAGAGAAAAGTGCAAAAGCAGGTCCAGCTAAGTAAGAAACTCTTTCATAAGGCAGCCGAATAATATTCTCATTTTGGAAGGAGGCCAGTGTGGAGAAAATATAAAAAGGAAGGACCCACAACAGGGCTGGGTTTGTAGCTCTCTCAGTGCCAACCAATCTATTCACGAAGAAATCCCTAAGGCAGACTAATGAATACCTATGTACAGTTCTGCAAAGGAGGAAAAATTAGTAGGGTATTTAAAGAAAAATTAGTCTATTTTCAAAAGTGACTGGTGATTCTGGGTGCAGAGTTTTATAGAGTGGATTCAGCTTAATTCTAGTTTTGTTTTCTTGTGTTGAGAACTTGGTAAGATCCTTTGTACAGCTAGATTTTGTCACTCAAACAGCACTTTGACTCTTTAATAACTGGAATTCCAAGAAACAAAGACCACTCCTGATTATTGAGGATAAAGAGTGTGTTAATCCAAATAAAGAGAAAATATAGATAACACTAAATACATTTAAATTATGTTGTAAGCAGATAATGTATTAAGAATTTTTAATCTTTAGAGATGGAAGTTATGATGTAAAGGCACAGACAAGGCAGAAACAAAGGGAAAAAGATGGGATCATTATTACAGTAGAATTTTCTACAAGCTGAATAAACTCATCTTGGGTCATAAAGAGGTAGCTTCATCGTAAACATAGATAAAAGAATTTCTAATCCCAAGTGCTCACCGAAATATTTGTAAGTTTTTTCATGGGTACACATGGTCACAAGTTTGGCTTTGCTCTGGGTAATTAATGTGCAGTTTTTGACTTCTTGGAAGTGCTGAGGACTGGTTACTAATTTGTATCCTGTGAGAGAAGACAACAGCACAAGTCCAAGGTAGCACTGGTTACTTACTAGTATACAGTTACTCTTTTTATTTTTTTGTCTGAACCTATGACATGATGGGGAAACTTCAGAGAGAAATACCCAGTTTCACACACATGCAAAGCAAATCTAGACACACGAACAAGTTAACATGGAGTAAAATATGGCCTGAGGTTACCTAGTTTCAGCTGTTGCAGTGGTAATTACCGATGTTCACTATTTTTAAGTTATCTACTTGCTGACACTTCCAGAATGTATAAGCAAACACACAAGCAGTTACTGTGATCATCTGTAATGTATGATCATCAGTATTTCTCCAAGAGTCTATCCTGTCTTTCTTTCTCATGTAACTTATAGGCCATATACCATTATATTCCTTTACAGTTGAGCAGTTCAGGTTGAATCCGTCTCCAATGAATATCTATTTGTACCAAATAAACAGCTTTCTTCCATAATATCAAACATAAATTAGTTGATAGTCTAGATTTGTTCAGCCTCTAATGTACTAAAACGTTCAAACGTAAATCCATCAAAGCAGATTAATTTTTTAAAGCAGCGAGATAATCCGTAAGTATTTAGAAGCCTCTCTCATAATGATTTCACAATAAAGTATCTCCCTATTTATGAACAAAGTTTTTCATTCTTTACAAGAATTCTGAGAGACTAGAAGCAGGGCCTGTAGTGAAAATGAGATGGATGAGAAGGAAATCCTTCCCAAATAGATCAATGTCCGGAGCAAGAAATAAATGAACATGTAATTGTACCAGTGCTGAGTACACAGCAGCATCTCTGCATTCTTGCATTTTTCACTAAGCTTGGAGCAGCAGCTAACAGATCACCCGTCACACATAACTTTGAAAAGCATGTAACTTCTAAATAACGATGGACTGATTCTCTGAACAAGGCTTAAGGCAAGGGAAAGTAGGAAGGAGTTTATGCCTGACAATACTGATTTCAGCTTCTCTAGGTTAAATAACCGACAGCTAGCAAGCCTATAGCACCCCTGTTTCTCTTGAGCAATTCTCATCACCCTCCAAAATCCTATGTCCCCTAGTTTGCCTAGGAGCCTGCTGCTGCCCCTCACCTATTTTCAGGACGTCCCATGTGCCTCTCAGTCTCCATTCCACTTTAGTCCTACAACTGCCATAGAATGTACTTTTGCAATCTAGAAGTACTTTAGAGAATTCTGAAACTTCCAAGATTCAGAAAGGAACTGAAAGTGTCAGATTTTTATTACAAAAACAAAAGTAATTTTGAGCTCCTCTGTTTCAGGGAAATACACCTCTTACTGATTGCATTTATAATGGGATTAAGTTACTATTAAAAAACAAAGAGAAAAGCAACTCTTAACACAATTTATGTAATTAGGATTCTGTGACAAAAAAGAGTCACTGTTATGTTTTGTCATGTCTTTGTGTAGTTTTAATATTGTGATCATTTTCAGAAAAGTACATTATGCTCCTCAGTCAACTAATTCCATATTAACTAAATATCACTTTTTGAATGGTGTCCCATTGCTTTTGGAACAGTGGAGCAGAGAACTTCATGCAATGAGAGTTTGATCTTTGATTTCTCTGTCATAAACTGGCAATAAAATTTTTTTGATGAACACCTCACCTTCAGCTCTGCAGAATTTCAGCTACTCTATTTGGCCTGGGAGATGAGTCATGGTTTGTACTCAGTCCCTTCCCTTCTTCTCCACTGAGGCTGGAGGAGAAGAAGGAATGTTTTCTAAAGAGCTGTCCTGCTCAAAATCCACTCTAACTCTTAATTTTGTAAAGGGAATGTGAGAGGGGAGACTTTGCAAATACTTGTTGTAATACAAGTTAAATTGAAATGAAGAGAATGTAGAAAACCAGTGTACAGAAAGAGGACCAGCTTTTTTCCTCTTCCAGATCTGCACAGTTTTGGAGAAAAGAGTAGATTTTACTATAAATCAAGTGACTTTGTCATGTTGCTGTATATTTTATTCCATTACTGTATAGCTGGTGCAGTCTAAAACATTCTTTGTTAAACCATTGAATGGAACAAATAGAATTGAAAATGTCAATTTACTAGTGTACTAGTGAATTACAACTATGCTAAAAAGTTATGATTTATTTATTTATTTTTAATTGCTGTTTTCTCATCTGCTATACTTAGCAGATATACAAGTATTGAGAAACACACTATTTAAAAAACCCTACATGTCTGGAACCAGACCTTGGGAATGAAATAATGTAAAACTAAAAATCTGAAAATAAACATTAACAACAGACTTCAATGTATTGTTGTTACATGTTGAAAAAAAAAAGTACCTTCTCATGGAAGCTATTATTGTAATTAAAAATTATTTTCTTTGCCTTGGCCATAGCAATACTCCACTTTACCAGAAGAAAAAACTCCAGGACTTTCCACAGTATCTTTCATTACAGTTGTTGTGCCATTTTAATTGTGTCGCAAAAGTATTTGGAATAATAATATTGTATCTAGGTGAACTGTTTCTACAGTAGATGAAAAAGTTATTTAGTGTGTCTATGCACACACTAATAAAGCTGAGCTCTATATTCTGAGATGGGTCTCTGGATATGTCTTGACGATATTCAGCTGTCCTAAGAGGATATGTATCCCCAGCTATTTTATCACCTCTGTTCTGAACTGCGTTTCATGAGAGTTAATGCCTAATGCCTTTTAAAGTGCTGTCCCAGAAGCCGAAGTTACCTGAGTTTGCTCTGCCTTGAGCAAGCTGTTATACAACCCAGAATACACTTACTGATAAACTCAGAGTGACTGTAGATTCACTCTGATTTAAAGTGCCACTTTCCCATTTACTCTGAAGACCATCAGAATACCATTGTGTGTGATTTTCAAGCATATTGGCTGTATCCTGTCAACATCACTGTTTCAGTGGCAAAATAGGGACTGTGCGAGAACCTTCTGTTAGTTTGGAATTGATTACTGTTTTTTTTTTTTTTCATGTTAGTGACTAAAATACTTTGCATGTAAGAAAAATAGTATGCCTAAAAGAAGAAATTCTTTCTGAATGTATCATGAATAAGGAGTGCTTCTTCAACTTTCACCTTTCTTTTTTTGTCATTAGGGACATACTACATTGCTGGAGATGGTGTCTCATTATCTGGATACCTAAAAGCATAATTATAATTTGATGAGCATAGTTATAATTTGACGAAGGAAAAAGTGTCACACAGACACAAGTACACACACATTCATTTGTAATAGTACTTCATTGGATGTGTTTAATTGTACAGATTCTAAATTTAATGACCTTGCTTTTGGAACACTGGTGTCGAAATAGTACCCTTAGTATGTGATCTCTAAGCAAGTTTTGCTAAATATTCGAATTGACAGAAATGACAGAAATGCTGGCATCTCTCCAGCACTGCTTTGACTGAAACTTAAAAATAGTCATTACTGTTCTTGCTGAATAGCTGAAATCCTACTATGAAGACTGGTTCACAATATGAAGTAGGAAGTAGAAAAGCTTACTACTTATTATTCAGGTTCTTTAAAGCAAGTTGTGCTGCCATCGACGTCTTGTGCTATGAAAAATACAGAGACTGCCTGTGTAACCTCTAGCTAATGTCCACTACTGAGCTGTCTGAGAAATGATAGAGTAAATGGAACAAACTAGAGAAAATAGTCACACCTGATATAATACTTAGAGCAGCAATAAGTACACATACAAACCACAATGTGAACCACTATTTTCACTTCTTTGGTTTGCAATGGAAGAGTCTTTGTGCCTAAATTTTTTTGTATTCACCTGGAACATTGAGAAGTTTTTTAAAGTATATTTTTAATAAAAGAGAAAGTTTTGAGTAAGAGGAAACATTGGTTTATACCAGAAATGCAGAAATAGGCTTAATTGATGCAACAATTATCACTTGTGTTTTTGTTATGAGATGCCCTCCCTCCAAGAAAAGAAATCACAGTGATACTCAGTAACAGAAAATTGCTTTATTTGTCCTTTTCTTTTTTTCTGTAAGATTGACTATACTGCAGATTCTTTGGTTATTTGATGCTGTTGCTTATACTGACGACTGTAACTGAATACACTTCTTTTTTGGGCCAGGAGAGTGGCACTCTTCCGCTTTCAGCAACATAGCATCAGGCCATATTTACTGGCTGGTTTCTCAATTAGCCAGAAAAGCTGAGCTGTTGTAAGAGATCTTATTAAAGCTTCTTGTAGTCTTGTCCTGGAAAATTCAATTTTAATAGCTACAGGATAGCGCCCTGAATCAGTAGCCTGCCTTCAGGGACTCATATTGGATGGGATCTCTAATGCCAAAGAGGGCTTCAGCTTGACAGCAAGAATATAGCTGCTCAAAAATAAATGATCACTATAGACCATTAGTGAAAATGACCTGATTTTATTTTACTAGCTGTTGTAAATATTTACTTTGACAACCTGCTTTACTGAGCTATGAGAATATAGTTTTGTGTATTATAAGACTGAAGGTCAATGCTTGTTTAATAAACTCTAAACAAAGAATTATGTGATATATTGTACACATTTCACATCCAGTGATGTATTAATGCATCATTGCACTCAGTGTAATCAGCTCAAATGAATTCCTTTAAGGAGACAGAGAATGTTTCACTTGTATCTTTTTTTTTAACAATTTAAATGTATTATTTGTTAAATGCCAGCTAACAGTTAAGGTGAACATCACATTAAATCTACTGAATTTCAGAATTTTCAGTGTCTAAGGGATAAATGAGATATGAGCAAGTCCAGCTTACATTGCAACATAGTTTTTAAATTATTACCTGTCGATACTACAATAAAATCCAATGCCAGAATTGTCAAGGCTTGTACTTGGAGTGCTGATATAGCTTCAGTGTTTTTCCAAGTGTAATTTTCACTATGACTGCTCTGTTGTATTTTTCTGCTTGCTTATTAATTCTGCTGAGTATCATTGAACGTGCACCATGTTACTGGAGAGTGAAAAACACATAAGTATATAGGCACAAATAAATATGTAAAAGTCACTGAACAAAAAACAATTTTACTGAATATTTGAAGTTGGATAGGAGATAGCGCCTCTGATTTGCATGGCTAGATATAGACAGAGATATAGGGCTAGAGAAAATTTCCTTCAGTATTGTGTTGCATTGTCTGTTTCCTTAACGTTACCAGAATCTCAGCTGTAAAATCAGAAGTGAAGATATTACAATGACTACTTCAGCAGTCTGCTGGGATATTAACTGGCTAAGTCCAGACATATGAATCACTTTCTGTATGGCTCCCAGAGAAATGACTGATGTTTTAAAATCTTGCTAGAACTATTTCACACCTCATTGTCCCCAGGTTCCTTGTTGAAATATTTCCTTTTCCTACCTATTCCTTTTTAAATAATGAACTATTTCAAATTATTGATCATAAACATGATTGTGATGAGTCAGCACAGGTAAAAGATTGTCCTTGCTTTACTGTGAATTCATGGGGCAAATGAATGCATATGGGAAAACATGAGTATAGTGTTCACAGGATAAGATAGGAAAAGTAAATTTTTGTTGGTTTAATCCTTTTTTTTATATTTCAGTAAAGTGGACCCTATGTTCTCTGTGTGTGTGTATGAATCCAATTACTTATCAACATTACCATTAAATTACTGTTTTTCAATCAACCTAGGGTTACCTGAATATTGTTGAGATGCAGAGTAACTCAGAAAACACTGAAATAATAAGGGCTGTAACTTCACACAGAGTCCCTTCCCTGCAACACCCTTCTGTCTTTGAAAGGAATTTAAGCATGTTCACGTCACAGACAGGAGGTGTTTACACAGACTCAGCTGAGCTAGCTGTAAACCAGGTGGTCTGGATACTTATATTAAGTAGTTTTCTGTGACTGAAGAGGCAATTATCAAATTTCCCAAGAATTTCAGATGGTTCAGGACCCGTGTTTAAAGGCAATATCTGTCATAAACTCCTTCTTTTGTTCTTATTTAATTCTCCAGGTATTAGCCCAGATCTCGGGTAGCAAGCCACCATTATAACTCTGTGATCAGGAAAATGGCATCAGTTTATGCCACTTTAGGACTGGCCAGCTGTATTTACCCTCCCTATTTTAAGAAATAAATCTAACTCTTAATTTCTTGTAAACTCTACCTTGAGAGAAAGCAGTTATGCAATATGAACCCCGGTATTCTGTGTCATTAGTAAAATGTCATGGTGATGTATTATTGGTAAGAACTGTTTACAGTCTTAAGTGACTATGCTCCTGGTAACCACTAAGAAAATCTTATTTATCTAGAATTGGTACCATTTTTTTAAAACTAAGTTACTGGCAGCCATATGAGGGGCAAGGTTAAGCCACCTGAAAGACAGCAGCAGCATCAGAATTTCTTTAAGGAGCAGTGGAAGCCTATTTCTCCGCTCTACCTTTCAAGAGACTGTGAGACAGAGTGCGTTTCCCTGAAGCTTAAAAAAAATGAACAAATGCAACTTTCCTATAAGAAGTCTGAATCACTTATAGCTAACCCAGGAGTTGTTCATGGGAGTACAATTGAACAAACGCAGTAGATACTGAATACTTTGTGATGTTGCATGAAGGGAGGGCCTCTTCAGTCTATTCACCTCTGCCTCTGTAGCTATTCTCTGGCCTTGAGGTCTCTAGAATCTACGTATACCTTTAGCTTTTTTGTGTGTGCGTGTGTGTCTGTGGATCATTGACTGTTTACTATAGTGCTGATGCAGCCTGAAGAGATGCGGGGCCTGAGATGTTTTATCTCTTGTCAGAGCTTGCTTCAATTAAATTAATGGATCCATTCAACTCCCTCTTTCCTCTTTCAGCTGCATCACTGTCGAATACATTAAAAAGATCTTAAGTCTCAAGATGGTACATCATGGCATTAGGCAGGGCACTCATTTCCCTCTGTCTTCTTTTTCTGTAAATCAAATAATTAATGAGATCTCTACCTCAATAGAGCACTTCATCAATATTTTGTAGCAATAGAAAAAAAGATGCGCTTTTTGCTCTTGGAGGAGCTTTTATCTCCATCTGTGTAGGATTTGGTGGGCAAATGTTGTAATGCTAAAATGACAAAATATTGACTATTTTTTTCACTTTGCTCTTAATTTCTCAGAAAAATTATTCTAAAGGCATAGGTACTGACTATGGGGTCACTAGAGGGTTTGAAGTTTAGACTTGTAACCAAATTTAATCGAAATTCAGTTATTTGTAGAATACTTAATTGCAAAGGACGAAGTATTACCTTTTCATGTTCATTGTTTCAATTCAGTTAAAAAGAAAATAATTATATGGGACATAACATCAACTATTCTGCTTCCTTTACCAAATCTTATTTACCTTGATATGATTAACCCCTTCATGGTAAAAAGGAAAATAAAACCAATTAAAAACAAGTAATTGTAGAGTCTCATACTCAGAAAACAACAGACAATATATATTACAACCTAGACAGAGGTGCAGAAAAAATATAATAACTTGCCCAAGAGACGTGCAGAAAAATTTAATAACTTGCCCAAGGCTAAACAGAAGGTTTGCAACAGACACAGGCATTAGCTTTCATTCCTATGGTTCTAGTCTTAATAATTTTGGGTTATTCTTAAAGAAAATTTTAGTTCAAAAAAATTAAACAGTCTTTGTGATTCTGCTGTTGAAGTGACACTGATTATTTAGTTGAATACCAGGCCTCTTACTGAGAATCATGCACTGATTTGTAATTGCTTTTCTTCCTAGGTTTTGAAAAACGAATATAGTAATTTTAATTTAATGATTTGGCTGCAAACTGCATGTGGATGAATAGAGAACATTTGACTACAATGAGAGGAAAAGAGTCAAATACAGGCTTACTGAGCTGTTAAAATACAAGAGCAATTTCTACTGAAATGACAATTTCATTACTTTATAATTAGAACAATACCTTTTAATGAAGAGTACAAACATGCAATACTGGTCTTCACATGGGTTTCATTAAATAGTACAACATTTCTGTGGTAAATATAGTCCATTCTTGCAGGATAGGCATAACTGAAACCTGCAAATGCATATAAAAGCGAATAACATCCTGTCTGTATTCTGTTTATTGCAGGAGGAGAGGCCTTACAGACAAGAATCTGTGGGCTACACAGCAATCATTCTCTATATAGTATTAGTAGCACAGTTTTTCCAGACAGCATGATAACTCTGGGTATGTATACACTAATACAGGCATCCTTCCCAAAGAATGATCTCTGGCCTCCAAGGCAGGTGTGCAGGGTGGCTCAACTCCGATCTGCCCAGCGTTATCCCTGAGCCCTAGGCCAAATCCATTGGGCGGCTGACCTAGATCTTCTGCGGGTTCCATGTGTTGCCTCTGTGACTATGATATGCTTGCACACATGAGTAGTTTTTCGGCTTAAACTGTCTAGAAACAACAGGAAAAGACACAGTATAGACTCTTGCAACTGTACTTTTGCAACAGGCAACTGAGATTGCGTGTTCTGCAGCACAGCATGGTGAAGTACGGGACTTCTGGGGACAATGACTTTGGGATAGCACGGAAGAAGTGGAGGAGGTAAAACCAGATACATTTTGGTCTGTACTGTTCAATCCCAAGATCAAACTATATATATATCTTGTAGCCTTTACAGGTCCAAAATCCTTAAAATATCTGTTTTTAATATCCCACTTTTGCATTTTTTGAGAGAACTCAATGTGGGAAAAGAACACCACGGGTCTAATGATATAGTACTGTGTTCATAGCAACAAATGGTGCTTGTACTTTGTGTGTGGTGCAGTGCCTAGCTTGTGCTGCTGAATGGTTAACACTGTGAGCACAGTATTACATCTAGTAGTAAGGAAAGAGTAAATTATGAATGAACTTATGGCACAAATTTTTTGTCTATGGAGGCAAAACCTTCTGACATTGACATAAATGTCAATTCTCTATGTGTTTTGGTTTTGATGAAATGTGGAGCACTGTGTTTTTGCCTTTTCAGTGACAAAACCAAAATCACCTGTAATTTTTGCTGTGTGGCCAGCGGAAATACTGACTCTTCTATTGTATTTTTGTTAGTCTGGCTCACTTGTGACTTATTCAGCTAAACTAAAAATCTTTTCTGTTTGAAATAATTTTTCCTCTTGTCCTTTACTACATACAAGTAAACTAAAAATATGCCCAGCATCACATATGCACAAGCTGTATAAAGGTTTCTGCAAACTTTACACTCAGATGGCTGGGAATATAATGAAGTAGGCAACTTCAGACCCTCAGAAACACAGACACATAGGAGTACAAACTCAAGGACCCCAAAAGAACCATTGTGTCACTTTGTAATAGACACAAGAACAATCTCTAGCACAATAGTAATACCCTCAAAATCTGGTATTGCCTCCAGCTGGCTTAAATATGTTTAGGACATCATCAAGACAAGGAAGAATATAGATGCTAGAATATACTCTTTGCAATGTTACATAGTTTTACTGGATCCTGTGTGCTAGTTAGAGTTACAGGGACACACAGAAGTCTCCATTTTTTTCTTCCATTTAAATAAGCTTTTTGCTAGAGTCCTTTTTTATTAAGCTTGAAAAACATGACCAAACTACCTCCTTCTTAATGACTTAAAAATACAGACAGCAGTTATAAGAAAATCAGGTTGCAGTATTATTTTAAGTGTCTCAGTCTGGAAGCTAAGCTTATGATTTTTAGGACACGGCTCATTATCTTTGGAAGAGAGGGTTTTGTGTATATATGTATTTTAGCATGTCTAGGTTTTTACAGCTTTTGTAAAATCTAGCTGTACTCCCTGCCATCAGTACTAAGGTTATCACACAGAAAGCCGTCAATCAGTGACACAAGTACTCACCTTTTTATGTGGACTCTGTTAGTAACTTTAACAAGAAGAGTAAGTCCAGGTCTGTGAGGCATGGACTAAACCACAATTCAAAAGGCATTCCTGAGCAGACTGAGCCCACTGTGGCCTTCCTCAAAACTTTTACTACATTGTACTGTCTGTTTCCTGCTGCTGTTCGCGTTGGAGCAGTGTGTGCCAGCTCTGGTATCTTGGATTGCTATGCTGTTCTCATTCCTACCTTGTGTAAATGGGTGATTCACTGTGTACTTTTTTTCCTTGGCAGCCATTTCCAAAAGTGCCACTTGTCTCCAGGAGACACTTGCAAGTGCTGCTGGAAACTTGCTTGCTGCTGTTGCACATTTTAGAATTTCTTAGAATTGATAACACCAATAAATAAGAGCAGGGAGGGGAAAATGCTGAAATAATGACAGATTCAGAAACAGGTCTTGGTTTTCCATCTTTCTTTGAGCCAGTTGTCCCTGCAGGCAATTTGTTTTCACATTTTCACCCTTTCACTTATTTTCCATGTAAACAGCCTTTTCTCCAACAAACAGTTTGTTGACTAGAACATCCATATTGTTAGTTTATTTTGTGAAAATCTTAGTACTGTACCATGCATAAAATGCCACATTTATAAGACAGTGTATGTGTGAAGGAAAATATACTGTGTGGTTGATATCTTAATATTCACTTCCTGCCTCTAGTGATTGGTTAACTACCTAAACTAGACTGATACTCTACAAGAAGGTTCTTCATTGTTTTGGAGGATTTGTTTATTATTCTGGGATGACTTCTGTCATCTAAAAACACTGGTACAGACACCTAAGAAGAGAGATTCTCCAAGAATACATTGCTCAGTAAACTATGTCTTCCTTGTCGTGCTTTCTACTCTTCCACTCCTAAATGAACAACTGAAACTCCTTTCCTCTTCCATGTTCCTTGACACCACTAAACTGACACCAAGGAATTAGTCAACAACCCGAAGATATGTAGCATATTTGTGGCACACTGATGTCTTGTCTTGCTCTGTACAAATGTAATACTGGTCTATGGAAGGCATTAGAAAGATCGTAAAAGGACTTGGAAGTGGAATTAATTTTGGTTATTTGTTTTCCTGGCTCATTCAAAAGCTGTTCATACTTTCTGAATGTGAGTTAATGACAAAAAGAAGTTTTAGCTTCTGAGTAGAGCTCTGTCTCAAGCAAGGACAGCAGTAATACTGGGAAACCAGTTTATTATATTATCGCATAAGATGCGAAGTTTTTTGTGTGATTCAGTCCTGAGTGAGACATGAATTATAAAAAGCAATTCTAAACCAGGTAGTCTCTGAAGCTGCACCTCCAAATGGTATGGTGGATTGTGATCTTGTACTTAACCTAAATCATTTCCTTACGTTTTTCTCTAGGTTTGTTTTTAAAGATCATGAAAATGTAGGAGGCATATACAATATGCAAGTTTATAGATGTATGTCTATATGTGCATGTGTATATAAATACTTCTTTTTGTGTTAACACATATATATTTACTAGCTGTTTTTCCATGCTCTATTAAGCTGAAGAGTTTTTGAATACATGGATTACTTTTTTATTTTGACTTGTATTTTATAAATAATTTCTATGGCTATGTATAATCTCTCTTGTGCACAGAAACTATACCTAAAGTGAATAAACCACACATGCACATACACAAAATTACCCATGATTTACTATATAGTGTATGATAACTTTCAGTTGGTGCAAATGCTTTTACAAATAAGCAGTGAGACAGTCACTTAAATCAGCTGAGTATCTGGCTAGGTTTCTGTGGACAATAGCTGAAAGTTACTAGATGAAACATTAACAAGGATTGTGCTGTCTTTCTGCAGCTGACACTCTGCTTAGGACCCATTTGTCTAAACTTAAGTGCTCTTCCACTAACATTGCTATGGAATGCTCAAAATATCTGTAAGAGACTCCTAAGTACACGACTGGCCCTCCAGGATTACTGTACGACCACTGGGGAAACATAAATATTTTACAACTATTTGTCTATTCCAGTGAACTTGCAGTCTCATTGCTGTTTTTCAAGAAAACGGGGCAATTCCTCAACTGGTGTTTGGACTTCAATTTAGGACCTAAATACTAAATCTGTCCCAGCACCTGTCTGTTCTTATCCAATATAATTTTGAATCATAATTTCGCTTCCACCCTATAACCTCTCTTACCTCCAAATCCAAATAGCTGTATCTTTACTTACACTCTTTTGATCTCCCTTTTCAGTCTCTGCCCTTAGTGCAAAAGCAGTTTCTTTGGGTACTGGGCAAGAAAATATGCTGTTGTCTGAAGTGGTTCAAGTGCAGCTTTGCATTGCAGTGTAGGTATTATCTCTGTGTCCAGTAAGTGCAAAAGTCTGGGTAGCTGCAAATAAAAGTGACTGTAGAGACAAAAAGACTTGATCAATGCTCACACTTACAGCTCTGTGCACAGTGCAGAGTCTAGTGTCTTGATGTGCTACTGAGTCATTTTGGTGACAGGCCTAGTGCGAACACATATATTTTTCGGACAGGTAGATCCTTTTTCATTCCTGTTACAAGAATTTTACTAAGGGGTCTGCTGATTCTCCTCAATAAAGATAACAAATAATAAGAAGCTAGACAGCTTGAAGTGTGCTTCAAGCATGAGGGGTTATCTGGGTTTAGAACAGGAAAGTGCAATGGATTTGGAGAGAGACACATACAGTTGTGTTTATCTGGCACACAAGTTTTTGTGTTTCTATTTGACTGCTTTCCGTTATCTAAGCCAGATTTATTAGATTAGAGGATCCACACAGTTGTTTCACAGAAAAATGATATATCCTCTGGCCCTAATAATAATAGTCCTCTCTTCCATACTAGACTCTGTGTTTGGGCTACAGCCACTACTCCTTCTTTCTTGCAGACTGAGGCAGTATCAAGTTATCCACCCTTTCAACAGCTCAGTGGTAGAGGTATTGAATTAGAATGAGGTAGGTACAGGTGGTAGCAGCTGCTAAAGCACAGGGAGTTTTAGTTCCATACTGACTCTACCCTATCTTTTTGTTTGTCTGTTTTACTCAAGTAGTTTCCTGATGATAAAGTTTCATTGAATTGTGGAAGGATATTTTCTAGGTTCTTTTTTTCCCAGTAAGGACTAGGTTGCCTTCGCATATCAGGAATCTTCAAACCCATTGGAAAAGCCTTTTAGTATCTTTAAAAAATCAAAATGCTTAGCATTCTGAAAAAAAAAGGAAAAAAAAAAGATGAAAAGAATAGTATTTTAAAACGAACATAGTCCTTTAAATGAAAAGGGAGTAAAAAAATCAAGCAAGATACAAAGAGAGGCCTATTGTACATGAAGTACAAACAAAATACAAAGGACTGGGAGGATTTTCAATTCAAATTTTGACAGTCCTGCTAGGGCAAGTATTTTTGAAAAGAACTGCAGGAAAATCAGGTGATATACAAACATGCAATGACAATAGGACAGGTTGCTCAAGAGTTGGTAGCAGTTGCTTATTGGATGGGTAGCAGTTACCTAGAAATCTTGAGTACAAAATGTAGTAGTAAGAGCCCTGTTCCTGCCTCTTTTCTTAATTGTGTGTATACTCAGTTAAATCTAACCAACCTAATAGTAGCTTTAAAACTTAAAAACTAGGTAAGAGTTTGACTAGATATTTGGTGTTGGAAACTCTAGGATGTGAAGGAACTTTCTTATCCTTGTGGAGCTTATGTGAAACCAAAGATCTTAAATCTGGAACTTTAGTACCAGGGACTCAGTTTTGGATTGTCAATCTGGCATCTTAGACAATAAGGTTCTGACTCCTTTCTGCTATCCGTCCAGTACTGATGTGCCAGATGTAACCACTGACAATGTTAAATCCAATATGCGTGTTGGTGGGTCAAGGTACCTCTCAGTCAAGAAAAGTGAATAGTGTAGTCGGAATAGTTTCAGGAGAAGATAGTTTCTTAGCAGATAAACTATAATCGAAAGCTCTTTTCCTCTTCTTTTTCTGTTGTTGCATGTTAGCAAACATCTCTAAGCAAAGAGATCTTTCTTTTCATCTTCAGAGCTATATCTGTCATGTTAAAGGCTGACGAGACTGTTCAGCACATATGTGGAATAATTTCCTGTGGTTATCTAGCACTTGACCTGCCAGGTTGTTTAACCTAAATACCTACAGCTTTTTAAAGTTACACCTATGATTATCCTGCAAAGGAAGACAGCACATCTGTAATTACATAATAATTATATATAATTTAACTCTGGCAGATAGAGAGAAGAGAAAAGATTCATCTTCTTTCAGGCAAGTACCCAACAGTACAAAGAAACAATTAGGAACTGAAACAGTCAAAGCTGCTTTTAATAAAGTAATGTAGCCCTGCACTATTAACAGTCATTTTGTTGTTGCATATATTCTAGGCTTGAAGAATGAAAAGTTACAGTTATGTGAGGCCTGCTGCTGGATCCTGTTATGAAATTCCTTTTAGAGGCCTAGAAAACCTGGTGGAAAATTAACATCTTATGCTCTTTTATCTTAATGGATCAAACCAGGGTATACTCTGCATAAAATGTTTCCGTATGTGGCAAAGTATAGGAGGATGCCACGGAAAAATCCTCCTTAGGAGGAAAATTGCAAGGATCTAAATCCAATCGTAACTGACCACAGAAACTTTATATTTTCTAAACTGAGCACGTATTCAGATTGCCTGGTGTGAAACAGCATCCTGCACTAGCCTGATTTCACATGCTAAGCAACTAATCTCAGTCCAGTGGTGACAGGTGCAGACTTTATGGCTTTCACTGGTGGCTCAATCTGAAATGATGGGAGAGTGTTCCTTCATTTGTCATTCAGCAATTAAATTTCTGAATCTCAGCTGCATTCTACTTCCTCATCACCTATTATTTACTACATTTATAAACTGACTGAAAAGCAATGGGTAAATACTTTTAATGTCTAGTTTAGAATCTAGTTTAATATCTAGAAATATCTAGCTTATTTCTCAGAATTGGCCTTAGAAAAATTTCTGAAGCGGTTGCCTAGAATCCTATAGAAAAAACATCACTGGCAGCAGGAGGTCTGAAAAGTGACTGAATGCAATGCTTACATTTAACTTTTTCCATTTTAGATATAAAAAAATTTTAAAATAAAATATATTTTACTTTTTCTTCACCTTTTTTTTTTTTTTACTTTCAAAAAAGGAGAATTTACAACTGTTCTTACCCTGAAGACCTTGCCTGCTGCCGCCTCTGCTACTGTTCCTCTGATTGTTGCCTGATGTTGTCACTGTGCCTCTGGAAAGAGCAGGAACATAGACAGAAACAGGGAGAAGTCAACAACAACAGGTCTAGCAACAGGCAATGAATTCCTGTGGCTTCCATTGGGGAGGGACTGATAGAAGAGGATGAGCAGACAGGAATAGAACAGAAAACTAACATACAGGAACCAAGCCCTGTCTATGCTGAGGACAACAGGAGGTGAGGCAACTAACTTCAAAGCTCCTTGTTGTATTTGGCATTCTTATACATTAAATCCACCAGAGAAACAGAAAATTGTGCCAGGTGTGCCTTTTTCAGAGAAAACACTGCCAGATGGAAGCACCTTTCCTGTTTTGTGCATTTTTATTCTCTACTCCCACAGCTCTGAGAACATTTCAGCCATCCATGCACTTCAGAACATGGAAAGGAGGCAAAGCAAGTTTCTTCACTTCCAGACTCAGATCTTATCACCCAATCTGTGATGCCATTCTGGGTCATACCTCACCCCTCCACAGAGTTTTTGACTGAACTCACAACACTTTCTGTAAAGTATCTAACAGTTCACTGAAAGAAGAAAAAAGTTGGGGAGAGAAAATCGTGATGCGAGAACCTATTGGTATCCTGGCTTCACAGAGTATTTGTGTATTTTATACCAAGTGGAGCAACTTCAGCTGTAACTCTTGAGAAGCCTCTTTCCCTGTCTGTTTCTAGACTTGCTCAGAAACTAAACATGTGTTGCAGGCACAAGCTTAATGGAAAGATCTCTTAAAGATTGGCCCTGTGGGCCAAAGGTGACCAGATTGAAATTGACTTTGCAGAACTTAGGAAATCATGGAATGGTTTGGGTTGGAAGGGACCATTAAAGGTCATCTAATCCAACCGCCCTGCAATGAGTGGGGACATCTTCAACTAGACCTGGTTGCTCAGAGCCCTGTCCAACCTGACCTGGAATGTTTCCTGGGATGGGGTATTGTCCATCTCTCTGGGAAACCAGTTCCAGTGTTTCACCACCCTCATTGTAAAAAATTTCTTCCTTATATCCGGTCCAAATATACCCTCTTTTAACTCCTTAACCTATGACTATAAGCCCTACTAAAATGTTTGTCCCCCTCTTTCTTATAAGCCCCTCTGAAGTACGGGAAGGCCACAATAAGATCTCCCTGGAGCCTCCTCTTCTCCAGGCTGAACAAACATGACTGTTTCACCCTGTCCGCATAGGAGAAGTGTTCCATCCCTAAGATAATTTTCGTGGCCCTCCTCTGGACCCACTCCAACAGGTCCATCTTTCCTGTGCTGAGTGCTCCAGAGCTGGATGCAGGACTATGGGTGGAGTTTCACCACAGCGGAGCAGAAGGGCAGAATCCCTTCTTTCGACCTTCTGGCCATGCTGCTTGTGATACATCCCAGGATATGGTTGGCTTTCTGGTCTGTGAGCACACATTGCCAGGTCATGTCCAGCTTTTCATACACCAGTACCCCCAAGTCATTCTCAGCAGAGCTGCTCTCAATCCATTCTCTGCCCAGCCTGTATTTATACCGGGGGTTGCCCTGACCATTATGCAGGATATTACACTTTGCCTTGCTGAACATGATGAGGTTCACATGTGCCCATCACTCTAGTCTCTCAAGGTCACTCTGGATGACATCCCATCCCTCCAGCATGTCAGCTGCACAATTCAGCTTCATGTCGTTTGCCAGCTTACTGAGGGTGCACTCAATCTTGCTGTCTATGTCATTCATGAAGATATTAAACAGTATTGGTCCGAATACGGATCCCTGAGAGACACCACTTGCCACTGAGCTCCATCTAGACTTTGAGCCATTGACCACTGCCCATTAGATGTGACCATCCAACCAATTCCTCATCCACCAAACAGTCCATTCACCAAACCCGTATCTCTCCAATTTAGAGAGAGGGATGTTGTAGGGGACTGTCATAGGTATTACAGTAGTCCAGATAGACTGGACTAGATAGAACTCCTACAGGAAACCATCAGACACTTCTCAGGAGAGCTCCATCTGGCTCAGCACAAATTCCTCTCCATCCCTTCTCTGCTACCTCCTGCACTATACACACAGTGGCTAAAAGTAACCTGTGCTTTTTGGTAGCACCTGATTCTTTTCCTTTGCAAATTTTTCCCTTTATTGAGTCCTTATCTAAGCAGTGAGCTAATGTTTTTGTCTTCAACCAGGTGTGGCACAAGCAATGAATACATAGGTTTCCTAGATACATAGCATCTCAGCTCTTCCTGCAGCTGCTCCTTGCTAGTCTGGGATGGAAAGTGTTAAAAATTACCCATAATTCAGAGTTTCTGCATGTCAGCTCTTCATATAAGCATGTAAACTTCTGTGATATGTTGCCAGACAAATCAAACCTGGATTAACAAGACAGGAAAGCAAGAGGGAATGAATATATTTTAGATCTGCCCCAACACTTTTGAATTCTCTCATCATAGATCAGAATTATTATTCAAATCAAGGTTTCCATATGACATTTTTTTATTAAGCTAATAAAGAAATCATTTTTCTACAAACTTAAAGGTACCTGAGTTTTTCTTCTGGACATCCCAGCTGGGGACTACCAAGTACTCTGTGTTGAAGCATAATTTTCTTTAATTTAATTTCCTATCTTATTGTGATCTCCCATTTGAATTCATGACCGCTTATGTTATGCGTATCTGTGATCCTCACTTTTAATGACTGAGCTGAGAATGTTCATAAACAAGTAAGTATGCAGTACAACTATTCTGTTATATATCATTTCTGTTCTAGAAGCAACAAAAGATAAATAATCCTCAAATTCAAGAATTCAACAAAATTTCCAGGTTCTGTGTATAGTGTTTGGTTTTAAACACATCAGAAATTACTTTACACATAGTAAGGTAAGACCTAAGGGGTACAACCATGTGAAGTTTATGATTTGTATGGCAAGAACACAAAATAAATGACAGTCTGATATTTAAGTTGGAATACAAGCTATTACCTGCTGAAGTCAGAAAAAATTCAATAATCCCTTCCATCAGACTTCAATGGAAAAATCAAGAGATGGAAATTCCATCACTCTTGTGACTTTTCCAACAGCTTAAGTCTTTTTTACCCTCTAAGATTTCTTTCTACTTTACATGTCTGGTTTCTGCTCCCAGCTACTATTTTTTATAGTACTTCTACTGGCTAGATTAAGATATCACTAATATCTGGTTTCCATCCTGTAATTGAGTTACCATTCAATGTTCTTTCTGATAAACAGGCTGAGCTTTTAAAGTCCTTCTCTTCTACAGTATTTTCTTCAGCAAATAATCTTTTCCATATCCTCTCTAGCATTTCATGATCTTTTCACAATGTGACATAAGCCTAGACAGCACATCAAATAAGGTCTCAGAAATGAGAGCTGTTATCCCTTTCCCACTCCTATTAGCTACCTTTTTCACATAGGTATCAAAAAATTAAAGCTTATCCTAGTCATGTTTATGTCTCATATTTAATCTAACATAAAACCTAGGTTTTTGCACAGTCACAATGTTTTAGAACCAAAGTTTATCTCCTGTACCTGCTGCCTGTGCTCACTATTCATTGACAGCTTATTTTATCCTTGATTCTATTAAAATACATTCTGGTAGATTTGCTTCAGTTTACTATAGATGACTGATTATGGCTGCTGTCCTCATCAATATTAAATGTCCATAATTTTTATTTCATCAAATTTTAGCAGAAGTGAGTTTACATTTACTTGCAGATCATGTGTTAAAATGTTGAGTAACACTGAGTCTTTGTGAAATTGCAGCACCTAAGCCATGTTTGACAATGATTCGCCATTGAAAACTGCTTTCTGGAAACCATTTAATAGCCATCTTAACCTATTTAATATGTGTTTTATTGCTACTGTGTAGTGCTAGTGTCTCAAAGAGATATTACCACAAACACTGCTAAAAGTGTAGACCTATTACATCTCTGTGGTTATCTTTATCAACCATACTGGTATCTTATCAAAAAAGGCTATCATATTTATTTGACAGGCCTTATTTGAAGGAAAGAAAAAGACACAGTCACTCTCATGGTAAACAAGTATTAATTGTATGACAGTTCTTCATTCCTTCTTTAATTGAATCTCTCTTCAACTTTTCATGTCACTTAATCTAGCATACTGATACCCTGTCAACTTTGAGATATCATGGCAAAGAAGCTCACTGGAAACTATCAGCTCTCTACCAAGTAATGAACATAACAAAACTTAGACTTCCAGTCCTAGGAATAATTCCACAATATTTCCTTATAAATAGGCTTTAGAAAGCTTGGTATATTCTAAATGCATATTACATCCTCTAATGACTTCTAAAATATCTTTTCCTGCATAATTCACCTCCCAAGCTTGCATGAATTCATGTACCACTGGAATGTCTAGTAGTGACAAATCAAGAGACTAGTTCGAAAACATCACTTTTGCTTGTCTGGGATGTTTCTTAAATAAGATTCACTAAGATGATAAGAGAGGTACAAACATCAATTGTGAAAGTGCAAAGGATAAATATATAGTGTGTTGTATTTATTATGATTCATAGTTAATTCTAAAACATTCCTCTTCTCCACTTGTAGGAACAAAACCATTACAATAAATAAAAACAGAAATGTTATTTTTACTTGTTATGGCATGCTATTTTTCATAAGACCTGCAGCTTGTAACCTGGATACAGGTACTTAATCTTGCCTTTGATATGTTTCCTGCTCACGCATTCTTTCTGTGGTCACGCTGAAGAATTTGTACAGACCTTCCCAGGATCAGAAGAGAACTTTCCTTTCAGGGGACTGGAAAGAGTGAACGGGATGCATAAACCATCCACAGGGACAATTTGTGCTGAGACCCTGTAGAGATGGCAGTGGCAGTATCAAATGCAAGGAGGTATGAAGATATGCTCCAGAAGTATGAAAAGGAGGTTAAGGCTGTATCTGGATGCAGGGAGAAGACCTGTGTATGAATTTAGAGCTGGGGAGGATATAGGAAGCCTATGGAAGGAAAGAAGCAGCAATGGGAATGGAAATCTTTTCACCTAGAGAAGTCAGGGAAAAAAGTATAGCGAATTTTCTTTTGCGGGAAGGGAATGGGGGTTTGAGGAAATAGTAAAATTTTACTACGCTGCTTCTGGATCTGCTACATCACAAAGGAAACCAGAAGCTCCCTGTGTGGAGGCTGCTCTTCTTACATATCTCTGGTTGCTTGGACAATTTTTAAACATTTCAATTTCTCCCCACAACATGAACTAAAGACCAAAATATTATAGTAAATGAGACTGAAAAAGTCATTCATTTTGTGCATGAGGAAAACCTCTAGCGACAGATCAAGAAACAGAGTTTTCCTACCTGACATGGTAACAAAGCTTAGAATTATGAGCTCAAACAACCATATGAAAGGATCTATAAATATCTATATTGCTCTTCATCTTGTTACTTCTCTTCATCTTGCTTATTGTATTTTCCTTCAACACATTTCCTGTAGTCTGTAGTTTTTTTGCAGAAATCTGTGTTGTAGGAAATAAACCTGCTGTAAAGCAAGGTTTCTTTGGCTATAATACAGAGATAGAAAGTACTAAATCTGAAGTCTTTTAGCAGTGAATTTTGAAATAACAAGAACAACTGTCCAGTGGTAAAATTGTACTGATTTGCACCATCTAATAGCGTTGCTACTTTCCAATAAGCAACAATGAATTTTAAATAAGAAGCTGAATCAGAATTTTGTAGGGTGGTTTTGGGGTGGGATTTTTGGTGGCTTTGGTCTAATATTGCGTTTATACTACAGAATGCTTATGTAGATAGAGAGCTTTAAAAATCAGATCAATAAATCAGTCAGGCAAACCAACTGAAATCAACTGCTGGGACTCTCAGTTCTCGAATGGACATCATTAGCACCAGAGTCTCTTCACCGAGAACTGTGGGTCACGTCCTGGGAGTCATTCACCCTCAGGAGAAAAATAGGCATCCATACATAAGCGCAGAGATCTGTGCAGTGAAATCAGGTTGCTAAGTCTTTCAGATATCAGCATCACAAACACTGTTTCCCTTTCTAAGTGAGTGAGAAGGTGATGACTTTCCTGACGTGTGGCCCAGTATGACTTCTTCACGATGTAAATGAATACCCTTAGCACCAGATATAAATGTTGTGTGGGAAAAAGTGCTACTATGCAGCAAAAATAAATAAGAGTCCTAAAAGAATTTGGGCGTCACCAAAACTTTTCAAAATGTCATATGAAAAGGCAAGGAGACACAGACTGAGTGCCAAGACACTAAACTATAGGTTGCAGAAGACGTCAGCCTCAAAACAAGAGCAAATAAAACAGCACATGAATAACAATACTTTCAAATAAATGATTTTACATGTTTATTACATTTTTAATTTGATAGATGTTTCTGGAAATGATCTTCTCATTCCATGGATATAGTTTGGATTATGAATATTCTATTTCATCTTGAATCTGAACAAAATTCAATCTCAAGTTTTTTTTTTCTGTAGGAATTGGTCAGATGAAATCAGTTAAAGCCAGGTCATAATATTTCCATCCATATCAAAATATTGTCTTTCAAATCCTGGAGTTTAAACCCATCTGCCCCCATTAAAACTTTCTAAAATTGATTACCAAAAAAAAAATTTTGAAACAGACCAAGAAAAGTCTTTTGCTCTGAAAATGTGAAAGGCATTCTGAAATAATCTTAAGTGAACAGTCAATAATACACACACATCACTATGAACTGTTTCAGTTTGAGGAATTAACAATTTCACAAGAAATGTGGAAACTGTTGGATGATTTCCAGCTCACTCTAGTGAATATGTTGTTGTTATTTCTTCTTGGTAAATGAATGAACTTTAGAAAACTGCTAAGATTCATTCCACTACTTGAAAGAACATGTCTTTTTCACATCACTGAAGATGTGAAATTATTTCAGAATTTGTTTTCCACTGGGGAGGAGAAAAGACTATGTTATATTTGAGAAAAGGCTAAATTTCTTTTAAGAATTTACATTAAGTACCTTCAAATACAGATTTAATTCAAGGACTTTTTCAGGCCCACTGTGAATTTAATAATAATGCAGAATAGTATAAAAATATGACTGTAAAAACCTCCAAAACTTGACAATAAAAAGAAAGGAGAACATAGATACATCTTAAAACCATGTTACTTGAAGAGAACTTCTGTCTTAAGAGGTCTAATCTCCATACATGTCCAAATAATTAACATAAGGTGCTTTCCAGGGTTTGAATGAAGATTTTCACTTCAGTTTACAAGGCAATTGAAAGTTCCATAGATTATGAAAGAGAAAAAACACTCTCACTCATAAAGAAAAATAAAATACTTATTCCATGTAACCCTGCTTCATGTTTATGTCATCAGTTAAATTAAATGTGACAGGACCAGCAAGTCTGGAGACTTTCAGTATTTGTGAACTTGCCTGGAAGTGTTTTGTCTCTTCAGGATTTCTGTGGCCCCACTGCTGAGGGCAGATGACCCCATGTTAATCCAGTTGACTTTTTTAACAACATTTTTTATATACCTATCATACATATATATATATAACCTTTCTATGGGGAAGGTAATGTCTCTGTGGCATGGGCTAGCTTTTGTCCTCTCCCTTCAGGAAAAGAATGCCAGTTAGGTCATGGGAGCACCATGTTATTAACACATGGATAGCTGGAGGAGGAATTGACCTCTTTGGGGAGTCACTTGTTGGATTAAAGAGCCTCTTCTGAAGGGCTTTCAGTTGGGAAGTGTCTCACAGAGACAGTTACAGCAAAAAGACAGGAAGGGGAACATACCTCTTTAGGAGCAGGGAAAAATTAGGTACTAACAAACAAAATCTGTAAATTTTATGAACACAGAAAATTTTTTGAGATGATAAGCAATTTCTGAGCAGCTGTGGTAAAAAAAAACCATGATCCATACCAGCTGATATTAAAACCAAAACATTCCAGGCATGTAATTTTGTTATTGTAAACTTATTGAAATTATTACGGGGATTCATCACAGGTCAGGATCAAATTAGTTTGTATTACCATTGACAGCAATGCCATTGTGCTAAGCTGAGATGAGGGGGTACCTGGGTATCCTTCCCCTCTCTCCAACCCTTCCCCACTCCTCTGCTGGCAACTCAGGTGTCCCACCACCTTGCTGCAGTACCTCCCTGTCTGCCTGCTCTACTAAATTAAATAAGGCTTGAGCTTTAGTTCAGCCCAGTCCCGCATGAGTTAACTGCTGGTAAACTTTCTGGCAGAGTTTTAGCCTGGCCTAGCTGCTGCTCATACCTAGGCATGCTCTGGATGATGATTCAGACTAGGGCTTGTTCCCAATTAGCATCATGAGCAAAGCCATATGCTTTATGGTGCAAGGGAGTTTAGGTACAGAGACAATACACTCCATTTGACTTCTGGGCCAGAACACAGCCACTGCCCCCAGTGTTTACACTTCTGGCCATAATCTACTCTTCCTCACTTGAGGAGCTACCTGTAAACATCTGTATAGAAGCGGTGGAGCTATGCAGTGTGTCCACTCATGATGCAACCATCCAAACACCATGGTCTCACCTTCTGCCTGCTGGTGTGCCTCACCTGAGTGCAGGCGTGTGCCTGAGCTGCCTCTGGTACTGAATGGTGCACCCACAGCTCTGTCACTGCCCAGCCACCTTCGCTGAGGGAAACAGAGCAAATGGAGGTCAAGCAGAGCATGAATACACGGTTCAGAAACAGTGTGCTCCAGAAAAAATTTTAAATTTTCAGAAATTCAGAAAAAGCAAAGCTCATCGCAGTTTTCTTAGGTAGAGCCCTGATGCTTTTAATACAGATTTGCAGAAGTGAAGACAATTGCAGGGACGATGACAAGCAGACATAAAAATTGGAGACAGATGGCACCAAGAAGCACCAAAGACCCAAACAGAAGGCACAGACACAGACAGGTTTACTCAAGGTCACGCTGGAGCCCTAGGGCAGGAAATTCTGGGAAAAGAACCTGGATTGTGGGGATTAAGCTCTGTAAGCATCATAAACTGTCCCTCCACTCTGTAGTCCCTATTAAAATAAGAGCATAATAATATGCTAAATGTTCCAAGAAGGAATATGTCCATCAATAGTACATGTATGGCTACTACATAACCTAATCTTAGGAACAGGGACACAGTCAAATATATTAAAATTATTCACTATTCAAGTTACTCTCGTACATTAGAAAACTGAACCAAATTCATTGCTACTGCAAGTACATTTGAAGCAAAAAACAGTTTTCTCTTTCTAAATGTATAAACCCTCCACCTTCTCTGTAATACTCAGACTAAAAAGGATGAAATACTACACGTGTATTTCAGTTAAATGGCCCATTAACCCCCCCAAGAAAAAAGCTATACAACTTTCACTTCAAGATCTTTTTTCCCTTCTTCAATGAAAGTCAAATAATACATCACTTTCTGAATGGCGCCGTATAAAAGACCATCTCAAATGACCTATGGTTCTACAACCATTTGTATCGTAGCAGTGAAGCTAAAATTAGGAGGTTTTAAATACTTTACAATAAAACTTCAATACAAAAGTTTTCCCTCAAATATAGCAGCACTTAATTGATATCCTCCTAAAGTGCTTGCAATCCATTTAGAAAGAAAGTCTGAAATTTATGGGCATTTTTATGGGCATATTTATCTAATAACCAGATTAAACTCTGAGTATAGAAGAACTGTCATATATAATAGCTGTAACATTACAGTTATGCAGCAGATGCATCATACATAATAACCTTGGACAAGCCTCCATTGTGGGATCTTGAAGTATTTGCTCACTTTCCAGACCTCACCTATGATTGTTCAGTGAAGAAGAGCTCACACCAAAACGCAGCCAAGTTCCTGACCTGGAGAGTCAGTGGACCTGAGCTGCAGAATGCACGGTGGTTCAGAAGTACAGCACTGTTTAGCCATATGCTAGTATTTCTCCGTCCTTTTTCAGATATGTACAAATAGTCAGTAAACATGGCTTGGTATGTGCATTTGCAACAGCAATTTTGCAACCAGAATGGTGACCACAGCATTTTCACAGCAGATATGAGTTTAATACAGAAAAGGATTCAGGAAATCCCAGGATATTATAGGAACAAAGCCCATGTCTGCCATACTTAGGTTCATCCTTCATCTGCCGTGCCATGAAGCAAAAGATTGGGCTCTCCACATCTAAACTCATTTCAAAGGCAGCCCTTTTGAGTAAGTGTTTGTCCTCAGGAAAGGTGGGGTACTGTTGTGCTGAACTGCTGTGTCCCAGAGCAAGTGGAGATCTAGACATGCCCCTTGCATGTCATTTCTGTAACCAGAGCTAGGATGCTCCTCACACCAGCTATGTATCCTGGTCTCTGACCCCAAGCATACAGCTTATAAACTATTAATTTCTCCTGTAGAACCCAACACTGAAAGTGGTGGTGTCCCTACGTTGTGTATGTCCCAGATCTGGTTCTTTCTTGGGAGAAAAGTGTTGCAGTTATTTCAGGTAAACATCGATGTCTGGGAGTCCTTGGTCACTGTTTGTTCAGTGACTACATTTCTGTATTCACACTGTCAGACTCTCTCCCACTACATATTAATCTTTCACCAGAAATTATTTCCTTTTCGTCACTAATTGTAGTGCTCTCTATTAAGAAGCACTCATAAAAGGTATCAATAGAAGCACTTCCTGAAAGAGCATGCTAAGAAAGGAGTTGTTTGCAAGTTAGACTATTTGTTGAATAAAGTATAAGCTGGTATCACCAACATCTAAACAAGAGAGCAATTTGAGACACTGTTGGTGAATTCCAGAACTCCCCTTGGTCTTAATTAGAACAACTGAAAGAAACTGTTAATTTCAATCAGCTGGTGAAAGGTGTTGCTGTCACAGTCAGTCAAGCTTTCAGAGTTCAGTTTTCAACTTCTTAAGCAATAAACAGTCTTACACAAAATATACTGTTTCCCTGGAAAAATATGTGTCCTTTTTTTTTTGTTAGAGAGTATTTATAGTGTTATAAGCCCAGAAAGTGTGCTTAAACTTGTTTTTTTCTAGATAAAGTTTTATTTTTTTCATCAGTTAGAACTGGCGTTTAACAACAAAACAACCTATGCAGACAATAGTTTTCCTTTCTTTTATATATATGTTTTCTAACACAGCTTACTGAGGAACTGACTCGTAATAGACAATTTTAGACACCTAATTCCTAGGCGTCTAACCACCGCAAAACAAGCGTCTTAAAAATTATTTGGAGACTTTTGAGAATCTTGTGTATGCATTTTGATGTTCCAGGAATTTGTTTTTGAGACATTGAAATATACCTGGTTTGAGCTACTATTTTTTTCCTTTGGGTTCTTCAGCTAAAGTACTTGATTATTTGATTTAACTTTGTTTCTTCCCAAGACATATTACTACATGAAAAAAATCTACTCTGCTTTGACCACCTAGAATACATTCAATTTAATAACTGTTCACAGGAATGACCTACATTTGGTATAAGAAGTAAGATTAAGTCTGTGTAGCTGCAACGTGTGCTTACTTTGCTAAAACTGCAAGGTACTTACACTCACATGATATGTAGACACTTTAAAATAAATTAACTTCAGAAAAAATCCACTTTCGAGCAATGTAAAACTTTTAATAAATTCATCTCAAACTCACAGTAACCAGGATTCTTACCTAGAACATAGAAGACACAGGTTTCAATTTCTTCTGCTCCTTCATTCACAGTTCAGAGCAGAATTTGAAAAACAAAAGCTACCTTTTCAGAGTACAGGTACAGCTTCTACAGAGGTGGGCACAGATTTCTCCCATTTTAGAAAGAGTAACAAAGTAATCTCATAAGAGTCAGGATAGTAGTTAAAGGACAAGGGAGGAGGTATTTGCATGCTGAATGCTCTGAGAACCTGCTGTAACAGTGGTGAACTCGTGGGTACAGCATTCCTCTTCAAAGATGGAAAATGAGGATTCAAAAGTTTGCTTCAGTGTCATCAGAAGAAAGCCTCAAGACCAAACCCCCTGCATCTTGGGCAACTACCTCAAGGATGAGTAGCTGGAACACTGCTGCCACCTTAGTTTTTAAGTCATCTGGAGAATGTTTGTGTTTTAATTCCATGATGAAATGCATTTGAAAATCTGACTCCTATCTTTTATCATTGTTACCATATCCTTTACAAGGGAATATACTGACATACATTAAAAAATCTGTGATTCCTTCCTACCATCTTTCCTCAGAAGTGGTCAAATAAATGTATTGAATTAGACATTCCTTCAGGTTTTCTATAAAATAAATTACGTAGCTGTTATGTCTACAGAATGTATATGCATTTTTTTAAAGTGTCATATTCACTTTATACATTTGTAGAGGTCAAATGCTAGCTGCTGCTGCAAATTCAAATACCTTTCTGCATGTTTTCTCTTTACATTTCTCTTGATTTCCACTTGCACACACAAAACAGCCTCCATATACAGCCCAGACTTGAATTATCAGTAGCAGAAAACATTCTGAAATGCTCTTTGCAGAACTTCCACTGAGTAGATATTTGGGTAAATATGCCATAGAAGACTAGGAACTTCAGCATTCAGGATTGCACAGATTTTCACCAGAGGATGAAGAGTGTAGTCTGTAAGACCTGCAGCAATGAGCTCCCTTTGAACATTTTGTAGAGAACATTCCCATGGTACAAGGAAGATGTACAATTAAAAGGTCAGTACAGTACAAGATATTTCGCAACACCCTTGGGTGAATTGAGACCAACACCCAGTCATTAATAAGATTTCCCTTTGACTTAGTCATAGCCACATTCTGTGCAATAAGGGGAAATTTCACATGCACTGGAGATCATGGACATGTAATTTGCACTTTTCTTTTGTTTCTCAGTCGGGGATTATGAGAAAACCAAAGCAACCAGAACAGCAAGAGGTGCATGATCTTTTGTTTATTACTCAGAGGAGTTCAGGCAAGAAAAAGAAACATAAGAAATAAAAGAAGCTTAAGAAGAATGCAATGGAACTGCTGGGATTGCCTAGCTTGGCTATGTCCCTGCTTGAAGTGTTTTTACAAGGGCATCCTTGTTACCAGGGTGAAAAAAAAATCCTAGATGTTAACTAGAAATCACATTCCTTCATCCCACATCTTTCCCCTTAGTAAATGAAGACAGGATGAACAGCTAAAATTACTAATTGGTTTACTGATCAGTTGTAGTTTGTTCGATTGATTTGCAATTAATTCTGGTTTGTGGCACATAGAAGAGGAAGGTTGGCGCCAACCTCTGAGGCAGCTAGATACTCAATATTCTCCAAGAGAGCTGTGGGCCAGAATATCAATAATCTGTTGTGAAGCAGCTTCTGAAGCTATTGAAATCGTCTTTTGCATTTGTAAGAGCTCCAGGGAATAAAAAGAAATCTGGAGTTTGTTACTAAAACTATCTTTCTGTGAAGATCAGACATTTTTAAACTTACAGCTAGAATTTAGTGCCATTCTGGTTTCACCGAAGTGGAAATATTGTTCATAACCTGTACTACTACTGGTAGTTTTGGTGATATCTATTTATATCACAGCATTCACACTTCCAGGATCTTTACAGTTAAATAACAACTTTGAATTAGAAGACACTACTGGTTTTGCTTCACTAGTACTCAAAATCCACAGAAAGTAACCCTGATAAAAGCACAAGTACATGCACAATGTGTGAGAGGTATATCGCTTATTTTTTGACATACAGAGCCACATTTAGAGTAGGTACAGCCCATTTTTTTCAGTTACGAAACAGAGTTCTTTTAATAAGAAAAAAAATTTAATGTGTCTGAAGACAAAGAGAATCAGAATCCAAGCACAGATTAGTTAAAATGGAGTCAAGAGGCAACTCATGCTCAAAATTAGTATCCCTTCATCCTCTGTAGTTCTTTGTATTTTCTATGTGACATTAGATATTTTCTTTTAGGAACCTGATTTAAATTTCATTTTAATATTCACTTGGTGAAAGAATCCTTTCCTGGGTGCTTTTTACACATCCATATCACCTTCTGCTTGGAGTAATTCTCCAGAAAGAAACAACGACATTCTTTGACACTGTACATTGCTTATTTGTCTCCCGTTATTGGTGTATGCATCCTACTCCTTGGTCCAGTATGCATTTTTTTTCTTTATTTTCTTGAAGTTTGCCTATTTCATACAAAAATCCCTGAATATTTTCTACAAAATGTATCCTATTCTATACCTTTCAATAATTTTCCATGTATCTTTATTACATTCTCCTAATCCCCCAAAACAGAGTGAAATTTTTCTGAAATGAGCTTTTCATTTTCTTCTTCCATTCAGAAATGAGAGGAATATGTTGTGAACAGATTTTCCATGGAAAATGTGTTAGGAAATCATATTGCATAATTTCTTATTTTAGTATCAGTACATTTTAATGCATGCAAAGCTTAATTGTAAGTACTCTTCTCTTCAGTATTTGTGAAAGCCATGTTATTTTTAACATGAAAGAACAACTTATTTTAACTTAAAAAATATCTTTGTTAAACTTCTATTTGATGACATGTTGCAGACGTGTTTATGTAGCATAAAAAGTAACAAAATGGATGGGGATGGGAGAAATGAATGGCCATTCATTGAGACTATTTTTGAAGCCCTAATAAATAAAACACCTGATTAAAGCTATAGAAGAGACGTGATAAGGAAAACTGAACTGAGTTTCCATGCTACTTAAGACTTGGGCTTTTCACTGTAAACGTGATCTTGTTTCAAACTGTGAATGAGTCTAAAACTGCATGTTAGTAGCTGCATTAGAGATACTGTAATAGTGGTGGATCATTCCCGTGAGAAAGGCAAGCAAGGCTTAGTGACTCCTGTGTAAGAGAGCTATCTGTCACAGATGTCAGTTTATCTGATTGAGACTCCTTAGCTGCTGGTATACTTGCACCCTTCTCTGTATCAAGACCTTTCACATCTACAAGCTGCCAGCAGGAGAGAAAAAAACCTTCTTCTGATGAGATAGCATTGGGATCTTTGTTGCTTTTTGTCTCAACATTTAAACAGTGGGTTTAATTGGCTGACATCTGAACTTTGAAAGAATCCTAATTCTTATGGGATATAGGGTTTTTTACTCTATTTCATAACCTTTCCATCATTTCACATTTCTTATACCATTAGCCCAGTATGTGGCCAGCCTGTCAAAGTAATCTATAGATCTTTTATGTAATATGCTGGCAGAACGTTTGTATATTTTTATTGGTCATAGTCAAAGATTTTGTGATCATTTTGATGACAAAAACAGTAGTGAGGAGAGCTGTTCAAAACATTAAAATGTAAAATTAAGACAACAAAGGCTGTTCAAATTTTCAATCCACTTCTTTTTCCTACTGTTTGATTTTGATCTTTATACAGATGTGATTATAAAACAAAGCCTCTTTTTTTTTTATTTAACCTTGAATGCAGTTCAAGATGAGGAGCATACAACTCATTACTGAATAAAATGACCTTCAGTACAAGTGGTTTGTGGGCCATATGCTCACTTGGGAAAATATAAAATGTACTAATTCTTGCAAAACAGACTGTGAACATGTTTTGCTCTACATCTCCAACATACACATGTGCACACACCGCTAGCAATTGCAATTGCTTAGTCCAGACAGCTGTCCAAAACAAATTTGTTAAAACTGATTTTTGATATTGAAGTAGATATAACTGGTATCATTGCCTTCACTGATTTATGGGAGGAGTGGGAATCTGTTTTTGCTCTTGCATCTCTTACCAGACCACAAAATCCAGAAAGTAACCAAGTTACCATTATTTGCTGATCTGCTATGAATGTGTGTGGTTTTACGGTGAGAATAATGCAGTAAGACAAGAAAGCAACCTGAAGAAGGAAGGAGAAATTGGGGTTGTTACAGACATCAACTCCATTGTTTATGATTGTGCATGTAAAATTTATGGATTTACCACCTCTTTGTAATGTATTTACTCAAGGAAGCTCTGTTATAAATCATCTGTTTTCCAGTAAGAACCTACATTTTTCACCCTAATCTCCAGTTGAGTTCACTGAGTCAAGAAAGGGTCAAATGACGAGCCCAGTGCTGCTTGATGAGTCATTGAATGAACCAAGAGCACTAGGATCCTCCTTGCCCCTAGCCCTTTATATCAACAGGCCACAGGGGCTTTGTGTTGCTCCTTTCAGCTGCCTTTAAATCCAAAGGGTTAGAAATGTCTTCCATTAAATCTCAGCTTGGCTCAGACAGTTCAAGCAAATACTGTTCCTGAGATAGTCTGTTCATATACTGGATATGTTTCTGTTTTTTCTGTGACACCCTTTCCGAAGAGAGTTGTTTACTGATCTCCATAAATCAGCATTCTCATCAGTTGTGGTAATGAAGTCCTATGAGAGCCAACCAATGTTTCCAGAGTCGTTAAGTAGTTATCTAAAGATATATTTCTTTTTGGGCTTGATTCACCCCTGGGTTCCTTCAGGTTTATGCTGGCGTAAGTCTAATGGGTTCAAATTGGCTGCAGTAAATCAACACACAGAACTAGTCCCTGAGCTGGTGTAAATCAGCATAGTTCCACTGTGTTCAGATGCAGCAATTCTTATTTATGCTAGCCAAAGGTTTGTCCCGTGCAGTTCATATAAGCCTACTGTACTTGATGCTGGGCTGGATTCAGATTTGATGACCAGGTATTCCGAGGTGGAGTGTTACATGTACACTTTCAAAAATGAAAATCATGTTTGATTAGATTGATAAAGGAGAAACATTTTTGTGTGTGATAGTTTTGTTGTCATCTATTTCTCTTTTCTCTGCAAAAACAGCACTCCCTTTCAGAGCTGTTCTTCTGAGGTTTCATCAGCAGTAGGAGGAAAGCCACTAAATGCAGGCTAACAGAGTGGCAGAGGTAAAACAAGTCCTTTGGAAGATATTTAATGCCTGTGAAAAGAAGAAAAAAGAAACAGAATCTGTACAAATTAAATACAGTGGAGGAGTCTGTGTGTAGTACTTCTCGGTGTTATCAATTAGGCTGTGAACAGACAAAAACTTAGCTATATGCTAGGAAGTGTAGACCCACTAAAGTCAGAGGAACTATTCATGTGTAAAACTGTCTTCCTCTAAGTTCTTGCCAGAAATGTCAGACCCTTTTGACTGAAAATAAATATACCATTTTCATTTAAGTAAGATTAGACTTTTTAAATAGACATAATTGAAAGAACCTTTGAAGAGAACAGTTGAGTAGAAAATTAAATTTGAAATTTTAAAATACAATTTTTTTTTAATTTTGCATTTTTTCTTTTTCTTATTTGTAGCTGGTCTACAGTGTGACCATGTGTTCAGAGAAATGGTATTCCTAAAGGCACCTTTTGCCACGGAAAGTTTCAGCAACAAAAAACGCTTTTGTCTACTTTCATCCAGGTGACTTTTTGAATCTTCACATTTATGGAAGTCCATATTGGAGCTGGGGTCCAGATCTTCCGAAATTCTCAGTGTCAAAAAAGCAAAAAAACCAGCTTTTTTATTATGATAGTAAAGCCTCTGTTTATCATGACAGCATCACACCCAGTGCATTCAAAAGCTATAACTAACCAAAAAGAATCCTAAAAGCATGAACAGAATTCCTTTTGCTTTCAACACATGCAATATCTCAGTTACATTTTGTGCCTTGAGAACCTTCCACCTTCTTAAAACCTACAGTGGAGTACGCTGTGTATAGATGAGGGCATATATATAATTTCTTCTTTATTAGAATTATTTTATGCTTTTTTTAAAGCATGCTCATATTTGCCCTGTCATTGTGTACTGTTTAAGTTTTGTATCCAGTAAATATTAAAATGGGCATGTGGGCTTAAATTTAATTCTAACAGAGAAAATTAAACAGCACAGGAAACTGTGTATACTCTGCATCTATTAATGGAAAGCCAAATTTCTGTTTTGTGATGTAAATGACTGTAGATGTAATGGAACAGTTTTCAGTTTAGTTATGTCACCAAAAGCAAAACACAAAAAAAAAACCGCTCCCACTAACCATTGTGAGCCTTAGGTAATCTTTTCTTTTAGCTTACATGCTCACTATATAGTGTAGCAAAAATCCCTTTGTGCACTATCACAAAAACATTTGTAGTCAGGTTTTCTCACTTCCGGTTTGTATTTGCTTAACTTTCCACATGCACTTACAACACCATGATTTGAAGTACAAACTTTAAATGCTTTGCTGAATGAAGAAACAATTCTACAGCTTATTTCTTATAACAGAAATCCTCAGGTTCCAATGTAAAATTCTTTACACAAAGCACTAAAATAGCGTAAGTCATTGACTGAAACTTACTCTTACATCAGTCATATATTGTTTTACAGGAAAATTTAAAAACTAAATGTCATAGCTTTTCCAATTTTTTTAATCTCACTTTTGGGAGGAATCTTTTCCTTTTTTTAAAATGTGAACTTGCAAGTAGAGCTAGTTCTCTGAATGATATCAAACACAGGAGGAATACATTTTTAATTTTGTGTAAAATTCATATATGTACACTCAAATATATGCACAGAAATAAACAGTATAACAAAACATTTTATTTGTGTTGAAAGCTTGCATGTGGAGAATTTTCTGTTATAAACACTGTATGAAGAGAAAATACAACTTTTAAAAGGGGTGCATACAGAAAGCAGAAATCAGTTTAAGAAAGTAGAATTACAAAATTACATCAAATTTCAAATGCATACACACACACAGAGTTCATTGCCTGTAATTTTCAAATTTTGATATCTAAAATCTATTCTTTTTTGCATATGAAACACAGAGGTAATTCAGGATGAAGAAGTTACTTGAGAAGTTTTATGCACACCATATAAGTACACAACAAACCTTAGAACCACCTGATAATTACAAAACAGATATTAAAAGAGAGTGAAAACTGCTCTTTTCCTACTTATCATAAATAGGAAACACAGCACAATTCTGTTTCATGTGCAAATATAATATGTATATTCCTGTGTATCATTTAAAGTGTTGAACAATCCCATAGAAACACTATTTCTTTTCTGAAAATCAAGATTTAGCTTCCATTTCAACACATATTACATTTTTGAACTGTGACATTTCATAGATTCGTAGGGATGATATTTTCATCATTTAAGCAAATTCACAAAGGACAAGTATTTTATTGTTCAAATAAAAAGATGGACTTCATATCTAGCTTCAAAATGCAAGGAAAGATATTACTATGAAGAACCTATTGAAGGCTAATAAAAGACAGAGCAAAGTCTGAAGATTACTTTAGATATGATATAGGTTCTTTGAGTCTATGTATTTTATGAAATGAAATTTATAACAATTGATAAACAAATTGCCTGATTGAAGTCATCAGCTGAAGCTGTCTTGCACAGATTTACTGGTCAAAGCTCCAGTGACCTGTCTAATGACCCTAAACCTCAGTGTCAGAAGTTCTTTCTAATCCTTAAATATTCATGTCTAATAAATCCAGAAGACTAATAAAAGAACTTTATTTTTTGTATTGATACAAGTATGGATTTATTTATTCTAAATTACTCACCAGAGAGAGACATTTCATTGAAAAATACCCCTCAAAAGTGATTCATTAAATCCAAGGTGTCATCTTTAAACAAATTGCTGGAAATTGTTTCATCAGAGGTAACTGACAATATATCATTTCAAATTCATTTATGGTCTCTTTACTGTCCTTCTTTTGAGGTAATTTTTAAAGTAAAAACATTTTTATAATTTATTCTGTGAAGAGTATAATAAATGCAGCTCCCTTTTTCTACAACAGCCGCTAAATATATCTTACACTCCAGCAAAATCAAATAAATGAAATATAACATGCTTGTTGGATTTGTGGCTAAATTAACACGGAGTTAAGACTGAAGATATGTACTAGAAATATATATGGATTTGAGCTTAAAAACTTCACTCAGGTTTGGGTTTTGTTTTCCCAAAATGAGCATGTGAAGTCATAAATCAGTTTGAGTGACACCAGATCTTTAAAAAATTAAACATATTAAGATGTGGAAATGAATACTTACAATGTATTAACAGCCTTAATTACATGCAGCTGCAAAATCAAGCAGTAATAAAAATGACTGTGAGTTCACAACATTCAATATTTTTCTTTACTATCCTTATTTTAGTTACATATGATAGTTCTTTAAATTACAGTGTATATTTGCACAAGAACTTCACTTAGTGTAGAGACTCAGCTTTAAAGCACTTGTGACTTGAAGTCTAGGAACTGAAGTTAAATATTCCTAATCAATGGAGTTATGTCTCCACTGGTAAAAGTAATTTCCTTGCCAATAGCTAGAATTAGCAACAATACAAAATGAGCTCCACAGTCAGATCAAAACTGCATGAAATCTGCGTCTAAGCAGAGCTCTCTCACATGGGCCTTGGCTTACTTGCAAATGTAACCCCATACAGATCCAGCTGCAGGATCCATACTTTTCAAACAGCTTTGCTTTTCCTGTGGAAATATTTGCAGCCACCACACTAGCCAGTGAGAACAATTTATCAGCCTCTTCAGTGTCATATCGATTCATAATTCCTGTCTCAAATGCATCTCAGACCCCATCCTTTTGAGCATTGACATAGAAATTAAGTAGTTAATTAAGTAATCTTGCAGCATTATCAAGAGAATAGCTTCATGCTTACTGTTTATTTTTTTTAGTCGAGATAAGAGGTATTGTAAGAAATTCTTTTAATCAGCCTGATGTTCTTGCTTTACCTAATTCGCCAGTTATTTGCTTACAGGAGAAAGAAACTACTCTCATGCACTTTCACCTATGAAAATCTAGGACAAGGCAAGGAAAATATCTCTCAGAAGTCACCTGCTGAGGTCTATGATTTTCTATTCTGCCATTAAATAGCCCAAATATGTATTATGTATATACTGTGACTTCTGTTCTGTCTTAAGTCCCATGTAATGCTCTGTCACCTCATAGTAATGCTTGCAGGGGATACAGCTGCAATTTTGGATGTCCCCAGTGGAGGAACCAGCATTAGCAGTATCCTCACAAAGTTGCTCTGGAGAAAGCAAACTTCAGTGAAAGGAGGGGCAGATTATCTACTCTCCTTTTGGCTATTTTTTTGTGAAGATTAAAACAGGGCACAGACCACATTATCTAGGAGTAGCATTACCTGCTTGTACAAAGCCCCTGGTTTTTGATTCTGTGCTCATCACTGCATAACACAGTCTCTGTACAGCAGTGTAAAAATGGGCAGCCTGGCCAGCTGAGAGAAAATCTACAGCACAGTAAATTGGGACATTCTGAAAATTTTTTAACTGTGATTTGCAACAATAAATTTTATTTATGCCATGAGTATAAAGTGTAACCCTTCATTGGACCTTTGGTTTATAATCACAAAACACTTTTCTGGATAATTTCTGCATGTGAAGAGTGGATCATCCATAGGCTAACATTGAGGGGGGAAGGACTCTAAGCTAGAAACATAAAATAAAATACCTTTACCTACAGAAAGGAAGATAAACCACATTGAACTTCTAAGTCTTTTTAAAAATCTGTAAAAATATCCAGTAACCTAGAGTCAAGCAAGGTGGCTTGGTAAATTACATCTAGCAACGGGTTCTTTGATACAAAACTGAAGACAATTTTCTCTTCTATTGACGATAATACTGATTTTGCTGCTGATTTCAGCAGAGGGAAGTGTGCGGTGCAGCCTCCTTCTTCTGACTCTTTCACCAGTCAGCTTTGTGAACATGGGGAGCGAATGCAGCTGAGTTCCTTCTTCTCCATCATCTGCTGTGTCTGCCCATGCCGTAAGCTGTCTCTTACTCTACTGGGGCTTTGATGAAACGTTTGAGAAGGGGAAAGCAAAATGGAACTCAGTCCATCAGAAGCTTCAGGAGCCACCACAGTATAGGTCAGAACTGCCTTTCATTGTCAAGCGTTGATTTAATTAAGGAAGCACTGCAAATGAAAGATATATGGTTTTGCAGTTCCTCTGCTTTTTTTTTTCCCCATTCTTAACATCCCTGTTCTCTTATTCCAGAATCCATAATTTCTAAACATTATTTTATGTCTTTCTCTAGTTGATTAAATAAGGATTTAACTGCAGCTTTCCAGCAGTCATTTACTGTATTTAGTCACTTTTGAATCTTCTTCAATTTGAATGACATCAAAAAGAGGTGTGAGGTCTTTCTCTGGAGTGGGTCTTCTCGCTGACAAGTTACCAAAGAACAAGGAGGCAGAAGAAAGTTAGTGCTATTTGTCTAACTGATAGCTAATAAGGCCCTTTCAAGAACACACTTGGAGTGTTGTTGCAGCCAGCTGTCCAATTAGCAGATCCCTTTTAGCACTGCTCTCCTAGTTCATCCACCTCTGTACTAGATTAGCCTACTGGAAAATAAAAAAAATGAATGGACAAGATTTTACACTAACCTCTAAACCACCTACATGATAAAATAAAATAAAAGATTTATTACATATAAATATGTATATCTATATATTTTCATAGAAATACATTACATACATATGAGAAATGAGAGAAACAGGTACACAAAAATTCACGTGAAAATGCTTGAAGTCCTTACTATAATCTTCCTGGTTAACAGGGAAATAAATCGACATTCCGTTCTATGTTTGTTACAAACATTATCATCTCTAAGTCACATTTTAATTTCATACTTGATGCTTCATCTCATGCCATGTTTTTAGTTAGCAATGGCCTATTAAGCTGCTAATTTATGTACTGTTGTGAAGGCCTCTGTAAATGCTGCTCTATAAATAATAGAGCAGTGATCCATAACCACCTTCCATGTAACAGCACAGAGTCCACTGCAGCAAATATGAAAGAACTGCTGGTTGCTAGGTGCCAAAATGCTGCCTGCCTATTTAGGAACTGCTATAGTTTTGTCTCCCTGCTAAGATGACAAAAGTGTAATTAGAGATTAATCAAGAGCTACATTAGTGCCACAGTTTCCTGCAGACTGACTTTTGTTGCTCACCAGCAGTTAAGTGCATCTGCCTGTATTTACCAGTTCTCTGGAGATTTAAAAATTTATTGTTATATTTACAGGGACAGCTACAGTAAGAGTTATGAAATCATGAAGGAAGCTTGACAGAATGCATATAATTTGCAATTGCAGATATGACGGTCTGTATTTATTTTTTAAGCATTCCTCATATGAGAAAGGTTTTAAATTTCCTGCTGCCACATACTTAATTCACTGGGACAAGGAGAAGAGGGCTTAGACCCAGACTGTTTGATCCTGTGTTGAAGCCTCATTATCATACAATTTACACCATTTTTAATATTCTTATTTAATTCTAAGTCTTTTGTAAGCTTCATTTAATATCATATAGATCCTTTGTTTATTTAGAGAGTAAGCAACTTCTAGAGCTGCTGAAACCTTTAAATACTTTAATCTGTTTATAATTTCACGTTTTACTAAACTATTTATTTAGATTCCTGAGATATCACCTTGATTATACGACTGCTACTTGCAAGTTTCTTGAGAAAATTAGCACTTATTAAGACATGGTTGTGCAGGGTTCTCTTCACTGCATCAGGTAGTAAAAGACACAGGACAATTTTGTTCAGAAATTTAGTGTAATTTAAAAAATTCTGATTTTAATTTGTTCTTCCCAAATTGATAACTTTTAAAATGAACCAAATTTTTCATAGGAAATACATTTCATTTCCTGACTAGGTTTAGTGATAACATAAATAGGACAGATAGGAAAACAGATGGAAAGATTATGGGACTTATCCAAGGTTACATAACAAATCGTTGGTATCTAAGAACAGATCTCAGTCATTCTGTGACTTTAAATGAGCGAGTACAGATAATGTTACTTGAATACCTGCTTCTAAGCCTGCCCAAAAGTCTTAACAAGCAGTCTGAGTTGAGCTCCGTGCTACTGCATATCCAAGTCCAAGAAAAGAGTGATTTGGGTAAAATTGTGTCAAACATGGCACAGTCGTTGGCACTTAGGAGAATAAGTTTAGTATGACAGTAAAAACACGGTATTTCCAACACGAGTAGTAGTCTTTACAGGGAGACCAAGAATAACCCTCTTCCATTAATGAGACCAATGTTTACAATCTAACAAGCCAATAAAAAGCACAAAAAAGACAGTAAAAACACAGAGGTTGTGCGGCCTACTCTCACTGACTTCATTTAAACCAAGCAGTCAGAACCCAAGTACAGGAAAATGCTGTACAAACAACTCTACTGTGAATGGATTAATAATGTAAAACTCTGCAATCCAGCTTTCCTTCCACACAAAACCTCTCTCACAAAAAAAAATACAGACATTGTGTGTTATTTGGTTAGTAACTGAAGATTCAACTATAAAAACTGTTATTTATATATACATAAAAGTAGATATATGTATAAGCTATGCATGTATATATGTGTATGAATATTTATACCTGTAGCTTTTTGTAGAGTTGTAAGCAAGGAATTCCAGTCCTGGGCCAACAGAACAGGAAATCTGGGATGGAGATCTCATAGGAAGAGTTATATTTACTAATAAAGAGGATCTAGAGGAGAAAACTCAGTACTATAACATATGGCTCTGTGAGTTTATTCATAGCTCTTTTTCTCAAGGGAAAAGAAGAAACTCCAGTATTTTCAAAGGAAAAGGAGAATTAGGCAAATCCCCCTTACTTCTTAGAAATTGTGCCAGGTATTATGTCCCCTTCGACGTTCACAAGAACAAAATCTTGTAGATAGTAGGCTTAACAATGAGCTTCTCATTTAGTACTTGCTAATCTGTTTCCTCTTCCTTTTGCAAAGATCTTCACAACACTTGCAAAGATAATGTTTCGATAAGTTGGATTCTTTCTTGCATAAATGTGGAGTTCAAATCCAGCTTTTTTGAAGGCAGTATTTTCTGAGGGCTGAGGCAAGGAGACTGTGAAGCTTTGTGAAGTCAATCTGGACAGATACTAATAATAATAATTGTCCAACAAGCACTTAGGTGTTGAAGTTGTAGGCAAAAGTAGGTCTGACCTTTCTTGTCTTCTGGATTGTTGTCCTTCCAGATGGATAGTGCTTTAGTTTCAATGTAATGAAGAGTAGCAGGTGCCAGAATTCAAATGTCACCGTAATCACAAGTTACGGTTGTAAGTCACGGTATCGACACAACCATAAGTTATCTGAACCATAAATTCAGATACTTTCTATAACCTGGGAATCATGGCTTCAAACACCCTCAGACTGAGAAAACATGACAGATCACACTTCCCTTTTCCAGGAAAGTGTCCAAACTCTTTATCAACTTTAAAAACTGGGTAACAGGTCTACCAATGACCATGATCCTAAAGTTCTCCAGAGTTGTTGTTCTTTTTTGGGGGGGGGGCATTGTTGTTTTTTTCTCTAAACACAACTACTGGAGCTTATGAGAAGCCATACTGACTTCCTATGTTTAGATTATAATAGCACAGGAAAAAAAAACAGGAAAGGCACCTGCTTTCTCACTGTGTGGTGTTTAGCACTTGAGTATGGTCAGAGTCTCATTTTAACTGCTGAAAGAAAGTGAAAATTGGCAAAAGTAGCTGTTGATAACTGGCAGTGGTGTTGGAGAACAGGCAGTCTCAATGACTGTCTCAGATGCTGGGAACCTCAATTCCACGCAGTCTCCATTAAAAAAATTGTACCAAAGAAAAATAATTTTTAAAATTGAATTAATTTGTATGCAAAACTAAATACTCTGTACTCTCAGCCTTGAGTTTTAAAGCAGTGATTATGTATTAAAATAAAACCTAAGTTATCCAGGATTAAGGAAGAACATATGTATAACTCAGTCACTTGTGATCAAACACTAGATCGAAAAGGCAGCTGCAAAGCACAGATGAACAATTTTGTTCAACACAATTACCTTGATTGCAGCTAATCTGATTTGGGTTGTTGTATGTGTATATATGTGTATCTAATCTTACATAAGGGTTAATGCCTTTGCTGGCTGAATTAGGTCAAAATACAAAAGACAAAATAGCTAATAAGTAAGGAACATTATCAAAATTTTAAATCCACAATTGTAGTCTATTTCCACAAACCCAGTGCTTTGATGAAAATTGTTTATTACATGGCTAAGTTCTTAGCTAGAAGGCATCTTCTGGGCTTTGAAGATTTTGCTATAGTCTTAGATATATATGTAAAAAAAAAGAGCAAATTGCTGTGCTTTTCTGTAATTTTGTAAAACAGGGTGTTTCAAGATAAATTATACTAGCGGACGGTATCTGTCTTGTACCACAAAACACATGTAAAATACCTGTAATTTAGTCATTTCAAGGCATACATGGAAAAAGGTAATAAACACAAACACATCCATACTAGTTTGTAGACATGCAGACTTCACAAGTTAGAAGATCTCAGGCTTGCTAAATATCAAAGATGGGATCTGTACTGCACACCAAACTACCTAAAATTGCCTTCAAATTTAAGGTGCAATTTATTTCAAATGGCATAAAGTTGTATATAGCAGCACTAGCATACACAGACACACTGGATGTCTGTGTGTGTTGGAGATGGAGTTGAAACAGAACTCATTTTTGGGTTGCAGATACAGTTGTATTTAGATAGATCATACAAAATGCATAGGTAGATATAACTATGCAGCAAAATATATATGCTTATAATGTCCTCATTTAATTCCAATTTTGCTTTTCCTTAATAATTTGAAGTGCCCTTTTCTGTAAAGTATTTTTTCTTCTGAACACTTTTCTTTCCAAATTCACACATTGTATTTCAAAATGTTTTTATGTGTTCAGTGTGTTTTCATGTAATTTTTCTCTCCTTTCCTCATTTAGGAAGCACTTACTGGACCCAAGTATACTTTCCTCTCTAATATTTGAAAAAAACAAAAAAAAAAGGTGATTGCATTGTCTCTTGCTTTGCACCAAAACTGTGACAGGAAGGAAAAGGTGACTTAAGCAAGAAGAAAAATGGTGAACTTTAAATTGCCCATTAATGTATTGAATTTTATGAGGCAGCATTTATTCCCTTGAACTCACACCACCCTGAAACATGAACATGTTTCTAGGAAAGACCTTTTCATAATGGATGAAGATACTTAACATTTTACTACCGTTTGTCTGTTTTACTAATACATTTTAGGAATACTGTCATAGTCCACAAGACAGTTGATTTTCTCAAGACACAAGATAAAATATAATTACTTTTAAAGGCTGTTTACATCTCTTAGAGCCTGTCACAATTTTTGTCTTCAAAACACTTTCACAAAGGGAGTAATGCACATCACCCTTTTGGAAAATCCCTGTAAACTCCTGTCTGCATTGCAGGGCTCTTATCTATCATACAGTCGCAGGTTCCCTAACGAGTCAGTTCCAGACCTGTAGGAGAGACCAAAGGTTAACCCAGCAACTTGAATTACACTTTCAAAATTTTAGTTCATGATGGAAAATTTAATGTGCATTCCAAAAAGATCTCAAGTATTTCCTTGAAATCCAGAATTGCAGCTGATGCCTCTCAGTGTTAAAGAGCTTAAATAACTTACTATTTGGTGAGCCCAAAAGATTTTAGTATATTTAATTGGGTGAATCATGTGATTCATTCACCCGTGTGAATCACGGATATGCACAAGCTACCATATGGGCACAGAAGAAAATAAGAAGCTTTCCACAGAGGTGAAGTTTGGCTGAATCTACACCCTTCCCTGTGTAAGTAATGAGTTTCGAAACCATCAGCTATATTAAACAAATAGTTTCATGACCCAGAACTAACAATGCCTCATTTTCTATGATTTGTCTCTCATGGTTGATTGAATCCGCTTATTAAGGCTTTCCCCCTAATTAGCTATTCGCATGGAATTGACAAGACTGCTTTTCCAAGAGTTTGAGTATTTTACGCTTTTACTCCTCTGCCTACTCTCTTGTATAAGGCAACTTGCATGAACTTTTTTATTACTGAAATCCTTATTCAACTGTCAAAGTCACTCATGATTGACAAAAGAGGAAGAAAAGATAGACACACAGCACGATCACAGAAGATGCACTTTCTTCAAATTTAGGACTAAGAGTGGTACCAGTGAAAATGGTGCTTGGATGGCCATGAACCTTTAAACTTTGGACTGAAAACATATGAAGGAATTGAGCACAAGAGAAATGGCTGAGAAGAGTGAACATCATCCTTCCACCAGAGGCCAGCTCAAGGAATATGCACAGACTTCAGGCAGACACAAAGTTACAGTGTGCACAATTATCTTGTCACAGAGGAGGGTAATAATTGTCTTTTTAAATGGAAAAATCCCTTGGCACCTGGGAATTTTCCAGTATATCAGTTAACCTACAGACGTAGGAGCTTCCCCCCATCACCGCCATCAGCTGTCTCTCTGAACCAGGACTGTGCTGCAGCCCTGTGGATTGCTGCTCCTGAGAGCGCTGCTGCTTCAGGAGCAGGGATCCAGAAATGGCATTTCAGCCCTGGCTGGGCAGATTCACTGACTCTGATGTGTCACTTCCAGAAGCACTACCTCTCCCAGACATTTCAGCATGGCAGATTGGTGGGTTGAAGGGTAAAAGCAGGTTACCCAATGGGTGGAAGCAGATAATGGGCATTTTATTACAAACACATCTCTCTCTTCAAAGCTGTTATTCTCAAGGATTATTCAGGTCACCTTAGTCATGATTTTGATTTCATAAAATGGAATTGCAACACTGTTCTTTTGCACAACTGATTATGTATATGGGCAATATTAACAGGTTTAACAGACTAACCTCTTAACTACTGGGCTTCTCTGAATACAAGCATAATCTGTTTTTATGCTGCTCATCCTGGTTACCAATATTAACAATTAAAGTGGAATGCAAGATTGTTCATATTTGTGGCACATTCAGACTAGTCTAAAGATAGTGGAAAAATTAAACAATAAGCTCTTGTTTAAACATCTGTAAGTCTTACTCTGAAGGGATGTAGAGATAACAAAGAAATACCTGGACTTGTTAACATGATTATTTTTTTCTAACATACAAATTCTCTGCACGGAACAAATACAAGATTTTCTGACTGAAAAAAAATAAAGACAAAAAAATATTCTTGGTATTTTTAACAGAGAGAATTTTGCTTCCCTGCTTCAGCAGAATAACTCATCTCTTGCCTCCCTGCCTTTGATGCCATTACTACTTGCAGATGCTTTGTCACATTCCAGGGTTTCAGGCAAGTACTTCACATTTACCTCTAGCCCTCTTTGCTGCTCACTGCAATTTGCTTTGCTTTCTAAAATGCCAGTGTGGACGTGGAACTCCTTTGACCTCACTCTTCACTCCCCACAGTTCTCGCCACAACTGTTTGAAGGAAGGACAAGAAATGGTTGAAAGTATCCCTCTTTCTAGGAGAGATTTCCGTTCCTGATTTGTGGCTGAAGTGGAACAAGCTAGCACATCCACAAATGACTGGACTTCACTGGAATGTGATGTTGTCACGTTTAAGTTCCTCACGGTCAACCTCTGCACATTTAAGCTCCCTGAATGGACATAGATGCATTCTTAGCTATGGTCTTTCCTTATACCACAATTTCTGTCCAATGATGCTGTTTCGAATTCTTCTTCCAAATCCAGGATTTTATTAACATAAATATAATCATAACAGAAATACATTTATGCTATACACACATAAGCATAAGTAGATATTTATCTTGGAGAGGAAAAAAGCGTTGTAGGTATTCAGTATAAAATGGATGCCTGTCAGATGCTTTTGGAAGCAAGCATTAATAGCAGTCAGAGTATGCCAGCTTGCACTCCCTCTCTGTGCTAGTCAAGCTGTGCTTTATTCTGCTCCAGACAAGTCCCAATAGCTAAAAAAAGTTAGAAAAGACTTCAAAGTGTCAATACTCTTGCCATCATGTGTTTCGTCCTCTCTCACACTCCTAACAGATGTGTTATGTGGGTTGGCAGAAAATAATTTATTGGACCTCTCCTTAAGACTGTAATTTAAATGGGAAGTCAGCTTAATGTAACTGCTGCCAGTGATCCTAACCGCCTAAGAAAACATCTTTGTTTTGAATATCCTACTTATTCATTAGATGAATAAATGTCTTTTTCATGTGGGAATGTTTATCACTTTTTGAAGATGAAATATTAGCTTCTTCCTCCTTCTATAATTTCCTTTCATTTGTGTTGATAGTCTCTGACTTACTGTCTGTCCTGTCTGCAGTCTGTCAATGGATACTTCCCAGATCAGAACAAACACTACTCACTTCCATTGCTGCACAATGTTTGGGCAAATGACCATATGGCCGTCGTGTCACTGAAACTCCTGCACAACATGGAAGGTAACAGTTCTGCTGTATACTCAATGGCCTTGGTATTCTTGAGCTTCAGTTTGAAACTCAGTCTGAGGTTAGAGAGTAAAAACACAACTGTCACCTACAATGACAATTAGAGCTTTGTTCAAAAACACTTTTCTTATTAGCAAATTGATGGAAAATCGGTTCTATCATATTCCCAGTCATATTCGACACTCAGACTGGGGGTGGAAGGAGAACAGAACTCAAATCTCTTGTTCACTAACAAGTGCAACAGCTTTCAGAAAAGGCAGTGAAAAACCAACTTCAGCAATAATATTGCTGCTTGCTGCTGTGGCAATTAAATAAAAAAGTATTCATATGAGTATGCTAATACTCAGACAACGCATGCTTCATTAGCATGTTGAAAAAATCAAAAGTGCTATTGGACTGGTGAAGAAATATGTTCTTAAACGGTGCTCAGTTGCTATAATGAGTTTAGCTGAGTGATAGCCTAAAGCATGAGTAAATGTACAGGAAAGGATTTAGTGCTGGTTTTTTAACAAGATAGACTATTTTGTGCCATGATAACCTATATATGCACACTTCTTTCTTTTTTTTCAGTAATAAGAATTTGGTCTTATAAAGGCATAAGAGGATTTGACGAGGTTTGAGTAAAGATTCCAGCTGAAGGCCAACCTGTGACTTCTTTCAGTCTATTAGCAACTGGTGAGAACACTTAAATGAATAATTTTCCACTGATTGTTAGAGTTTGTATTGTGGTCTGATGGTCATAAACAGTGACAAATATTTACATTCACAGACTATTCGCATACAAGAACTAACTTCTTTGTGCTATATCAAAGTCTTATAAAACAGAATGATGAATAATCTTTCCAACAACAACAACAAAAGCTCTGCATTCTATTTAAGACAAAAGGAAATTAAGGTTACTTGGTATATACTATAGCAGATTATCCTACAATTTTTTAACAAGCAACAAGCTCTGTCACTCAAATACATTTTTTGATAGCTGTCTGCTAGTACCTTTTGCTTGTGAAAGCTCATGAGCAGGTCATGTCTAATTTACTGCAATTTCTTCATACTCATTCTATGTGCAATACTTGATTCCTGAAGTTCTGCCAGTCTGGAAGTGCTAGAGTGTGTGGTATTTTTTGTTGTTTATATTTGTCAACTAGGATTAAAACAATGAGATGATATATCTCAGATGACGCATGCCTATGACATTAAGAAACAGCTTTTGACATTAATAATTTTAGCTGTTAGTAACATTTACTAATAAATTACTTTGAAAGTTTACAGTATTTCAGAACACATTCTTAGATCAGAAATAGTGCATTCATGCTTTAAATAGAGAAGAAAATGGGGTAAACAGAGGTACGTTTTCTTGGAAAAATGAGGCCAACTAAAAGGTAAAATTGCTCTTTGGAGTTTTTCAGAGCACAAAAATAGATAATTTGAAAGAAATGGAAGTTTCCTGGGATTTCTGCAAATTTGATGCATGCTGTGTCTACTGAATGGGAGTGGAAGGATTTATTCCCTTACTGTGTGAAGGGAAAATATTGTTGCCTTTGAGGCTTATAGAATTTTATAGAATTTATAGGATTTATAGAATTTATAGAATTTTTTGTTAATTACAGCTGGGTAGATCTCTAAGTACAAATCCCACACAGTGTATTCACCTCCTTTGTGGTAAATGTGAGAAAGCTGGAGGTTTCCCTTGCAAGGAGAGGAACAGGAGGACTATTTCTAGCTAAGATTAGATCAGATGGAAGAAATGTGACATGGCATTGTGTATTACCCCCCTTCAGGCCTATAATAAACAGGCATGCCCTGAAAAGTCAACAGTGTAACATACTGCAGGGTGTATTCATATGTTTGGAATTTATGAACTAATATTATAAGCTAGTGCCTGCTCATCTGCATGGGCTCTGAGCTCCTGGGCTGTAAGAATTTCCAAAGGACAAGAATTTCACCAAAATTTAGTCAAAAACTTGGGGAAATCGACTCTTTCAGTATCTAATCTACCCATATTGATAGAGGACTCTGATGTGCATTTGGAAGAGTGCGTCCCTCCAGAAGGCAATCATGAGGGAAGCATTTGAGGAACCATCCTGAATTCTGGGAATTTTCTCCTTTTTGCTTTCTGGGAAAAGGAGAAACACTTATTTTTTTTCAGCAGACAGAAGGGCACAATCACTACATGCGAAAGCCCATTGCATACTCCTTTGGCATTTTCCTCCTTTGCTCGAATATTAAAGAAAAATGATAGTAAAAGCATTTGCAAGAACAAACAGGAGGCATTAATCTGCTCCTGCTTTGCATATTACACTAATCTCCTCTTTTCTTTCCCATCACCTGTGACTTAAATTCGTGTCTTGTCTTTAGGAGCTGTAGAACAGAGCTATTGAGTTGCCAGAATCATTGCGTTGAAAACTGACAGTTGTAGCAAAGTAGTCCAGTAAAACTGCATATGCAAATTCATGAATATAGGAATATATTTACCAATTTCAATCAATTACGAAAAAGGCAGAAATACCACTTTCACAACAATGGATAGCTGGCTGGAAGTGAAAGGCACAAATCAGTCCCCATTGAGACAGAGCCTACAGCTTGAGTTCAAAATTTAGATTATATACCAGACCATCAATCATGGAGAGAGCCATAGGGAACTGGCCTTCCAAACATTCATCTGTTCACAGAGACATTTGTTTAAAGAGACAATAAAAACGAGCCACTGCTTTTGGGTCTGTGGGACCCACATGCCAAGTTGTGAAGACTGAGAGGAAACCAGAGTCCATGTTAGTGGTCTGCTGAAAAGATACCACTATTTTATTGCTTTCATCAAGACCAGTTTCAACCATACTATACCATCAATCTGGGCTATACCTGCCGCAAAAAACACGATTACTCATAGATGAGTTTTCTGTTTGAAAACAGAAGCCATGAGCTCCCGTTTAACTTTTGTAATCATTTATGCCAAGAGGAAAGGGAAGGCCAAGTGAGTATCAAAGTCTCCTGCACCACCAACTGAGAAAATAGCACAATGCTTTAAGTGGCAGCTTGTGTTCCAAAACTTTTATAGGAGTATTTAAACTAATTCATGTCTCAGGGCCAGTTCAATAGCTAATACGAGACATGATGGAACCCTTCTACTGAGACATTAATAGGTCAAAAGATTCAGAAAAGTCAGATTTTAAATCTTTTTTTCTTCCCTCCATCTTGTCATTGGGAATCAATCTCACAACTTGCAAGTTACATCCTAGTGATTCTCTTGTCCTGGTTTGTGAACTGGATCCTCACATTGTCACAGAATCACAGAATCACAGAATAGTAGGGGTTGGAAGGGACCTCTGTGGGTCATCTAGTCCAACCCCCCGCCGAAGCAGGGTCACCTACAGCAGGCTGCACAGGACCTTGTC
>Ga0065711_1000810_pt1 | contig 54729 bp, 29 predicted proteins | sample Hoacrofraction12_FD_59098 | JGI IMG/M metagenome (GOLD analysis project Ga0065711, IMG submission 59098) | Hoatzin crop microbial communities from Cojedes, Venezuela - Epithelial fraction 12 v2 (version 2) | ecosystem: Host-associated > Birds > Digestive system > Esophagus > Crop | place...
CTCTGGGCAACCCGTTCCAGTGTTTCACCACCCTCATTGTAAAGAATTTCTTCCTTATATCCAGCCTAAACCTACCTTGTTTTAGTTTAAAACCATTACCCCTCGTCCTGTCACTGCTGTCTCTACTAAAAAGATTGTCCCCATACTACATACATTTCACCGTGGCCATCATCATAGCCGTGCTCCTAGCATCTCCTCACGCTTTGATTCTACACACAGGCATAGCTTTGCCTTATTTCCACGTTTATTCATATTAACAGTGCTGATATCAAACGTCACCCTTTTTTTTTAGACTTAAGGGTACCTGTTAACACAGGTAAAACTGGAATGCGTGTATGGACATAACCTAGGGTGGGATCATGGAAAAATCGCTGAAGTTGTTCATAGCAGATAAGAGTGCTGCACCTGAGCACAGGCAGCACATCTAGAAGAGGGCAGCTTACCCACGTGCTGGGACCCCCTCCCAGGGGGTTTCACGCGAGTGGTGGCCCGTGCGCCCATGCCATGATCTCAGGGAGGCAAACATCTCATGCGCTGTGAGGACTTTCAGAACTGGGTGATACTACATTTACAATGCGTGCTTGAGTAGCGAATATAAATTTCTTCATAAAGTAGAAAACCACTTTACTTGCCTTTGAATAAAATAAAGATTAGCCAAATAATCTTTATTTTAGACATAATGATGTATTAAGCCAAACTCTGCAGTTTTCAGATCTCAGAAAATTTCTTAGTGCAGGAGAAAAAGGAGAGGAATAGAGTTATAAACAACAGCCAATTAGAAATCTTCCCATCCTGAAAAGAGGAACTGCCAGGTTACAGTGCGTGTTTTCAACAGCACTCTCATAAAATCTAAAGAAAATCTAATATATTTTTCCTTATGATTTAATGTCATTCTATACAGTACAATGCAATTAATTGCCATTAACAATGACTTCAGATAGATTTAAGATTGGCATAGAAAACACAATTTACTTTTATCACAGTTGCTGATAGTTTGTTGGCACCTTTTGGGACCACTGAAGAATGGACTGACTTCACCCACTCGTGCGTTGTGAACGATCACTGCCTGCTGAGTAACGCTGCAGTACGAAACCAGTGGGAAACGTACACCCTCCCCAGCAGGTACTCTTCAGTACTTTTCTTTAGAATGGTTTGAGTATGTCAGTCTCCCTTTTCTTCATCAGCACCAAAAAAAACTATGCCATGAAAACTTGATTTCATTTGATAGGAACTTCCTTTTAAGTAAGCGAAAGAGCACAAAACCCAGACAAATGAAACAGTAATTAGCTTGATGTTGAACTCTCCTCCAGGAGCATTCAATGAGAAGAGATTCCCTCTTTTGTTTAGAAAACATTTGTTCAGTGCCTACTTGCCTTGTTAACATCCTCTCACCCAGCTTCCTATTTCAACCTCACGTCTGGGCACTGCAAAGAAAAAGAGGCTGCTTCTGCACAGCCTCTGTTAGACTTGAATTTGTTTTGGAATCCCTGCAACAGTGTGTGTGCACAGGTGGAAGAAAGGGGTCTACAGAAAGCTAGCTAATGCTTTGAGCAGTTTGCTTTCCAAATGTTTGTAGACTTTAGCTTTTAGAAATATATATATTAAGTTTATTTGGAGAGGCATAGTTGAACCAACTTGGCAGCTGCAACATTTTAAGTTATGAATGAATAACTGTGCTTATTCACATCATCAACATTACAATTCTGAAACAAATCCATTAAATGTGTGGCAAAAGTTTTATTGAAAACGGTTTCAAAAGGTGAATAATGCATGTGGAAATGAGTTGTTTGTACTGCATTTAGATAAATTACTGAGAAGGGATTACACAGTAATACCCACTTCAGAAAAAAAAAAATCATAATCGGGATTATGTTTTTTTAACCTAATTTTCTTTGAAAAGAGATGAGAGCTGATAAGAAGTAATTTATTTCAACTACCTGAATATTTACTTAAGGAAATGTGTCCAGCAGTAACTCCTGCAGTCATTAAAGGTTGCTGAGGCACTCTTCAAACTTTAAACAAATAAACAATCATCGTCATCAACCACCAAAGGGACGTACCATGGCATCTGATATTTTGTCAGGGACCAAAAAGTGCATACACAAATGATACAGAAGTGTAAATGTAGATAGATTCTGAAAAACAGTAACACACAGACATGGTCTGCATGTGGAACTGTAAAGATTAGCAATGTGGTATTTTACTCTCTTGTTTTTGCTCCTCACATTTGGAAGGTCTGTGTTGTGCATTTGTGTCCTGTAATCTTAGTCTTGGCACGTTCTGTATGTCTGTCGAGAGATGATTCAGCACCCAACTTTTAGAAGGTTTATAAGAAAGATGCAGTAAGACAGACTGATTGCAAAATACCTGTGAGAAGATGGGCTACTGACAGCACTAACCTACTTCTTAATGTATATGAGACAATATGTTGATGCGATGTTCATACAAATACTTTTTTTATAAAAACAAAGTATTTTCAATTTTCCACGTTTGTAAAATTACTTGAACTGACAACTTACATATATTAATGTACTAATATGTAATAAAGTATTAAGATAATTGATTTACAAACTCACTAAGGATAAAAGCATACAATAAAATATTATACATGTATGTAAAGAGTCAGAAACCTAGACAATGTGTAAAGCAGCATAACTCTAGTGGAGGCAGTGGAGTTGTGTTGATGTAAATAACCTCAAGGCACAGACCATCATTTTGTTTAAGGTGATTATGGCATAAGATGGGAATTTGCAAAACCACTCTGTTGCCTTGTTGCTGTAATGAGACAGCTGCTGTCACTAACTTCTCAATAGTGCATTACTTTGGAACTGCTAAACAGATGCAGTGATTACGGTACTGATAACTAACTGAAGGTATCTTGCTTAACAAAAACTAAGATTGCGTTGGCTGCAGTGTGTATTGAACAAATGGCAAGAGTCATCTTCTGACTACTGCTGTGATGTTTCTTAAGCACATCAGGTGATGTGCGTGTGATAGCTAGGTAGGTGATAGCTACTGTGAGGTCACTGGAAGCTGTTAATTAAAACAAATATCAGTTTTTCATTTTTTTCAGTGTCCTTTTTTATTCTTTTCTTTAGGTTAACAAATTCTCTACTAGGCAATCCAGGGAACTCAATAGTTGGGAGTTTTTCTAAAGGGTTCACAAGCACCAACATTTATTTCTAAATTAAGTGTTGTAACAATGTAAAATAAATATGTATGCCTTTACTGTGACACAGAAGGTTTACTGTCACCCCACTCACAAAGATGAGTATGATTGTTAATCAGAAAGAACGTAATACCAAGATAAAATTAGTCTAATAATACAATAAAATAAATCAGTCGTTTGTCATCAACCTCTCTTGAGAATTTTCCTAACCAATGGACAAGAATTCACCATTTTCTACAGTGACGTGGTAGCTATCAAATCTGAATTTTTTTTTGTATAAAAAATTTTTGTAGGAAATAGTTTTTTTTGGTGACAGCTATATAATTTGTGACTAGATCATCTTTCTTCCTTGTGATTACAAAATTTTTTGATGCAAGGTTAATATGTGCCACTTTAGCTGTAGAAGTTGTGTAAATGTGACCTTTTCATATTTAGTAGATAACTGTGGATTACAAACATATACTATTAAATATTTTCAGGTGAATTAAATGCATTTTAACAAATACACCTAGGATTAAAAAACCCCAAACATAATTCCTGTTAATTAAGAGATATTTTATTCCAAAATTCTAAATAGCAGAATCAACTCAATACTTACATTTTTCAGTTTATCCAATCATAATATTTTGAAATTGTATACATATATAGAAAAATACAACCTAATAAAATCGACCAAATTTGAAGTAAGATGAAAAGAATGAGCTGAAAAGGAAACCACAGCTTAGTAGCTATATATATTTGGTATCAGTACAAAATTACTGTGCCACAATACCCACTTTTTTCTTTCAAGATTTATAATTTAATAAAAATAAGGTTACTTCAAATGTATATTGCTCTCCTTAAATGTACCAAAGACCTTTGAAACAAGTTCATAGTTACTAAAAATACTCCCATTTATGTTACAAGTATTTACTACAGGACTAAGAAACCCAAAATGCAGCACACTCATTAGTATGTTAATTTTCTGCTTGTGCAAACAATGCTCTACTGATTTAATGCACGAGCAATAACAAAAAAGGCAAAAAAATTGTATTACAAAGAAATAAAATGTTACATTTTCAACATATTGGTATCATAGCACATACAGGTTTCCTTCACGGACTAGAAGGGGCCACCTAAACCTGTAAGAGTGTTTTGAAGATTCAAAATGCTACCTTAAATCTTCATTTACTTTGCAAAAGCCAAGGGTCAAGTTATTCAACCTTAATGCAGCATATTTGGAGAAGGTCATTGCATAAAAGGTCAGACTTCCTATGTTATACAAAAATTCTACATACTGGAAAAAATAGACTGAAATGCTAAACACCACAATCACATGAAACAGTAGTAGCACTACAGACTCCAACCCATTATTGTATAGTCTCTAGTCAAATTTTCCACAGTGGACTTAAAGAATATCGTACCAATTCTCAGTAACTCAAGAGTTAGTAATGGATACACTTTAGAATATACATCATGTTTCACCCAATGTGGGTGATCAAAAACTTTCTATACCATTCATTTATCACCTCAATTTAACACACTGATTTTGTTCATGTCATTAAAAATCTCGACCTCTGCAAGTCAACAAATGCTACATCCCTTCTTAGGCAAACAAAAATAAACAGAGGACTTGGCAGTGAACTAGATGTGATCATGTTATATTGCACTTGGGATTAGAAGCTAGAGATTCAGTACCAAAGAGTTCAGATCCCACTCAAGTCAATGAAAGTGATTAGAGCTCAGCATATAATCATGATGCAAACTGTGGGATTTGTTTGTGATAGGAGGCCACTGCCAACAGAAGATGAATAGGTTCTTCCCATCTCAGAAACAGACAAACAAAATCATCTCTTTGCTATAAGGCTCATCTGTGGTCTGTCACCACCTTTTTCATTTTTTCTGAATTTCCATTTTCGTTTTATAAAATCCTATTACTTTTTTTTTTTTCCTCTCACTCACAGCCAGCAGCATTGAACACAAAGGGTCACATTCAAAGTCAGTTGCGATGAGCATCAGGTTTTCTGTGACTTCTTTAGACTGTGGAATAGGTCTTAGTCTGGACCGAAGACAAAAACTGACTAGATTTTCACCAGGTTAATGCTGCTCTGGGACTATCTGTGAGAGTGTAGGAAAAATCACTGCAGGGTAACCGTCAGCAAACCTGAATGTTGCAAAAATCTAAGTGCAACATGATTCCTTCAAATCACCAAGAACATGCTGATTATAGCTGAAGTATTTTCAAAATACCCGTGAAAGTTTACCTCAGAAACTGTTTAAGCATGGACTCCAGTTCAGAAACAACTAAATATTAAAAATCTTTGCTAGCAATAAATGTTTTATAAAGAAGGAGCATATATTATAAACTTTCTTAATGCTTCCACAAGCATGTGAATCAAAGATCAACATGTAAATCAAAATTTAAACCAGAAAAATGGGAAAAATTAAATTATAATCTTGATACTGATATCTGTGAACATTTCCTCAAAGATTTCAACTTATGTTGATAAATGTATTCCGTATTTCACTTTGCAGTCGTGCTTAAACAAAAGCTATCTCCACAATTTGTTACTTTATTGAAAGAAATGTAAACCTATAAACTAGGTTCCTTGCTTTATGTTTTCTAAATACTGTCAAATATAGTAATAGATAGTATGCACTTTGTAATATAAATCACTTTTTAGTAGTGATCATGAGATGCTGCAATAATTGGAAACTGGGGTACTTAAAGAATTTCATATTTAATTATAAAAGATATAGCTCTTAAAATGTTTTCATTTTCTAAATAATTACATATCTGTTGATTCTGTATTAATAAAAAATATGTTTCTGAAACATAACTCTCAAAAGAGGACTAATTCTCTGTTACTGTACTTGTATTCTTTTAATGCTTGTGGTATGCATCTTATGCACATCAATTTCGACTCAAGGTCATTAATTTAATTCCAAAGTACATTTCTTCAAGTTTCTTTAAAAGTTTTAACATCGTTCTACAATATTTGCTGTAAGAATAGATCAATGCCTGTAAGTCAGTATGAAATTTATACTGATGCAAGTACATATATTGTCTGTAACCTTATTGCTGAATCTAGAATGTGGTGTCAAATGTTTCCTGCACCCCGACTCAGGAAAACATCCTGTTCAGAATATTCCTGAAACACAAATGTTACTTCAAACTGAATGTGAGGTGTTACACCTATGTTGACTAAGTAACCTGTATACTCTATTTACATATGCTACTGTGGTTTGTTTTTTTTTTCTTTTTAACCAAACTGGAAATTAGTGGGCATGAGAAAAGCAACTATTTGCTTTTATTCTCCAGCAGAATGCAAGAAAATAAAAATCACTTAAATTTAAGTCTTACTTTATGTAACTTCAATAAATGGAAGAAGCTTTCCATAGTTACAGTAGTTGTACCAATGAAATCTATCTTTTTATCCTGAAAATCAGCGAAAAGAGAGTTTCCAGTTGCCACAGTAAAATTAAGAAGCAGTTAGCACTGACATTAACAACGCTATGGTATCCCTTCCACGTGAGCTGAAGAGCTCTTGATCATGCTTTTTTTTTTATTTTCATCTCCTTATAATGCCTACACATGCAAGTAGTCTAATAAGTTTCAAGTCAACATGGTGTGTACATGTAATGAAAGCACACATGTAAGAATTAGAGCTATACTCTGTCTGACAGTCTCTTAAACCTCTTAACCTACTAGGATTAAGAGGGGGTAAAAACAATCTCCTTGCATATAAGTAATCAGTTGACAAAGTGTGTGAACTACAAGCCCGTGTAAATAACTGAAACTGTGTTTTATAAAAAAGTCACATTTTGACACCAGGATCAAAGCCTGACTCCCGATTCCTTACTATATTACTAGTAACAATACTAGAAGCAAAGACAAAAATAAAACATTGGTCACACTGAAGAGCTTGAAAATTCAGTGAAAGTGAAATTATGCCCTATACTCTCTCATATAAACTAGTTATATCTAAAAAATTGTCTAAAACTAAAACACGTAAATGGATAAATATGCAAGCCTGTATCTGATATACATACTGGCCCCCACAGACTTTGTGCTGTCTCTCTTAATGACTCAAATGCCATCATGGTTCAGTGAGTAAGAATGGACTTAATGAAAGCCATTTGTGGATTCTAAATCTCAGAAAGGATGCAGAAATGAGAGTTGACTCAAACTGTTCATTTCAGCTAATTCTGCATTTACTGGGCATCGCATGGGGGAGATGCAGCTTTGAACAAAACCCCCAAGATACCAAACCAAACCGGAGTTTTTGTCCTTTTACGGGCTTGTCTACATAGAAATCTCACTGGTGTAATTACAGTAGAAGTCAGTCTTTCTGTATGTGGCTGCATATAGGGTGTTTATAATGTAATTTATTCCCCTTTTGGAATGGAGAATAAACCAATTTCATATAAGGCACCTTGGTAATCGTTTAAGTATCTCCACTGTTAAGATTTGTGCAAGACAAAATGCATATAGACAGTGTTCTGGTGTCCTCTCAGAAGCGTAAGAAGCTTCATTTTACCACACCAATGCTGAGGGAAATAAGCCAAGAACGTCGTAAACCTGTGGCTTTAAACTGCTGAACTTTTGGTATATTTTAAAAGACAATAATGAAACAAAATATTTAGTGTCTATTCTGGTAATGAAATGTATTGAACATAATGAAATGACTTGTGCAATGAAATGTCTTTTGTGCAATGAAACATACAGTGAATGAAACAATGAATAGATGAAATGAAAGAAGCCAAATAAAACTGCTCTTTTCAAACCCTTTTGCATTGCCAGCATTACTCTGCTTCATTTGACAAGCTCACTGGTCTCTCAGGGCAGGTGGCAAGGCAGGCAGGAGCGTGGCTAGCGTACTGATGTACTCCAGAAGCATTTGGCTGCCAGACAGTCTAGTTTAAACAGTCCCTATATTACTCCATCTTGCACTTGGACACAGTCAACCACGGATGTGAGAATTAACAATAGCTTCCTTACAGTGCATCAGGTAACCTGTCACAAAGTATTCCCTCCGTTGTTTTTCCAGAAACTGAAATTCAACACGAATAATATACAGACTTAACTTCGAACCCTGTGGAGGTTTGACCTGTGAACATAAAGGCTATGGGTTTTCTCATCAGACACATCTGCTGGCAGCCACAGTCCAACACCTTCTCCCTGGCAGTACCTGAATGGATCCATGCTGCCAAGAATTCTGTGGAACACCTGGATCCTGCTCCGTGGAAATACACAGCAGAGTCTTCGGATCTCGCCCTGAATCTTTTCGCTAGGTGCCATAGAAAGTACATCACTCGCTTCCCGTTTCTCTATGCTCAATCTGTACAGTAAGAGACCTAGGACCTGGAGAACAATATCTGTACAGTCTAGAGCAAAACCACAAGCCAGATGACTGAGCAGAAGGGGAACAGGCATGCGGAAGGGGTATCAGGTGTGAATGATTCTACTGAATAATCTCTTTCACATTTTTTGAGCAGGAGGAAAATTGTCAGCAAATTAACGGGTCAAAGAATAGTCTTCAATTTTGTAAAACAAGCTATGTTCATTTTTTTTTTTGTGCAACTAGCTTTCAAGAGTGAGGAAATGAAGTGTAGTGTACCCCAAGAAAAATCAAGCAACACTAAATGTGTAATCCAGCAAGTATCTACGGAAGCTGTTGGCTTCAAGAGCAAACGCAGAATCTGTGTAGAAATTAATGTAAAGTCAGTCCATGAATCAAAAAAGATGTCATCTCCTACGTCCCAATAAGCAAAATCATAGCACTACATATTACTTAATTTTTTCACACACAAATCAGTGCGGATGTGTTAGTCACATGTATGAACATAATTAATACAAAAAGGAAGATTTAAATATATTGCTCTTAGTTTGTACATGCTGATACCTTCTGAGACCAGCAGCTTTGCAGTCATGAGTGTTTTTTCCTTAAGTGGGAAACCAATATTCGTAACCAAGATGGAGGCATTTCGAAGTTTCAGAATGTCTTACAGATAAAACTCTGCTTAAGCTTCTGATGTTCCTTCCCCATTCTCATGTGGTTGTAGCTGTTCTCTTTCTTGTTCTTCCTGAGGTGGTCTTACACGTTTGAAAAAGCCCATCTGTGATTCAGAGAACGATAAAAAAATTGCATTGTAATTTTCAAAACATACACACGTCCTTTCTCTTTCTCTTTCCTTCTTCATCTGATTAGTCTTAGATCAGTTCTTAACTGATAAGTAATTTGATTTTTTTTCCCCTCCTACTCTCTTTTTCCTTATCTTTGATCTCCAAAGCCAATAAATGTCAGCTTGAAAATTCAACGGGGTAATTCAGCACAATCACAGACATCCTTTTATTCAACTTCTTCCTGACAAAGCTGAGAAGTTTTTTTACAGTTATCCAAAAACTTAACTGATTCAGATGATTAGAGAACCAAGGTATTTCCACAAGCTGCTGGTACTATTTGAAGTAATACATCACTAGTAGGGAAGAGAAAACAATACGAAAAACCCAAATAGAGTACTTACCCTGTACATAACAAACACTAGAACAGCCAAGAGCAATAATCCTGCTAGGACAGCCAGAATTATAACCCACACTGGTACAGGCATAGGCTGTGGTTGAATGCCCCATGTTATATTTGTAGTAACCTAATAGAAAAAACACAATAAATCATGCTTTGCTCAGCAGTGACATGCCAAGTTCATTCATGCAGTGCAAGTCTTGCATATCTTTATTGTATAGTGCATAAAATAATCTTAATCCAGCATAAATTAGTTCTTCTGTCCAATGTGAGTAAACAGCTATAGATAATAGTCACATAAAGGCTTCACTGACCCAAATTTAATAGGGTTTTCAAATTAAATAAAAACAGGAGTTTGGGGGTTTGATATTTTTTTTAATTTGGTTTCATTTTGGTTTTTTGCCATCAGTGATACCATGGCAACATGTATTCTGTAACGCTTGATGATTTTAAGCGGAACTGTAGAAATCTGGAAATATTTGGGAACTAGAAAAAAAATAATTCAGGGCTTTTCGTTTTTTTCTTAAAAGGCGTATTCCTTGAAACAAAAAATCAACTCCACAAGGCTTAGGAGAGAGAAAAAAAGCAGCTAATAATAGGCATTAGAAACCATATTAAAAATTAAATAAATCGCAATCCTTTTCAACCCCTTTCTTGAGATCTTTTATCCTATAATGCCTACCAAAAACTCTTCATTTGGTAGCACAAATGAATGGCCTCTATCTTCCTTTCTGTTTGCACCCTGTCTCTTTAAAACCCTCTAGGGCACAGATGGTCTTTTTGTTCCACATTCACATAGTACTTCATATAATTACGGGTCTTATTCAAGCTCTCAGTGCTACTACAGTCAAAGACAATTTTCAAGTAAAATATTTCTCTAACAACAATGGTATTAACAAGAACATTAGGACTGTTCATCATTTTTTTCATTTTAAGTCTTTAAAGCTAGAAATATTGTTAACTCTAGTTTTAGGGCAAAAAATTTTTGGTTTACCCTCAACTGTATGTGTAGAACTGAAACTAATACATGAATCATATATTTGATAAAATTACAGTTATACCAAGCCACAGAAAAGCTACTCAACAATCACTTTGTATTACTTTTGAGGTAATTATGTGTGGTAACTCAAGCTGGATGTAAATTACTTACTACTGTAGAATTGTGGATGTCTTCAAAAGAAAGGTTCTTATAAGGGAATTCTATAACATTGAAAGAAGCAGATGATTTGAGAGAATAAGAGTGATTCTGATTTTCTTTCTGTGTAAGAAAAAACAAAATTTGTATTGCATGTGGATACAAAAATCACTTTTTATGTTTCAGAAGCAGGGACAGTTTTATGTTTCAGAAGCAGGGACAGAATCTTCACTCACATTCATGAAAGTTTGGGTCCAAAGACGTGATTTTAAATACAATATTGCACTCTTTCCCCTTTCCAGGTGGCCAACTTGACAGACTATCTTTAAACAATCAGCAGTTCCACAGCCCTGCATATAAAAACAGGAAGGATATTCCAAATATGAAAATATTTGAAAAGTCATTCATGGTATTACTTTACTCGTATATGTACTTCATTGTCCTCTTTTCCTGGCAAAGCACCATAAACTATTTGAATATATTAAATAGCCCGCAATATTGAATAATTACTTACAGTATCCCATAAGTTTGCATTCACAAATATAATTATGTGAGCCACTTGGATCCCAGAGGTGAAACAACTGGCTTTAAGGTCTGTACTTTATGTAAGTACATAAGAAAAAATGTCAGAGGGTGGGGGGCGGTTTCAGTTCACACTACCGTCCTGCACATGTGTTCTGACAGGAAAGCTCATGGCAATTAACTGCACTTGCTGCCAACAAAATATGCTTTGTTGCATTCAACGGAAGTCTTCAAACTTTAGTGACTGACCTAATCATCTGTAAGCCGTACTTAGGACTCCAGAAGTTCAACTGGCTTTTCTCAACTGCATTTCCGTTAAAATCCATCAGATAATATTGATGCTAAACCATCAGTATTTCAAGAAGAAAGCAGAGCGAAACAAGGCTTCATTTTATAATTGTGATTTTAGCTGTACTATTGATAAAAGCACTGTACAGTGTAGGTACGTCTCCCAGCGTAAGTACAACTCGGTGAAATTATTATGAATACTGAGTATTAGTCCCTGGGATGAAATCCTGCCAAGTAATTGGGAAGATCTGGCAAAAACCAAGCCCTTTAAAAAAAACAAAAAAAAAACCAAAAAACAAAAAAAAACCCCAAAGAACTTCAGAACTACATTTCTAGATACTGAAGAATCTGAAGAATATTTTTATAGCTTAGGTCTAAAAAATAAAATAATTTTTCTCACCATAAAATCTGAAATCAAGTCCTATTTTCACTTTCTTTGCTCAGCCCTTTTTTTGTCCTCTCCAAAGCCTAAACATTTCTGGAATCAGGGTTGTGCTGCCTTAGTCCCACTGGTCCACCCTGAATTCCCAAGCATTTCTCTCAGCTGCCTGCCTGTCCTGTCTTGCCCAAGGCAGGGATAGGTTCATTTCTGCAAGCATAGTTACAAAGACAGCGAGATGGTAACATATTTACTTCATATTACAGATTATTTCCAATCTTGTTTAGAAAGGACAGGTCCTCCATGTCTGACCGCAGAATGTCCGCTGATCAGCTAGGAAACGCATGTTGTGAAACCAACTGTCATTTGTAGCAAAGAGGACGACTGCGGCACTCAATTCTCAGTTGTCCTATTTTACCAGACCTCCTCCTGTGAAGTACTGATTTGCAAATTCAGGGAGTAGCACAATATAGAAGACTGACACTGAATGAAGTGCCCAACTTGACCTTTGTTCTTAAGGACATAAAACGCAACAGCACAAAACTGTAGGCGTGCGCCTCGTTGGCTGACTACCCTGAGGAAGACTGATGTGCACTGGAAAACAGAACAGCTCCAGAACATATGGCAGTCTCGTCTGTTAACTGTTTAAATACAGAACATGGATTTTCTGAAATGATTCTTCATCTCATGGAGCTTTCATCTCTCCATTAAAAAACCCCAAAAATACTATCAACATACCAATGCTGAAAGCTTACCAAAGTATGCACATCTCCTTCAACGGCAGTTATATCCCTTCGACTGATCCGATGATCGCGATTATCTTCCCTGCTAAATGTTTCATTCTTATCATCATCTTTAGAAGCAGAAATCTAGGATACATCAAGGAAGCCCAAATAATAAATAATTCTTACATTCAGATATTTGCAGACTAAGTCAAGGTCAAGAAAATGTATAACTGATCAGGTTTCTCTCTTTCTATCCTAGCTATTCTTCAGAACCTGGCTTTACCTAAGCTGTAATTAAAATGTTACTCCTACCTTTTCTAGATCACTGATGCAAATTTCTACTAAGAACTAACACGGAGCCTGGAGTGTCTTAATTCTTCTTCAACTCAAAACTTTTTCATGGGTAGAAAAAAATACTCTTAGATGGCAATAAATAATTTAATTTTGCAATCTTTTGTTAAAGATTTTTCTTCAACACTTCAGTTCTTAACTCTGAAAAAATAGCACAGTTATGGTACTGATGTACTACATACCACTATACATGTGTACACATGTCCAGACATACACAAAAACTTTTTTAGGAGGGGCTTGAAAAAGGATACAGTAGGTTTAATAAATTATTTGAATAATCCCTTAGAAATTCCCAATGTAAAATTGCAAATTTACATACGGGACTAGGCAGAGCCATGCTACTTGTCCTCTACATAACAAAACTTACAAGAAAGTTGTAAAAAATATATTATTGCAAATGGCATAGCAAAAGCACAGGAAATTTGCATTTATATATTCAATAAACTTGGTCTCCAATTGTCACAGATACACGAGTATTTCTGTTGTTCTATATATGGAATATTTTCCCTTAGTCTTTTTATACGTATGTGTGCTTAAATTCTTCTGGAATAATATACTGATTTTTACTACGTGTTCTAAATTGTTTTATAATTCAGCTCTCTATTCTCAAACTTGCTGGTTTTTATCTGGTGTTTCTTTGTCCAGTCCAGCTTAGGAAAAAGGAGTTTCTTCTGATCTGTGTTCTGCAAACTGCATGTTCTGCTGGCAGTGATAGCATACTTTTAAGCCCCACTGAAACACCCATATTGACCTCTGTGGCATTTGGATGAAGGCCTAGATAAATAAGCTAGTAATATAAAAAATAGTGCCATTTTCTTCCAAGAAATAAACCCCATGAAGTTTACATAAACAGCCTAGAGGCATCTGGAATGTTTTTGTTCATGACCGTATTCAGTATAACTCCATTGCTTTGGGCTTAGAACTCATACACCACAGTCTTCAAGAAAAAAGAAAACAAAAAGAAACGAGACAAATTTATATTTGGGTTGACAATCTATTGTCTACCTTTTATTCATCATAGAATCACAGAATATTTGCGGTAAGAAGGGACCTTTAGAGGTCATCTAGTCCAAATCCCCTCCCATAGGCAGAGACGTCTTCCAACTAGATCAGGTTGCTCAAAGCCCCGTCCAACCTGGCCTTGAATGTTTCCAGGGATGGGGTATCTCCCAGCTCTCTGGGCAACCTGTGCCACTGGTTCACCACCCTCAGTGTAAAAAATTTCTTCCTCATATCCAGTCTAAACCTACCCTCTTTCAGTTTTTTTTCATACATTGAAAGGCCGCAATCAGGTCTGCCTGGTGCCTTCTCTTCTCCAGGCTGACCAGCCCCAGCTCTCCCAGCCTTTCCTCACAGCAGAGGGGTTCCAGTCCTCAGATCATTTTTGTGGCCTCCTCTGGCCCCACTCCAACAAGTCCAGGTCTGTCCTGTACTGAGGGCTCCAGAGCTGGACACAGAACTCCCGGAGAGGTCTCACCAGAGCGGAGCAGAGGGGCAGAATCCCCTCTCTTGCCCTGCTGCCCGCACTGCTTTTGATGTAGACCAGAATATGGCTGGCCTTCTGGGCTGCGAGCACACATTGTCAGGTCACATCCCTCAAGCCCTTCTCGGCAGGGCTGCTCTCAATCCCTTCATCCCCCAGCCTGTACTGATACCCAGGGCGTGCCCCGACCCAGGTGTAGGACCCTGCATTTGGTCTTGTTGAACCTCATCAGGTTCACACAGGCCCACTTCTCAAGCTTGTCCAGGTCCCTCTGGATGAAACCCCCTCCCTCAGGCCTATGAACTGCACCACTCCGCTTGGTGTTATCAGCAAACTTGCCGAGGCTGCACTCGATACCGCTATATTACTGATGAAGATCTTAAACAGTTCTGGTCCCACTGAGGACCCCTGAGGGACACCACTTGTCACAGGTCTCCATCTGGACATTGAGCCACTGACAACTACACTCTGGCTGCGACCATCCAACCAATTCCTCATCCACGGAACAGTCCACCCCTCAAATCCCCATCTCCAATTTAGACAGAAGGATGTTGTGGGAGACCAAGTCAAAGGCCTTACAGAAGTCCAGATAGGCAACATCTGTAGCTCTTCACTTGTCCACTGATGTTGTTACTCCATCATAGAAGGCCACTAGGTTGGTCAAGTAGGACTCGCCCTTGGTGAAGCTATGCTGGCTGTCTCGAATCACCCCCCTGTCCTCCATGTGCCTTAGCATAGCTTCTAGCAGGACCTGTTCCATGACCTTCCCAGGCACAGAGGTGAGACTGACAGGTCAGTAGTTCCCAGGGTCCTCCTTTCTACCCTTTCTAAAAATGGCTGCAATATTTCCCTTCTTCCAGTCACCGGGGACTTCACCTGACTGCCACGACCTTTCAAATATCATGGAGAGTGACTTGGCAACCGCGGAGCTTAAGGACATGGTTTAGTGGTGGAATTGACAGTATTGGATTAATAGCGGGACTCGATGATCTTGAAGGTCTCCTCCAACTTAAATGATTCTCTGATTCTATGGTCAGCCAGTTCCCTCAGGAACATTTCACCTGTTATATACACTGACAAGTACTATAATACAGTTCAGCCTTGTTCCTCGGCAACAGATGGAAACTTAACTGAGACAGTGTTAGATATTCTCAGGGATTTGGGTATTTTGAGTGTGTTTCCAAAACACACAAACACTTTTCATTCCACTCAAGCAAAAAGAATAGTCCTGCTTACCTTAATTTTCAACGGATTGATTTCCATATCAGAAGTGCAGTTCATAGGACCATCAATTTCATACTGAACAATATATAGTAGTGTGTAGTTTTTATATTTGTATGGCCACTGCAGAGTCATCATCACCTTGCTGAATGCACTTGGACCGTTGTTTCTTAGCTGATTATGAAAATACAGTTAAGAGATGTAAAAAAACCCCAGTGCTGCCTTCTTTGTTAATGTGTATATAGTTGTTATTTTATATTTCAGCCATAAATGATACTGCTGCTACGGCTACCCCCAACCACTTATGGCAATAGCATCAAGAACTTTGCCTAAAAATAGTAGCTAAACTTCAGTCCCCCAATAGGCAAAACTTAAAATTACTTCCGTAATTTGATAAAAATTACTTCAAAGAAAAGCTATATGGCATTAGGTTTTTTGCCTTGAAGAAATGTAATTTTTTTCCTTGAAAAAATGTGAGGGTTTTGTAGTGTATTGCATGAATCACAGCCACTTTATGTGTCTCAGCCAAGATACTCTGAGCACAGATAGATATACCCATAAGCTTCTTTAGATAAATAGTCTCTTACGTTTTAGAACACCTTCTAACTCTTCTTCTTCACACAACTCTCACAGTAAGTTTTATTTAATTAAACAATCTATATTAAACCTGTGACCATTCTTTTAAGGAAATTTTAAATATTTGAAAAATTTTTCAAGGCAAAAGACTTTACAATAATGATTCAGAACAGCTGGAATACAAATGAGGATACTGAATAATTCACAGTCCTGAGTCATTTTCTGAGTTCATGTTACTGCAAATGTTTTATCTAGACTTCAAAGGGCTAGAAAACAAAATACGTGTAATGATGTAAAAAATCAGCCTCTTCTATTTGGCTACTCCTATTACACTAATTGCAGGCATTCCAGCCCTTACTGCAGACACCAATTATTGACCCAGCATTAAAAAAAGTGTCTTTGTTCCCATGCAAGAACAAAATGAAGAAAAAAAAATCATTTACTCCACAGAAAAGCTACACCAAAGGATTTCTTTCTTTTCATTTATCACAGATCTGTGTAATTGAAATCAGTAGTAATGGCATACCTCATAGATATGCTGAACTAGAGGTCCAATATCATCTTCTGTTTCTGGATTCTCCTTCGGCTGCCAGTTTGCAATAGGAAGGAATATGTGATCAGGAGACGACACACTAAACAGTGGAGCAAACAAGCCGTTATTATAAAGTATGAAACAATAAATGTAACTCTCTAGAACATCTAAAAAAATTCAACACACTTAAAATACAATCTCCCATTTTTCATCTTCTGTATATAAAACCAGAAAGGACAGAGGTTGAGTGGCTTGTATGTTAAATGTTCAGCTTTCCTCTCTACATGAAAAAATGAGCCTTGCATTTAGAAACTTTTTTTTTCCTGTCCTAAACTTTGGATTCATCCTACAACATCTTGTAAACCATTAAGAGGATTAAGATACATATGTGTCATCCAAAAACCACAAAGTGTGAAATACTTTGAAAATGAGAAATATTGATGATGTAGAGACTTATCAGCACAGTATAATATAGTATAGCATACAGAATAATTCAGCATGCACTGAAAACAGTGAAGCCAGCAATAATGCTTTTCAGTTGTGCCACCCCCCACCTGTCAAATATTAACAAAATTAGATCACAATAATGAACATAGTGGAGATTTTAAAAAAGCTGACTCGGGAATCTGAGTTAACTGGCTAAGCAAGAGGATTGTATAGCTTTTAGGTGTGAGGTATAGATTTCTGATAAGCAGAAGTAATGGAGGTAACTGAGTCATGACAATACTAACACTATGCTTAAAAGAGACGAAGGCGAGGGCATTGCAAACTTATCCTCAATAGCATTTTCAACTTTGGTTTTAGAAAAGGTTTTGAGGGTTTTCAGATGAAAACCCAGTCGGTTTGCAGAGGAGTAAAGTGATCTAAAGAAATGTGTGCAACTGCAAAAATGAGGGGCAATTCTACACCACCACCACCACCCCCCCCCAAAAAAAAAAACCCCCAAACCTCCAGTAAGAGAGGCACAACATTCCTTTTTGGAATTAATTTTGTAATTATTTAGAATTATTTAAGAGCTGAAAGTCCAAAGGGTGGCTAGAGAGAACCATATTTTCCGTTATGATTAAAAATTCCCTAAGGCTAACTAACAAAGACCTGAAAGTAAGTTCATTGAATTATAAAGAAGCAAACATGCAAGGCTCATTTGAGAACGACATTTATTAAAATAATATCAATGCTTACCCTCTAATTTCAACAGCTGCTAAAATGGCTAGGTCAGCCTGATAGAACGCTACTGGACTTAGATTGTCATACAGGTTGGAACTGCAGAGAAAACAAAAGTTTATTTCTTAAATGAAAGAAGCCAAGTATTTAAAAAAATGCTCCTTAAAATAATTGTATGTAATTTGTAATGTGTGTAAGTCACAACATGACTCCTGAGCCACTGTAGGAAAGCACGTTTGCTAAAAACTAAGGAGCACATTCCAGCAAGTTCTCACTTAAAGGCATGTCAGTCCTACCCTTGGCACAGTTTGGAGGTCCCTCAGCAGGGAGAAGTTGATAAAGGACACAAAGCTACTGCTAACACTGTTCCTTAGCTGCTGCATGTAAGAAAATCCCAGTGCCAGCACTGTGGGATAACATCAACTCTACAGCTAGCAGAGTTTTAAGTTCCACTCTAGGACATCTGTTTTGCTCAGGGACTTGTTGGCCTCAAACTAGTCCCAAGATAGAGAAGTGTGCTAGGGCTACTTTTGCCTACCCCTCTTCACAATGTTTCAACCAGTAAATGAATACATTTGACACCCAATTCCTACACTTCAGATACACCAAGAGGTGGCACATATTAAGGCATGTAGAGTCATTCATACCTAAAATTTATTTGGACTTTCTTTGTTAGCAGAGAGAAAGAAATACAAAGAACACTCCTAGTCCCCTCAAAGTGGAGCTGGCAACAGAATTCCTGATCTCCTTAGGCACACCTGGTTATTCTGTCTACCTAACTAATTTCCTTTAGAAAGATCTTCTTAAATCCTCTAATAATTTTTCAGTGCTGCTGTAATCAAAAAATACATGCAAGAGTGTTTTCTTCCCGACCCGTAAATACCTCATCCTTTCAGAGCCTGGAGTTGTTCTGCTAGGAATTGTGCCAGCTTTGGAAATCCAGCTTGGTGGGTTTAAGACAAGCAGTGTGATCTTTAAAACCTCTTCAAGATAAGACCTTGATAATGCTGTCACTATAAACTGTGATTACATCATTGCTCTTGCATTCAGAAGTCATGTAAGGAAATTCCTTCCATGTAAGGTGTTAAAACATTACAGGAACTTCCCTTCTCTTCCATGGAAGAGAAGCATGACCTGAGTGACCTCACTGACTCTTTTCTCTCCTACTGAAAGGTAGTCAGTGACTGCTGTTATCTTAAGGAAGACAACAGACACCCCATGAAGCTCACTTTCTGCAAAGAAGAACTGGAGTCACATGCCACTGGCACAGCTCACTAGCTGGTGGAGAAGAGGGGAAAAAACTGAACAGACAGCAGTGTGAGATCAAAGAGATATTTAATGCTGCCAGGGCCTTTGATCAGTATGGCAAATCACTGTATCATTAAAATAGAATGGCAGATTTAAACTTAACTCTTGTAGATGAAAAACGCTTATGTGGGCGAGAACAATTTATTCACTACATTAAAAAAAATGAAGCCCTTAAATAGAGAAAAAAAAAGCTTTTAATGCACCATGGGGGAGAAAAAAGCAGCTGTATTTGTACTGTCCGTTAAGCAACATAAAACTGTATTGGGTAAAGAGATTCCTATTGATCACATCTCCAAATCTTTAATGTCATCTCCAGTAGGTATAAATTCATATTTATATATCATACTTATATTAAAGTGCTGTGCTAATCTTAGAATTAACAGGAACACTAGTGTTTTCTTCCACTCAATTTTTAGACTCTTATGCTGGCTACTGTACGACACTTAAAATGGTTCACTGCATGTTGCTTCTGCTCAGACCATCACATGCATTACCTTCTCTGAAAGACTTACACCTCTCATCCTCAAAACACATAACATCTGAAATTCTGGCTTTACATCAGAAGGAACTGAGTGCAAACATCAGTTTTAGAACAGGGCTAGAAACCCAAAGACACAAGTCATTCTGCGGCACTACACAACTGTCAGGAGATCTCAGTGGTGATACAAAGTTTTTCTTGAAACACTTTGAAAGGTTTTGTTCCTCATTATTAGTATTTTACTTACGCCATGGCCCATCTAAAAGCTGTCAGCTAAAGAAACTGCATTCAAACATAAAACTATTTTCTTACATTTTTTCCTCTATTTTAGAAAACATAGTTCATTAAGAAGATGTGTTTATTTTTCAAACAATTACAAGGCAAAGACCAGAGAACTGCTCCAGAGTGAAACTAACTGCTCAGTCCACAGTCTATTTACTTGGCACGTTATCTACGAGCTGAGGTGCATACTCGTGTATTTCCGTACCTTCGGATTTGCAAGTCAAACTTCACAGAGGTATCCATTTCAGACTGCTGGTGCACGCTGAAACGCAGGCCAGCTAATAGCTTTAGAAAAAAATCACCGTGTTTCAGTGGAAGCACAATAAAATACACGATAAAAGCTTCCTAATACTGTTATACTACAACAAAATTGCTTGAGGCACATGGTCATAAAGAGAACACACACAGAGAATTAGCAAACGGAACTTGTCCAGTTGACCAAGATTAGAAATCTCTCTGGATTTCAGATGATGCATCACTGTCACAACATACAAATCTAAGGTTTACATCATGCTCACCCCCCTCGCTTCAGCCATTTTCATGATGAACTGAGTATCCCTATGTGTTGCAAAAAGTACTGTAGAACAGGGCACACTTTAACTGTTCTAAATTCAGTTCCCAAGGTTTGTTCTAAGTCAGTGCATGATAGTTGCTTCAACACCTTCAATTGATATGCTTTGAAAGACTTTGGAAATAGCATTTATTCATCTACACAGAATGTCTCTTGGAAGAAAAGCACCATCAAAGTGTTTATAGCTGTGACTGATTTTCACTTAATTTCCTCAGAGAATAAGACTTAATGACATATCATCTTAATATCTGCTAGGTCTCACTAGTAGTTTTTTAATTCTTCCAATTTCAGCTACATTTGGTGGAAGTGCAGAGGTCTCAACTAGACAAAACTCTCTCTCAGACTTCACAAAACTAGGCAGAAGACAGAAGCACTATTAGGTTTCCACTAAAAGAAAGGTGTGTTATGAGCTAGCTCTTTATTATATACTAAAAAATAAGTATTAAATCTAGAGACAAACTCATGAGGGACAGAGTTCATTAATTCTACTGTTTAATGAACTACTCCTTCTGAGTTGCATCATAAAAGTCATGAACACTCCTCTTCAGCCTTTAATTTAGCTGAAAAGTTGAAACCAGTTACCACTGAACTATCCAAACATGTGGGCAGACAAATATCAGCTAGATCTAATCTTAAATTCCTGTGAGTAAACATCCTGCCCATACACTACTGTGATCAAGAAAAATGCCACCCGCACTCCTGTTTGAGCTACCAGACACCTGTTGGACCAAACCTCACCTCAGTTCCTGCTTTCATGGGATTTCCCAGGTCACAAACCACCATGCGAGTTTGATTCTCTGTTTTAAAGGCACATGACAATCTTGCTAAAGCCTGCAATAAACCAGAGAGAAATATTAAGGAATGTCATTCTTTGCATCTGGACACCTGGATGAAAGTCTGGAGAAAAGTTCTAGATATACTGCGTTAATTTTAATATAATTTCTCAATCCTAACGCAGTCAAGCGCGAAAATTAAATAAAATCTGAGCATGAAAGTTTCCATGGAGACAAATATTTTTCATATGAGATACATGCTCTTTCCAAAGACATGAAAAAAGAAATTCAATACTCTTATACTGGGTAGCACTGAAGATTTCTGTGACCTAAAGCATTTCTCCATGTGATTCTTTAAAATCTATGTGAAGAAACTTTGGCAATCAGGCAAACTGTCCATAGGAAAATAAAGACTGGAAGGCAAAATAACACGAATACTTACTAGCTCACTCAAAAAGAGGTCTTAAAGGAGCTATCAGATGTTGGATAAAGCCACATCACAAAGCTCTAGAGTAGCAGAGGCAAACTGGAGAACCAACCACAGCGTGGTCCAACATATATGAAGGATGTGGTTTCAAAGTCGGAATCCTTTGATATAAGGGAAAATAGTTTTCCCCTTAATATTCTGCAACTTTACAGATATATTGATTGAGCACAGATTATACAAAAAAAAAAACAAGGATGAAGAAAATCTGAAAGTGTATTACTTGTATACAGCTATAATGGGCTAAAATAAAATTTGGACTATACACATGTGTCTTCAAAGAAACAGAAGTTGTACAGAAATTTTATAATGCAAGGGAAAGTCAGGAAATCGATTTTAATATTCTGTGTAGTCAGGATAACTGACACCGAAGACTTTCTACATATATAGGTGGAAGAGAATAGTAACACCCAGCATCACTTTTTGCCTCACAGGGGCCCAGCTCTTTACCTAGCACATGACATGCTAAGTCTAAATTTAAATTACTTAACAAGGGCACAGTTCAAATAAAGATCTGTAGCAATAAAATCTGTGTGTCAAGCTCCATCACACAGATGACTCTCCTTTGTTGCTAGCCGTGGGTTCTTAAACTGGAACCATCCTGCCAGGTGTTATACAGCCTTGGGGCTCAGAAGAAACTTCTTATTTTTTTGGTGCTTTGCTTTAAGACTGAAGCATAAAAAGCACCACTGATGGACCCTCTTCCCACAGACTTCCATAGCAGCACCTGAAATAAGACTACTCAAAGGAGAAAGCTGGAATTTTACCTCGTTGTTACGAACAACACCGATGAAATCTGCTTGGGGCGGAACGATGACAAAGAGTTCTGCTTCATAGGCTCCCTCCCCTTGATTCTGAGCACTGACAATTAGCGTCAAGGGATTGTCATCACCAATATAGATCTGCTTCTGATCACTACAAAAAACAAGTGTGAAAATGAGCTCTGCACTCAGGCTTTAAATTGTGTTCAACTTACAGAAACTGAAGATATTCTGAAACTGCACAAAGACATGAGAGAAATCTAGAGGCAGTACCTATGCTTTGGGAATATCAGAAGAGCGCTACGCTCTGTTTAAAACAAAAACATGTCTAGAATCACAAAAATGGAGCAAATATTACATGCTGTTTTTTAAGAATCATATTGATACAATTTATAATAAGCCACAAAACCACCGACACCTTTTTTTTAATATAGAACAAACAACTATGAACAGCTAGGTCAGTAGGTACATTTTGAATCACGTGCCTACTTCACAGAGGTAGAAGCATACATTTATAACAAAACTTGATGGGAGGCTCAACTACAGAATACAGCCAAGACCTCTGCAATACATTTGTTTCAGATACAAAAAGAATATCTTTCCAAACAATGTATTTTCATTGCACCAACTACAAGGAAACCTAACTGCACCTACACTGATGTAACATTTGTATGAATTAGTATGTTTGTGAACTGTACTACCTACATACTATAGCTATAGCTCTGCACTAAGGGCATTAAAAAAACAAATGACATTTATAAGTAGAGATAATACACTAAGAATGGCTTTGGGGCATACAAAGCACAAGAAGCCCAAACTGCTGAAAGAATTATAAGTTAAAATTTGTTTCTTTTTTTCCAGGTTTAATAAAAGATATTACCAATATCGACATATTTTTTCATACGCGTGACAATAGAGCCCTACTCCACCCCTTGTTGGATACAATCATGGCTGTTCACATCTTGATGTGTCTGTCTAGTTTTAAATAACAGAACAGTGGTGCAACTGCAGCTAACACTGGTTGATGCTTGTTATGCATGTCCAGCTTAGCAAATATACAAATAAATACTGTGTATTTATAATGGGGACTGGGGTTGCGGGGGGGGGGTGTGCTCTCCCTGTATTACAATGCTAAAGACATTAGGTTACAAAGCAGAACATGGGTTCTCCTTAAAAAAAAAAAAAAAAGTATGAGTTCAGATTGTATACATTGAGGAGGTCCTACTTATTTCAATATATCCTTTCAACAGAAGTATTACAAGCTCTTGAAGTTTAGAATTCAAGCAGGGAAGTTACTTTTGCCTGTAGTATTCTTCTCATTTATTTACCTTTCTACTGAAACCTCCAGCTTTGGTTTGCAGATGTTATCATCACCACAGTCCAGCAGAATATGTGCCTACGCAAAAATCAAACGCATGTTGTTGTAATAATTCCTGCATCTGTTCTAACACACATTTCCAATAATACTGTTTCACCACCAAATAACATATTTTCTAAATAGCTGCTTGTGAGATATCTTCATCTCACTAGTCTCAGAAGAGAATGAATGAGATTTTATGGTACAGGGGGCACTGTGCCTCATCCTGCCACGCTGCAATTCTAGCACTGATGATGATGATTCTAGCACTACAGATCTTAATCTTATTTCCATACTTTGAACTCCCTGTTCATCTTGAGTTGCATCTCCACTATCCTCTTTACAAACAAGTGTAAAAATTTGTATAAACGGCAGATATAGAAAAGCTACGTTTAATTCCTTAAGAGAACTATAGGGATAAACGTAATATACCTAGAGCAGCAAAGTGTGAGCAATGGATGAAGCACTCCAATCCCTCAAGATTAACACATTCAATACTACCCTGATTGCTTTTCTCCAGAAAACTGTTAATTAGCATGCATGAAAAGGAAGTCCAGCATTAACGAATAATGTGTCAAAAAAGAGATTTGACACGGAGAGAAGGAAAAAAATAGAAGACAAATATACTTCAATCATCAATATTTCCATAATACAAAGAGACGAAAGCCTAGGTGTGTATTTTGGTATCTCAATTTTTCGGAAGTCCTACGATGAACATAAGTATTGAAAGCTGAAAATATGTTCTGGGTTCTTTTGTCACAGCTTGTGCAAGAAGTATACCTGTCTGCTCATATTAGCAGGAGTGAACTGGTTGAGGATAGGGTGCAATCCTGTTGCATCTGCAGCTGTTCTGTAATCCAGGCGATATTCCATAAAAATAGTAATGGGAGTTAGTTTGTCTCTAAATTCAGATTCATCCTGAGGAAACCAAAGATTTCAATTACAATTAAAACAGGTGAAGATAACGATGACAATAAAAATATCCTTCAAAAGTCTCTATAGGCAACAGTCATCCCAAGAGCAATACTGTGAAGTATTTGTATTTATTGTTCATGCTGTAGTAGAAATAAGGAAGCCAAAACAACATTAAAACCTCTGAGCTTTTTTCAAACTAGAAAATCTCTTGTCACGAAACCTGCAGTGTAAACTTTGAAGATGGACAATTTTAGTAGTAATGCGCCTGTTTTACAAATGGACAACTGGAGCATACAGAGTATTAAATCATAGAATTACAATAGCGAGAAGCCTAAAGGGCTATACAATTCCACTCTTTGCTGTCAGACAAAATTCAGTATACTTCTAAGATCCCACCTAGAAATTCATCTTTGGACTTGTGATTTTTCCTTCCTAAAATTATTACTTTGCACTTGGAGTTGCTGACTTTCATATAGTTCATTTCTGTTTATCAAATGTTGATCCTGCCTTTCAGAGTACTTACAAACCATTTCTTAGCTTTATGTTAGCCACAGATTTTATCAGTGTAAATTCTGCTTCATTATTCATTGTTTTGGAGAGTGACGAAAATTACTGAATCTAGAACAGCTCATTGCAGGATCTTACGTCAGTAGCTATCTTCTAGGTACAGAAACCTATTGATAACTTGAAGTTTTCAACTGGTTTTGCATCTAATTTGAGGTAATTTCATATAGGCCATGTGTCGTTACTTTATGAGAATGCTGGGTGACAAAGTGTTAAAGCTTTACTAACACTGAGATTTGGTATGTCTATTTCCCAACGTATTCCACTCACGAGGCCCATCAAAGAAAGGCATTACCTATCCTCCATGAATCCTTAAAGATTATTAGTATTTTTATTGGCGTTTGTTTGTTGGCGTTTTTTTCCGAGAGGGGAATAAGTATTGTTTATGTTTGATTTATAAGTACTTAAACCTGAGCTGCATCTAACTTCCATAGTTACACTTTGACATGTCTTTCCTTATTTCAGCCAGCATTTCTTCTACTGGGTTACACTTTTTAATTGTGTTAGTAGCTGTCCACCTTTGTGGGAACTAAAACAAAAAGACTGAGAAGAAGCAAACAATATTTCAGCCCTCTCTGTCTCCTCCATTATTTGCTGACCTTTGCCTTTTAGGTGTAGATCTGTCTTTTTCTTTATTCTTTTACCTCCAAAGCAGAAGCACAGCTTACTGATTTTCACGTTCCTTGGAAATTATAACTAATTTTGTGCCTAGATGACTTATCCAAGAAGTCCATAACAAAGTTCAGAATTGTATTTCCAGTCCATTTAGTGACCAGGACCTTAGTCACGATACCACCAATCATTCACTCTCTGACAGCAGTGATAACCCACGACAGACATGGGTTTCGTAATTTTAAGTCTATCCATTGAGCATGTAATTTTTTTTTTAAACACCTAACATGAGGAACTTGTAACAGACAATGCACCAAAAACTATTTGCCTAAAACGTAAAAGGCTACTTACCCTCAAAAAGGCATCAAGTTCTTCACAATTCATTTTGCCCCCCTTTGTAATAGTCATGTTCTTAGAGTGGCTAGGCTGTTTGCTGTGGAGAAAGAGAGCTCTCCTTATCGCTCCTTTCTGCTTAAGTTTATCCAGCAGCAGCTCCACTTGAAAATCTGTCCAATCCAAAGCGTTCAGGTTAGGGGTATTTCAGTCAATTAAACACAGTGCAGATTCCCACCAGAAATGGAGCTGATAGCTGATTTCAGCTACAATGAAAACCCAGTACTTGGAACTTTTAAACTTCCAGTTCTTTCAATATGAAATCTGTTACTACATTAGTTGTCAAAATAGTAACCAAGAAGCACTGTTGTTGTACTAAATTGGACTCTGCTTTTTCCGTAAAAACTGGAAACACTGTAAGAGCACTGATACGTTTATAATTGCTATAGAACTGCAAGAACAAAAGTTAAAATATTTTTTTCCCCAAAAGAATTTTAAAGCAATCTTGCATATAACATTTACATTATTTAACTGTATCACTAATCTAATTACTTCAAATATCTGATACAGATAATGAAATTTAAAATATGTAACAGCTATTTATACAAATCTTTATATGAATCTCTCTACGTGCCATACAGAAAATAGGGAAAAGCTTTTATAATCAGTAGACAAAACCTGATTGTAGCAAGCTGTCCGACACACTACAAAATCTCTTAGAGACAACTTAAAAATTTGTTTGAAACAATCTTTTCCTGATTCTGAACCAGAGAATCTGATGAAAAAAAATCAGTGGTATCAATCAGAAGGTCCTGATTCAACAGAAATGTGAGAAGTCCCTTGTGGCTTGTCTGTATTTTTCAGGCCTAACAGTGCACGAGTGAATATTCCTGTCCAAAACTCCCCTCAACAAGAGTTGATCTCAGTTCTGTAAAATACAAAGGACTTTCGAAGACTAGTTCCACCACGTGGTTAAACAGATGCTTGAAGTCCCAAGTATGCTCAAATCCCACTGACTTCAACACAACTTCAGCCAAAAACAATGCTGAAGACAGTCATACGGATGTATATGGTTACTGAACTGGTAGGATTGTGCTGTAAAGGGTAGCCAGACGTTTCAGTAATGAAAAAGAACAATGATCGGTGCTCACGTCTGCAAACAATATAAAAAGACTTTAAAGTTTTTAAACTAGCAGAACTTACTGAGTGAATTAGGGAGCTTTCCTTTGCCATCCGCTTTTAAGCAGAACTTTACTTTGAAGCTGTTTCGGAGGAAAAGAAAAGATTAATTTCACACTCTTTTTATCTCATTTTCTTCTAAAATTCTTTACTGCTTTTCTAGTTCAAAGGTATTCTCTTTCAAGACTCTAGGTCACTCCCAAAAGCCATTTTCTACTGGTGGGAGACAAACTATAACCTATTAATAAGTAGACAGCAATGCAAGCGATGCAAAGCTTTGGAGTCTTGACTCACATAGCAACAGTCACCTGTGAAGCAGCGTGTTTATTCCTGACATCAAACGTGGCTTATTTATTTTTAAAGCTAGAAGGAACTGGCATACCGAGTTGAAAAAGAAGCTAGCACTCAAAAGTAAAAGTGGGTTTGGATAATAGTCCAGGAACAAAAATGAAATACAGTTTGCAAAGCAGATAGTTTCCCAAGCGTTTTCCATAAGCCCACCTAAGAAGTAAGTTAATGGGTAAAAAGACTGCAAAAGCTATGTGATCTCTTACAACTTTGGGAAGATCTTACTCTACTCCGCACAGAAAACTGGCAATCTCTGCAGGCAGGATTTAACTTGGGAGTCACCCTAGCATCTATTGAAGTCAGTGTTGGTCCTCCTGCTGTTGTCAAAGAGTTCTTATTTTGTGTTGTCTATTCTTTCAGAAAAATCTGTGTCTGACTGCCTTTTTTAATTAGCTGACTAGACCTCCTGAATCCTTTCAAAATTAAAAGCTTACTAAATTAAAAACAAAAAAAGTCCCTCCCCTCAAACGAAAACAAGGATACCTTGCTTACCAAGAAACTTGTACATCTGACAGTGAACAGGCTTTGTTTTCTGGGTTTAGAATGGTTGGATTAACTTCCAGGGCAGCATGTACTCTAATAACTGGTCTAGCCCTGCAAAGAAAACATTCTCTTGAACAGCATTCAACACCATGTTAGACAATACCCTCCCCATCAAATTGGGAAACATACACACACACACTTAGACAATATTTAGTGAAACTGTACAAATAACAAATAAACATTGAGTAGATCAGGGAAAAGCAGGAAGCTTTTCTGTGCCCTTTCATTACCATCAGAGTCAGAACATGGACCATTGCGTTAAGAGGGAGTCCTGTCCATTGCTAGCACAGACAAAGACGGGAGTTTCCCAAAATGAGTAAGTCTGGATGAGAATATTGGGACTGCAGTGTAATAGCTAGCAGCACCCGGTATGTGGCAGAATCTACAAAACTGTCACTCAGAAAGCCTTGAAGTCACCTTCTTTATATTTTCTCTTAACTACAGGTTATTAAGATAAAATAATAGACAGCAGACTGTACATTTACTCAGTGCAAACAGCAGTATAACCTTTTTTTACCTCCAGCAGTTTGGAAGGCGGAGTGGCAGTATTTCAGATTTCCCTGATCCTGTTTTTTTTCTTAACTCAAGAATGCTGCTGAGCTTTCATTCCACTTGCGCTTATGTAAAAGCATAGAGGGATACGTACCTATACAGAACAGCTGTGTCAACACCAAAGGCTCCAACAATCAAGTCTAGGAAGAAACGAAAATATTACACGTTACAATTTAGTTTTTAAAACATGCTGTTAGTCAAGAAGTGAGACTACTATTAAGTTATTCTAAAGTGACATTTAGAGCAAAGGACCTGGATATCCATTCTTGTCCACATCTGTGGCTCCTTTCAGCGAATACCCAAAACTGGGTGGCATCGTGCGAGCGGCCCACTGGCCTTCCAGAACTTGAGATGGGACTGCATTCAAACCATTTGCTCTTCCATTGTAGATATAAACAAGTCCTCTCTTGTCCTCTCCACCATATGGTGCAGCAACTGCAATATCTGTAAACCAAAAGAACAATCATCAGCATCTCCAGACACAGACGAGGAGAACATATTCGTGCTTATATCGATTAATTATTTCTGATATTACTGTGTCAGTAGGCAGGAAATGCAACTGGCCTTTAAAATGGTCATCAACAACTTTTCTAACTGGATGCTGGTTTTTCTAGAAAGTATAAATGTTTAACAAGAACATATACCATAGGCTTCAATGGGGTGGAGGAGGGAAAAGAATAGTTCTGCAAACACTTCTGCACTTCAGTAACTGACTTACAGCCAAACCATATGGATTTGAGATGCTTTTGAGAGCATTAAACACCCAGAATTAATCACCCCTGGCGCCAAATCACAGAACCAAGTGGGACTATCTGCCCATTTCATTAACACACTCATGTTCCTCCACAGGGTGTGTCATTTTAATAAAACTGCAAAATTTAAATCAGCCTAAAACAATGGTAAATATCAAATTCCAGTCTATCCTGATCATGGCTTGGCAACATATTTTATGAAGAACTTTTAGTTAGTGCAATTATGCTGTCTCTTAAAGCTTAATAAATTTGAAAGCACTCGTTATCAAAGACTAATAAACAGTAATAAACAAAATGCTGACTGGACTATCTGTAAGGATGGCTTTAGAAGTGTACATATGATCTAAATTCAACATTTTGGCAGTTGGTTCAAAGACCAAACATGAAGCGCTATACAAAGTAATTACGTTATTCCCTCTTTCCTTACATTTTAGAAAGTTTTATGAAAAGAACGATGACTCAAAAGTTTACCATTTTGTATTTTTTACTCATCTTTGAAAACTTTATGAAAACAGTAGAAATTCCAATCTTGCACCTTACTGAGATGAAATGCATTTTAATTAACACTCCCAAAAATGAAAGAGAGCAGAAAAAAAAAAAAGACTAAAATAAGACTAAATAATGGCAAAGTAATTAAAAAGGAGGCATCTTTTGCTATGATTTTCTCACCTACAGTATATTTCAGATTGAAATATGATGGAATCAAAGTATTTTTTGGATCTCATCAAGTGACTGGATTTGTGGCTATCAGCTGTATCCTTTCCAACATCTTCTGTAAATATTTGCAGTGATATTGCAACTTCGCACTAATTCCGTATACTATTACCAACTGAATGAATCCCTTCCAACCCAAACTATTCTATGATTTTATCATTTCATTAAAAAAAATAAATTAGGAATTTGAAATATTAGCCTATTATAATTTTTGATCTTTCAGAAAATACTTCACTTGCAAGCAGAATGGAAAAAACAAAACCAAGCATTTTTTGCGGAACTCGAATTCCTACCACTGTAAGAAACACACTGGAGTATGACTTGCAAAACAAAGTGTTTTCTTTAGGATTCTTGGAAGTCTCTGTCCCAAAACTATATGATTCTTGCCTGTTTCATTGCTCTCTGTTCCTAAGTGAAAGTAAAAAGAAGCACTGGCAACTGGTTTAAGAGTCCACAGCTTCAGTTGTATCAGACTCAGACTTCTCATCCAAATACTTGCTCAAGACACTCGGCTCTTGGTACAGCTGGCTGTAGTTGTTATGGGATTTTTCACCAAACTCTTCCATTTTTAAATAATAAAAAAAAAAAAAAAAATCTACATTTACCTCAGAAAAATCTCTTCTATCAGAACATTTTTAACCAGCTCTCTGAACAAAACCTTCTTTTCAGTCATCATTGTGTTTCTGGAGAGGAAAATTGGCTTTAAGCAATGGAAACAAGAAAATTATATTGAAGATATCCTAACAAGTCACAGTGGAGAGCCAGATATTTCATCGAAGCTTCTACTGTACTTAGAGAGTAACAAACTGATCAGCGTAACAGCTAAAATAATCCATGCTGTAGTTTAAATGGTATAGTCTCTGCTCAATGCATACATGTAACTCCTGTTAGCATTCTTGGGAGTAGCATACAAGCATCGAAAGGAGTCTAGACCTTGGTGTCCAACATTCAGTCGTGGTTAGAATGCCTAATGTTTGTGTGCAGAATCCACATTTAGTGCGTTGTCTGGAGTTCATCTAAAAATGGAAAATACTGATCAATAAGTGGTGTCCTACCATTGAAGCCATCCTGATCTAGATCCCCCAGAGGTGCAATAGAACTGCTGAATCTTGCAAATATCTCAAAACCATTCAGCTTTGCGATCTGAAACCCTCCAGAGGCTCGTTGAAGGCAAATGGAAACCTGGCCGACCTCTTGAAGTTTCCCATCAGAACCTCGGTCCATAAAAAGAGGGGCTCCAATAAACAAATCTGTATAACTGGACCAAAGAAGGACAAGGTTCTTCAGTAACATCATGAAAATTCAGTTTCATTCTCTTAAGCATCCATTAGTATGACTAGCTCAGTACTGAAGTGAGTAATAAGACAAAAATTACCTATCTTTAAATTGCAGCTGAAGGCAAATGCTGACAAAGTAAGCACAAATATACCAGAACTTAATGCATTTAAAGCATGTGAATACAGACGTGTGTATTTAAGTAAATAAATACAAAATCGAATCTACAATTGTTAAAACAAATGTTGAAGTGCTAGTGAGAAAAGTGTGTTGTGCAGATACACGTGAAACCAGTAATGAAGGCAGAAATCTATTTTGTAGGAAAGACTTTTTAACAGTCATTTTTCTTTCTTCCAGAAACAAGGTGAGTGGCAGTGGGGAGAAGAGGGCGCTTACTTGTCCCCGTTGATATCTGTCGCAGCCACAGAATACCCAAAATAGGCAGCCATCTGGAAAACAAAATTCAAAACAAACTTGTGAGTTGTAGCAATATAAACACAAACAAGTTTATACACAGCCGTATAGAAAAGATGATAATATATACCACTAATTTTTTGTCTCCTTTCTCCTTATATTCTCCTTTCTCTTCCTTACTCTGTTAAAGAGTAAACTGATCAGTGACCTTTCCCATTCCCCCTTTCACCATCCAGCCCTCTTTCCCAATTCTCAATATAGGCAGCACTTCCTTCATTAAAATAAGATTGTTTTTCTAAGTAGTACTACAAAACCAGAACTCACAGAACATATCTTTTGAGGATTCCTACAGACTTTATAAAATTTTTCTTTGGCACATGAGCTAATAACATACCAAATTTGTATGGTCTAGTACCCTAAATACTGTCTCAACATGTCATCTTGCTGGAAGACTAGCCTCCCAGGCACCCACCACACTGAATAAAGCTACATACCTGCTCTCCAGTGAAGTTGTACATGGAGGACATGTTTTTCCCATTGTAAATAGACACCTGAACATGAAAAAATATACATTACAGCACACCAACAATATTAATCTTTTTTATTTATTTTTAAGTTTAATGTTTCAAATTTCCTACCATGCCTAGAGTTCTTGCTGCTCTTGGGACTCCTGATACAAAGTCTGAAATACAAAGCAAGACACCCATATAACTTTCAGGTCCCAAAGCACAATGCCTTTGCTTGAACAGAGTAACTCATGCCTAGTGCTTTATGCATTTTCCTGTGCACCGTATCGTTTGTTCTATGCAATTTATTTGAAAGACCTGCCCAGCCTATTAACATGTTTTTTTTACTGAAGCAAGGGTCTTACCTTCTATGCCATCACCATTGAAGTCTCCAACTGCCACCGAATAACCTGATCAACAGAGAAAATAAGTAAATCACTTCAAAAATGTTATAAAATCTTTCATCTCTCTTTACACTTGTCATAGGTCTCTATGCACAGTCCTCTCACCTCCTCTTAAAAGGCAATGGAATAAATACTGTCTCTAACTAGTTTAGACTATCAACAGCTACATGAGTAGACTGTAATTCATCAGCATCCAGGAATTTGAGATCAGAAGATGAAAAATTTAAAATTTTCATCCCGGGAACTGTCGTAGTATATACTTGCTTTTTTTCTGAACCCGGTTAGACATATATGAAGCTAAATAATGATTTGCCACTCCTCTAAGGGACTCTCTTCATTATTTTTCTTCCCAAACAAGGTTCTTTCACATTTTTATTTTGTTTTGATAGATTATTTCGAAACAGCTGCTCTTCTCAAAAAATAGGTACGTGACTAACTTCTGGCATAAAAAAAAAAATCACACCTTGGCCATTCCCATATTCATCCTGAATCACGGAGCACAAAATCCATGGAAATATTTCCATTTATTTTGTCATCAAGTACTTTTTGAAACAAGCCTATGGCAAGACAACTAAGCTTCCATCATACGGAAATTACTGCATTTTCAGGTATGTAACTCTTTAGTTATCTGTCAACTGCTGAATTACAGTAGCGTGATTTAGACTTCAATATGAATAGCGTAAGGGAGTTTTTCAAGTACTGCTAGACTTTCTGTCCTTTCAAACTACGCACCCAAGTAGCTGTCATCAAAAGCAGCGCTGGCAGGTCTGGTTGCTAACTGGTCGTCGTACTTTGTACTGTAGACTTTGGAGTCATATTTAGCCACGATCTCTGTCACTCGATCAGAAATAAGTTGGCCTAAAGAGAAAGAAAACAGCTTAAAGCCACAAATGAAGTATGTGTGCGCCCATTCAGTAAGCAACAGGACTCATTTACAGAATGCTTGCTTCTAAAGCAACAACTTTCCTGCAATATCGACCAAAAAATAGCCAACAGCAGCAGCACTAGAAAGGCTACAAGTGAAAATTTGGATCCTACTTCAGCAAAGATTTATGTGCCTGTTTAATCAAGAGCACACAAAGAGTTCTCTCCGCACACAGAAGCCGCTCCTACACGTCAGCCAGGACTTAAATGGGACTGATCAGTTAGGTAACAGGTATTGCAGAACTGAGTCAGCGCTCCTTGTCTACGCACCCTGACACGAGACCTTAATACAGCAGACAAGCAGCTAAGAAGATGAGCGCAGCGTATTACCGCCGTCCCTGTCTTCACTTCGCTAGCCACCAGGTGGGGACTTCGTCACATTCTTTTCTTGGTGCTTACATTACATCTTCAATCACAAAAATTTTTTTTCAGAAGAGCACTTCCTTCACACACATATTCATACATGTATGAAGTATAGGGAAAGCTACTCCTCCAGCATCTCACAACGCGGAATAAAAATTTGCGGTGAAAAATCTAGTTTTTAGAAGTATACTATTGTCTTCTACTCAGAGCTGAGATTTTGGGGTTTTGGTAGTAGCAGAAGAGAGTAAGGTTGTTTCAGCACACAAGATGTCACTTTTGCCAAAAAGCAATAAAATGAATACATAAATATAATCGATATTATACTGTATTCACAGTTTAGTTTCAATCATCCTGTTTTGTTCAGAATTTAAAACACAGGACTGGCAACAAGCCTCCTGTGCTGCTGCATCTAAGTGTAGGCTGGCACGACACAGAAAATCTTTTGTAAACATTAATATTTGCATTAAAACCAGGCCGCAGCGTTTGGCAGCTGTGTCCTGATTGTGGCTGCACGATCTTTTGAACAGCGAGCTATAGCTGAACGCTGAGTGATCCTGCAAATAAACACTGACTGAAGCCCACATTACCAAAATATATAGGTAATGCTCTGTGTAAACAGCGCAGTTAGAGGTGAAATGTGCACCGTGGCACAAACAGATCAATAAAACCAAACGCAAAACCTCTTTGCCATCAAAGGAAAATAACGATAGTTCTCTTTCCAGGGTACATTTCTCATTGAAAATACATACTTCATATGTGTGTCAGAAATTACAAAACATGCAAGTTTTGAAACAACAAGCAAAATATCCTAAAGGAAACTTATCCTGCTGGTGGAAACAAGTTCCATGTTCCTGGAAAAATGCCTTTAAAATTATCATAGACTTATTTAAAAGACAAAAGACGCATCTATACAGTTATTACTTCTGTGATTCTGTGGATTGCTTTAACCTGTGGTTGCCTTGATTATTCAGGAAGTATTTTTAAGGATGAAGAAAAATTATTTGTTAGTTCTCTTAGTGATGAAGACTTTGACAGTGGTTGGAGGAGCGTGGATACAAATGACTAAGAGGATAAGGAGAGAAACCAAAGAGGACACCTTCTCTGTGACTTAAACGATATATCTCACCTTGCCAGTAAAAACTTCCAGGTCCTCCAAGTAGCACTCTGTCTCCCTTGGAGGGGAAAAAATAAAAAAGAAAAAGAAAAAACACATGAAGCATATCTAAAGACAAGAAAACATGTCCTATGTTTAATATCACTGTAGCTTCACAGATCCCAAAACATTTTCTTTTTTGAAGGAATGATTAATTAAAAATACATCTCAGAATGCTAAGGTAACAAACAATATGTCTTCAGTGACTCACTGCTCTATTTTACCCATTTAAAATTCTAGGCCGAATTATGCTTATATTGTAATAGACCCTTCTACCCACATAAATCTAGGACAACAGAAATACAATCAGGAGAAAACTTTAAGACTGCTACAAGGCAATCATAAGATGTTTTCAGTTGAGTACACAAAACTAGTTTCATCATCTGCCCCTGCCACTTTTGGTAACTTATCTTCACAAAAGTTTAATTCAGAAAAGCTGTGATGTCATTCCCCACTCCGTATTCCTTGGTACGACTGCAATCCACAAACCATTTTATGAAACTTCAACCGCATTAGCTATCCCAGTGCTGGGAATTTGCTCTGTAAGTACTGAATTGGGCAATAGGCTTTGCTGCGTAATTAAGCCACTTATTGAAGTTTTAAGCTTAAAAACTCCCATATTCACCACTCAGAAAAATCTAGGTCAGAGATTTGGATACATCTTATACCCAGGCTTGCCCACTCAGCTAGGGTTTTGGCTTAGAGCCCAAGGTTGGTTTCAACTGGGGCTAGAGTCTGCACAGTAAGCCTGAGTAGTGCCTGCAAAATAATTCAAACACTTGAAATCCTATACTGCACTTTGCACAGTCTCCTCTGTAGGAGAAACAAGAGTGTCCTCAGACAGAGAGTGGAGGGATAGAACCCAATCATAAGATGTGAAGAACCCCCAAAATTGCCACGTCACAAACAGGACTTGTGTGGTCTTAGCATGTCCAGACTATGCTAAACAATTTAACTGTACAATATAAAAAAAACTACAGTTAGTTCTCAGATTTGTGCACAGGTTTATTGTGCCTGGATTTAAAAAGTAATTGTGAATTTAAAAAAAAAGGAACTATAAAAGGGAGGGAGAACATAAAAGAAGAAGAAATATAAGACAGACAGCAGAAAAGAAAAACTCTACTTCTGCTAGCTGATGAGGAAAATAAAACATAATTCACAAGAACATTGTTTACCAGTTCCCTTTAGCGACAAGTTATTCTTCCTCCAGAAGTAACACTAGTTATGCACCGATCCTTTCAAAATAAGTGTCTGAACAAAACTGGCTGCTACAGTTTATTTCACTTGAGGACTAGCTGCAGCAGATGTTTATGGCAGGAGGCTGAAAAGCGGATTATTTGTTTAGAACACGATTCCTACAAGAGGTGAAAGCATGCTGCTGTGAAGATGCAGGGAGAAACAGGTTTATAATACTGGAGTGGTTTGAAGTTACTTTTGTTTGTTAACAAGGAGGTGTTTAGTTGTGGGGTTTTTTTACTCCTGGGGAATGGCAGTTTACATTTAGTTTCATAATAGCTGTACTGATATGTATCAGGCTGGTTGTTAACTTGCAACTGTCTCCTGACTAGTAGAAATTGAGAAAGAATCACATACCTTTGTAAAGTCAATACTAAATCCACCTTGACAAAATCCCTGTCCATCTGCATCGATAATGGCTGCAAAAAAGGATGGATAGAAAAGGAAGAAAATTAAAAGAGAGGAAAAATAACTAAAATAAATATCACCAATAGCAGATCCAATGACTTTGTGGATACTTTCCAATGCATCTTCCCAAGTAACCTTGCACTCCTGAACTTGAAACTTGGAAATTTTTTTCTCCTAAATCGTAATTTTCTCTTTACCAACAACTCACAGCCAAGTGCTGTAACAACTTTAGGGCTGGCCTAACATACGTATAACATTAACATGTTCTGGCCTAACACAGTCAAAGTAAACAGCAACTCCATATTTCTTTGTATTTAAACTTCAAAAGTTTTAGGGAAAAAATATTTGCAATTTTTATTCAGGAAATAATGTATCTAGAAAATAGGGAGTAAGTTTTTCTTTTGGTATGGAATAAAAGTCTGAAAGGTACATAACCGTAACGTTGTTTCACGTATTGCCTTAAAACAAACAAAAAACACACCAGCCCGAAAAAAATCTCTACATCCCAGCCAGAATTGTTAGGGCTGAGTTAATCTCTTTATCTAGAAGTGTGACTACTTGACTAGTGTGATTTAGTTTACTACTTGTTTATTTAACCTCTTTTTATGTAGGACCGCATTGGATTTCATTCCTCCTATTCACCAATGATTTTCAGCCAATCAAAAAAAAAAAATAATTTTATCATTCAACTTTTAGACTTCTATATTTAAGAAAAAGCTACAAGCATCTGAATAATCTACCAACTCAACGACATGATATGGATGTAGAGTACTTGGAAAATAAGCCTCAAAATGTTCAATAATTAATATAATTAAAATAATGCATAGCTACATATGTATGCATACATGGAAACCAGAACCTACTTGTACAAAACCCTGGCTTCTAAAATGAGCTTTCTCTTTAAGTTACTTGAATAATTAAGCTTCAGAAAATTCTAGAGCTGGTCTTTGAAAAAGCAATTCCTATGTAATTTTTCTGTTCAGATGTCAGATATGTTGTTCAAATGTTGCGCTATTCAGATAGCTGTGAAGAACATCGACTAAGGCATCGTAACAGTTTCTGTTTACTGCACTTGCCACAGAGAAATATTCACATCTCTACGGGGGGGAAAGCAGCTCAGCTGGGATGCTAGAGTGATTACTACAGAAGTGGTCCATTCAAAAACTGAAGTCCTCAATTCCAACAACACTTGGATCTAAGATTTTCTTCTGGCCTACAGCAGAGAAAGCAAGGTCTGTATCCTGAACATCAACTGGAGGAGAATTCCAATGTCTGCATCTAGTGCTTTTTTTTTTTTTTTCCAATTGCTATAAGGCTGTACATGAAAGGGGGAAAATTCCCATAAAACGTCCCGCTTCAAACATACACAAAATATAACACAAGAGAAATTCTAAACAGAAAAGCAACAAGTGCTTAACGCTTACTTGACCTGCAGGGTGCATATTCAACAGATTTAGATCCTGCAAGCAGGTAACAAGTTCCTACAGGCTCCCTCTCCTGCTTTGTTTCAGTTCTCCAGTGGTACAGCGGGGCACAGGCCTAAGGAAGAACACACCGCAGTAAGAAAACAAAGTCCTCTTCAAAACGCTGGAGGGTATTGAAGAATACAATGGCATTTCAATTTGCTACAGAATAGTAACCCCAAAAAAATGTTGGCACGTGTACCATGTGTTATTAGAGGCAATTTATACTGTCAGTGCTGGGGCAGAAGTATCAGCAGGTTGTATTTTTAGAAATAGTGGATTTATCACAAGAGTTTTAGAAATAATATTTTCCGAAAGCAACAGTTGTAAAAAGTACATCGAGACTTTATAACACATTCTAACTTCAGCAAACAAATTCTACTATTTTCCCCCAAACCAGACAAAAATGCTACAACCTTTGTTTATAAAGAGTTAAGAAAAGGCTAGCAAACAATTTTTTGAAAAAGACAAGTCATGCCTAGTAGTGGGATTTTGTTTAAATTCCGAGTTATCTGGATCTTCTCATATTTTTTTTCACTACAATATCCCAGTACTGAGGCATTTGAAGGGCATCAAAAACCTACCAGAATTTTATCATTTTTGGATCTCACTGAGGCTCCAAACCACTGATGAGACTTAAATTCCAGCGGATCATCAGGAGCAAAATCTCTGTTGCCTGCAAAGCAAATGAAAAAGCAGCATAATTTCACAGGAAACTGTATGGTCAGAACAACAACGACAAAAAGTGAAGTCACTGGTTTTGACACATACAGAGAAAAGCCAAGAACAGTAACACCGGAGGATATAACTCTCTCATGGAAACAGGCTTTTAAAAGGATTTATTATTCATTTTTACATCTAGGGCCAAAAGCAGCTATTTTTACATATGAAGCATTAGTAAAATATTAATTTGTTGCAAGAGTGCAAAGTTTATAGCATCTTTGACACAGCAAATACCTCATAGCTGAGATATTTGACTTTCAAGTCAGATTACAGCACTGCTCAAGAATCAGTGCCAAAGCCAAGTTAGGACTAACGCTTCTAGAAGAAATATTGCCCGGATTAAATTATGTGGGTTTTGCCTTTGGCTAGAATCAGGACGGAAATTCTTCTGCTGTTCTACCAAGCATTAACATCTCTATTCTGCATGTCACTGCAGTGTACAAAGCACAGCAACCAACATGCTTACAAGCTGCGAGTAAAGTGAAAGGGTATTCAGTAACGAAAATGACAGAGAATTTTCCATACAGAAGAGTAGGTTAAACAAGGGATAATTTGCACTGGTGTCCGGTGATGAAGCCTGGCAGAAGCAACTTAATGAGCGGTATTTCTGCAAGTGTGAAAGTTAGAAGTCTTTAAATCATTTAATGTTTCTTATGTACTTCTATGGGAACAACAGTGGAAACTTTGCCAGCCTAATGAGAAAATTAATGTTACACTTGGAAAATGTATCTTTTGAAAAAGCCACCTAAATTACAGTGGCTAAAGCAAAACGAGGCAGTGAGGTCAAGGGCCATCCATCACTTCCCCAGGCAGCTGGGGGGAATCCCCAAACCCAGCCCTGTGATGAATCAGAGACCTGCGGCCACTGGAGTCCAAGCTTCCTCCTCTGTCTTACCTTGTAAAGAATGTTTGGTCTGAGAGACTGTGTTACTTCCACTTGGAAAATCCCATGGAAAAGACATCAAAAGTGATTCTAATCTGCAGTCAGCCAAAACAAGCAACTACCCGCACTACTTTTGCTCTTAGATTAGAGCTATGTAGAAATCAATGCCGAGCACATGGCATCACAGAACTATTGTGTTGTTTTCTGATTTCATCAAAGCTGATTAAAAGAAAACTACTTCCTTCTGTCACCCCCTCCTCCAGTCTCTTACTGAATAGGTGCTACAGGCATGGAGGGCCTGAGGATTAAGCACATCTGCACAGATCTACGTACGCTTGAACATTTATACTGTCACCCTTGCACAGACAGAAATGTAGTTTGGAGACCTGCACGTCACCTTCTCATAGCACAGAAAACCAAAACCAGATAAAGATATTTTCCAAATAGGGAATGGTCTTGAGTACATTTCTAAAATCCCTGCTTTATCTTCTCTTCCCTGTCTTGACTTTAATTCATGAAAATCCACCCCAGGGCAGTTGTGCTCAAAGGATGCAGCTGCCCGACTGGGTTGGTGTCAGATGAATCTGCCACCAAAAGGGGCAGCAGTTCCCATTTGCTCCTGTCCATGTACTCCTAGTGCCAGTCTCTGTCTTGGCACTACTGCCTTCTGGTCACACAGTCACGACATGAACCACCTAAGAAAGAACCCTACTAAAAAAATATTCAACTGGATCAGGGACCAGCCCAGCTGACTGCATGGGGAGTGAAGCAGTGCTAACCTGCTGGCGAGAAGACAGCAATATATGGCTGGGAACTATATCATTTTTGGCAGCATCAGGGACTTAAAACTGGTTTATTCTGCTTGTAACCACACCCAAGGTTACGCAGCCGAGAAAGACAGATTTGGTTTCTACCCTCTATTTGTCCAGCTACTCTCGAACACAAAGAAATCTGTCAGCTTTACTTGCCAAACAAAGCTTTAAACAATATAAAACTTGAGAACTGTTATAGCATGGCATTTTACACGTTTCTCTGCTGTTGGATACATACACAATGCTACCTATCTATGACTAAAACGAAAAGTAGTATAGCAGTTTTATAATCTAAAGCAGAACTCTATTGTGCCAGGTGCTATAAAAGCGTCTAGGACATAAGCTTCCCCTATAAGTTTAAAACAAGCAGAAGGGATGGTCTTGTTGCAATGGCAGGTAAGTAGCCATTCGGCATTGTCAGCAATCTGATTTTGTCACAGGCATTAAGGAAATTAGTGCCTTCAAGTTTCTGCTGAATGCATCTGCTGAGACAGCATAAAGCAGTTAAAAAAACAACCCAACAACATAGTACTGGTTACTGGTGCCATCCACCCACAGTCCATGCTGATTGCACTGGAGAAGTGGGGAGCCAGCAGCTTCCCCAGCCCATGCTGCCAGCTCAGCCCTCCCTGCCTTCTCCCTGGGCGTTGTGGAGCTGCAGGCGCCGCCTCCCCCCAAGGAGGAATCAATGTGCGGGACGGCAGCTCCAAACACTGCTCTCCCTCAGTCTTTAGGGGACAAAATTAGGTTTTCTACAGTACCGAAAAAGCCCTGATTCAGCTCTAAATTGAGGCTAATATTAGAAATCTCTCTTCAATTTTATTTTAACAGGTAAATGTGGGCTTTGAGATACAGTCAGAAGATGGCACGTAAAAAACTAAAATCTCCAAATTGGAAAGCAAATGAACACAACCAAATTTATTACATTCCAAATGTTGTGACTTCAGAAGCCAGCATCATAGTTTCTGAAGGCCTAAATAACATATTAGGAATTCTCACACTTAAAAAAAAACCCCACCACATAGTTCTGTGCGCTCTATTAGGCAACTTGGCTAAATAAACTTTATTTATTTATAGTACGCTACTATTGCAAGAATATTTTACAAACACCTTAGTCAAATTGTCTGATGTCAGAGCAGATGCACATAACATAAAACAGCACTTGCTACAAGGTTAAGATGCCATCATTTGAGTTTATCCTTTATCCAAAGCTTCTTTAGCTTCTCTAAAACTAAGTGAGGGCTCTTGGGGAGAGGAGGTTGCTGTTCAGCTTGAGACTGGCTTGAACACACAAAAGTGCGTTAAGACACAAAAACTAGACCAAGTAGAAAGTACGGACATTTGAAACAAGGACTTTTCAGATAAAAAAAAAATGCCAACATTAAATTCAGGCCAAATCTGATGTTAACTCTCCATTACAGAAGAAAAGTAACCTTTATTTGCCCACACTCATTCAAAATTCTCCCCATGAAAACACCATGTAAATAGATTATGAACCTTTCCCTCAGGTCCAGAAGAGAAACAAATTTTGTAAGGAAATCTGGAAAACACCCTGTCATCAAAAATCCCCTTGCTTTAAACAAGAAACCACTTGGGTTTCTGTTCCTGACTGGGGAAAACAAACGTAAAGAACACTTCAATGTGAGCCCTCACTGAAGCAAACCAGAATTAGATAAGGTGTTTTAGCGATACTGCAAAGTAGGTTTGTCATGGGAAGATACGGTACCGACTTCAGCATTTCTGTGGTTTTGTATAAAGAGCCTGGCTTCATTATTATTTTATAATGATATACATTTTCAGTGGTAGTTAAAAAAAAGGGGGGGTGGAGGGGGAAGCCTTCCCCCATGCCCTTTAAAAACAGTACCTACATTAAATGAAGCAAATTCTAATACAGGTAGGATTTAAACATACAGGGATTTATAAATCCAGACCAATGCTTTGATGCAATATAGTCAGCATTACTATAATGATTCTTATAGCCCCTGCTGGTTTTCTTGTATTTCTAAATTCTTTTCGTGTCTCAAGAATACCTCAGAAATGTCTTTAAACCGATGCTGCACTCTTTGAACAGGCATGCAAACAAATACATACAAGCAAAACGAACTATTTTCCAACTAGATTTATTCAAGAAAACGTTCAGCTCTTACACAATCCTATTTGTCAGACTAAACTGCGGCCACTACTGGGACTTCTACTTGGTGGGTCATTAATTCCAGTATTACGTCAGTTGACCACAGGGTATTGTTTCATATCTGTACAGGCAGCTTATGCCGTGGTTTTTCCTTTGCTCCTTCTCATTGTAGTAGACATCACACTACGATTTTACAGAACTCTTTCGTTGGGGAAAAAGGACTGACATGCCAAGCCCACAGCGCTTTGTCTCACGAAGCTCTTTCCAGGTGGGGTGACGGGGCTGTCAGGCAGGGACAGAATTGCTTTAAAAATCCATTACATAGGTGCATTGTTGCTGCTGGACCAGTGGAACACTGTCATTTTACTGCGTTACATAGGATTTAAATTTACAAATGGAAACTAATGTGGAGAGATGCTGAGTAAAAACTGCAGAAAAAGGAAAAAAACAATAGCCTAAGCCATCTTCCATAAAAAGATCAAAAGTTCTTTCAGTGCTGGATTTCTTTTGGCTATCAGCTTCGGATAGCTGGCGCCTTCTTTTTGCAGGATAAATGTTATCAGTTGCAGAAACAATGGTGTTGCTACAAAATGCCTGCGGCTGAGTAAGCGGATCCAGTTGTAACTTGCAGCTCGCCTGTTGGCAGTGTAATGAGAAGACCGAACCAAAACATTTGCCCCTGATCTTAAGTGCCAGGCTTAACTGAGGTAGTCACGAGTTGAGAGGCAGTGAACCCATGACGCCTGGTTCCATGTCGTCATACTATGAATACTTATGGTGCCGTAAAATTTAAACAGTCACGCAATTCACAGAACTGCCATTGAAATAAACCTCATTGTAACTCTGCCAATTCCAAGTAAATGATAATGCCCCCTCTAGGTAGAGGGAAACTTTATGCAGCTAGCCAAAAGAAAGATAAACTTCCAAAATATACAAAAGCACTGTTTTCATAATACTTCACATGGTATGAAGCTAGCTATCTGCCATCCAAAATCTCAGCGACTTCAATCCGAGTTGATGAGGAAAGAGCAAGCGAGTACAAGCTTATCTTCGCTCGACACTCCCGGTGCTGCGAGGCAGCTGGCGGTTTAGCAACCTCCGTTTAGCCGCAGTGTTTGGTTAGTGACTCGGGGAGACGGTAGTACAGAGCTCCCCGCTACTCCCCTTCCTCTGCTGAGCTACGAGTCCTGCTGCTTTCCCCGGGCTGTGCTGGAACAAAAACATCTTTTCCCTTTGCCTAATACAAGACAGACACTTTTTCTTCCAGCTAGTCATGCAGTTGAGATCCAGCTACGCACACGCAGAGCCAACAATATTCATGCAGGAGTCTACCTAATCACAAAAGCATGAGCATTTTTCCACTGTCAGCTCTAACAACCCACGGAGGAGGGGTTTTTTTTGTTGTTGTTTTTTTGTTTTTACAGATTCTGCCGCCCGCTTTCGGTATTCAGAGCCGTACCCAGAGCCCAACGCAGACTTCAGTCATACCAGCACACGCAATAAGGATAACAACCAAACTTCAGTGGGACTGAGGTAACGACAGATTTAGTGAGTTAAAAATCAGTCTGCTTTACTACAAATGAATGAATGGTCTTCACAAGATTTATTGCTTTATTGCTAAGTAACTCCATTGCCTTTGAGACTGAAATCCCCATACTGATTCCACCCTAATACCAATGAAACAATCAGCTAAAAATAAAGCAGCACTTCATTAAAGCAAGCTATTTTCACAAAATTCTGACCTATCCCACACTTCCTTATCCATCTCCTTATTCCACAAGTGGAAAGGATGGAGCTATGAACAACTGACTAGTTTGCACAAATGAGCAAAATCTCCAAAAGGCAAATGACACTCATGACCCCTACTCCAGTCATAACTTCCCAACACGAGCAGATCTTACACTAGGCAGTGCTACAGCACGAAGCTGCGCAAGGCAGTTAAAGCGCTCACTTCACACTAAATCGGTCACAGCTAGATACAGCCACGCCAAACTGGTGGTTTGGGCTTCCAGACAAAGACTCCTATTGTCTAAAATCACCCATTTGGGGATGGGGGAGGGAACCCTAACATGAAAACATAAGCAGGAATCAGGAGAGTTTATAAGTATTCTCCTCTTCAAAAGCTTCTTTCTCCTCTTTTAGCACAGATCAACATAACCAGTCTTAAAAGAATTTCATCCAAAAATATTTAAGAACAAACCATTTCTCCAAAGTGACTCTGGTGCATCAAAACACATGGCAAGAGGGGGCAAGGAGGGACAGTACAACTGTCAAAGTGATAAAACTTGATGCAGCCGGAGGCTACGCTGAATTCTTTTTCCAAAGCAATCAAAACACAGCACACAGAGCTGAAAACATTTGAGATGCTCTTAGTTTTCAGTATTTAATAGCTCCTATAAGCTTCCCCAGTCTTGAATTTTGAGATCTGATGCAGAGAATGAAAGGAGCAGGGAAAGCTTTTCCCAGAAGAAAGAACGACAATTCAGCGGTGCGTCGATCTGTTACACGAGGTGTCTCAGAAAAGCAAAACACCACATTGTCCGAGCAAGCAGGTCTTCCCGTGCTAAAACCGAAATCTGCAATTCATTAGCGTAGAAGTTCAAAGCTGGTTTATGAGCACATTTGCCTTGAGCGGTTTGTAGAGCTGTCTGCATTTCATCAGATTATTGTAAACGCAGCAGCTCTTGGAACAGTGTCCGTACTGCGCTTTTAATGCCAACCTGAAGAGCTGCGCTTTCAAGCATCCTGTACGGGAGCAGGTACATTTCTCAATTCAAGTTTTCATTTAAAAAATGGCAGATTTTCACAAGAGAAACTTGTATCATCACAAACCCGCTTTGTTACATTTTTATGAAAAGCCACGGGTGCACGAGGAAATGCTGTTTCTACCAACCCACTTCCCACTATTCTAGACTGATGAAGAGCTAGGACCCCGAAGATGAAAAATAACACAATATGAATAATTATGAAGATGGCTTCCTTTTGGAAAACAAGCACATAGGAAACTCATTTGGTTTACATTAATTTGCTACATATTGCTCACATGTGTACACTCTGACGAACTCCAGCTGGTTACGTGGGTCTCTGAAGACTTGTTTGTTTGTCAGAATGAAAATTCTGAGTGATCCTGCTCTCTAAAATTCCATGGCAAATAACGGAGATATTTATCTAGATGTCAGACAATTGCAAAGTGTATCCACCCTGCTATTTCATAAATGCCAAACTGTAAAATACATAAATAAAACCATAAAGATGACTTGTTGACTTTCCTAAAAGGCACATTTGACTGCCTCTCTGCTCACTGGTTTTGTTACCTGACTCAATGAGCTTTTGACCCTCCTCTTGCAAAGAAAAAACACAATTTTATACACAAAAAAATGGACAACTACACAAAACAAATATAACTCCCAGAAAAACCTTTAGCTTTTCAAGAATCTTTTCCCTGAGCAAGATTACGAAGATACTTTCTGTAATACTTGGTAGTATCGATGCAAATTTTGCTGTGCTACTTCGTGAAGGCCATGGAAGGAGAAAAGCGGAGGGAGAATAGATGCGTCTTTAGAATAAATGGGTTTGGACCACTGTCTCAAAATGGATCAGAAACAGAAAATGGACTGCTATATTAAGTGCATTCCTTTTAAAGCTTACCCACAAGAAATATGTTTTTCCTGGAAAAAGCTGCTAAGCAGCTGGCAGACGAAGCCAGCTGCTCACTAGACCCCGTTAAGCCTTCTAAGCAAGGAGCCACCTCTCCATTCTTGTAGAAACAGTAGCACTAGGGCTTGGCAAACTGAAAGAGCAGTTTTCCCATTTTCTTTCCCAGATTCTTTCTTGTTTGTAAGATTCAGAACATCTCCCTATTGCTACGGATTAAAACAAAAAATAAACTAAGTTTTCAGCCACAGAATTGTCCGCTGTGGAGAAGGGGTAAGAATGAAGACAAATATTTGTCCACCTTGACCCGTAACTTGTGGGTTTTGGTAATTTGAATGTGAAATGTAAAACACCTTGCAAAGGAAAGGATTTACTGATGTTGTTTATGCTTATGACAGTTTTGAAGAATATATGGTCTTGAGCATGTGTATTTCCCCCGCCCAGTGCTTGTCCTGAGGAAATACAGCCTACTACACATTCTGAAACTCTGAAAGTTAACCGAGACAAAGGTCAAAAAAGCCCAAGTATTTTACATAACAATTTAATTGAAATTGTGGTCATGCTGTGGCAATTGTAGTAACAAGTAAAGATATACAAGAATACAAATACTGAAGCTTTAGTTTTGTGACACTGGCACATTTAGCTTCTGAATTAACAAGGTAAACAGGAATAAGGCAAAAAAAGCTCAGCACTTACATAGCACTTTTTACATCAGATCTATTTCTCTCTAGAGCTGCAGGATAATCCGTTAGAGTAACAGACAGAAGCACTGCTTCATATTTCAGTTTTGCAGCAGGATCAGCAGAAGCGTGCCTGTGAGGAAGCTTCCTCTGGTAGTTGGTTGCTTTTTAACTTTAACCTTCATGTGCTTCTAAGAGCAAACACCAGCCTGAAATGCACACCTAATGACACCTGAAACCCTTTCAAAAAAAAAAGTTTAACCCTGTGTACACACAAGCACATGCAGCACAGCTACGTGCACCCCTGAATTTGAGGGCATTTGCTACCACACGTGGTTGTTACACAATTTTCACATAGTCACAACTGTGTTAAATCAAAGCCAACTGATGTCAATGCTGAAAGGCTCAGAAGCCCCACAGCGAAGCATCTTTACATTTGGGAAGTGTTAATGTGTGATATAAACATTTTGCCTTCCACAGCCACCATGTATACCAAAACATCAGAAGCAATTAGTATAATACGCACAGAAACACACGCACACAGACATATATACAGAATATTCTCTAGTGTATTTTTACATGAGTGTAACCATTGTGCTGGGAGATCTAGGACAAGGGGAGATTCCCCTTCCCCTTTGCACACATATTGCTGTTTTAAATGAGAAAATACGCTGTGGAGGAACAGTGAACAAACAATATTTTCTGGCCAGCAGATTAAAAATTGTAACATATTCTTTAATAAGGTTTTTTTTTTTAATGCTACAGGCTGGTGGAGAGGGCATGAGAAGGAGGGAAATAGACATATTTTTAGCATGAGAGCTGTGCGAGTTCCGTGAGTGGACTCGTGTTATGAGGTGCCCAGCTCTGCTTCCCAAAGAGCCGAGCTGGCATGCACAGGAAGAAAGAAACAAAGCAATAAATTGGTACTACCAGGAACTATCAGCTTCAAGACTTATTGCTTCCCTCCAGAGGAGCTGGGGCGAGGGTAAACGTAAGCCAACAAGCAATGCTGGTGTAAGGTAACAGCTTGAACAGCTCCTTCTCCAAAGATTAATGTAAAGCAGCTAGTACCTTCTCTCTTGGACTATGTAATAGCCGTTGGACTTGTCTCTGCATATGATCACACTTCTGTGCCAATACAATATTTAAGCCAAAAGCAAGTGTTAGAAAAGAAACCCCAATTCCGTGCCTTCACTGCCATGCAGCTGAGCTCAGTATGGCCTTTATGTCGATGGGGAAGAGACAAGGACCCATTAAGCCAGAGGAGAAGTTAACTAAAAACATGGAAAGTTTAATAACAAAAGACGATAATAATGGAGAGGGAAAAGCCTTTCTTGCTGGACCTCTGTAAATCCCTACTCTCACATTTACTTGTGACACAACCACGAGACAAGCAGACAAACACAACCTTGCGCTGTCAGCACAAGCCCCGCTCTTTCCTCCGTTCCCTCGCTACGCTCGCACGGCCTCTCCCTGCCTCTCAGCGACGGCGTGCAGGACGCAGCGGCTCGGCCGGGCCCGGGATCTGCCAGCTGTGCTAGCCAGCACCGGGAAGCAGGAGGAGAAACAGGGGCACGCCTCTAGTAATCACAATTTTGCAACTCCACATACGGAGTTTGGCATTGACAGGTAAAGGGGAAAAGGCAGAAGTACAAATGTTCTCGCCACTTTCACAGGCCAGATTTCTCACTAGCTGTAAACAAGCAGAAAAGAACTCCGAAGAAATCCATCTAACTAACTATGCAGAACCTGTGCTGCTTTCTCCACTAACAAAACGGCTAAATAATCTAGGGGGGCGAGAAGGGCAGATAGAAATCTGGGCTGAGCAATGCCTCTGGAGTAACAAATCATATTCCACAAACGCCAAAGCAGTGACAGATGAACCTGAACTCTTGCAGAGGCTGCACTGAGCCAGCTACAAAAAGCACCTTTGCATTAGCACCACAAGCCAGCAGCCACATCTTCTGCTTCCCATCTCCTGTGACGTGAATCACAGGTCCTCCCTAGCCCCCGTTACCTTATGGGGTAGGGGCGGCAGGAGTGGGGGTTTCCACCGTGTTGGCAGTCAGGCACTGTCATCCTAATGTCGGGAATCAACCATTGTATTATGCACAAAGAAAAAGACATTTGATTTTTGTCTCAGTGCATTTATTATTTTATTATGCTGAAATACAATGCCCCTTTTCACCCAGAGAATAATTGACAAACGTGTTATTTCCCAATTCATTGCCACAACGCTGGAATGCATTAAGATGTGCCTGAAAGAAATCCTCTTAAGCCATTATGACCTGCTATTTTTACTGTTAAAATTTCAAGTGATTAACATGCCCACTACTTAAAGGCAAATTATAAGCCAAACACTGGTTGTGTGCCCAGTAGCATGTACCTTAAGCACAGACACACAGCAAAGCAGCGTGGCCTCTGTACCAATTTACTCTGCCTGGCATATGGAAAGGCCTGTTGTGATGTTCACGGTATAAACAGCTAAATGCACTGCAATTCGCCTTGGAAGATGCGTCTAGAACCTACCCAGGTGGCTCATCTTGCCCTGCCAGAAGTTTTTTGGCTATTATATTAGTGGTGATTAGGGACAGCTAGATTCTTTTTTTAAAAACAAAAAAACCCACATTTATATTCTCATAAACAATAAGCCCAAAGGAAAAAAAAAAACACAGAACATTTAAAAACTAGATGATCCACAGAGGTCCCTTCCAACCCCTACCATTCTGTGTGTGAAAATAATTTCTTTGTCTGCATCAGTGTAAGACAGCAATGTCACACTTTGCAGCTTACTAGAGATCTGAAGTCATCTGGCAGAAGGGTTCCTGCTGAGTGAAATAGAGAGACTGATAACGACTCGGGTTTTGTGCGTACCATTACGTACTACTTCCCTCCGGCTCCCCAAGGGAACTGATAACAGATTTCCGAAAAATATACGGAGAGTTCAGAAATCTCAAAACCAACAGCATTTCGTGGAATACCTCCACAATGGAATTGGAAGAGCTTCTCTACTGTACCGTACACAATTTACGAAGGCTGCAGAAATCTAATAGCCATTAGACTGCAAAGTCAAAATACCAGCGGAGGCAAGAATGAATTACAACTGAGTAGATCTTAAAAGCACAGGTGTTTCCTCTGCCCTACCATATGGGCCTTGCTAATCCACTCCCATGACATGGAAAGGCTTTTCCGCTGGCCTGAAACATGCTGTGGAAAACAGGATTCAACGCTGAATGGCTCAGGCAGAAAAGCACACGCAGCTCATTCTCATATGACCTGCCACAACTCGTGGAAATCACCGTGTGTACCAGAGCATGAAGACTGAGTGAAACACTTCACGTCAGCACTGTCGCTGCTCAGCTTTAGCATACTCCAGAAATCGGTAAGGAATGCCTCTGACCCAAGGCACCCCGCGTGCCGCCATCATAAATGTCACAAATACTATGAAGCTACATCCAAGGGGAAAAATATATTTAAAAAAAAAAAAAAAAGGGAATTTTCTCCACAGTTTGAAGTTTACATTCCCAGTTTCACATTAAACTTCTAAATATTTCTGCATACACCACCTTTGCTGATACTAAAGAAGTATCTTTCCTCATGTACCATGTTCTTAATAGGCACTAAAGGCCTTGGGGTTTATCAGGAATTAGGTTGCTAAATGTTTTAGGAGAAATACACAGTTTTTGTACAGAGGAAAAATGTAAGTAGGTCAAAACATAAGAATAACGTATGCTCACTCTGGCTTTCAGCACATACCAAGTACAACAAAATTCACAAAGGGAGGAGAGAATAAAAAAACAACCCCAAAACCCCACACAAGCCTTTACTAGTTGCCAGTCCAAAACCAGCTGCTTTCACATCGACCATCAAGAAACCCTGCGCGAATCGGACTCCTTCCTGCGCGCTCAGGCTCGGGTGAGAGCAGAGACACCCCACCTCCCCCACAGCGAACCGCATCTTACCTGTGGAGTCAAAGATAATCGGCTGGCAATTTCTGTTGGAATTCCAGTTGCATTTAAGCACCTGGCCTCCTTCGACGATGTTGTGCTGGGTAGTGTTTGCTTTTGGAGCTCCCACCAGAAGAAATATCCTGCAGTAAAAAGAAGAAATAAACTAAAGGTTTCAAAAACCTTAGGCACAGATGTCGTTACTTTATGACATTTGAAGAGTCAGTAAAGCAAAAGCCTTGCCCATTCAAATCTAAATCTGACTAGAACTACTTTGAGTTTCAGAGAAATTTGTGTTAGGTTTTTAGGTCTTGGGTCCTTTTCTCTGCAAGCAAAAGCAGGCAAAAAAATTACTAAAAAGAAGAGACAAATGGATAGAAAATTTAAGTATTTGGTCCTACTTAATATTTAAAATGAGATAAACACCTTTTATATCCTTTTTTTCCTTTCAAAAATATGTATGTGTGCAGCAGAACAGGAAATCATGTATTTCTGTAATTTAAGAAAGTCATCGGCTGGCATAATTTCTGGTTAATTTTGTATGCAAGAGTAATTCAAGGAAGTCAGTTCAAAAATGGAAACAATATATAAACAAAGCAGTAGTGCTGCTGAGCTCAGAAGGTACGAAGTGGTGAGTCAGCCCAGTATTAGCAAACACTCTTTCAAGAAGAATCTCCAAGGACCCAAGTGACTGTCAGCCGCATGTTTGTACGTTAATGAATCTTTACTGAAATTCATTACACAGCAATCATTTGCTCATTAAGATCTGTTGTGCTTTTACAAATCTCTGCTTATATGAACATGTCAAGTGCACTCTGAGCAAGAACTGCTGCAAGATGATGCCTGTGCAGGAGGTAAAATTCCGAAGTTGAAGTAAGAAACCGATCAAACAAAAATCCAGACCAAACAAGGTTATTAACATCTTCCGGGAACTCCAGCACCTCCGAGACACGCTTGAGCCATCAGCACTTTCCTGAGGCAGTCAATTTAAAGTATAGATGAAGACATATAACAGATGTAAAACTAAATGCTTCCTTTCATCAGAATCTTCTCTGTTGTGTCCACATAGGCTGTTTAACAGACACTGCAGCTTGCAAGAGCAAGTCTTGTCATCCCATATCAAGAATTATGGTTATCTCGTTTGGAAACTGGGTTAGCTGAAGAAGCTGCAGGACTGGTTGGAGAGAACGTTTACAGGTAGGCACATCCAGACTTACTAAACCTGCTCGCATTTTCACAGTCATCTTTCAGACTTCAGTACAGGGCTAAGTTTCTATGTCTTCTTATGTAAATACCAAGCACAAACATGTAGCACCTCATCAAAGCTCAATTCATATGAAGACCAACATAGGCTACTAGTTTTCCACTCGTTTGAATTTCCAGAACCTTAGAAATTTCCTGGTGTGGACCCTGACAAAGTCTAGGCTCACTGGTAATCCATTTGTTTCCCTTAGCTGCCATTCATAGACTCTCCAGATTCCAAAAGCAAGAATTTAAAATGCTTTAATCAACTTAAAACGTTCTCACTGGGCATAACAGAAATGCTTAAAAATAAAACATCACAATGCCAAGTGAAGAAACACACTAGATATTGTAATTACACTCTATTAAACAAGTGGCAGCTGGCCTCCCACTTTACTCTTGTATCATTAGCATTTGAGAAGCCCCCCAAATTAAATACTTGTTTTAAAAAAATAAATCATCACAATTCTACACATATATTTTAAATCTTCAAGATAATCTTGGTACTAAACTTCATCACAAAGGTTACCAATAAAGGAGTCATTACAGGACTCCTCAAAGGTTTAGTCACCTCTTTTCCCAGAGCAAGAAAAATGCATTTTTTTAATCATAGACGAAACAAGGAAATTTTGTCCCAGGTCTTACAATAATACACAAACTGCCTAAGCATAAAGAAGGGTCTAGTCCGCATTCTTTGGAAAATGGGGAGTAGAGGGAAAATTGTTAATTCCACAGCAGTACACTAGCTACGCTTTGACGCTGCCGATCTCCCGCGCGACACAACCACTTGCCCAGCACAACGCTGTGCCCAGGACTGGGAGGGAGCGTGTCGGCGTCCCCAGCAGCTCAGCCTCGGCAGGTGTACTCACAGCAGCCATCGCTGCCAGTGCTGTCCCACGGGCACAAAGAGAAACCGGCGTTTCCATGTATTCCTACGCTGGACAGACAGACTACCCAATGCAATGCCTTTAATACACAGCATGTATAAGAAACCTTTTCCAGTTTTTGTAAAGTTATGTCCGGTCACTTCGCGTTGCAGTTCTGCCCTCTGCCCGGCACCAGACAGCGCCCTGATACAAGACCACCACGCTGACTCCTGCAATAGACCTTTCATAGGGGACTTCCAAATATGCTTTATTTTGGTATCCAGCAGGTCAATGCAGACTGTGAAACAGCAGCTGGAGCGTTCAAGAGCTAATAACACTCCTTTGTGGTAAGGCCAGGCAATTCAAATAGCTTTAGCTCGACCGAATTTACTTAATCTTTAATCCTCAGGTAAAGAGCAGGTGATAAATAAAAATTCACCAACGCAACAACAAAGGTGCAGGAACCCAGTGACACACATGAAAGAAGCCATACAACAAGGCTCATTTTACCACACACCTTTCGCTAATCACGCTGCAAAATAGCCCACTCAGTTCTCTGCCTAACGCGTAACTGCAGACATCACTGAGCTCCCTGCCCATCGCCACCTTTCCTTCCCCTCCAGCAGCCCGAGGGAACTCGCCACCATTCCCGTCTGTGGTGGGCGTATGATGGGCACCACACGGGCCTGCGGCTGGAGGAGGTGGCGTTCAAGCATTTCTGGCTATTTCAGGAAGCAAAAGATCAATTTCCACAGGCATAAACTCAAACTTTAACACCATTAGAGCCTGTTCCTGTAAAAGCTGCATAGCTCTCTGTTTCAATTATGAGCTTAAATTTAAGATTAAGCACAGTACTAAGGTTTAACTTAGCAGATAAGACTAACTCCTAGTCACATCTAAAAAAAAAAAAATATCAAAAAAACTCTTTTCAAAATATCACACAGAATCACACAGTGTTCGAGGTTGGAAGGGACCTCTGTGGGTCATCTAGTCCAACCCCCCTGCCAAAGCAGGGTCGCCTACAGCAGGCTGCACAGGACCTTGTCCAGGCGGGTCTTGAATATCTCCAGA